>Ga0207674_10005576_pt1 | contig 14923 bp, 16 predicted proteins | sample KBSCornC72_FD_184303 | JGI IMG/M metagenome (GOLD analysis project Ga0207674, IMG submission 184303) | Corn rhizosphere microbial communities from Kellogg Biological Station, Michigan, USA - KBS Corn C7-2 (SPAdes) (version 2) | ecosystem: Host-associated > Plants > Roots > Rhizosphere > Soil ... | reverse complement strand
GCAGCCGGTTCGGTGTCGGCAACAGCAAGTACCACTACGCGACGAGCGAGGTGGAGGTCGATCACCTGCCGTTCGGCGCCTACCCGGTCGACCTGCTCCGCGAGGTCGGCGGGTGGGACGAGAACCTGGTGGCGAACGAGGACTACGAGCTCGACTACCGGCTCCGCCTCCGCGGTGGCCGCCTGCTGCTCGACCCTCGTGTGGTCATCGCCTGGCAGTGCCGCCAGTCCGTGCCCGATCTCTACCGGCAGTACGTCCGCTACGGGAAGGGCAAGGCCGACGTCGCCCTGCTGCACCCGGCGTCGCTCTCGGCCCGCCATGTGGTGGCGCCCGTGCTCGTCGCGTGGCTGGCCGTCGCCGCACTGCGAGCGGGACGACACCCGGTCCAGGCCGCGCTGATGGTCACGCCGTACGTCGCGGGCGTCGCCGTCGCGACGAAGCAGACCCGCCGGGCGTTGGCGGACGACGCCGACTGGGTCCACCTCCCGGGCGCGTTCACCGCCATGCACATCGGCTGGGGCTACGGCTTCTGGGCCGGGCTGGTCCGCGGAGTGGCGCGCCGGGTCTCGGCCCGTTAGTCGAGCGGCAGGTACATCACGTGCAGGCCGACCCGGCCGTGCGCGGCGGAGCGGAAGGCGCCGGGCACGGTGCCGATGATCTCGAAGCCGAGCGCCTGCCACAGGTGGACCGCGGCCGCGTTCGTCTCCACGACCGCGTTGAACTGGATGCCGGCATAGCCCTGCTCGCGGTGCCAGTCGACGACGTACGTCGCGAGCGCGCGGCCGACGCCCCGCCCGCTCGCACCCGGGTCGACCATGAACGACGCGGTGCCGACGTGGTCACCGCGCGAGGGTCGGTTGGGGCCCATCTTCGCGGTCCCGAGGACGCGGCGCTCCTCCTCGAGCACCACCGTCAGGCCCGGCGGTCGCTCCATCCAGAGGTCGTACGCCCGGTCGGAGTCGAGGTCGTCGGGGTAGGCATAGGTCTCTCCTGCCGCGACGATGGCGGCGAAGAACGGCCAGATCTGCGGCCAGTCGTCGTCAGTGGCCCCGCGGATGCGCGGGTCACTCACCGGTCTGGCCGTCGATCGACTCGCGGATCAGGTCGGCATGCCCGTTGTGTCGGGAGTACTCCTCGATCAGGTGGACCAGGATCCAGCGCAGGGTGAACGTGGAGTCCTGGTGCCGGCTCTTCCGCGCCGACTCCTGCTCCAGGCCGGCGTGCGTCAAGGCCTCGTCGACGACGGCGTCGGCCCGGCGGACCGCCTCGTCGAACAGGGTGCGCAGCTCCTCGGGGCTGTCGTCACGAGCGCTGTGCCATTCCCAGTCGCGGTCGGCGTCCCAGTCGACGGTGTCGAAGGGCGGCATGAGGTCGACGCCGCTGAACACGGAGTCGAACCAGTTCGACTCGACCAGCGCGAGGTGCTTCATCATCCCGCCGAGCGTCATCTCGGACGGTGGCAGCGGTCGCGCCAGCTGCGCCGGCGTGAGCCCCGAGCACTTCCACCGAAGGGTGTCGCGGTGAAAGGTCAGGAAGCTCCGCAGGATCGTGACCTCGTCTCCGTGCAGGGGTGGATCGACCCGCGGATCTGCCGCCACATCACTCACCGGTCATCCCGTCGATCGACTCCCGGATCAGGTCGGCATGGCCGTTGTGCCGGGCGTACTCCTCGATCATGTGCAACAGGATCCAGCGCAGGCTGAAGGGCCCGTCCTTCGAGCTGGGCTCCGCCGACCGGGCATCGAGGCCGTCGCGGGCCAGGGCCTGGTCGATGGCGGCGTCCGCACGGCGTACGCAGTCGTCGTAGAGCGCGCGCAGCTCGACGGGACCGTCGTCGGCGGCGGTGCGCCACTCCCAGTCGGGATCGGCGTCCCAGTCGATGTCGGTGAACGGCGGCGGGTAGGCCGCACCGGCCAGGGTGTGCCCGAACCAGCCCACCTCGTTGAGCGCGAGGTGCTTCATCAACCCGCCGAGCGTCATCGTGGACGGCGCGTGCGGCTGTGCGAGCTGCTGCTGCGTCAGGCCGGAGCACTTCCAACGGAAGGTGTCGCGGTGGTAGTCGAGGAATCCGCGCAGCGCCGTGACCTCGTCGGCCCGCAGGGGCGCCTCGGTCCGCGTGCTCGTGTCGAACGTCTGGGTCATGGTCGCGACGCTAGCCAGGGTCACCGACGAGTCGCACCACGTTTCTCCGCGGCGCCGACGTACCGGTCACTGTCCCGTCGAGCCGTCGATCGACTCGCGGATCAGGTCGGCGTGGCCGTTGTGCCGGGCGTACTCCTCGATCATGTGCAGGATGATCCACCGCAGACTGAAGCGGCCGCGGTCGTCGACCTCGTCCGCCACCGAGAGCCCGTCGAGACCCACGCCGCCCGGTGCCAGCGCCTCGTCCAGAACGGCGTCGCTGCGCCGTCGCGCCTCGTCGAGCAGGGCGAACAGCTCCTCGGGCGTGTCGTCCTTGGCGCTGTGCCACTCCCAGTCGGGGTCGGCGTCCCAGTCGACCGTGTCGTAGGGAGGCATCAGGCCGCGGCCCATGAAGTCGTCCTCGAACCAGCTCTGCTCGACCACCGCGATGTGCTTCATCATGCCGCCGAGGGTCATCTCGGACGGAGGCAGCGGTTGTGCCAGCTGCTCCTGGGTGAGGCCCGAGCACTTCCACCGGAACGTGTCGCGGTGGTAGTCGAGGAAGGCGCGCAGCGTCGTCGTCTCGTCGGCCCGCACGGGGCGGTGGGTGCGTTCCATGGCGACGACGCTAGTCCCGACGGAGGCGCCGCGCTCTGGCGCGGCGCCTCACCACAGCCCCAGCAGCTCGCCGCCGATCCGGACGATGAAGCCGGTCACCACCACGATGAAGAGGACCCGGACGAAGCGAGTGCCCTTCGCCACCGCCGTGCGGGCACCGAGGTACCCGCCGAGCAGGTTGCAGCCGCCCATCACCAGCCCCACCTTCCAGAGCACGGCGCCCTGCGGGACGAAGACGCAGAGCGCGGCCAGGTTGGTGGCCCAGTTCGCGAGCCGGGCCTTCGCCGACGCCTCCAGGAAGCTGTAGCCGAGCAGTCCGACCAGGGTGATCACGAAGAAGCTGCCGGTCCCCGGGCCGAGCGCTCCGTCGTACACCCCGATCGCCAGCCCGGCCAGCATCGCGACGCCGACGTGTCGTCGTCCGTGGTACCGCAGGGCGGTGGTCTCGCCGAGGTTCGGCCGGAACAGGACGTAGGCGCCCACCACGATCAGGACGACGAGCACGATCGGGTCGAAGGCACTGTCGGAGATGTGCGAGCCGATCAGGGCGCCGCCGATCGAGCCGACGAAGGCGCACCCCATCAGCGGACCGAAGGTGCGCGGGTCCGGCTTGATCCGGCGGTAGTACGTCGCGCTGCTCACGGTGGTGCCGCAGATGGCGCTGATCTTGTTGGTGGCCAGGATCTGGACGGGCGAGGCGCTCGGCAGCCCGAGCAGCAGTGCCGGCAGCTGGACCAGGCCGCCCCCTCCGACCACCGCGTCCACGAACCCCGCGGAGAGCCCGGCCAGCCCGAGCAGCAGCAGGGTCGTCGTGGACGGGTCGGTCACGCGCGCACTCTAGGTGGGGCCGTCTCCCGCCTCGCGCGTGCACCCCGACTCAGTAGAACCCGTGCCGGGCGAGCGGCCCGCGCAGCTCGCGCTCCTCATAGGCGAGGTGGCTGAGCAACCGGTCGCCGAGCGTCCGCAGCGACTCCTCGACCGCGTCGAGGGCTGCCGGGTCGGCGTCCTGCACCAGGGACACCAGCGCCGCGTCGACCCGGTCGAGCAGGCCGTGGATGACCACGTGCTCCTCCTGCAGCCGGTCGAGCACCGGGGCGACGTCGGGGTCGGCGCGCCGCAGGTGTGGAAACACACTGGCGTCCTCCAGGGAGTGGTGACCGTTGACGAAGCCGCAGTAGGACTGGCAGTACGCACCGAGGGTCCAGTTGTTCTGCCGCAACGACATCGCGTGCACCACCGACCGCGCCGCCCCTGCGGTCAGCACGCCGCGACGTACCTCGTCGAGAACGGCGTCGATCCGCATGAGCTCGCTGCGGAGGTGGTCATGGATGTCCACGAGGTGCTGGACCACCGCCTCCTGCGCCGGGGGGTACGTCGTGCCCGCCGGCTCGGCGAGCGTGGGCCGGGTCGTCTCGTCCCAGGTCTCGTCGCTCATCTCGCGCCCAACCTAACGACCTAGGGTGGGGGCGTGCGGATCGTCTCGCTGCTGCCGTCGACCACGGAGATCCTCTTCGCCATCGGGGCCGGCGACGACGTGGTCGGGGTGACCTTCGAGTGCGACCATCCGGCCGAGGCACGCACGCGCTCGATCGTGTCGAGCTCCGCGATGCCCGAGGGGCTGACGCCGGCCGAGATCGACGCGTTCGTGGTCGAGGCGATGACGCGGGGGGACGACCTGTACCACCTCGACGAAGGTGCGCTCGCCGGCCTCGACGCGGACCTCGTGGTGACGCAGGATCTCTGCGCGGTCTGCGCCGTCGACGTCTCGGTCGTGGACGACGCCTTGGCTCATCTCGGCTGCACGGCCGAGGTGCTCACCATCGACCCGCACACGCTGGAGGAGGTGCTGGACTCGATCGTGACCCTGGGCCGGGCCACCGGCCACCTCGCGTCCGCGGAGTCACTGGTGGCCGAGCAGCGGCGCCGGCTCGACGTCGTACGCCGTCAGCGTGGGGGGCGGCCGCGTCCCCGGGTGATGTTCCTCGAGTGGACCGACCCACCGTTCGCGCCGGGACACTGGATCCCGGAGATGATCGAGATCGCCGGCGGCGAGCCGCTCCTGGCGACCTCCGGCCAGAAGTCCCGCCGCGTGGCGTGGGAGCAGGTGTCCGCGGCCGACCCCGACGTCGTGATCGTGGCGCCGTGCGGCTTCGACCGCCCCGGCTCGCAACGGCTGGCCGACGAGCTGGCCGCGAGCGGCGCGTTGCCGGTCGGCGTACCGGTCCACGCCGTCGACGCGAACGCCTCCTGGGCCCGCCCCGGCACCCGCCTCCCCGACGGTGTCGAGGAGCTGGCCGCCCTCCTGGCCACCCTCCAGATCGGGTCGTCCGCCTGAGCGGGTGCTCTAGCACCCCGTGGAGCGGACGACCCGAAGTGGGTCGCGTCCGAACGTCCTCACTCGACCCAGTAGCCCCGGCCACCGAACCAGTCGCCGTAGTGGTCGCCCAGCGCGGCCGGGCCGCGCGAGCCGAGGTAGGAGCCGACGACGGCCGCGCCGAGGTCGTCGAGCTCGGGTGAGACCACGCGCCCGTCGACGCGCCGCGCCATGGAGTCGACGAACCTCGCCAGCCCTGGGTCCGAGCCGAGCCGGAAGAACGTCGTCTGGGCACCGAGGCGGCCGGAGTTGTCGAGCTCGCGGACCGAGTAGGCGACGGTCAGCGGATGGGGCGGGTACTCGAAGTAGACCTCGCCGTTCGGCTCGAGGTGCGACGTCGGCTCGCCGTCGGTGACGATCAGCAGCACCGGCTGCGCACTGGGGTGCCTGCGGAAGAACCGGTTGGCCAGCAGCAGCGCATGGTGGAGATTGGTCCCCTTGTCCCACATCGCGTCGAGGCCGGTGAGCTCCTCGATGTCCATCACCTGCGCGTGCCGTCCGAAGCCGATCAGCTGGAGGGCGTCGCCGCGGAACCGCGACCGGATCAGCGTGTGCAGGGCGAGCGCGGTGCGCTTCATCGGCACCCAGCGGCCGTCCATCGCCATCGAGAACGACGTGTCGACCAGCAGCGCGACGGCGGCCTGCGTGCGTGCCTCCGTCTCGGACACCTCGACGTCCCCGATCTCGATCCGGAGCGCTGGTCGCTCACCGGCGCCCTGACGATGCACACCCCGACGATGCGCACCGTGACCGGAGGCGACCCGTCGTACGGCGTTGGTGATCGTGCGCGTGACGTCCCACGGCTCGGTGTCGCCGAACTGCCACTCCCGGGTCGCGCCGGACAGCTCGCCCGCCGCGCCGGCCTGACGCAGGTCACGCTGGCCCTGGCGGCCGCTCATCCGGGTGGCGACGTCCTTGAGCAGCGCCTTGCCGAGCTGGCGCATCGCCTTCGGGCTGAGCTTGAGCTGGCCGTCGCTGCTGCGCTTGAGGTACCCGGAGTCGCGCAGCGCCTGCTCGAGCCGCTGCAGGGTCCGCGCGTCGACGGCCGCGTCGCTGCCCAGCTGCTGGGTCAGCTTGTCGAGGTCGATGTCGTCGAGCCGGGCGCCGTCGTACGACTGGGCGAGCTGCTCGGCGAGCTCGTCGAGGTCGGCGATGTCCTGGAGCACACCGGTGCCGTCGCCGAGACCGAGCCCCTGCTCGCCGTCGAAGCGCTCCGAGCCGCGCCAGTCCTCGCCGGGCCGGAGCGCCTGGAGGTTCGCGTCGAGCTGGGCCAGCTGTTGCATGAGGGCCGGGGAGCCGAAGGCCTGCCCGGCGAGCGCCATCAGCTCCGCCCTCTGCTCGGCGGTCATCGAGTTCATCATCCGCTGGGCGGCGGCAGCGCGCTGGGCGAGCGCGTCGATGAGCTCGTCGACGTTCTGCGGATCCTCGGGGAAGAACTCGCCGTGCTTGGCCATGAACTCGGCGAAGTCCTCGTCGGTGTCCTCCCCGCGCTGGTGCTTCGACAACAGGTCGTTGAGGTCGGTGAGCATCTCGTTGATCGCCGCGCGGTCCTCGTCCGTGGCGTTCTCGAGGGCCTGCTTCATGCCCGCGAACCGCTGGTCGAGCAGCTCGCGTCCGAGGAGGTCCTTGATCCTCTCGTAGTCCTCGCGCGCCTCGCGGCTCTGCCAGTCGTACGTCGACAGCTCGCTCACCGCGGCCGCGGTCGAGGACGGCAGGTTGTCGAGGGTCAGCTCGCGCAGAGCTCGCTCACCGTCGTCCATGGCGATGTCGCGGGCCAGCTGACCGCGCTCGCTGAGGATCGCATGGTCGAGCAGCTCGCGGACCTCCTGGAGAGTGCCGTCGAGCTGGTGCCGCTGGGTCAGCTCGCGTCGCTTCTCCGCGATCCGCCTGGCCAGGTCGTCCAGGCCGCCCTGGCTCTGGCCGCCACGCCGCAGGAACTCCCGCATCGCCCGCTCGGGCGAGTAGCCGGCCATCACGTCCTCGCCGATCGCGTCGAGCGCCTCGGCGATGTCGACCGGAGGGGCCAGCGGGTCCGGACCTCCGTGGTACGGCGCATAGCGCGAGCGCGGCTCGTGTCGCCTAGGCACGCGCCCGCTCCACGGTCATCCCGGCCCGCAGCGCGCGAGGGACCTCGGCCACCCGGTCCACCTGCTCCAGCAACGACGCCACGTCATCGGCGGACGCCGGCGAGTCCACCTCCACGTCGTAGGCGATCCCGGTCGACTGCCAGGTCTCCTGGTCGAACTCGCCCCGAGCCGAGACCCTGACCCCGGCGACCGGCAGATCGCGCCCGATCGCCTCGCGGAAGGTGTCGTTGAGCACGCACAGGGCGACCGCCACGTGCAGCACGCCCGCCCCGTTCGGGGCGGCCTGGATCACCACGCCGGTGTCGGTCCAGTCGTGCGGCACCAGCCAGCCGGACGACGGCTCGGCGCGCAGCGATCCGGCGGTGAGCACGACCGGGAAGTCGCCGGCCCTGGGGATGCTAGCCATAGACGGTCTCCCCACCGCCCGACTCCTTGCTGATCCTGCGGGCCAGGTACAGGCCCTCGAGGGCCAGCTCGATGGCGCCGGCGCGTTCGCCGTCGTTGCCGGCGCCGAGCCGCTCGCAGACCTGGTCGTACAGGTCCGACTCGCCCAGCACCGGCAGACCCATCAGGAAGTCACGAGCCGTCACCTGCTCACCGGTCGTCACCATCTGGCCGGCCTCGATCCGGTCGACCAGCAGCGCGAAGTCGATGCCGCGGAAGTGACCTCGGACGGCCTCGGCGGTCGCCGTCCGCAGCAGATGGATGAGGATCTCGCTCTCGCGGCCCTCCTCGCCGGTCTCGAACTCGATCTTGCCGCCGAGCACGTCGACGGCGGTCTCGAGGTCGACGACCCGCGCGACCGCCTGCTCCTCGCCCTGACGGGTGGCCCGGTGCAGGGCGGACGCCGCCACCGTCTCCGCTCCGGCGATCGCGAAGCGGGCACTGACCCCCGAGCGCTGGTCGACGGAGTTCGACTCGCGCAGGTTGCGGGTGAACCGGGCCAGGATCTCGATCAGGTGGTCGGGCACCTCGGCGACCAGCCCTGCCTCCTGCCGGATCACCGCGATCTCGTCGTCGAGCTCCATCGGGTAGTGCGTGCGGATCTCGGCCCCGAACCGGTCCTTGAGCGGGGTGATGATCCGTCCGCGGTTGGTGTAGTCCTCGGGGTTGGCGCTGGCGACGACGAGCGTGTCCAGGGGCAGCCGCAGCACGTACCCGCGGATCTGGATGTCGCGCTCCTCCATCACGTTGAGCATCGCGACCTGGATCCGCTCGGCGAGGTCGGGCAGCTCGTTGATCGCGACGATGCCGCGGTGGCTGCGCGGGATCAGCCCGAAGTGGATGGTCTCGGGGGCGCCGAGATGATGGCCCTCGGCGACCTTCATCGGGTCGACGTCGCCGATCAGGTCGGCGACCGACGTGTCCGGGGTGGCGAGCTTCTCGGCGTACCGCTCGTCGCGGTGACGCCACTCGACGGGCAGCTCGTCGCCGAGCTCCTCGGCGCGACGCCGGGACTCGGGCGTGATCGGGGCATCGGGGTGCTCGCCGAGCTCGGCGCCGGCGATCACCGGCGTCCACTCGTCGAGCAGTCCGACCAGGGAGCGCAGCAGCCGGGTCTTGCCCTGACCGCGCTCACCGAGGAGTACGACGTCGTGTCCGGCGAGGAGGGCCCGCTCGAGCTGGGGGATCACCGTCTCGTCGAAGCCGTGCAGTCCCGGCCACGGGTCCTCTCCGGCGACGAGCTTGGCCACCAGGTTGTCGCGCAGCTCGATCCGCAAGGACTTCTGGACGTGACCGGACTCGCGGAGCTGTCCGAGGGTGCGTGGCGTGGGTGCGTCTGTCACGTCTCCACGCTAGTCCGGCACGCAATGAGCGGACCCGGGGATCTCCGGGCTCAGACCCGCTCGAGCTCCCAGTCCTCCCCCGGCTGCTGCACTCCGTGTCCGTGGACGACGACCCAGCCGACGAGCACGACGATGGCCGCGAGCGTCGTCCAGGTGACCGTGCCGTCGCCGTCGCCCAGGCCGGTCAGGGAGGGTGGCTTGCCGAACCAGTCGGCGAACGACGCGCCCAGCGGCCTGGTCAGGATGTAGGCGGCCCAGAAGGCGGTCACCTCGTCCAGCCCCACCCGCCACCCGACCAGCGGCACCAGGATCAGGGCCCCGAAGAGGAGTCCCGAGTCGAGGAAGCCGAGGCGCAGCGTCGCCGCGGTCAGGTCGCCGGCCGCGGTCCCCAGGGCGAAGCTGGTCAGCACCGTGGCCCAGTAGAACCGCTCGCGACGGGGGGTGGTGATGCTGTGGATCGAGAGCGTGCCCTCGGAGCGGTACCAGCACCCGAGGATCACCGTCAGGACCCCGGCGTAGAACGGCGTCGTGACGACGTAGGACAGACCCAGGATGACGTGCAGCAGGTCGGCGGCCATGGTGCCGAAGACCGCGACCATCGCCACCGCCGACCAGTACGCCGCGGCCTGGTAGCGGGTGGTGTGCAGCTGCCAGCGCAGGGTCGCCGCGAGCCCGCCGACGCCGACGACCCCGGCGAGGACGAGGTTGGTGTTGCCGAGATAGTCCGAGGCCGCCTCGCCCATGCCGGTGGTCAGGATCTTGATGACCCAGAACAGGACGGTGATCTCGGGGACCTTGGCCGCTGCGTACCGGACGGCGGGTCGAGCGGTCAGGGCATGGTCGGGCACGGGCGGTCCTCTCGGTCGGCGTCTCCGGGAGGGTGACGGGCTCGCCTGAGAGACGACCGTGAGGTTGCCGAGAAAGCTCCGATGCGGCGCCGGAACCCGGCACGTGGTCATGCTGTGGTCAGGTTCGTGCGTCGGGTGGTGGGCATCGCCTGGGCGCGAGGAGGAGGGCGAGACCCGGGCACCGGCTTCCCCCGTCCGGCCGGGGCCCGGGTCTCCCGAGGGGATGGGTGACCCCGGGGGCGGTCACCCTCGGTGAAGACTCCCGCACGGGACGCGTGATGCAGAAGGGTGCATGGTCATGCTGGGCCGGGCCAAACGTCCCGGCCGGGCGGGACCCAGGCATGCCCACGGCCGCGCGTCGGATCAGCCGTGGTCCCCACCGCCCAGGAGCTTCGAGGCGAGCACGGCGGCCTGCGTCCGGCGCTCCAGCCCGAGCTTGGACAGGATGCTGGACACGTAGTTCTTCACCGTCTTCTCGGCCAGGAACATCCGCTCCCCGATCTGGCGGTTGGTCAGACCCTCGGCGATCAGGCCGAGCAGCTTGAGCTCCTGCTCGGTGAGCTCGGAGAGCTCGGGCACGGTGGCCGGACCGTTGCGCACGCGGTCGAGCACCCGGGCGGTCAGGGCCGGGTCGATCAACGAGTTGCCGGCCGCGACCTGACGGACGGCGCCGACCAGGTCGTGGCCCGCGATCTCCTTGAGGACGTAGCCGGAGGCACCGGCCATGATCGCGGCGAACAGCGCCTCGTCGTCGTCGTACGACGTGAGGATCAGCGCGCGCACGTCCGGGTCGACGGCGCGCACCGCCCGGCAGACCTCGATGCCGGACCCGTCCGGCAGCCGGGCATCGAGCACTGCGACGTCGGCGCGCAGCGCCGGGATGCGAGCGGTGGCCTCCGCGGCCAGGCCCGACTCGCCGACCACGACGATGTCACCGGCCGACTCCAGCAACGCGCGCAGTCCGTGCCGGACGACCTCGTGGTCGTCGAGCAGGAAGACGCGGATGTCGGAGGAGCGGTCGCTCATGCACCAGTTCTAGCAAGGTGCGGGTCCGCATGTGGTGGAACCGTCCGCGGGTGAGATCTCGTCCGCGAACACCGAGCCCGGCCCCGAGCTCAGGAGTTGGCGAGGAAGGTCAGCAGGTCCTGACGGGTCAGGACGCCGACCGGCTTGCCGTCCTCGTGGACGAGCACGGCGTCGGCATCCTCGAGCAGCGCCACCGCGGCCGGCGCGGACTCCGAGGAGCCGATCGTCGGCAGCGGTGGGGACATGTGGTCCTCCACCCGGTCGGTGAGGTGGGCGGCGCCGGTGAACAGCGCGTCGAGCAACGTGCGCTCGGAGACGGAGCCGGCGACCTCGGCGGCCACGATCGGCGGCTCGGCCCGGACGACCGGCATCTGCGAGACGTTGTACTCCTGCAGGGTCTGCACGGCCTCGGCGATGGTCTCGGCCGGATGCGTGTGCACCAGGTCGGGCAGGCGGCCGGACTTGCCGCGGAGCACCTCGCCGACGGTCTGGTCGGTGGTCGCCGAGTCGGTGGCGAAGCCGTACTGGGCGAGCCACTCGTCGTTGAAGACCTTGGTCAGGTAGCCGCGCCCGGAGTCAGGGAGCAGGACGACGATCACGGCGTCCGCACCCTCGGGCGTGCCGGCCAGCTCGCGCGCGACCTGCCGAGCGGCGTACGCGGCCATCCCCGACGAGCCGCCCACGAGCATCGCCTCCTCGCGGGCCAGCCGCCGGGTGAAGGCGAACGAGTCGGCGTCGGACACCTCGATCACCCGGTCGGCGACCGAACGGTCATAGGTCTCGGGCCAGAAGTCCTCACCGACACCTTCGACGAGGTACGGCCTCCCGGTGCCGCCGGAGTAGACCGATCCGGCCGGGTCGGCCCCGATCACCTGGATCTCGGGGTTCTGATCCTTCAGGTAGCGGCCGACACCGCTGATGGTGCCGCCGGTGCCCATGCCGCACACGAAGTGCGTGATGCGCCCCTCGGTCTGCCGCCAGATCTCGGGTCCGGTGGTCTCGTAGTGGGAGCGCGGGTTGTGCGGGTTGGAGTACTGGTCGGGCTTCCAGGCACCCGGCTCCTTCGAGAGCCGGTCGCTGACGTTGTAGTAGGAGTCCGGATGCTCGGGTGCGACCGCGGTCGGGCAGACGACCACCTCGGCGCCGTACGCCTTGAGCGTGTTGCGCTTGTCCTCGCTGACCTTGTCGGGACAGACGAAGATGCACCGGTAGCCCTTGGCCTGAGCCACCATCGCCAGCCCCACGCCGGTGTTGCCGGAGGTCGGCTCGACGATCGTGCCGCCGGGCTGGAGCTCGCCCGAGGCCTCGGCCGCCTCGATCATCCGGGTGGCGATCCGGTCCTTCACCGAGCCGCCGGGATTGAGGTACTCGACCTTCGCCAGCACCAGCGGCGCGCTGCCGGCACCGGTGGCCTCGGTCAGGTCCAGGGTCCTGTTCAGCCGCACCAGCGGGGTGTTCCCGACCAGATCGAGCAGCGACTCCACGTACTCCATGCCGGTCAACATAGCCGCGCACGAACCGCTTGCCCCCATCGCCGGGGATGGCGGCGTGGACCGCGACGGCCCGGCAGTCCGACCGCCCTGGGTGCGGCGGTCGATCGCGGTGGCCGCCGTCCGACCAGGTCCACCTCGCGGACGAGGTGGACCTGGTACGACGGCTGCTCGGCCGACCGGACGGGCCGGCCTCAGGCGGCCCGGTCGTAGCGGCTGGTGAGCTCGCGCTGCGGGTTGAAGGCCCACAGCGTGTAGGCGTTGACACGACGCAGGAGGCTCCTGCTGAAGGCGCGCATGTCGGTCTCCCTTCTGCTCGGGTGTGTTCGTTCTCCACTCTCCGGGTTCAATGTCTCGAGCACGTTGGATCGTTCCAACGTCTCCCGTGACCCGAGTCACGTAGGTTCGGCCGTCCTCGATAGGTTGGCGATATGGGGAGGGCTGCTGCGGCGCGCAAGCTGGCCTCCGCCGCGGCGTTCGGGGGCGGGGGTCTGTCCGTGCTGGGCGCCTGCCTGTACGGCGTGCTGCGCGGCGAGGCGGCGCTCGCCCGCCGGGTGATCGGCAACGCCGACGACCCACGCTTCCCGGACTCGACGGGGTGGTACGGCCGCGGGCGACCCGGCCCGGCGATCAAGGTCGCCCTGCTCGGCGACTCCAGTGCGGCCGGGTACGGCGTCGAGCGGATCGTGGAGACTCCCGGCGCGTTCTTCGCCAGCGGCCTGGCCGCCGAGGCGGACCGGCGCGTCCACCTGCGCACCTACGCCAAGGTCGGGGCGCAGTCCTCCGACCTGGCCGGCCAGATCGACCTGGCGCTCCCCAACGATCCCGACCTCGCGGTGATCCTGATCGGGACCAACGATGTCACCCACCGGGTGCGGCCGTCGCAGTCCGTGCGCTACCTCGCCGAGTCGGTCCGCCGGCTCCTGGACGCCGACGTGCTCGTGCTGGTCGGCACCTGTCCCGACCTCGGCACGGTCAAGCCCATCCCGCCGCCGCTCAAGCAGGTCGCCCGCTCCTGGTCGCGCCGCCTCGCCGCGGCGCAGGCGATCTCCGTCGTCGAGGAGGGCGGCGTCGCGGTCTCGCTCGGCTCGATCCTCGGGCCCGACTTCGCGGCGGCTCCCGCGGTGCTGTTCGGACCCGACCAGTTCCACCCGTCGGCCGAGGGCTACCGAGCGCTCGCGGAGGTGCTGGTGCCGAGCGCCCTGAACGCGCTGGGCCTCGGCGCCGACGAGCCGCAGCGTCGTACCCGCGGCGAGGGCACGATGCCGGTCGCCACGGCCGCCGTCCGGGCCGCCCGCACGCCCGGCACCGAGCTCGGGGACAAGAAGGGCCTCTGGGTGGAGCTCCGCCGGCGTGCCCGACTCCGCTCCGTCCCGGAGGCCCCTGCCGACGTCGACGAGGACGCCGAGGTCGAGGAGGACGCGGTCAGCGACGCATGATCGCCAGGATCCGCAGCAGGTTGGTGTAGATCCAGACCAGGCTGACGGTCAGGCCGAACGCCGCGCGCCACGACTCGCGCTCCGGGAGACCGGCGCGGATGCCGTTCTCGACGAAGTCGAAGTCGAGGATCAGCATGAAGATGCCGAGGACCAGGCCGACCAGCGAGAAGACGAACCCGAGCGGGGTCAGGCCGTAGAACCCGAGGTCGCCGCCGAAGACGCCGACGACGAGCTGCAGGAGCGACAGGCCGATCATCCCGAAGACGGCCGCCATCACGCCCATCCGGAACTTGTTGCTCACCTGGATGTCGAAGAACTTGTACGCCGCCAGGGTGCCGGCGAAGGCCGCGAAGGTGCCGATCACGGCCTGGATGACGATGCCGCCGCCGTACTGGTAGTCGAAGAACTTGCTGAACGCGCCGAGCGCGACGCCCTCGAGGGCACAGAACGCGAGCACCAGCGCCGGGCTGATCACGCGCTTGAAGGAGTTCAACAGCGACAGCGCGAAGGCGCCGAGGCCGCCGACGGCCATGGCGGCGGAGAGCTGCGAGACCGCTTCCGGGGACAGCGTGCTGCCCGAGGTGCCCAGGGCCGGGGTCAGTACCCAGGTGGCGAACGCCGTGACCAGCACCACGAGGAGCGACAGGCCGGTCTTCTGCACGACGCTGTCGATGGTCATCGGGCCGGTGCCGGCCCGGGTGGCGCCCGGGGTGCCGACGCTCCAGGTCGAGGGGTCGGAGCCGTAGCCCTGGTGGGTCGCTCCGCTGCCGCCGTAGACCTGGTTGCCGTAGGCGTTGGTCATCCGTCCGTTGAACTCGTTGGAGTTCCGGAAGACCGGGTTGTTGCTCTGCATGGTCTCTCCTCAGAGGCCGAGTCGGAGGCCGTCGACATGACGGTCCGCTGGTGACGATGGTAGCCAGTGGAGGCGTCGTTCCGGAGCGAGAGGAGCGGAAGCACAGCCTCCCTTCAGGGTCCGGGGCGGTGTCGGCGACGGCTGTTAGCGTCGCCGGATGCGCTTCGCCCTCAGCGTGCCGCCGTTCACGGCACCCGCCGACGTCCTGGGCCTCGCCCGCACGGCCGAGGCGAACGGGTGGGACGGCTTCTTCCTCTGGGACCACCTGCGGTGGGACGAC
>Ga0207674_10005573_pt1 | contig 14926 bp, 12 predicted proteins | sample KBSCornC72_FD_184303 | JGI IMG/M metagenome (GOLD analysis project Ga0207674, IMG submission 184303) | Corn rhizosphere microbial communities from Kellogg Biological Station, Michigan, USA - KBS Corn C7-2 (SPAdes) (version 2) | ecosystem: Host-associated > Plants > Roots > Rhizosphere > Soil ... | reverse complement strand
GCGCCGCAGGCGAGGCGAGTCGCCTCCGACGAGCCCGTGGCGAGGAGGATGCCCGTGTTGAGGTACGCGGTCTTCGGCGGCGTCTACAACAACTACCTCGCGCTCGAGGCGGTGAATACGGTCGGCGCAGCTACGGCCGCGCACCCTACGCTGAAGACAGGCACGTATACGAAAGACCCGGTCTTCGCCGACATGTTGCGCGCTGCTGCAAAGCTCGGCTTCATCGTAGTTGCCTACGATACGTTCCCAGCTGGATGCGTCGCCACGGCCGATAACCCCGGAAAGTGCTTTACCGCGCGAGACAGCATGGCGGCGGTAAACCTGTATCGGCAAACCTTCGCAAAAGATCACGCCGCGAAGGTGGTCGTTCACGCCGGCTACAGCCACGTTGTCGAAACGCAGAGTTTTGCGGGCTCCGCGAAGGCGCTCGCTTACTGGCTCGCCTGGATGACCGGCATCGATCCACTCACTGTGGATCAGACGGTGATGTACGGCCACTCGTCGTCGAGATACGATTCCCCCGAGTATCGAGCCACCCTCCAGCGAGGTTGGCTGAAAGAGCCTGTTGTCCTTCGGAAACCTGACGGTAGTTATTATCGCTCGCCGAGCGGCGGATTCATCGGCGTCGATATGCAGGTGTTCGCACCACCAACGGCGGAGCTCGATGGCCGGCCGGACTGGCTCTTCAACCGATTACGACGCGCTCGGGTGCGAACTGATTCCATCCGCGACGACAAAGGGAGACTGCTGCAAAGCCTGATTCCCGACGGTCCAGGGCCGTTTCTGATTCAGGCGTTCGAAGAGGGAGAGGGTGCTGACGCCATTCCTTACGACCAGTACGTAACAGCAGGCGGTACCGTGGGGGCGCTGGCTTTGACGAGAGGACGCTACGAAGTTCGTATCTCGGGTCCTGGCGGTGCGATCACAACAACGAGTATTAACGTGCCCTGATCAACCGAGACGGGCCACCGGTAGCCAGCCATCAGGGTGATGCGTTGAGGCCCGGGTCAGTTCCAGGCTCAACCTTTTTCCCTGAGTCGCTATCTAATAGTAGCCGACCCTCACAGGACACCCGCCAATGCCCCGCTCTCCCCTATTCCCCATCGCGCTAGCGGTCTTTCTTGTCTCCACCGCTGTCGCCGCCCAGACCAGCGATCGCGCTGAGCGCTGGCGTTATGGCTGTGAGCGCGACTGGAACAATGACCGAGCGCGTGTGTGTGACGTGCGCACCTACACCATCCCGGCTTCGACGAGAATCTCGGTCGATGGCGGCGACAACGGTGGCGTGTCGTTTTACGGTACGAGCCAGCGCGATATCAAGGTCGTGGCGCGAGTTCAGGCGAGTGCGGATGACGACGCGACGGCACGCGACATCGCCCGTCAGATTCGTGTTTTCACCGACGGTGGGCAAATCCGCGCCGAGGGTCCGTCGCGTCGCGATCATTCCTCGTGGTCTGTGAGCTACGACATCTACGTCCCGACGCAGGCAAACCTCGACGCGGTGACCGAGAACGGGGGCATCTCCGCGCAGGATGTTCGAGGCAACCTGACCTTCGAAGCCACGAACGGCGGCATTCATGTCGCCGACATCGGCGGCAACGTCCGGGCGCGTACTACCAACGGCGGCGTGGTCGCCAATCTTTCCGGGACGACGTGGCAGGGCCAGGGTCTCGACCTGCGGACCACCAACGGCAGCGCCACAGTGTACGTGCCGCGCGGCTACAACGCGCAGCTCGAGACGGGTACGGTTAACGGCGGAATGCGCGTCGACTTTCCGATCACCGTGCGCGGCTCGATCAACCGGCATTTGTCGACTCAGCTCGGCTCGGGCGGCCCGGTGGTGCGCGTCGTGACCACGAACGGCGGAGTGCATATCGCGGAGCGCTGAGCAAGGCGTTATTCTCTGTTGCAATGAGAATCCGCTTTCCGGCAGCCGTGCTGAGTACGGCGGCGATTGCAGCCGCATGCGCCAGTGGAAATCAAGGTGAATCCCGGCAGCCGATCCCGGCAGCAACGGCCTCTGCGGGGGTAGCTGCATCCGATACCGCCGCGCCGCTCTACACGCGCGCGGATATCGAATTCATGGACGGGATGATCGCGCACCACGCCCAGGCCCTGCTGATGGCGAGCTGGGCTGAGTCGCACGGCGCCAGTCCATCCATTCTCACGCTCACCTCGCGGATAACCAACGCCCAGAAGGACGAGATCGTCGCGATGCAGAAGTGGCTGCGCGATCGGCACCAGCCGGTGCCCGAGCCCGACCCCCACGGGATGATGATGGACATGGGCGGGATGCAGCACGAGATGCTGATGCCCGGCATGTTGACCGACGATCAGTTGAAACAACTCGACGCCGCGCGCAGTAAGGAATTCGACCGGCTGTTCCTTGTCTTCATGATTCAGCACCACAAGGGCGCCGTCACCATGGTCAACAACCTTTTCGCCACCAACGGCGCGGCTCAGGACATCACCGTCTACAAGATGGCATCCGACATCAGCGCGGATCAGACCACCGAGATCGAGCGGATGCAGAAGATGCTGGCCGCGATGGTGTTCGAAACCCAGACCCAGTAAAGCCCTATCGTTGCAATTTTGCTTCAGAAGTTCGCGTCAATCACGTTCAGAGGAACTCACATGAGCTTCAGTCTCCCCACCCGGAAATCGTTGTCAGTGTCATCGCTGGCGACGGCGCTCGCCATCACCGCGCTGGCCGCCTGCGCACCGGCGACCTACTCACCATCGACGTCGGTTCCATCGACGGTGACAAGCAACATGTCCACCGCGGCACCGACTCCCGACCCGCGTATTGGACTTCGCCCCGGCGCCTACGACGCCCAGGAGGCAGTCTGGAATCTCAAAGTCGTTTCATCGACGAAGCCTTCCGAGAAATTCGTCAACGGCATCAACTCCGATCTCGCCTTCCTCGGAAACTACGTCTTCCAGGGCAGCTTCAGCGGCTACCAGGTCTGGGACATCTCGAACCCGAGCCAGCCCGTCGTCAGGACCGCGTACTTCTGCCCCGGCTCGCAGAGCGACGTCTCGGTCTATCGCAATCTTCTGTTCGTCTCTGGTGAGGATCTCAGCGCGCGCCTCGACTGCGGCGCCGAGGGTGTGAAGGACTCGGTCAGCAAGGCTCGACTGCGTGGCATTCGCATCTTCGACATCACCGACATCGGCAATCCGAAGAACGTCGGCAACGTGCAGACATGCCGCGGCTCGCACACCCATTCGCTGCTCGTCGATCCGAAGGATCCCGACAATGTTTACGTCTACATCTCCGGCTCGGCGCCGGTGCGTTCGTCGAACGAGCTCGCCGGCTGCATAGCATTGTCGCCGGACAAGGATCCGAATTCGGCGCTGTTCCGCATCGAGGTGATCAAGGTTCCGCTTGCGCATCCCGAGCAGGCCGCGATCGTGTCTTCGCCGCGCATCTTCAACGATCTCAAGGGTCCGCCGACGCACGGCGAGACCGCCGCCGAAAAAGCGGAACAGGCACAGGCAGTTGCAGAGGCGAAGAAGAAAGGCGGCTACACCGCGGTGATTTTCGGTGAGGAGACGGTAGCACCCGATGGCTGGGTTGCCGGCCAGCTCGCGACCATCGTCAAGGAGCGCGGGGGTACCGGTGCTCCGACGGCGGCGGACAGCGCGGAATTACACAAGCGCCTGCCCGACATCATTCGTAAGATGCTCGGTGGCGCGGATCCGAACGGACCGGCGCCTCCGGCCAAGGGACCGAGCCAGTGCCACGACATCACGCTCTATCCGGCGATCGGCAGAGCCGGCGGCGCGTGCGGCGGATATGGACTTCTGCTCGACATCAGCGATCCCGCGCATCCAGTTCGACTGAGCGCGGCGGCTGATTCGAATTTCTCGTACTGGCATTCCGCGACCTTCAACAACGACGGCAGCAAGGTTCTATTCTCCGACGAATGGGGTGGCGGCATGCAGCCCAAGTGCCGCGCGACCGATCCACGCGAGTGGGGCGCCGACGCGATCTTCACCGTCGCCGGCAGTGCGATGAATTTCCAGAGCTACTACAAGCTCCCCGCTCCGCAGACCAGTAACGAGAACTGCGTTGCGCACAACGGCTCGCTGATTCCGATTCCGGGCCGCGACATCATGGTCCAGGGTTGGTATCAGGGCGGCATCTCGGTCTTCGACTGGACCGACGCAGCGCATCCGCGCGAGATCGCCTTCTTCGATCGCGGTCCCGCCGACACCACGCTCAAGCTGAGTGGCTCGTGGTCGGCTTACTGGTACAACGGCAACATCATCAGCTCCGAGATCACCCGTGGGCTGGACATCTTCCAGCTGGTGCCGAGCGGGTTCATCTCGCAGAACGAGATCGACGCGGCGAAGACGGTGCACTTCGACTACTACAACGTGCAGGGCCAGCAGAAGATCGTCTGGCCGCCGTCGTTCGCGCTGGCGCGCGCCTACGTCGATCAGCTCGAGCGGAACGGCGGACTTGCATCGGGCAGGATCTCGTCGGTGCGACAGGCGTTGACTGCGGCCGAGGGGCGGTCCGGGAGTGCTCGGTCGAGTGCATTGAGCTCGCTCGCTTCGCAGCTGGATGGCGACGCGGCAGGCTCGCACGATGCAGCGAAGGTCCGCGCACTGGCGGCGGCGGTGAGGGATTTGGCGAGCTAAGACTAAAACAACGCCCTTACACAACGGTCGCGGCGTTTGTCGCGACCGTTGTTTTTTTTACCAAGACGGGGCATGCATCTGGCGTTAAGCCGGTGAATGAACATCACACGTTTTGCGCTCGGCATGCTCGTCGTTGTGGGCGCGACGTCCGCCACCGGCTGCGATGCGTGCGGCCCCGAACAGCACGCCATCACCACTACCGCGCCCAACAACCTCACCCTCGGCGGTGATTTCGGGACGCGACAGGTGCAGTTCGTGAACCGGCGGCTCACCCAGCCGCCCGCGACCCGTGACGCATTCCAGTTTCTGTTCAACACTCTCGACGGTTTGACGACTGGCGAAGGAGTCGCGTTCACGCTTGCCGGAACCGATGCGGTGACCCAGGAGATTGTCACGCTGGTGTTGGCACTGCCGGTGGCTTTGCGCGAGGGTGACGACTACGCGGTTGGCGGGACTTTCAGCGTCGACCCGGGCGCGCCGAGCGAGAGCGGATTCTGGGGAGCACACGATCTGCAGCAGCCCGGCAAGGCAGACGTCGCGTTCCTGAGTTCGACTTATACTTTCCCGCCGGTGGCGTACACGACGAACTTTCGGGCGGTGACGTCGAGCGGGACCGTTCACGTCACCGGTCGTTCGCCGGGACATCTGCAGGTAAGCCTGGACCTCACCTTCACCGACGCCAACGGAAGTGTCCGAACCCTTACGGGCGACGGCCGCGCTGACAATGAGAGATTTGCGGCATTGTGTAATTGAGTCGCGGGACTGAAAATAAGGAAACGTCTCGAGGACACGCGCGTGAACGGTACAGCGATTGGCGCGACGCTTGTTGGGCTGATGCTGTCGGTTGGATGTTCCACCGATACCCCGCGCCCAGCTCCAACACCCCAGCCAGCGTCGGTCGCTGACACCTCGCCTCGGGTTAGTGCGGATACTGTCGTCAAGGTAGACACGGCCGCGCTGGACTCGGTGAACATCGTCTCACAGGCGACGCTCGACACCACTCGCTGCGCCGCGAGGGACACCACTCCGAAGAGCTCCAACGTTTCCGGGATCGACGCGGAGGAGGTGCCGGCATTACGCACCTCGAATGGGAAAGCTTCGCGCGTATGCGGTGAGCTGCGAATCCGATTGTTGAACGGAAAGACCGCCGTGTACAAGGACGATACGACGATGAGCCCAACATTCGGGCTCTATCGTTACGTGAACTACCAGCCGACCATTCACTCGCACGTCCTCCATCGTTATTTCTACGAAGGCACTGGCGCATTCATCGTGGTGGACGATTCGACGGGAGACTCGAGAATCGTCTTTGGCATGCCGGTCGGTTCTCCCGACGGACAACGGTTCGTGCTTACGTCGATGCGCGACGAAGCCGGCTATGATCCGGGCATGATCGAGATCTGGCGGATCGTGAACAGGCGCCCGGAGAAGGAATTCTCCTACGACACCGACGACTCGCCTTGGCAGGCGTCGGACCCCGCATGGGTGGACTCGTCGACCATCGACTTCATCAAGAACACCTACACAAGCATGAGTGAGCCCGACCTTGAATCTCGCGGCCGTATCGTCAGATCCGGCACCGCGTGGACTTTCGCGCCGGACCCCGTGGTCACGGCGAATCCGGTAGGAGTCTGGCGCGGATCGTCGCAGTGCACGAGGATCAGCTCGTCTCCCTGCAACGATGAAATGAACGTGTATCGTATCGCACGACCGGGTGCTGGTGACAGCCTGTCCGTCGATGGCCGCAAGATCGTCGACGGCCAGGAAGTGGAGATGGGTGTCCTCGGCTGTCGCATGAGATCGGTCAGCCAATTCAGCTGTCCCCTTCCCAATGGCGTCTGGTATTTCACGGTCCGCGGCGACAGCCTCATTGGCGAGAACATCCTGCCCGACCATAGCCCATATCGGCGCGTCCGGGCCGTTCGCTCGCGTTAAAGCGACTTCGTCGTTCAAACCTTCTGTGAATCCGGGCGATCCAACTCAAGGGGCCTTCTGCCGCCCATCACCCGCTCCGGAGCTCCAAATGCCGCCACTCACCCGAATTCGTCCTCAACATCCACCTCGGCGATTTGCGCCGGCACTTTCTCTGTTGCTTCTCGCGACGTTTTCGTCGACGGTGATTGCACAGGGTGCCGACAAGGGCGAGTGGCGGCTCTATTACGAAGCGTCGCGGCCGGAGCGCGTTCAGCTCACCTTCGAACACTACGAAAACGGAATGCGCCGGTACGGATCGACGTCTTACGGCGTGCGTCCATCGGAATTGCGCGGCCTTCCATCGCAGCTCTCTTCGTATAACGGACCGGCCAAATTCCAGCTGGTGCGCGACGCGGGCACCTTCAACTTCGAGGGAGAATTGCGCGCTGGCCACGGCACTGGCTTCTTCACCTTTGCGCCCGATTCACGATTCCCGGAGCAGCTCGCCTCCCGCGGCTACGAGCGACCGACGGCCGATCAGCAATTCTGGCTGGCGATGCACGACGTCGGGTACGCCATGCTCGACGAGCTGCGCAGCGACGGATACCAGCGACCGTCCGTAAAGGAGCTGGTCGTCATGGGGATGCACGGCGCCAATCTCGACTACATCCGCTCGATGAAAGCCGCTGGATATCGTGTCGGTGATACGCGTCGCCTCGTCACTCTACGCGATCACGGCGTCTCCGACGACTTCATCGGCGGCTTGGCGGACGCGGGATACAAGAATCTTTCGCTCGACGATCTTCAGGAGCTCCGCGATCACGGCGTGAATCCGGAGTTCATCGCCTCGCTCCGGCAGTATGGCTTCACCGGCTTGACCACCGATCAGCTGCTGGAGGCGCGCGACCATGGCGTCACGGGATCCTTCATCGAGGATTTTCGGGATCTGGGCTATACCAATCTCAGTATCCGCGATTTCGTCAGGATGCGCGATCACGGAGTCACGCCGGGATTTGCCCGGCAGGTGCGCGCATCGAGCGGCAGCCTGCCGAGTGTCGAGTATCTGATTCGTCGGCGCGATCGCGGGGACGGCTAGATAGGTCTGGTAGCTGGCGTCTGATCTGGAAATGATGCTTGCGCGCTTCAACGACACATGTAGTTTCTAAGCCATGGGAACCGAGGCGTCCGAGCTGAGCGACCTCCAGCTCGCAATCATGCGCGTGCTCTGGAAGCGTGGAGAAGCATCCGCGGCCCAGGTCCGCTCCGGCCTGCGGCGCGATCTGGCCATCACCACCGTCTCCACCATGCTGACTCGGCTGGAAAAGCGTGGTGTCGTCGAGCACCGGGCCGACGGACGCACTTTCGTTTATCGCCCGAAGGTCGCGGAGCACGACGTGCGACGAACGATGCTTCGCTCGATGGTGCGCAACCTTTTCGCGGGTGATCCAACGGCGGTCGTCAGCCATCTTCTAAGCGGGAAGGACGTCGCTCCGGATGATGTCGAGCGCATGCGCAGTCTCATCGAGGAACACCGCCGGGCGAAGCGCCGTGATTGAGACCATTATGTCCGCGCTGGGCGACTGGCTGGCGACTTATCTCATTCATAGCACCGCCTTGCTGCTTCTGGCGCTCATTCTCACAGCGCGTGGCGGCAGGCGCGCGGAGTACATCTGGCGGATTTGCGCCTTCGGCGGAGTGTTTACTTCGCTGGCGCAATCGGTGTGGCTGTATTCGCCGGTGGCCACGCTCCCGCTCTATACCGTCGCCCCTGCCCCACTGTCGGAGGGATTGCCTCCGCTGCCCACGGCTGTAGTCGCGCTATGGCTCATCGTCGGCGTTGCACGACTGGCGCGACTCGCTTCGCTGCATCTCTCGCTGCGCCGTCTGGTCGCCGATCGTCTGCCAATGGTGGACGAGCTCCTTTCCGCTCATCGCCTGCTTTTGCCGCGCGTCACGCCCATTCGTTTCACAACCTCGGCGCGGATCCAGGTACCGATCGCGCTGGGCAATGCCGAGATCTGTTTTCCGGAACGTGCGATAACGGAGCTCTCCGCGACGGAGCTGGGCGCCGTCATCGCACACGAGTTTGCGCATTTACGTCGGCGTGACAACCAGTGGTTGACGGCGATCGCCATTCTCGAGGCGCTGCTGTTCGTGCAGCCGCTCAATCGGCTGGCGTCTGAAAAACTGCGCGCCATTGCCGAGTGCTCCTGCGACGACTGGGCGGTCGAGTGCATTCGGGATCCGGAGCCACTCGCGACGGCCCTCGTCCGCGCCGCGGGCTGGATCGCAACCGCGAGGGCGCCAATTGCAGCGATCGGGATCGCTTCAACGGAGTCGGTGGCGTTGATTCGAGTCCGGAGGATCCTGAATCCGACCCGACCCCAGCGCCGGAGCGATCGGCTCTCGCTCGCGCTGGCGGTTGCCGCGCTGCCGCTCGCGGTCCTTTTGGCACCTGGAGCCGCGGCCCGTCTGACGACCATCAGTGCCTACGACGACGGCGGCCCATTCACCCTCACGCTCAATCGCGGCAACGTCGTGAGCATGACACTGGACGGGGGTCGAGTGGCAGCTTCCAATCTCGAGCGCGACGGCCATCATTTGCGCGTTCGCGACGGGGGTCAGCTGATTCTCGATCTGACGCTCGACCAATCGGGCGGATTTCGCTGGAAATCGCGCCCACCGCGCATCCCTTCCAACAACTAAACGCCGGTGGCATCGGGAGGTTCGATCGTGCGCTATTCAACTACGGTTGTAGTGCTGACAGTGTTCGGCAGGAGCCTCGGCGCCCAGGTGCCGCGCGACACCGTTGCGGTTCTCGACAGCGTCGCGAAGGTAGTGATCGCAATCGGGGCCCGTCACGGTGACGCTGTCTGGCCCGGCTACCGTCCGGACACCATTCCAATTGCGTTCGTGCTTCCTGGCCGCGGTACTCTGCTCGTCAATTGGCGGGGAGCGCTACCCGAGAAATTCGCCGCCGTCGACGGAATGCCCGCCGCGGGCTGGAGAAACGAGGGCGCCTTGGGCGCGGCCAGCAACGCGATGACGATTGGCGGCCGGCGAGTGGCCCAGGTAGCGCTGGCCAGCGGAGCGCCGATCGATCCCGCGGCAATCGTGGCGACGGCCTTCCACGAGGCATTCCATGTTTTCGAGCGCGCGTCTGCGAAGTCGACCGGGCGATTCGGTAACGGCGAGAATAGCGCGATGATCGGAAGCTATCCGGAGTTCGATGTCGAGAACGAAACGGCCTTCGAGCTCGAGGGAAGAATCCTGAGCGCGGCCCTTTCTACCGACTCTCCGAAACAACGCCGCGCGCTGGCGCGGGAGTTCGTCGCGGTGCGGCGCGGAAGACATCATAGACTGCCTGGCGAGTTTGCGAATTTCGATCAGATGAGCGAGATGAACGAGGGCCTCGCCGAGTACGCACTCGAGCGTGCGCTGCAATTTCTTGCCGTCGAGGGACCGCCGGAGTGGCGCGCGACCGCCGTGAAGCAAGCCGCCGCGAACCGGCAGATGTTGGCCGACCTGACCGCCGATCGCGGTCTCTCCTCGCGAATCCGGTATTACCGCACCGGGTCGGCGATCGCGCTACTTCTGGACCGATTGACCGATCAGTCGTGGAAGCGCCACCTGGTCGAAGAGAATCTCGCCCTTCAGGACCTGCTTGCGTCGGTCTCTGGATTGGACGCGCCGAGCGAGAGAGCCCGGACAGCGGCGCGCAAAGAATTCGGCGCGGCGGGTCTACGGCAACAAGCAGCACAGCGAATAGAACGGCGGCAGGCGAGCCGAATGGCGAGAGTCGATACGATAATGTCGGCGCCGGGGATCCGTCTGGTGCTGCGCGCGGACTCGTTGCCGAGCCGGCAGTTCAACAGCTGTGGCTTCGACCCGCAGAACATCCTTCAAATCACCCCGGCGCTCCGCATCCACAGCCGGTGGTGGCGGCCCTGCAGCGGTGGGCCGACCTACGCAGAATTCAACACGCCGTCCATCCAGGATGATTCGACCGGCACCATCCGCGCCGTGATCGGCGACGACTCGGCCATCCACATGACTTCCGGTGGTGAGCCAATCACTCTCCGTGACGGCGACACGCTGCGAAACCTCAAAGCGTTCAAGCTGGAGGCGCCGAGGGCAAGCGTTGACGCGGTGAGAGCAGATGTCGAGCGAAGGGGAAATACCTTGACGCTATATCCCAAAGCTCAGTGACGGACGGAAGGGATCAGTTCACGAAGTTTCGAAGTCCAGATCGGCACGAATCTGCCAGTTGCCCACTGCGCCATCACGATCTCGCCGGACGCCGGAAACTGCGCGACTGGCACACCCAAGCTTGCGCCGTGAGGGATGAAGACGAGCAGAGAGTCGTTCGTCACGACAACCACCAGATCGCGACGCGGTGAGGACACCGCATCTCTCGCAGTGGACACAACTTTCCGGATGCTCCCGAACGACGGAAACAAGTCATCGTGGCCGACCAGCCGCTGCGGCGCTCGAAATTTCGGCACAGGAAAGGTTGAAACCTGCATGCAGCCAATAATCGGCGTACAGCTTGCCTCCCCGATCGCGTGCCAGTATCCCTGCGCGCGCTTCACGCCCCATTGTTCGTTCGTTGAAAAGCTCGAGCCAGTGGGAAGACCGTCGGCATCCAGCGAAGTGGAGTCGACGGTGCCGAGGTCAGCGTACTCTTCACGCGCGGCTGCGGTGCTGGCAGCACGAAGAGTGCGCCGTCGCACCGAGTCGGCGATGCCGAGGTAGGCGATGGTGTCGCGCTGATTCAACGATGTAAGGTTGATGGTCGTGGCGCTCGACGGGTGAGCGCCGCAGTCCCCTTCCCAGCTGTTCTCGGTGCTGATCGCATTCGGGCCAACGAAGAGAATGCGAGTCTGGTCGGTCGACGTGCAGTGATAGCCGCCGTCACTCTCCTTGGCGGGTCTCGCCGGATTTTCGCAGTGCGCGCGAGAAGGCGTCGCTGGCTCGGCTACAATGCTGTCCGACTCGTACTGTCCGCCGTCCTCCTCATAGGATACGTCAACCAGGCACGTCCGCCAGAAGCCCGCCTTACCAGGCACGATCAGATCGGGGCCAGCGAGCAACACGCGCACCCGTCCATTCTCGGGCGCGATCCAGAAGGTTTGATACGGCTCCCCCGAATCTGTGTTGACGTGAAGGCCGAGCAGCAGGCCGGATTCCTGCGCGCGAACGGGCAGCGCCGAGACGGCCGAAAGCAGACAGAGTAATACAAGGCGACGAGTCATCCCGGAAAGACTGCTTCCACCCGGTCGGGCGTAACATCATATGAGGCTGAACGGCGTTCGTTACCTTTATGCCGTGCATCGCGTGAACCGGACACTCGCTGCGGCACTGTTACTACTCAGCGTCCCATCGATGGCGACGGCGCAAAGCGTCGGCGTCGCGATACCGCCGGAGCGAGCCGCGGCAAGAGCGTGGTTTCAGGACGCGAAGTTCGGGATGTTCGTCCACTGGGGCGTCTACAGCCTGCTCGGCCAAGGCGAGTGGGTGATGCAGAACCGGTCGATCCCGGTCGACAAGTACGAATGGCTGGCGTCGACCTTCAATCCCGTCAAGTTCAACGCGCACGACTGGGTCGCTCTCGCGAAATCGGCAGGCGTACGCTACATCACGATCACATCGCGCCACCACGACGGCTTCTCGATGTTCGCGACCCACGCGACGCGATACAACATCGTCGACTGGACGCCGTTCCACCGCGATCCCCTGAAAGAGCTGGCCGACGAGTGCCACGCGCAGGGCATCAAGCTTTTCTTCTATTACTCCCAGCTCGATTGGCACAATCCCGACTACTGGCCGCGCGGTGGAACCGGCCACGCAACCGGGCGGCCTGAGTCCGGTGACTGGAACCGCTACATCGACTTCATGAACGCCCAGCTCACCGAGCTGCTCACCAATTACGGTCCGATTGGTGGGATCTGGTTCGATGGCATGTGGGACAAGCCGGATGCCGACTGGCAGCTGTCGCGTACCTACGCGCTCATCCACCGGCTGCAGCCCGCGGCGCTGATCGTGCCCAACCATCACAAGGCGCCGTTGCCTGGCGAGGACGTCCAGACCTTCGAGCAGGATCTGCCCGGCGCGAATACCGCCGGCTTCAACACCCGGGAGATCGGCGCGCTTCCGCTGGAGACCTCCATGACGATGAATGAGTCTTGGGGCTTCAACATCACCGACGCCAAGTTCAAATCGACCCGCGACCTCATCGGCTATCTCGTGCGCGCCGCGGGCGCCAATGCGAACCTGCTTCTCAACATCGGTCCCCGGCCCGACGGAACTATTCAGCCCGAAGCGGTCGAGCGATTGCGCGCGATCGGGGAATGGCTCGGCACGTATGGCACATCGATTTACGGGACGCGCGGCGGTCCGGTCCCACCGCATGGTTGGGGGGTGACCACCCAGCGCGGCGACACGGTCTTCGTGCACGTCCTGAATTCTCCCGACCGGGTGTTGTCGGTCCCGGACTTTGGTCGCCAGGTGCTGCGCGCAACCATGCTGGACGATGGAAGCGTCGTCGCTACGGCGGTGGTGAACGGCGGCATCACCCTGACGATGCCGGCCCAAAGCGATCGCCCGGATCGCGTCGTCGTGCTCCTTACCAGACGAGCCACCCGGTAGCCATACCGCGGCCCGTCCGCCGCGATCCCATCGGCGGCCAAGGCCTTCCACCACCGCTAGCCTTGCACGACAGCCCAGTCGGTGGTATTAATTGGTTAGTTAAATTGTCTAATTAATCGATGCCTGGCCGCACACTACGCGCTCCGTCGCCGCGCGACGGCGAAACGGAACAGAGGATCCTCGACGCCGCACGCCGAGTATTCCTGCGTGACGGCACCGCTGGCACCCGCATGCAGGAGATCGCCCGCGAGGCAGGCGTCAACCAGGCGCTGCTCCATTATTACTTCCGCAGCAAGGAGCGCCTGAGCACCGCCGTCTTCCAGCAAATAGCCGGGCGCATCTTCCCGACCATCGCCCAGGTGCTGACGGGCCCGTCGTCCCTCGACGACAAGATCGACCGACTCGTCGCGACCTATCTCGATACCCTCGCCGCGAACCCGTTCATCCCAGCGTACATCATCTCCGAGCTGCACCACCATCCCGACAGAATCCAGCACGCGCTCACCGGCGTGATGGGCTCCGATCCGAGGCCCGTCATGCGCAGCGTCCTTCAGCAGCTCGGCAAGCAGATCGACGAGCGCGTCCGCGCCGGCAAGATGCGGGACATCACGCCCCAGGAATTCGTGATAAATCTGCTCTCGCTTTGCGTCTTTCCCTTCGCTGCCAAGCCGATGTTCGAGATCATCCTCGGCATGGACGACGCCGCATTCAAGCGATTCATCAGGCAGCGGAAGAAGGAGCTGCCTGAATTCTTCCGCAACGCACTCAAGCCATGACGATGCGCTTCATCCTCGCGCTGGTTTGCGCGGCAGCCTTTGACGCGACTGCCGGTCGGGCGCAGGTCGCTCCGCCGGACAGTGTGCAAATGGCGGACACGACCTCGCTTGGAGCGCTCCAGGATTCCGCCGTGTCGCGCGATCCACGGGCTCGCGAGCTCGCGCTCCTCGCCGCTCAGTCGCGCGTCCGTCTCGCAAATATCCGCGCGGAATCGAAGCCGACGGTCGCCGTCGAAGGCCAGGCGCAATACCAATCCGACGTCGCGCGCATTCCGATCACCCTGCCGGGCGGCATCAAGGTTCCGACTCCTCCCCACGACACCTACGACGCGCACGTCGCCGTCGGCCAGCAATTGTACGACCCCGCACTTCGCCTCCGCCGGGCAGTCGAGGAGAGCCAGCTGGCAGAGCAGGAAGCGCAGCTTCGCGCCCAGCTCTACCCTCTGCGCCAGAACGTGAACGACGCGTATTTCGCCGCGCTGCGCGCGCAGTCGCAAGTCGCCGAGCTGCAGCTCGGGATAACGGACCTCGAGGCTCAGCTGCAGGTCGCCACTTCCCGGGTGAATCACGGAACGGCGCTTCCGAGCGAAGAGAAGTCCTTGCGCGCCGAGATTCTCCGCCGCCGTCAGTCTCTCGCCGATGCGCGGGCGAGCCGCAATGCGTCGCTGGTCGTTCTGTCCGATCTCACCGGCCAGCGATTCGACAGCCTGACCATCCTCGCAACCCCCGAGCTCGGCGCGCGCCTCGCGACCGTCAGAGATTCGATCGACTCGATCACCGCACGCCCCGAGTTCGAGCAGTTCGCGCGCTCCCGCGCTCTCCTCGAGCAACAGGAGCGCGCCCAGAATGCACAGGTTCTGCCGCGCGTATCGCTGTTCGGGCGCGCCGGCTACGGCCGGCCGGGATTGAATCCGCTCAGCGACAAGTTTGACTCCTAC
>Ga0207674_10005572_pt1 | contig 14929 bp, 14 predicted proteins | sample KBSCornC72_FD_184303 | JGI IMG/M metagenome (GOLD analysis project Ga0207674, IMG submission 184303) | Corn rhizosphere microbial communities from Kellogg Biological Station, Michigan, USA - KBS Corn C7-2 (SPAdes) (version 2) | ecosystem: Host-associated > Plants > Roots > Rhizosphere > Soil ... | reverse complement strand
CATGTTGCCGTTCGTGGTCATGTGCGCGCTTGCTGCGCGCATTGGCGGTGCCAGCGCGGCAGCGGCGCTGCTCGCCATGGTCATGATCGCGATGGCGCGCGCGCCAGTGGCGATCACCGACAGCATTCTGCGCACGCTGTTCGCGCTCATCGCCGCGCTCACCGGTTATCTGCTTGCCGCGTTGTTCACCGAGCGCGGACGCAGTGCCGCGGAAATGGATTACCGCGCGCGGCACGACTCGCTTACCGGTTTGATGAATCGCTACGAGTTCGAGAACCGCGTCGTCGCCGCGCTGCGCGATTCCACACAGCAATACCAGTTGCTCTATCTGGACCTGGATCAGTTCAAGCTGATCAACGACACCTGCGGTCACCTCGCCGGAGACCACATGCTGCGGCAAGTCGCACGGACCATCCGCGATGCACTGCCGACCGGGGCAATGCTGGCGCGGCTTGGCGGCGACGAGTTCGGCTGCCTGCTCGGTGGTGCGTCCACGGATGAGGCGCTGGCGGTGGCCGAGCGGCTGCACGCGGCGATTGGTGACTTCGAATTTCTGGTCGGCGCGCTGCGCTTCAAGGTCGGCGTCAGCATCGGCGCGACGTCGCTCGTGGCGAGCAATGACCAGCGCGCCAATGACGCGCTGGCACGCGCGGACGTAGCCTGTTACGCCGCCAAGGAGGGCGGACGCAATCGCACGCGCCTGTACAGTCCGGCGGACCGCGACATGCATGGACGCCACTCCGACATGCAGCGGATCTCGCAATTGCTGTCGGACCTGGCGAGCGGAATGTTCGAGTTGTACGCGCAACGCATCATCAATTTGCGCGACCCCCATGACGGCATGCATTTCTACGAAGTGTTGCTGCGTAGCAAGCAGCAGACGGACGAATCGATCGAGGCGGTGCTCGAAATGGCACAGCGTTACGGGTTGCTCGCGCAAGTCGATCGCTGGGTGCTTGAGGAATCTGCGCGGTTTCTGCAAAGCGCGGCCGCTGCCAACTTGCGCCTGAGCGTGAATATCGGCGCGACCACGCTGGACAGCGAAGGCTTCCTGCAGTTCGCGCTGGCATTACCGTCGCGCTACGCGTTCTCCGCAGCGCGCATCGTGCTCGAAATCACCGAGGCGGTGGCGGTGAAGAACCTCACGCATGCGGGCGACACGCTGCGCGTGCTGCGCGAGCGCGGGTATGAGATCGCACTCGACGATTTCGGTGCTGGCGTGGCCAGCTTCGGCTATCTGAGCGATCTGCCCGTGAGCATGGTCAAGATCGATGGCCGCTTCGTGCGCGATTTCGACCACGATCCTACAGCCGAAGTCGTCGTCGAATCGCTGACGCGCGTGGCGTCGCTGCGCGGCATCCGCTGCGTCGCGGAATGGGTCGAGAACCTCGCGGTGCTGCCGCGCCTGCGCGAGCTCGGCATCGGCTATGCGCAGGGCTTCGCAATCCACAAACCCGAGCCGCTCGCGTCGATCGAATTGGGCGTCGCAACCGAGCGGGTCAGCGAGTTGGCCTAGAAGTCGATGAAATACCCGCCGTTCACCGGGATGTTCGCGCCGGTGATGAAACCGGATTCGTCGGCGGCGAGGAAGTCCACGACACGCGCGATTTCCGACGGTTCGCCGAGGCGGCCGACCGGGATGTTGGCGATGATCTGGCTGCGCACGTTTTCCGGAATCGCGGCGACGAGCGCGGTGCGGCAATAGCCGGGCGACACACTGTTCACCGTCACGCCCTTGCGCGCGACCTCCTTGGCCAGCGCCATCGTGAAGCCGTGCATGCCGGCCTTGGCGGCGGAGTAGTTGGTCTGGCCGAATTGGCCGGTCTGGCCGTTGACGGAGGAGATGTTGACGATGCGGCCGTAGCCGCGGTCGCTCATGCCCTCGACGACCTGGCGGCACATGTTGAACACGCCACCGAGGTTCACGGTGAGCACATCGCTCCATTGCTGCGCGCTCATCTTGCGCAGAGTGGTGTCGCGGGTGATGCCGGCGGCATTGACGAGAATGTCGATCGCGCCGTGCTTTTGTTCGACATGCTTGGCCAGGGCGGCGCAGGCATCCAGGTCGGTGACGTTGAGCGGTTCGAAGAAAATCTGCTGCGCATAATCGGCAGTCTCGTCGCGGAACTCGGCAATGCGCTCGGCACGCGTGCCGAGGTCAGCCGCAACGACTTTGCGTCCGGAGCGGGCGAGGTGGCGGCAAATTTCCGTACCGAGGCCGCCGATGCCGCCGGTCACGAGCGCGACGCGCTGAGTCATATCGTTTTCCCGATTCAAGTCGAATTTCGTGCGCTGCGCATGATGGCGCGGCGCAGCAAGCGGCCGATGTTATGAAGGCGAAACGGCGCTGTCAACGCGCCCGCATCCGATCAGGACTTGTTGTCCTTGCCCGGCGTGATCCGGCCGGAATTGGCCGCGGCGTTGAGGAATCCTTCCTGCACCGACTTCCACAGGTCCAGGTTGCGCTCGGTCATGTCGTTGAGCATGGACCACGGCGTCTGGCCGAGAATGTTGTTGAGCTGGCTGCGAAACTTGGTTTGCTGATCGAGAAAGATCTGCAGGCTTTTCTCGAGGTACGAGCCCATGAAACCCTGCATGGAGTCGCCGTAGAAGCGGATGATCTGCGACAGCAGCTGCGTCGTGAACATCGGCTGCCCGGTTTGCTCGTGCTCGGCGATGATTTGCAGCAACACCGAGCGCGTCAGATCATCGCCGGACTTGGCGTCACGGACTTCGAACTCTTCGCCGTCGATCACGAGCTGACGCACTTCCTCGAGCGTGATGTAGCTCGAAATCTCGGTGTCGTAGAGCCGGCGATTGGGGTATTTCTTGATGACGCGCAGTTGTGCCATGCGGCAAAGTTAGCAGAACTTGCGGCGGCGCACCAGCGGGTTTTGCTGCGCAGCATGGCACTTGGCGCGGGCAAAAAGACACATCGTCGCAAACCATCCCTGTGAGTTGCCGCTCGGCGTCCTTGCCTTGCCATCGCTTCGGTGCACGCGATGCGCGTTAACGCATCGCGTAAGCGCATCTTCGCTCTACCAACCCATGTACTGGCCGCCATTGATCGAAAGATTGGCGCCCGTAACCCAACGCGCTTCCTCGTTGACGAAAAATGCCACGGCATAGGCGATCTCATCCGGCTCGCCGAGTCGGCCAACCGGGATCTGCGCGGCGATCTTGTTGCGCACTTCCTCCGGCACTGCCATGACCATGTCGGTCGCCACGTAACCGGGCGAGACGGTGTTCACCGTGATGCCGAACTTCGCATTTTCCTGCGCCAGCGAAATCGTGAAGCCATGCATGCCGGCTTTCGAGGCAGCGTAGTTGGCCTGGCCGTATTGGCCTTTCTGTCCGTTGATCGAACTGATCTGCACGATGCGGCCCCATTTGCGGTTGCGCATGCTGTCGATCACCGGTCGTGTCATGTTGAAGCAGGAATTGAGGTTGGTGTTGATCACCTCCTGCCACTGCATCGGGGACATCTTGTGGAACGTGGTGTCGCGCGTAATGCCGGCATTATTGACGAGGATGTCGACCGGGCCGATCTGCTGTTCGACCGACTTGATGACGCTCTCGGCGGAAGCCGGATCGCTGACGTCGCCCTTGGCCATCGCCACGTTCACTCCCTGCGCTTTCATCTGCTCCGCCCACGCCTTGGCTTTGGCCTCGTCGCGATAATTGGTGGCAACCTTGTGGCCGAGAGAGGCCAGGCGTTTGACGATGGCGGTACCGATGCCGCCAGTGCCGCCGGTGACGAGTGCTACGCGTGCAGTCATGGTGAATCCCTCCGCCGTTCGAATTTATCGGTCCGCTGCGGGGCGCAGCGGGAATGCCCGGATTGTACACGCGCTTCATTGCGTGCCAAGTTCCGCAATCGGCACCGCGCTCTTCGGCAATCGCGCCGGATCGAATTGCGTCGCGGCCGCGTGGAGCAGGGCATCCACAGATCCCGCGATTCCGCGCGCATCCATGCCGAGATAGTCCAGCGCAGCGCGCAGCGCCGGGACCGGATCGTCGCGATCGACCGGCCGCGCGCGGTCCTGTTTGGACAGTTTGCGGCCTTCAGCATCGAGCACGAGCGGCAGGTGCAGATAAGCCGGTGTCGGCAACTGCAACAATTGCTGCAGATAAATCTGCCGAGGCGTGGAATCGAGCAGGTCCGCGCCGCGTACCACCTCGGTGATGCCTTGCGCCGCGTCGTCGACGACGACGGCGAGTTGATACGCGTACCAGCCTTCGACGCGTCGTATGACGAAATCGCCGGCGGCCTCGCGCAGATTCTGCGCCTGGCGGCCAAGCGCGAGATCGCTGAACTCGACGACGAGGTCGGGCGCGCGCAGACGCCAAGCCGGCGCGCGCGACGCGTCCGCGCTCGCGACGCAGGCACCACGGTGCAATCCGTGCGTGGCGGCGACATCGCTGCGACTGCACCAGCATGGAAAGACGAGACCGTCGCGCCGCAGGCGTTCGAATGCTTCGGCGTAAGCGGCTTGCCGGGTGCTCTGAAAAAGCAGCGGCTCATCGGATGCCATGCCGAACGCTGCGAGCGTCGCGAGAATATCCGCGGCCGCGCCGGGAACCTCGCGCGGCGGATCGAGGTCTTCCATACGCACGATCCATGTACCGTTTTGCGCGCGTGCGCGTGCCCAGCTGCCGAGAGCCGCGACCAGCGAGCCGAAATGCAACGCACCAGTCGGCGACGGAGCGAAGCGGCCGCGGTAAGTGTCGGGAATGGGGAGCCGGGACTCCGGAATCGAAACAGCCACTGATATCGGCATTCTTGAAATTGGCGTGAGCTTACCCAAGATTTTGTGCACTAGTCACTGACGAGGAAATCCATGCTGCGCGTCCTGCTATTCGTTGGTACGAACCTGGCCATCATGCTGGTGTTGAGCATCGTGGTGTCGCTGCTCGGCCTGGATCGCGTCACGCATACCAATCTGCAAGGTTTGCTGATCATGTGCGCGGTGTTCGGCATGGGCGGGTCATTCATTTCGCTGGCGCTGTCGAAGACCTTGGCCAAGCATTCGGTCGGGGCACAGGTGATTGCCGAGCCGCGCAGCGAGGCCGAGCGCTGGCTGCTGAGCACGGTGGCGCATCACGCGCAGAATGCCGGCATCGGCATGCCGGAGGTGGCGCTGTACGAGGCGCCGGACATGAACGCGTTCGCGACCGGCATGAGCAAGAACCACGCACTCGTCGCCGTCAGCACCGGCCTGCTCAACAACATGAATCGCGACGAGGTTTCCGCTGTGCTCGGGCATGAGATCACGCACGTGGCGAACGGCGACATGGTGACGCTGGCGCTGATCCAGGGCGTGTTGAATACCTTCGTGATGTTCCTCGCGCGCGTGGTCGGCGGCATCGTCGACAGCGCGCTGTCCGGCGGCCGCGACGACAATCGCGGCGGCGGCATCGGTTATTTCCTGATCGTGATGCTGCTGCAGTTCGTGTTCGGCTTGCTGGCGACGATCATCGTCATGTGGTTTTCGCGCTGGCGCGAATTCCGTGCCGACGCGGGTGGGGCGAAACTGGGCAGCCGCAACGGGATGATTTCCGCGCTGCAGACGCTGTCCGGCAATCACGAATCGACGCTGCCGAAAGCATTTCAGGCGTTCGGGATATCCGATGCGCGCGGCGTTGCCCGGCTGTTCATGAGCCATCCGCCCATCGAACAGCGTATCGCGGCGTTGCGCGCCGCGGCTTAACTGGCTTCCAGCGCCATTACCTTTTCCGGTTCCTGCAGGAAGTTGCCCTGCACGAAGTTCACGCCGCAGGAAAACAGGATCGACATGCTCGCCGCATCTTCGACGAACTCGGCGACGGTGAGCTTGCCGGCGTGATGCGCCTGGTCGCAGAGTTCCTTGACCTTCTCCTGGTTTTCCTTGTGCTTCGGCAGTTCGGCCATGTAGTTGCGGTCGATCTTCAGGTAATTCGCATCGATATGCTTGAGCAGCTGGAATGAGTTCAGGCCGGAGCCGAACTGCTCGAGCGCGAAACCGCAGTGCAGCTGCTTCAGGCCGGCAACGAACGTGCGCGCCGGCTTCAGGCTCGTTACCACCTTGCTTTCCGGCATCTCGAACACGAGCGCGTCGCCGCGCAGGCGCGAGTTCTTCAGCTGCTGCGCGAGCCACGGCAACAGGGTTTGATCATCCAGGGATTGCGCCGTCAGCTTCACGAAGAACGTGGTCTTGTGGCCGGCGCGTTCGCGCTCGGACAGAGCCTTGATTGCACTGCCGATCACCCAGCGATCAATCGCCGGCATCAAGCCGTTTTTCTCGGCGACGGGCATGAAGAAATTCGGCGTGATCTCGCCTTTCGGTCCGTTCAGGCGCAGCAGGATTTCGTAGAACTCGCCTTCGGCGCCATGCAGGCTGATGATCGGCTGATAGAACAGCACGAAGTTGTTCTTTGCCAGCGCTTCCTTGACCAGCATCAGCCAGTGCCTGTTCTTCTCCTCGTCCGCCTTGTCTTCGGCAGCCGGGTCGAACACGCTGACGCGGTTGCCGCCTTCGGTCTGCGCCGTGCGCAGTGCCGTGCTGGCCTGGGTAAGCACCGCCTGCGCGTTGGCGTTCTTCTCGCCGATCAAGACACCGCCGATGCTGACGTTGGTGCTGACCGACTGCTTGCCGACTTCGAAAATGCGCTCGCTGAAGGCGTGGCGCAAAATCCCGGCAAGGTGCTTGACGTCCTCGGCGCTGCGCCCGGCCAGCAGCACGCCGAACGTGTGTTCGCCGAACCGGCCGGCGATGTCGCTCTCGGCAATGTGACGGCGCATGAGGTTGGCCATGTCGCCGAGCAGCAGGTCGGCATTGCCCAAGCCGACGGTATCCAGCAGTTGCTTGAAATTGTCGGCCTCGACCAGGAGCATGGCCTGGTCGTTGCGCCCCTTCGCCGCCTCGCCGATCATGCGCTCGAGCTGGGCGATGCAGTACTGGCGGTTGAACAGGTCGGTGACGAGATCCTTCGAGCGCAGTTCCTCGAGCTTCTCGGCGACGTCCGCGCTGACGGTCTGCTGGCGGAAGACGATCTGCTGGCAGGGTTCGCCTTCGTAGCTGGCCTCGGCGAATTCCATGATCGCGTCGAACGTGGTGCCGTCCGCGCGTTGCGCCTTGATGTTGAGCTTCTGCGGCGGGTTCTCGCCCTTGGACAGCTTCTTCAGCAGCGCCTTGAAGTCGTCGGCGTCGTCCGGCGCGATCATGTCGATGATCGACATGCCTTCGATTTCGTCGAATTCCTCGAAGCCGAAAATTTCCAGGTAGGCGCGGTTCGCGCGCACGTGCATGCCTTCGTGCACGTAGGCGATCGGATCGCGCGAATTGTCGAGCAACGCGTCGCAGCGGCGTTCGGTCTCGCGCAAAGATGCTTCCAGACGGCGCACGCCGCGCCGCATGTGCAGCGCCTCGAACTCGCGGCGCACGATCGCCTGCACGTGGTCGGGCCGGTTGCGCAGCGCCACCGCGCGTGCTCCGCCGGTGAATGCATCGGCGACCACCTCTTCATCGACTTTGGCCGTGACCGCGATGACGGCGATGTCCTTGCCGCCGTGACTGGCAGCGACTGCAACATCAGAAAGTTTGAGCCCCTTGGCGGCGAGATTGACCAGAATCAGGTCGGGTTGCGAATTCAGTGCGGTTTCCAGCTCGGCCGCATTGCCGGCGCGCGCCGGACGCACGGCGATGCCGCCGTTGCGCAGGGTGCTGATCAACTGCTCCGCTTCCTCGACCGTATCCTCGATCAGGAGCAGCTTGATGACGTTCTCTTGCTTCATTGGGGGCGGCAATCCCGGGCCAAGGATCGTTGTAACGGATTATGCAGGGGTTTTCCAGCCAACGGCAGTACGAAGCGCATCATAACGGCGTTTTCCCCGGCTCGCCCGGAATCTCGCGCACCAGCCGCGGCACAAGATAGCCGGAAATTCGCCCGCGCAGGCGCTCGATCAGCGCCAGTGCGCGTGCGTCGTCGACGGCGAAATGTGCCGCGCCGGTGACGCGGTCGAGTTGATGCAGGTAATACGGCAACACGCCCGCATCGAACAGGCGCACCGAAAGATCGGCCAGTACCTGCTCGTCGTCATTGATTCCGCGCAGCAGTACCGATTGATTGAGCAGATTCGCGCCCGCGTCACGCAGGCGGGTACACGCGGCGGCGACGCTGTCGTCGATCTCGTTGGCATGATTGGCATGCAGGACGATGGCGACCGGCCAGGGCAGCCCGCGCAACCAATGCAGAAATTCATCGTCCACGCGTTCCGGCAACACGATCGGCAATCGCGTGTGGATGCGCAGGCGACGCACATGCGCGATTGAACGCAGCGCGGCGGTGAGTTCGGCGAGCTTCGGCGTCGCCAGCGACAGCGGGTCGCCACCGGACAGGATTACCTCTGCGATCGTCGCGTCCGCGCGGATGCATTCGAGCGCTTCCTGCCATTGTCCGGCTGCAGCGGTTTCCTGCGCGTACGGGAAGTGACGGCGGAAACAATAGCGACAGTTGACCGCGCAAGAGGCGGTGGCGATCAGCAGCGCACGGCCCGCGTATTTTTGCAATACGCCCGGACCGACCCGCGCGCCCAAATCGCCGACCGCGTCGGCCGTGTATCCCGACACCTCGTCCAGCTCCGCCACGCGCGGCAAAACCTGCAGCAGCAACGGATCGCTGGCGTCGCCGCGACGCATGCGCGCGGCGAATCCGCGCGGCACGCGCATGGAAAATCCGGTTTCAGCGCGCGGCAGCAGCTGACCGTCCAGATGGCCAAGATCGAGCAATTCGAGCAGTTCGTGCGGATCGACAATCGATTCGCGCCAGAGCTTTTGCCAATGTCGAGGCTGCGCGCGCGACGGGGTTGCGGGTATCATTGCGGTTTCATCGCGCATCAAGCGCACCAGAATCCTCAATTGTAGCCGCTTTTGTGCAAGCGGCTTTCACGCATCCCGGAGTTTTATCCATGGCATACGGAATGAACGACGTAAAAAACGGCATGAAGATTATCGTGGACGGCTATCCGTGCACGATCGTCGACACCGAGTACGTCAAACCCGGCAAGGGCCAGGCGTTTACGCGCGTCAAATACCGCAACTTGAAGACCGGCCGCGTCGTCGAACTGACGATGAAGTCCACCGACTCGCTCGAAGCCGCCGACGTCGTCGATACCGACATGGAATTTCTCTACAGCGACGGCGAGTTCTGGCATTTCATGCACCCGGATACGCACGAGCAGATTGCCGCCGACAAGAACGCGATGGCCGACGCGGCGAAGTGGCTCAAGGGCAACGAGATGTGCATCGTCACGCTGTGGAATGGCGCACCGCTGGTTGTCGCGCCGCCGTCGTTTGTCGAGCTGCTGATCACCGAGACCGATCCGGGCGTGAAGGGCGATACCGCCGGCAGCGGCGGCAAGCCGGCGAAACTGGAGACCGGCGCCACGGTGCGCGTGCCGCTATTCGTGCCGCAAGGCGAGAAGATCAAGGTCGATACGCGCACCGGCGAGTACGTCGGGCGAGTCAAATAAGATCGCGCGCATGGATCGCGGCGTAGACCAGCTCCTCGAAGCCCGCTGGGTCATTCCGGTCGAGCCGCATGGCGTCGTGCTCGAACATCATGCCGTGGTGCTGGCCGGCGATACCATCGCGGAAGTGCTGCCGATCGAGGTGGCCCGGGCCAAGCATGCAAACGCCAGACGCGTCGAGTTGCCCGAGCACGCGCTGATCCCCGGCCTCGTCAACGCGCACACGCACAACCCGATGACGCTGATGCGCGGTCTTGCGGACGACCTGCCGCTGATGATCTGGCTGCAGCAGCACATCTGGCCGGCCGAGGCGCGCGTGATGGGTCCGGAATACGTGCGTGACGGCATCGAGCTTGCCATCGCCGAGATGCTGCGCGGCGGCACGACGTGTTGCAACGAAAACTATTTCTTTCCCGATGTGCAGGCCGCGACGTACCGGCGCCATGGTTTTCGCGCCGTCGTCGGCTTGCCGTTTATCGAGTTCCCGAGCGCTTGGGCGAAGAGCCGCGATGAGTACTTCGACAAGAATCTCGCCGTGTTCGACGAATTCAAGGGCGAACAGCTCGTTTCGATGACCCTGTCGCCGCATGCGCCGTACACGGTGAGCGACGAGAGCTTCACGCGCATTCGCATGCTCTCGGATCAACTCGATCTGCCGGTGCACATTCACGTGCACGAGACGGCGCAGGAAGTCGAGGATTCAAAGAAGCAGCACGGCTCGCGTCCGCTCGCGCGCCTGCACGCGCTCGGGCTCGTCAACGATCACCTGATAGCCGTGCACATGACGCAACTGCTCGACAGCGAAATCGAAAGCTGCGCGAGTGCCGGCGTTTCCGTCGTGCATTGCCCCGAGTCGAATCTGAAATTGGCCAGCGGGTTCTGCCCGGCGCAGAAATTGCGCACGGCGGGAGTGAACCTCGCCATCGGCACAGATGGCTGCGCCAGCAACAACGACCTCGACATGTTCTCGGAAATGCGCACGGCCGCTCTGCTGGCCAAGGGAGTCGCAGGCGACGCCAGCGCGTTCGACGCCGCGTTCGCGCTGCAGGCGGCCACGCTAAACGGGGCGCGAGCACTGAACCTCGGCGAGCGCATCGGCTCGATCGTCGCCGGCAAGCAGGCCGATCTGAGCGCGGTTCGTCTCGACGCGCTGGAAACGCAGCCGATTTATCACGTCATCTCGCAGCTCGTCTATGCGACTGGCCGCCAGCAAGTCAGCGACGTCTGGATCGCCGGCGTGCGCAAAGTGGAAAATGGCGCGTTGCTCGGATTCGACCAGGCCGAGTTGCGTGGCAAGGCGCAAACCTGGCGCGAGCGCATCGCCGGCCACTGAGTAACCGATTCCGGTGGCGATACGCGTGGTCGTCAGAAGTCGAACTTGCTGACGAATATGCCGTCGTTCGACGTGCAGCCGCATAGGCCGTCACTGAACGTTACCGTCGCCGTTCCGCAGCTGCCGCCCGCGTCCAGGGACGTAACGATGATGTCGTAGTCGCCGCTGTCGAGCTGGTAGAGCTGGAACATCTCACCCTGACCGACCGACATCGCGTCCACTACGTCCGCACAATCGCCGGCGCCGAGGCAGTCATGACGCCGGACGACAATCGCCGGGTCGAAGTTCGATCCCGCGTCCGGAGCGACGCTGAAAACGTAGCCGATCGGATATTGAAGGTACAGGCGGAAGAACACTGCATTGCCGGTCGATAGCAGGCCGCTGCACAAATTGACCGGTCCGGCGTCGCCTGAATGGCATGTGTCTATCGGATAGCTGCCTTGCGCCCACAGCTGCGTCGGCGTCGTGCATGACTGTGAGAAAGCGGCGCTCGATACAGTGAGCAACAGCAAAGACGCAAGCGACGAAACGAGATCCGCACAGCGCGACATAGAGGCTCCTTGGATTGCTCAGTTGTGGCGTAGGTCCGAACATCTGATGGCCAACTGTCGGATTGCGGGCATGGTTACTAGATACAGGGATTGCAGCCTACGATTACAGGCCCGCGGACACGCGGGAATTACACGACAACCCCGTCAGCGCTGAAGTTGCCGATGGGAACGAAAAGCGCAAAAAAACCGCGGCCAAACCGTGCCAGGCCTGCGGCAAACCCTTAACATTGCCTGCCATGACGCACACCGCCAACGTCAATCCCGCCGAAACCACCAAGTTCGACAAACTTGCCAGTCGCTGGTGGGACAAGAACGGCGAGTCGCGTCCGCTGCACGATCTGAATCCGGCGCGCTTGAACTACATCGCCGATCGCACCGCGCTCAAGGCCGCACGCGTGCTCGACGTTGGCTGCGGGGGCGGAATCTTAAGCGAAGCGCTGGCTGCCGCCGGGGCCGCGGTCACCGGCATCGACCTCGCTCCCCGCGTGTTGGAAGTGGCGCGTCTGCATTTGCATGAGTCAGGTGTGCAGGTCGATTACCGCGAGATCAGCGTCGAAGCCCTCGCCGCGGAAATGGCCGCTCCTGCGCATCCTGCGCCCGCGGCATTCGCACATCCCTGTTCGTCACCGGGCGCGTTCGATGCGATCGCCTGCATGGAAATGCTCGAACACGTGCCGGATCCCGGCAGCGTGATCGCCGCATGTGCGACTTTGCTCAAGCCGGGAGGCCGTCTGTTTCTGTCCACGCTCAACCGCACGCCACAGGCGTTTGCGAGCGCCATCGTCGGCGCCGAATTCCTGGCTGGTCTGCTGCCGCGCGGTACGCATCATTACGCGCAGTTCATCCGTCCGTCGGAATTGGCAACGACACTGCGCGCCGCCGGACTGGAACTCGAAGACGTCAGCGGGCTGGCTTACAACCCGCTGACGCGACGTGCCTGGATCACCTCGAGTCCGGCGGTGAATTACCTCGCGTGCGCCCGCAGGCCGGCATGAAGCTATCCGGCCCGAAGCTCGATGCCGTGTTTTTCGATCTGGACGGAACGCTGGTCGATTCCGCGCCGGACATGATCGCGGCGATGCAGCGGTTGTGCGTCGAACGCGGCACGTCGCTGCTCGACGCGGCCGGCGTCGGCAGGTCGGTATCGAAAGGCGGTCGCGCCATGTTGCGCCGCGGATTTCCGCGCGCCGAGGAAACTCTGATCGAGGAATTGCTGCCGCGATTCCTCGAGCTGTACGCGCAGGCAATCGCCACACACACGGCGACCTTCCCCGGTGTCGATGACGTGCTCGCCACGCTCGAGGCGCGCGGTGTGCACTGGGGCATTGTCACCAACAAACCGGGTTGGCTGGCGCGCGCGCTGCTCGCGGCGCTGCAGCTCGATGTACGTTGCGCGGCGCTGGTGTCGGGCGATTGCTTGCCGCAGAAGAAGCCCGATCCGGCGCCGATCCTGCGCGCGTGCACGCTCGCGAACGTCGATCCGGCTCGTTGCGTGTACGTGGGTGACGACCTGCGCGACATCGAAGCCGGGCGCGCCGCGGGCATGCGCACGATCGCGGCCGCGTGGGGTTATGTCGACGGCGAAGATCCGCGCGACTGGGGTGCGGATCTCGTCATCGCGACGCCACATGCGCTTTTACCGGCGCTCGATCTCGTTTGATGTCGGACCAGGGATTCGCGGACTTCGAGCACAAATGGCTCGATGCATGGCCGGAAAATCGCGTCGTCGCGGTATTCCTCGATCCGTCTCAGCGCCGGCTCGACCACGCCTTTTACGCGCTGATCCACGAACTGTCGGATGCGGCGTTCCATGTGCGCGAGCCGCAAGTCGCCGCGGCGAAGCTCGGCTGGTGGCGGCAGGAATTGGCCGATGCGGGATTCGGCAACGCGCGCCACCCGCTCACGCGTGAGCTGTTTGCCCATGAAGTCGCGCGCGAGAGCGATCCGGCTTTGTGGCCGGCTCTCGCCGAAGGTGCGCTTGCGCAGCTGGATCAACCCGGTGCGGGCACGCTTGCCGCGTTGATCGAACAGTTCGATCCGTTCTACAGCGCCGTGGCCAGTGCCGAATCCGCATTGTTGCTCGGCGGCGGCGCCAGCGTGGAATCGAATGCGGCATTGTGGACATTTTCGCATCTGTTGCACGAGCTTGCGCATTTGGCGCCCGATGCCGGCCGCCTGCCGATCCCGCTGGGTTTGCTGGCGCGGCACGGCGTCGCGCGTTCCGATCTTTCACGGCCGTCCGCGCCGCGCAGCCGGCTGGTCAAGGACTTCCTCGATGAACTGGTGCTCGAAACGAACGGCGCGCTCGGCGCGGAGTGCGCGCGCACGATCGCGTTGCGCACACGCGTGCGACTGGATCAGGCACTGATCGCGGGTGCATTGAAAGCGGTCGATCCGCTGCCATATCTGCAAGCCAATGCGCGCGCCGGCTACTGGCGCAGCTTGTGGGCGGCCTGGCGCGAGGCGCGCCGGGCTGCGCTAAACTTGAGATGACCATGCAACCCAATACCGCCCGTTCCATGCCCGACGTCGCCAAAGAGGCGCAGCCCATCGCAGCGGGTGCACTCGATTGGGTCGGCATGGACGAAATACAGATGCCGGTGCGTCTCGTCGGCGCCGACGACAGCGTCGTGCAATCGACCGCGCGCGTCGCGGCATATGTGAATCTGAAAGATCCTGACGCGCGCGGCATTCACATGTCGCGTTTGTACCTGCACGTGGACAAGGCGCTGAGCGCCGAGCCACTGACGCCGTGTTCGCTGCGCCGTCTGTTGCGCGATTTTCTCGACTCGCACGCGCAGCTTTCCGATTGCGCGATGCTGCGCGTGAGCTTCGAGCAGCTGTTGCGCCGCCCGGCGCTGGCGAGCGACAACAGCGGCTGGCGTTCGTATCCGTTGACGATCACGGCGACATTGGCGGCGGGGCAGTTCACGCTCGAAGTGGACGTTGACGTCGTGTATTCGAGCACGTGTCCGGCTTCGGCGGCGCTTGCGCGGCAGCTGATCCAGCAACGCTTCGTGCAGGACTTTGCCCGCAGCGATGCACTCGATTACGACAAGGTCGTCGCCTGGCTTGGCAGCGAGCAGGGCATCTGCGCCACGCCGCACAGCCAGCGCAGCATCGCACACGTGCGCGTAAAGCTTGCGCCGAGTTTGGCATTGCCGATCACCGAGCTGATCGATGCCGTGGAAGACGCCGTGCAAACGCCTGTGCAGACCGCGGTCAAGCGCGAAGACGAGCAGGCGTTCGCCCTGCTCAACGGCGCGAACCTCATGTTTTGCGAAGATGCGGCGCGTCGCATCCAGCGCGCTCTCGATGCGGACGAACGCGTTGTGGATTTCCGCATTCGTGCCGAACATCTGGAAAGCCTGCATGCGCATGATGCGGTGGCGGTGGCGACGAAAGGTATCGCCGGCGGTTACGCCAGCGGAATTGGTTGAACTCGGCAGTTCATGATGTCGAACCACAAGCCGCCAAATTCAGACAAGCTCGATCGCGTCGTCGCCGCGGCGCGTCGGGACGCCGAGCAGCGCGAGT
>Ga0207674_10005570_pt1 | contig 14930 bp, 11 predicted proteins | sample KBSCornC72_FD_184303 | JGI IMG/M metagenome (GOLD analysis project Ga0207674, IMG submission 184303) | Corn rhizosphere microbial communities from Kellogg Biological Station, Michigan, USA - KBS Corn C7-2 (SPAdes) (version 2) | ecosystem: Host-associated > Plants > Roots > Rhizosphere > Soil ... | reverse complement strand
CGCCACCGCGGCCGACATCTCGCGCCAGCTGCGCATGATCCAGCAGGAGGCATCCGGCGGGCGCACCGACGTCGGCGGCGCCGAGCAGTCGGTCCGCACGATCGCGACCGTGAAATCGGCCGAAGAACTGGCGCGCATGGAGATCACGCTGGCCGACGGCCGGCGCATCCGCCTCGACCAGGTCGCGAACGTGATGGACACGGTCGGCGAGCAGCGCTCGGCCGCCTTGCTGAACGGCAAGCCGGTCGTTGGCTTCGAGGTGACGCGCACGCGCGGTGCCGGCGAGACCGAAGTGGCCGCCGGCGTTCGCAAGCAGCTCGACGCGCTGAAGGCGGCGCACCCCGAGATCTCGGTCACCGAGGCGTTCAACTTCGTCGACCCGGTGCAGGAGAACTACGACGGCTCGATGGCGCTGCTCTATGAAGGCGCGGCGCTGGCGGTGCTGGTCGTGTTCCTGTTCCTGCGCGACTGGCGCGCCACGCTCGTCTCCGCGACTGCGCTGCCGCTGTCGATCATTCCGGCGTTCGCCGTGATCTACCTGTTCGGCTTCACGCTGAACGGCGTGACGCTGCTGTCGCTCTCGCTCGTGGTCGGTGTGCTGGTCGACGATGCGATCGTCGAGATCGAGAACATCATGCGGCACCTTCGGATGGGGAAGACGCCGTACCAGGCGGCGATGGAAGCGGCCGACGAGATCGGCCTCGCGGTGATCGCGACCACGTTCACGCTGGTCGCGGTGTTTCTGCCCACTGCGTTCATGAGCGGCGTGCCGGGCAAGTTCTTCGTGCAGTTCGGCTGGACCGCGGCGATCGCGGTGCTGATGTCGCTGGTCGTCGCGCGCATGCTGACGCCGATGATGGCGGCCTACGTGCTGCGCGTGCCGAAGAAAGAGCACCACGAAGGGCGCTGGGTCACCATCTACATGCGCTGGGTCAAGGGCGCACTGAAGCACCGCGTGTGGACGACCATCGCGGCCACCGTGTTCCTGGTCGGCTCGTTCCTGCTGGTACCGCTGCTGCCGACCGGCTTCATTCCGCCCGACGACCTGTCGCAGACGCAGGTCAACCTGTCGCTGCCGCCGGGCGCCACCTTCGAGCAGACCTTCCAGGTCGCCGAGCAGGCACGCTCGATCATCGAGAAGAACCCGAACGTCAAGCTGATCTACACCGCGATCGGCGGCGGCAACACCGGCGCCGATCCGTTCGCACCGTCCGGTGCGGCCGAAGTGCGCAAGGCAACGCTGACGCTGAACATGACGCCGCGCGACGAGCGCAAGGGCGTCAAGAAGCAGGCGATCGAAGCCGAGCTGCGCGACGCGCTCGCGGTGCTGCCGGGTGCGCGCGTGAAAGTGGGCTTCGGCGGATCGAGCGAGAAGTACGTGCTGGTGCTGGCCGGGGAAGACGGCGACGCGCTCGCCGCGCATGCCCGCCTGGTCGAGCGCGACCTGCGCACGATCCCCGGCATCGGCGCCGTCACATCGACCTCGAGCCTGGTGCGCCCCGAGCTGATCGTGCGGCCCGACTCGGCCCGTGCGGCCGACCTCGGCGTCACCTCGCAGGCGATCGCCGACACCCTGCGCATCGCGACCGCCGGCGACTACGACCAGTCGCTCGCGAAGCTGAACCTCTCGCAGCGCCAGGTGCCGATCGTCGTCAAGCTGAAGGCCGACGCGCGCACCGACCTCGACCTGCTGTCGCGCCTGGCGGTGCCGGGCTCGCGTGGGCCGGTGATGCTCGGCAATGTGGCGACGCTCGCGATCGACAGCGGCCCGGCGCAGATCGACCGCTATGACCGCCAGCGCAACATCAACTTCGAGATCGAGCTGAACCAGCAGCCGCTCGGCGAAGTCGAGAAACGGGCACTCGCGCTGCCCAGCTTGAAGAACCTGCCGGCCGGCGTGTCGCAGACCACCGTCGGCGACGCCGAGGCGATGGGCGAGCTGTTCGCAAGCTTCGGCCTCGCGATGCTGACCGGCGTGCTGTGCATCTACATCGTGCTCGTGCTGCTGTTCCACGACTTCGTGCAGCCGGTGACGATCCTGTCGGCGCTGATCCTCTCGATCCCGGGCGCGTTCCTCGCGCTCTTCATCACGCACACGGCGCTGTCGATGCCGTCGATGATCGGGCTGATCATGCTGATGGGCATCGCGACCAAGAACTCGATCCTGCTGATCGAGTACGCCATCATGGCGCGGCGCGACATGGGCATGACGCGCATGGACGCGCTGCTCGACGCGTGCCACAAGCGCGCTCGCCCGATCGTGATGACGACGATCGCGATGGGCGCCGGCATGATGCCGATCGCGCTCGGCATCGGCACCGACCCCAGCTTTCGCGCACCGATGGCGATCGTCGTGATCGGCGGGCTGATCACGTCGACCTTCCTGAGCCTGCTCGTGATCCCGGTTCTGTTCACCTACGTCGACGACGTGGTGCAGTGGACGCGCAAGATGTTCGCCCACCGGGCGCACCACGTTGCGCCGGAGGCGACAGCGAACACACCGTCCACCGCCGAGTGATCCACGCTCGGTGCTCGCTCAGTCGAGCTTGCCGATCTTGCGCACCGCCTGCGTCATGACCTTCGCGTCGGCGTCCCAGTAGAGCTGGAACGCCGGCGCGTCGAGGTATTCGATCGGGCTGCCGGCCTTCGAGATCGTCTGCATCACAGCCGGGTCGGCGGCCGCTTTCGCCGCCACGGCGCGCAGGCGCTGCACGATCTCGTCGGGTGTCTTCGCCGGCACGAACAACGCCGACCACTGCGCGAACTGCACCGGGTAGCCGGCCTGCGTCAGACTCGGCACACCAGGCAGCGCGGCGAGCGGGTGGTCGCCCCAGTGCGCGAGCGCACGCAGCTTGCCGGCCTGGATCTGCTGCACGATGGTCGACGGGCCGGTCGCGATCGCATCGACCTGGCCGGCCAGCAGCGCCACCACGGCCGGGCCGGCGCCGGTGTACGGGATGTGCGTCATGCGGAAGTCGGCCGACGCCTTGAGCATCTCCATCGGCACATGCATCGTCCCGTAGTTGCCCGAGCTGCCGTAGTTGAGGGCACCGGGCCGGCGCTTCGCATCGGCGATGAACTCGGCGAGCGTCTTCCACGGCGCGTCGGCGCGAACGACGAACACGGTCGGGTCGGCGGTGAAACGCGCGATCGGCTTGAACTGGTCGAGCGTGAACGCGGGCTTGCGCTGCAGCACGTTGTCGGCCTCGGGCAGGATCGAGATCGACGACAGGCTCAGCAGCAGCGTGTAGCCATCGGGTGCCGCACGTGCCACCACGCCGATGCCGAGCGCGCCGCCGGCGCCGGCACGGTTCTCGACGACGACGCTTTGCTTGAGTTCGCGCCCGAGCGCCTCGGCGACCGGCCGCGCGACCGTGTCGGCCACCCCGCCCGGCGGGAACGGCACGATCATCGTGATCGGCTTGTCCGGGTAACTGCCCTGTGCGTGCGCGACCCAGGGCGCAAACATTGCCGCCAGCAGCATGAGACCGATGCGCATCGCCGCCTCCTCGAGGACGTCAGGGCTTCGCATGCTATTCAGTGTGCTTCAATCGCGCGTGGAGACATACCCGATGAATCGACTGTTGACGATGCTGCTCGTCTGCCTCGTTTCGAGCTTCGGGGCCGTTGCCGCACATGCGCAGGAGTACCCGAACCGGCCCGTGCGCATCATCGTCCCGTTCGCGCCCGGCGGCTCTGCCGACGTCTACGCGCGGTTCCTTGCCACCAAGCTGCAGGAAAGCTGGGGCCAGTCGTTCGTGATCGACAACCGGCCCGGCGCCGGCTCGATCATCGGCACCGACGCGGTCGCGAAGAGCGCGCCCGACGGCTACACGCTGCTCGTGATGTCGAACACGCACACGGTCAACGAATCGCTGATCCCCAACAAGCCGTTCCAGCTGCTGCGCGACTTCGTGCCGATCGCGCCGATCAGCTCGTCCGACCTGGTGCTGGTGGCACGCGCCGATCTGCCGACACGCGACCTCGGCGAGTTGCTGAAGCTCGCCAAGGCCAGGCCGGGCGCGCTGTCGTACGCGTCCTCGGGTCCCGGCACCCCGTACCACATGGCCGGCGAGCTCTTCAAGGCGATGGCCGGCGTGGCGATCCTGCACGTGCCGTACAAGGGTAGCTCGGCGGCGCGCAGCGACGTGCTCGGCGGGCAGGTGGACCTGATGTTCGACGCGGTGCCGACGATGGTCGAATCGATCCGCGGCGGCAGGGTCAAGGCGCTCGCGACGACCGGCAGGACACGCTCGGACGTGCTGCCCGAGGTGCCGACGGTCGACGAAGCGGGCGTGCCGAAATACGAAGCGACGATCTGGCTCGGCCTGATGGCGCCGAAGGGCACGCCGCCGTCGATCGTCGCCAGACTGAATGCCGAGACCGGCCGCATCCTCGGGGCGCCAGATGTCGCGAAGGCGTGGAAGCTGCAAGGCACCACGCCGATGCTGATGGGCGTCGACGAGTTTGCGCGTTACGTCGCCGACGACATCACGAAGTGGGCGCACATCGTCCAGGTCTCGGGCGCGAAGGCGGACAAATGACCAGCGTCCTGCACCTGCTGTGTGCCGGCGCGGCCCAGGGGCTCGTGAAGGCGATGCAGACCGCCTTCACCGAACAGACCGGCGTGCCGCTGCAGGCGCGTTTCGGCGCGGTCGGCGCGATGAAGGAGGCGCTGCTCGCCGGCGACCCGTGCGACGTGATGATCGTGACCGACTCGATGGTGCGCACGCTGCAGGCGAGCGGCGAACTCGCCGGCGATGGCGCGGCACCGCTCGGCCGGGTGCGCACCGGGATCGCGGTGCGCGCCGACGACGTCCCGCCGCCGATCGCGACGGCCGACGAACTGCGCGCCGCGCTGCTCGCGGCGAGCGCGCTGTACTTTCCCGACCCGCAGCGCGCAACGGCGGGAATCCATTTCGCATCGGTGCTCGACCGGCTCGGCATCCTGCAGGAAGTGGCCGAACGTTGCCGCACATTCCCGAACGGCGCCACTTCGATGCACCAGCTCGTGCACGCGCCGGCCGATGCGATCGGCTGCACCCAGATCACCGAGATCCTCTACACCGAAGGGGTGCGACTGGTCGGTGCGCTGCCGGCCGAGTTCGAGCTCGCGACCGTCTATGCCGCCGCACCGACAATCCGCGCGGCCGATTCGATGCTCTCGCGCCGCTTCATCGAGCTGCTCGCCGGCCCGGCCTCGCGCCTCGTGCGTGAACAGGGCGGCTTCGAGTTCGGTCCGTGACCGCCCGCGACGCGGCGCTCGGCCGCATCCGGCTGCGCCACCTGCAGTGTTTCGTCGCGGTCGCGCAGCACGGCAACCTGCGGCGCGCGGCGCTCTCGCTCGCGATCACGCAGCCGGCCGTCACGAAGACGCTCAACGAGCTCGAAGACATCGTCGGCAAGCCGCTCTTCGTGCGCGCGCGCGCCGGCACGACGCCGACCCCCGCGGCCGAAGCCTTCATGCCGCACGTGCGCGCCAGCCTGCACGCGCTCGGCCAGGCGGTCGACAGCGTGCGCCGCGAGCCCGAGCACGCGCCGCTGCGCATCGGCGTGCTGCCGACGGTCGCGCCGTCGTTCCTGCCGCGGGTGCTGGGCCCGCTGCTCGCGCAGCGGCCCGGGCTCGAGGTGCGCGTCGGCACCGGTCGCAATGCGCAGCTGATCGAGCAGCTGCGCGCGGGCGAGGTCGACGCCGTGATCGGCCGGCTCGCCGACCCCGAGCTGATGCGCGGGCTGAGCTTCGAACACCTGTATGCCGAGCCGGTCGTGATCGTCGTGCGGCCCAGGCATCCGCTGCTGCGGGCGAAGGCGCGGCGCGGCGCGCGGCTCGACGTCGCCCGCTACCCGTGCGTGCTGCCGCCCTCGGGCACGCAGATCCGGCAGGTCGCCGACGGCTTTCTGGCGCGCCACGGCATCGACCCGGTCGCCGGCCGGATCGAGACGCTCGAGGTGGCGCTCGCGCGCGCGATGGTGCTTCAGGGCGATCACCTCTGGTTCACTCCGCTGGGGGCCGTGCAGCCCGATCTCGACAGCGGCGCGCTGGTCCGCCTGCCGCCCAGGCTGACGCCGGAGGAGGCGGTCGGCCTGATGCTGCGGACCGAGCCGGTCGTCGATGGCGCGCTGTCCGCGTTCCTGGCCGCGCTGCGGGCCCGCGCGCCGGCCCGCGCAGCGGCACGCAAGCGGCCGGCGCAACGCGCGGGTGATCACCAAAAGTAATCAGCGGTCGACCCAGAAATCAATTGTGCCGGCCGGGCGCAGCGCCTACAGTGCCGGCTCGATTCCTCCGGAGACAAGCCCGATGACACCCACCGTGCCGCTCGGCCGGGCGCCTCAGCCCGACGCCGAATTCATGATGCGCGACACGACGTCGCACCCGAGCGCGCTCGCGCCGGCCTACAAGACGAGCGTGCTGCGCTCGCCGCGGCTCGCGCTGATCTCGCTGCAGCAGTCGCTCTCGGAAGTGACGGCGCCGGTGTTCGACGCGCGCGAGCTCGGCGCGCTCGACAACGACCTGATCCTGAATGCCGCGAAGGACGGCATGCCGATCGGCGAGCGCATCGTCGTGCACGGCTACGTGCACGATCAGATCGGCCGCCCGGTGAAGAACGCCCTGGTCGAGGTGTGGCAGTGCAACGCGAGCGGGCGCTACCGCCACAAGAAGGATCAGTACATCGGAGCCCTCGACCCGAACTTCGGCGGCTGCGGCCGCATGCTGACCGACGACAACGGCTACTACGCCTACCGCACGATCCGACCCGGCCCCTACCCGTGGCGCAACCGCGTCAACGACTGGCGCCCGGCGCACATCCACTACGCGATCTCCGGCGACGGCTGGGTGCAGCGCCTGATCACGCAGATGTATTTCGAGGGCGACCCGCTGATCGCCGACTGCCCGATCCTGCAGTCGGTGCCGAGCGAGGAGCAGGTGCGCGGGCTGATCGCTTTGCAGGACCGCAGCCACTTCGTGCAGCTCGACAGTCGCGCCTACCGCTTCGACATCGTGCTGCGCGGCCACCGCGCCACGCTGTTCGAGAACCGCGTGCAAGCCCAGGGAGCCTTGAAATGACTCAGCAACTGATGCAGCCGCCGCTGCGCGAAACCGCGTCGCAGACGGCAGGACCGTACGTGCACATCGGCCTCGCGCCAAAGCAGGCCGGCTTCGACATCTTCGAGAACAACTTCGGCAGCGTGCTCGTCGACGACAAGACCAAGGGCGAACGCATCCGCATCGAAGGCCGCGTGTTCGACGGCATCGGCACCATCGTGAAAGACGTGCTGATCGAGATCTGGCAAGCCAATGCGGCCGGCCGCTACGCGCACCCGGCCGACCGGCAAGGCGGCAAGGCCATCGACAAGCATTTCCGCGGCTGGGGCCGCGCTTGCAGCGACTTCGACAGCGGCGTCTACAGCTTCGACACGATCAAGCCCGGCTCGGTGGTCGGCCGCAACGGCCGGCCGATGGCGCCGCACATCAATTTCTGGATCGTTGCGCGCGGCATCAACCTCGGGCTGAACACGCGCATGTACTTCAGCGACGAAGAGAAGGCGAACGCGGCCGACCCGGTGATCAACCTGATCGAATGGGAAGCGCGCCGCGCGACCCTGATCGCGCAGCGCGAAGACCGCAAGAAGGGCCCGCCGGTCTACCGCTTCGACATTCGCCTGCAGGGCGAAGGCGAAACGGTGTTCTTCGACATCTAGTCCGGCACGACCGTCAAGGGCAGGCGGCCGAGTTCGAGACGGCGTTCGGCCGCAGGGCCTTCGTCGTCGCGCTTTCGTCAGGCCCGCTGACGTCGTTTCGCGTGAAGGTGCAGCCGTAGGTCGGCGCCGCGATCGTCGCGGGCGTGAGCACGTCGTCGCCGGCCGGCTTCGCGCCGCCGCCTTCCCAGGCGAGCATCGCGGAGAACGCCTCGACCTGCTCTGCCACCGTGAAATCGCAATGGCTGACGCCGCGGATCGCACGCTGCACCAGCCACGCGCTGTTGCCTTTCGCAGCCACGCGCCTCGCGTAGACCTGCTCCATGCTGAACGGCACGAACAGATCGCCCAGCGTGTGGATCGAGACGACCGGAATCTTGAACTCGCCGTTCGCCTTCGGGATCCAGCGCAGTCCGTCGGTGCGCAGCCGGTTCGCGTCGGGGTCGGCGGTGAGCTTGATGACCGCGGCATTCAGCGCCGTCGACGCGGCGGCATCGCCGTCGATCGTGTAGGTGAAGCTGCTCGTATCGAGCACGTTCTTGGTCAGGATGCCGCTCACGGTGCCATCCGAGCCGAAGGTGCCGTAGGCCGACGGGAAGCTGCCGCCGAACGCGATGCCGAGGTTGAACATCGGGCGCGGCCCGCCGGTGATGTTCTGCAGCACCGACAGGTACTGCACGCCCTTCGCGGTCGGAACCGACGGGAAGGTCGTGAACAGTGTGCCCGTCACGAGCGCGCTGATCTCCGACCACTTCGTGGTCGGGTAGCTCGGCACGCCGGCGATCGCCTGCGCGGTGACCTGCATCGCGGCGAACTCGTTGAACAGTTCGGTGTCGCCGACCACGCCGCACATCGGCACAGCGCCGTTGTACTTGACCTTGTGAACCGCCGTCGCGGCCGCCTCGTCTTCGATTGCCGCTGCGGTGATGTGGCCGCCCATCGAGTGGCCGGTGATGAAGTACTTGGTCGGTGCGGTGAGCGGGCGACTGTTCGCCGCCGCGATGTTGTTGAACTCGAGCGCGAGCGCATTCGTGTCCTCCACGCCCGCGCGCACGTCGTAGTAGTTCTTGCTGTAGCTCGAGGCGCCCCACGCGTAGCCGTTCTGGATCAGGTAGCGGCGGATCGACGGGGCGCCCACGCCGAGCGTCGGGCCGGTGCCCGCGTAGCCATGCGCATACATCACGAGCTTGCCGTTCCAGTTGGCCGGCACCTCGATCAGGTAGCCCGCACCGTTCAGCACGCCGGCCCAACGGCTGGTCGTGCTCATGTCGACGACATCGCCGGGCGCCGCCGCCATCGCGGCGAATGTCGTCGCGGTCGGGTTCGCCGGGGTGAAGGTGCGCGAGTCCTGCGGGCGGGTTTCTTCGGGCACCGGTGCGGGTGCCGAGTCGTCGCTGCCGCCGCACGCAGCGAGCAGGGCCAGGGTGGCGAGTGCGAGCGCGGGCTGCCGCCCGATGGTTGCGAACGTCATCAGCTGTCTCCTTGGGTTGGCGCTCTGCGGCGCGGTGTCTTCAGGCGAGCGCGAGAATAGCGCTCGCCTCCGCCTCCTCGCGAGGCGAGCTAACCCTGCCGGACTGTCACCTTCGAGACAGCATCCGCAGCCGATGCTTCACTGTGCGGTGTCGATGTTCGCGACCCCGCTCGTGCCGCGCGGCGCACCGATAGACAGCGCCCCGCTCAAGTCGCCCATCGGCGCGCTGCCGTTCTTCGCCAGGCCTGCATCGCGCTCGACGACGCCCGGCAGCGGCGCAAGCGACCAGCGGTGCGTGATGAAGCGCAGGATCGACCCGGTGTCGTACTGGGTCTTGTCGACGAAGCCCTTCCTCGCCAACGGCGAGACGATCAAGGCCGGGATGCGCGTACCGGGGCCCCAGCGGTCGCCGACCGGCACCTGCGCGTGATCGTAGAAGCCGCCGTTCTCGTCGTAGGTCACGACGATCAGCATGCGATTCCACTGCGGGCTCTGCTGCAGCTTGGCGATCACCTCGGCGATGTGGGCGTCGCCGTCGGAAAGGTTCGCGTAGCCGGCATGCTGGTTCAGGTTGCCCTGCGGCTTGTAGAAGGTCACGCTGGGCAGCTTGCCGGCCGCCGCGTCGGCGAAGAACGCGGAATCGAAGTCGCGCAGGTGCGCGCTGCGCCCGGCCGGATTCTTGATCGGATCGAGCACCGCGTAATAGTTGAACGGCTGGTGATGGGGCTGGAAGTTCAGCTTGCCGCTGTAGATCTGCTTGCGGCCGTCCGGCGTCCCGGTCACGACATTCCAGCCGCCGGCGTACCAGGCCCAGCTCACGCCCTTCGCGTCCAGCGTGTCGCCGATCGTCGGTTGTGTCTGCGCCGGCAGCGTGGTCGGCTTGCCGGCGTCCGCATAGCGCGCATCGCCGCTGGCGGCCGGCGTCACGCCGCTCGGCTGGTACGGCGGCTGCATCGTGTTGACGGCGTGGAACATGCCGCTCGCGTCCTTCGGCGTCAGCGTGCTGTCGCGCTTGTGGCGCGGCGCGCCGGCCAGCACCGAGGCCGGCATGTTGTCGGCCGGCACGAGCCGCTTGAAGCGGCCCTGCGCGTCGAGCTCGACCTGCGAGATCGAGTCCTTCGCGGGCGAGTCGGCCGCGTCGGCATTCGGGTAGGTCGGCGCGCAGGCGCAGATCAGGTACTGGTGATTCAGGAACGAGCCGCCGAACGCGCCCATGAAGAAGTTGTCGGCCAACGTGTACGCTTTCGCCAGCTTCCACAGCTCGGTGCCGTTGCCGTCGTAGTAGCCCATGCTAAGGCCGCCGGCGTCGGAATACGCAGCGAACTGGTCGTTGCGGCCGCCGGCGATCTGCATGATGTTGTTGTAGTAGCGGTGCACCAGGTCGCGCGTGATGATCTGCGGGCCGACGACGACGCCGCTGCTGCCGATCCCGGCCGGCGCGTCGATCTGGAACATCGCATTGGGCAGGTTGGCCGACTGCGCCTGCGTCAGCGTCACCGGCTGTCCGCCCGCCGTCAGGCCGCCCCAGGCCGGCGGCAGCACCGGCAGCACCGAGCCGTCGAAGTCCTTCTGCGGGTAGACCGCTCCGGTCGAGCTCGGGTTGCGGCCCGGGATTCCGTTCGCGCCCGGGAACAGGCCGTACAGCGTGTCGAACGCGCGGTTCTCGGCATAGATCACGACGACGGTCTCGATCGCATCGAGCGCGAGGCGGTTGCGCAGCGCGCCGGCACGATCACCGGCAGCTCCGGCGGCCGCGGTCGCTGCGGCGATGCGCGGCACGAGCTGGGCGTTCTCGCGCTCGATGGCGGCGCGCGCCGCGGCCGAGCCCGGCGCGAGCAGCTCGGCCTCGCCGACGCCGAGCCGCTTCGCGAGCGTGCTTCGCGCATTCGCATACGAGCCGGTCGCCTCGGCGAGTGCGGCGAGTTCGGTGGTCAGCGGGCTCAGCACACCGCCCGCGGCCGCGGGCGAGCGCAACACGAGCGGACCCGCCGGGCTCGTCGTCTCGGCGACCAGCGCGCCGCTTGCCGGCAGCTCGAAGCGGCCGTCCGCACCGCTGGTCGTGCGCAGCTCATCGGCGTCGCAGCGGGCATTCGCGTTGCGATCCAGGCAGATGGTGGCGTTCGGGAATCCGCTCGCAACCCCGCGCAGCGGGCCGGACGGACCGCCGGTGCCGGAGGGCGCCGCACAGGCGCCGAGCAGGGTGACGAGCAGGGCGCTGGGCAGGACGGGATGCTTCATCGTGCGGACAGGCACGCGGCCTGCAGGGGTTGGGACGCCTCGGGTATTGTGCGGGCATTGCATGACCCGTCCGTGGCCCGAAGCCGAATGCGCCTGCCCCGTCTCGTTGCTGTCGCCGCGATCCTCGCGTTGCCGAGCCTGTTGCCAGGCATGGTCGCCGCCTGGCAGGCTGCCTCGGCGCCGCCACCGGCTTTCGCCGGCGCGCCGTACGCGCCGCGGTCCGGCATCGCGCCGCCTGGCGCCGAGCAGCTGACCGCGCTCGGCCGCGCGATGTTCTTCGACAAGGGCCTTTCCGCCAACGGCCGGATCGCCTGCGCGAGCTGCCACGACCCGGCCTTTGCGTTCGGGCCGTCGAACAGCGCCGCGGTCCAGCCGGGCGTGCGGGCAGACCGCCGCGGGTTTCGGGCCGCACCGTCGCTGCGCTATCTGCACAGCCTGCCGCCCTTCACGGAGCACCATTTCGACAACGACGGCGACGACAGCATGGACCTCGGCCCGACCGGTGGCCACACGTGGGACGGCCGGGCCGGCTCCGCCCACGAGCAGGCACGCTTGCCGCTGCTGGCGCCGGACGAGATGGGCAACGCGAATGAAGAGGCGGTCGTGCGCAAGCTCGAACGCGCCCCGTATGCGGCGCAGATGCGCGCCGCGTTCGGCGCCGACGTGTTTGCCGACCCGGCGCAGGCGTTCACCGCCGCGACGCTGGCGCTCGAGGTCTTCCAGCAGTCGCCGCGCGAGTTCTACCCGTACAGCAGCCGCTACGACGCCGTGCTGCGCGGCCAGGCCACGCTCACGCCGCGCGAAGCCCGCGGCCTCGCGCTGTTCAACGACCCGGCCAAGGGCAATTGCGCGTCGTGTCACCTGAGCTCGCCGACGCCCGACGGCGCCTTCCCGCTGTTCACCGACTTCGGCCACATCGCGATCGGCGTGCCGCGCAACGAAGGGCTGCCCGCGAACGACGACCCGCGCTTCTTCGATCTCGGCCTGTGCGGGCCGCTGCGCCGCGACTTCGCCGGCAAGCCCGAGGCGGCCGAATACTGCGGGCGCTTTCGCACGCCGAGCCTGCGCAACGTCGCGCTGCGCAAGGTGTTCTTCCACAACGGCGTGGTCCGCTCGCTCGACGAGGCGGTGCGCTTCTACGCCACCCGCGACACCGATCCGCGCCACTGGTACGGCCGCGACGCGCGCGGCCGGGTCAGGCGGTACGACGACCTGCCGTCCCGCTACCACGGCAACGTCAACACCGAGCCGCCGTTCGGCGCCAAACCCGGGTCGGGCGCGGTGCTGGACGAGACCGAGATCGGCGATATCGTCGCCTTCCTGAAGACGCTGACGGACGCAGACCTCGAGCCCGTCGGGAAACCGGCACGCTGAGCGCTGCGTGCTCTAATCCGCGCTCGTTAGGCCCCCCCGCCTCCACCCTCTTCCAGCGAGTCAGTGCCATGTCCTACATGCTGTTGATCCTCGAACCCACCGACCAGCGGCGCGGCCGCAGCGAAGCCGAAGGCCGCGCCGTCTACGAGCGCATGCGCAAGTTCGGCGCCGGCCTGAAGGAGCGCGGGCTGCTGATCGCGACCGAGTCGCTGAAATCGCAGACCGACGCGGTGCGGCTGCAAGTGCGCGGTGGCCGCACGCAGGTGGTCGACGGGCCGTTCTCGGAAGCGAAGGAGATGGTCGGCGGCTTCTTCCTGCTCGACTGCAAGACCCGCGACGAGGCGGTCGCAATCGCCGCGACCTGCCCTGCCGCCGAGTGGTGCACGGTCGAGGTCCGCGCGCTCGCGCCTTGCTACGAATAGGCAACGAAGTAACGCGCGACCCGCCGCTTCCCGAGATCGCCGATGCAACCCGTCATCAACAGCCTGCTCGACACAGACCTGTACAAGTTCACGATGTGGCAGGCGATGCTGCACCGGCATCCGGCCACGCAAGCCGAGTACACGTTCGTCTGCCGCAACCAGCCGGCCTACCCGCTCGCCGAACTGGTCGGCGAGCTCAACCAGCAGCTCGACCACCTCTGCACGCTGAAGTTCAGCGCCGACGACCTCGCGTACCTGGGCGGCCTGCGCTTCATGCGCTCCGACTTCGTCGACTTCCTGCGCATCTTCCACTTCCAGCGCGAGTTCATCAGCGCGCGCGCCGTCGGCGACCAGCTCGAGATCGTCGCGAGCGGCCCGCAGGTGCACGTGATGGCGTTCGAGATCTACGTGCTCGCGATCGTCAACGAGCTGTACTTCCGCCGCTCCGACCAGACCGTCGCGTTCGCCGAAGGCCGGCGCCGCCTGAAGGCGAAGATCGAACGCCTGAAGGCCTTCGCGAACGAAACGCCGCGTACCCACCCGTTCGAGTTCTTCGACTTCGGCGTGCGGCGGCGCTTCTCGGGCGACTGGCAACGCGAAGTCGTCGCGACCTTCAAGCGCGAGGTGCCGCAGTACTTCAAGGGCGCGTCGAACGTGCTGTTCGCGCGCGACCTGGGGCTGGTGCCGATCGGCACGATGGCGCACGAGTATCTGCAGACCTACCAGACGCTGGGCGTGCGCTTGCGCGACTTCCAGCGCGCCGCGCTCGAAGACTGGGTCCAGGAATACCGCGGCGACCTCGGGATCGCGCTGACCGACGTGGTCGGCATGGACGCGTTCCTGAACGACTTCGACCTGTATTTCGCCAAGCTGTTCGACGGCCTGCGCCACGATTCCGGCGACCCGATCGTCTGGGGCGAGAAGGCGCTCGCGCACTACGCGAAGCTGCGCATCGACCCGCACACGAAGCGCCTGGTGTTCTCCGACGGGCTCGATTTCGACCGCGCGATCGAGCTGCATCACCACTTCTCCGACCGCACGCAGTGCGGCTTCGGCATCGGCACCAACCTGACCAACGACATGGGGCTGCGCACGCTGCACATCGTGATGAAGCTGACGCACGCGAACCGCCAACCGGTCGCCAAGCTGTCCGACAGCCCGGGCAAGCTGCTGTGCGACGACGAGACCTTTCTCGCGTACCTGCGCCAGGTCTTCAAGGTCGACAGCTGAGGCCGCACCCGCGTTGATGGAAAACCTGTCCGCCCTCGCCGGCGACACGCCCGGCGCGTTCCTGCTGCTCGCTGTCATCCTGATCGCCGGGCTGGTCGGGCTGTTCGCATCGCCGACGCTGATCGAGCGCTGCCTGTTCCGGCCGTACTGGCTGCTGCGCAACAACGAGTGGTCCACGCTCGTCACGAACGCGTTCGTGCATGCCGATCTGCCGCACCTGATCTTCAACGCGTTCACGTTCTGGGCCTTCGCGTTCTCGCTCGAAGCAGTCATGGGCACAGCGCGCTTCCTCGCGCTGTATGCGTTCGGGCTGCTGGTGGGCGATCTGGGCACCTACTCCAGGCACCGCCACGACCCCGAGTACCGCACGCTGGGCGCATCCGGGGCGATCCTGGCGGTGCTGTTCGCCGCGATCGTCTACACGCCGACCTCGTCGATCTTCATCCTGCCGATTCCGGTGCCGATCCCGGCGCCGCTGTTCGCGCTCGGCTACCTGG
>Ga0207674_10005566_pt1 | contig 14934 bp, 11 predicted proteins | sample KBSCornC72_FD_184303 | JGI IMG/M metagenome (GOLD analysis project Ga0207674, IMG submission 184303) | Corn rhizosphere microbial communities from Kellogg Biological Station, Michigan, USA - KBS Corn C7-2 (SPAdes) (version 2) | ecosystem: Host-associated > Plants > Roots > Rhizosphere > Soil ... | reverse complement strand
CGCCGGTGGCATCATCATCCCCGACACCGCCAAGGAAAAGCCGCAGGAAGGCGAAATCGTGTCCGTCGGCACCGGCACCAAGGCCGAAGACGGCAAGGTCACGCCGCTCGACGTGCAGGCCGGTGATCGCGTCCTGTTCGGCAAATGGTCGGGCACCGAGGTCAAGGTCGATGGTGAGGATCTGCTCATCATGAAGGAAAGCGACATTCTGGGCGTGATTGCCTGACGGCATTTGCGGGCATTCCGGCGCAGGTCGGGATCTCTTGAGGTCAAGCGCGGCTTTCCGCCGCAAGCGATCCCAGCCTTCGCTGGGATGACGAACATGAAGAGGAATTACGAAAATGGCAGCGAAGGAAGTAAAATTCTCGCGCGACGCTCGTGAGCGCATTCTGCGCGGCGTCGACATCCTGGCCGATGCGGTCAAGGTAACGCTCGGCCCCAAGGGCCGCAACGTCGTGATCGACAAGAGCTTCGGCGCTCCCCGCATCACCAAGGACGGCGTCACCGTCGCCAAGGAAATCGAGCTGAAGGACAAGTTCGAGAACATGGGCGCGCAGATGGTGCGTGAAGTGGCCTCGAAGACCAACGACATCGCCGGCGACGGCACGACCACCGCGACCGTTCTGGCGCAGGCGATCGTCCGCGAAGGCATGAAGTCGGTTGCCGCCGGCATGAACCCGATGGACCTGAAGCGCGGCATCGACCTCGCCGTCATCAAGGTCGTCGAAGACCTCAAGGCTCGTTCGACCCCGGTCACCGGCACCGCCGAGATCCAGCAGGTCGGCATCATCTCGGCCAATGGCGACACCATCGTCGGCGAGAAGATCGGCGAAGCGATGGAGCGCGTCGGCAAGGAAGGCGTCATCACCGTCGAAGAGGCCAAGGGTCTCGACTTCGAGCTGGACGTGGTCGAGGGCATGCAGTTCGACCGTGGTTACCTGTCGCCCTACTTCGTCACCAACCCGGAGAAGATGCAGGTCGAGTTGACCGACCCCTACATCCTCATCCATGAGAAGAAGCTGTCGAGCCTCCAGTCGATGCTGCCGATCCTGGAAGCCGTGGTGCAGTCGGGCCGTCCGCTCCTGATCATCGCCGAGGACATCGAGGGTGAGGCTCTCGCGACCCTCGTCGTCAACCGTCTGCGTGGCGGCCTGAAGGTCGCTGCCGTCAAAGCTCCCGGCTTTGGCGATCGTCGCAAGGCGATGCTGGAAGACATCGCGATCCTGACCAATGGCCAGACGATCAGCGAAGACCTCGGCATCAAGCTGGAGACGGTCACGCTCGGTATGCTGGGCGAGGCCAAGCGCGTCACCATCGACAAGGACAACACCACGATCGTCGACGGTGCGGGCGATGCGGATGCCATCAAGGGCCGCGTCGATCAGATCCGTTCGCAGATCGAGCAGACCACGTCGGACTATGACAAGGAGAAGCTGCAGGAGCGTCTCGCCAAGCTCGCTGGCGGCGTTGCCGTCATCAAGGTCGGCGGTGCGTCCGAGGTCGAGGTCAAGGAGCGCAAGGACCGCGTCGACGACGCTCTCCACGCGACCCGCGCGGCAGTCGAAGAGGGCATCGTCCCCGGCGGCGGCACGGCTCTCCTCTACGCGACCAAGGCTCTCGAAGGCCTCAAGGGCGCCAACGACGACCAGACCCGCGGCATCGACATCATCCGCAAGGCGATTGTCGCGCCGATCCGCCAGATCGCGCAGAACGCCGGTCATGATGGTGCGGTCGTGTCGGGCAACCTGCTGCGTGAAGGCAATGTCGATCAGGGCTTCAACGCCGCGACCGACACCTATGAGAACCTGAAGGCTGCCGGCGTGATCGACCCGACCAAGGTCGTTCGTGCGGCTCTGCAGGACGCGGCTTCGGTCGCCGGCCTGCTGATCACCACCGAGGCGACGATCGCCGAGTTGCCCGAGGACAAGTCGGCTCCGGTCGGCATGCCCGGCGGCGGCATGGGCGGCATGGGCGGCATGGACTTCTAAGTCCTGCCTTCCTGATAAAGAGACAGGGGCCGGGGGAGCAATCCACCGGCCCTTTTTCATGGTGTGAATGAGCGATAGCCAATTAACATATTGATTCTGGCCGATTGGAAATTCTTCCGGTACTGTAACAGTTGAGCCGAACGGGAGGATGGACCAGAATGAGTCTGTGGGACTGGCTGATCAACCCGGTGGGTCTTACCCCGCACGGCTTCTGCCTGCTCTGGGCACCCGGCCTGATCTGGCTCCACGCGATTTCCGACACGGTGATCGGGGTCGCCTATTTTTCCATTCCGCTGGCGCTGGCCTATTTCGCGCATCGCCGCGCCGATCTCCAGTATCGCTGGGTCATCCTGTTGTTCGTCTGTTTCATCCTGGCCTGCGGCATGACGCATTTCCTGGCGGTCTATACGCTCTGGGTCGCCGCCTATGGGATCGAAGGCATCATCAAGGTGCTGACGGCGCTGCTGTCGGTTGCGACGGCCATCCTGCTCTGGCCGCTCATTCCCAAATTGCTCGCCCTGCCGTCGCCGGCGCAGATGGCCAGCCTCAACGCTGCCTTGTCCGACCGGGTCGAGGAGCAGGGGCGGACCTTCAAGCTGCTGCTTGCCAGCGAGGAGGCGGTTCGCCGCGCGAATGCGGAACTGGAGACGCGGGTCGAAGAACGCACGGCCGACCTCGTCACCGCGAATGCGCGACTGACAGGTGCGCTCGCCGAATTGCAACAGGTGCGAACCTCGCTGGAACTGACCGTTCAGGAGCGCACCGATGCGCTCAAGCAGCGGGATCTCCTGCTGCGGGAGGTCTATCATCGGGTCAAGAATAATCTCCAGGTCGTGGACAGCGTCATCGTCATGCAGATGGGTTCGCTGGAGCGGGATGCGGACAAGCAGTTCCTCCACGCCCTGCGGCAGCGCATCTACGCGCTGGGGCTGGTGCATCAGCAACTCATGGGGTCCGCCGATCTCCAGACCTTCGATTTCGCGCCTTTCCTGAAGGAACTCGCAGAAAATATGGTGCTGGCCGGCGCGAGCGGCGACATCATACTGGATATCGACGCCTGCGCGCTGCAGGTCGACCTCGACTTTGCCTTGCCGATGGGCCTGCTCGTCACGGAACTGGTTCAAAATTCCCTGAAATATGGCTTTCCGAGCGGAAGCGGCCGATTGTCGGTCTCCGTGACCCGCGACGAGGCGCAGCGTCAGGTGGTCGTCACCGTGGCGGACGATGGTCCCGGACTCCCGCCCGACGCCGGGAATGAAAAGCCGCGTGGCACCGGCATCGGCAAGCGGCTGATGCAAGGACTCCTTCAGCAATTGCGCGGACATATGATCGTGGATGGAAACAGGGGCATGGTGACCCGCCTCATCCTGCCTGAGCCTGGAGCAGCCTGATGGTCGAGACGAAAAGACGCTGTGCGCTGATCGTGGAAGATGAATTTCTCATTGCCGAGGGGTATCGATTGCAACTCGAAACGCTCGGCATCGAGGTGTGCGGTATCGCCGATACCGCCGAGCAGGCGGTCGAAATGGCCGTCGAGCATGTTCCCGCCTTCATCCTGATGGACGTCCGCCTGAGGGGCGATGCCGACGGGGTCGATGCCGCGTTGCGGATATATGAGCGGGTGCGGTCGGCGGCGGTGATCTTCGTGACCGGATCCCGCGAACGGGCGACGATCGAGCGGATCGGGCAGGATCATGCGGCGGCGACATTGTTCAAGCCGGTGTCGCCGTTTCTGTTGGAACGCGCCATCGCGCAGGTCATGCCGCGCTGACCGATGGCAGGGGGGTGCCCATCAGGCTTCACCCTCGACAGCCTTCGCCCCAACCGGCTAGGAGCATGTGGGGGGCCAAAGCCGGAGATAGTGCATGCGTCGTTCGATCCTGTTTTCCCTCCTGGCCTCCAGCGCGCTGGCCGCCTGCACTGCGCGGGAGATGGCCGCGAGCGATGCGCCTCCGCCGCAGGCCACCACCGCCGCGCCCGCCCCGAAACCCGCCTATGGCATCTATGGCTTCGACACTGCCGGCATGGACAGCGCCATTGCGCCGGGGGACGATTTCTACGGCTATGCCAACGGCACCTGGGCGAAAACGACGGCCATCCCCGCCGACAAGTCCAACTATGGCCTGTTCACCGTTCTTGACGATCTGTCGAAGGACCGGACCAAGGCCATATTGGATGGCGCGAAGGATGATCCCGCCAGCAAGATCGGCAACGCCTACGCCGCCTATCTCGACACGGCCGGCGTGGAGGCCCGGGGCCTGGCCCCCATTCAGCCCTGGCTGGCGCAGATCCGGGCGGTAAAGACCAAGGGGGACTATGCCCGCCTGCTGGGCGTCGCGTCGCGCAACGGCCTGGAAGGACCGTTCTCCGGCTATGTCGGGCAGGACGACAAGGCGCCGGAGGAGTATATCTTCGGCATGGTCCAGAGCGGCATCGGCATGCCCGACCGCGATTATTACCTGCTCGACACGCCCAAGATGAAGGCCACGCGGGAAGCCTATGTCGCCCATCTGGCCAAGCTGTTCGCCCTCGCCGGGGAAGCGGACGGCGCGCGCCGCGCGGCGGCGGTCATGGCGCTGGAAACCGGCATCGCGAAGGTTCACTGGACCCGCGAGGACAGCCGCGATGCGGACAAGATCTACAACAAGCTGACCCTTGCCGACCTCACCCGGCGCGCGCCCGGCTTTGATTTCAAGGCGTGGTTCGCCGCGCAGGGGCTGGGTCAGGTCCAGACATTGCTGGTCGCGCAGCCCAGCGCGATCACCGGCGAGGCGAAGCTGATCGCCGCCGCGCCGCTCGCCGTGCTGAAGGACCAGTTGTTCCTGCGCAGCCTCGACGGTTTCGCCGATACCCTGCCCGACGCGATCGCCAATGAGAATTTCGCCTTCTACGGCACCACCCTGTCGGGCACGCCGGAGCGCGAGCCGCGCTGGAAGCGCGCGGTCAACTTCGTCACGGGGAGCCTCGGCGAGGAACTGGGCAAAACCTATGTCGCCAAATATTTCCCGCCCGAGACGAAGGCGGCCGCCGACGAACTGGTCCGCAACATCATCGCCGCGATGGGCCGCCGCATCGACGGGCTCGACTGGATGAGCGCCGAGGCCAAGACCAAGGCGCATCAGAAGCTCGCCGCCTTCACCCCCAAGATCGGCTACCCCGATCGGTGGCGGGACTATGACGGCCTCGACATCCGCCGCGACGACCTGTTTGGGAACGCCCTGCGCGCCAACCAGTTCGAACATGACTATCAGATCGGCAAGCTGGGCAAGCCCATCTACCGCTGGGAATGGGGCATGACCCCCATGGAGATCAACGCCTATGCCAATTTCGGCATGGTGGAGATCGTCTTCCCCGCCGGCATCCTGCAACCGCCCTTTTTCGACCCCCACGCCGATCCGGCGGTCAACTATGGTGGCATCGGCGCGGTGATCGGCCATGAACTGAGCCATCATTTCGACGATCAGGGCGCGAAATATGACAGCACGGGAAAGCTTGTCCAATGGTGGACGGAAGCGGACGTAAAGCGGTTCAAGGGCCTGACCGACCGGCTGGTGAAGCAATATGATGCCTATGAGGCGCTGCCCGGCGAGCATGTGAAGGGCCAGCTGACCCTGGGCGAGAATATCGCCGACCTCGCCGGCCTCACCGTCGCGCATGACGCTTATCTGGCATCGCTGGGCGGCAAGCCCGCGCCCGTGATCGACGGGACGACCGGCGATCAGCGTTTCTATTTCGGCTGGGCACAGGTGTGGCGACGCACTTATCGCGAAGCGAACCTGCGCCAGCGATTGCTCACCGACCCCCATTCCCCCTCCCAGCAGCGCGTGGCGACGGTCCGCAACCTCGATCCCTGGTATGGGGCGTTTGCCGTGCAGCCGGGCGCGAAGGCCTATCTCGCGCCGCAGGACCGCGTGCGCATCTGGTAGGCCGGAGCGGTTATCCGGCTCTGGCACCGATGCGTTGCAGCCGGTGCCAGAGCCGCTCAGCCGGTCCGCGTCCCACCCGCGCCAGCCAGAGCGGCGACCAAATGAGCATCGCCGCGATCAGCGCGAGCGCGATGCCGAGCAGCGCCACGCGCCCCGGATGCGCATACAGCCCCGCCCCATAGCCATAGGCGAGGCTGGTTATGATCAGGCTGCATAGCAGGTAATTAGTCATCGCCAGCCGTCCCGCCGCCGCCATCGCGCGAACGATCCACATCCGCGCGCCGGACTCCGACAGCAGGACCAGCAACGCCGCTTCCCCGATTGCAAGAGGAATGCGGAAGGGGAAGGAGGCCGCATAGCCGATCATGTCCAGGCTGCGCGAATCCTGCGTGGTCATCGCCCAGAGGCCGAGCGCCAGTGTCGGCGGAATGCTGATGAGGAGCGCGCGAACGGCGGTACTGCGATATTGATCCGCGCTCCATTGGCCGGTGAAGAAGCCCCCCTTGGCCATCGCCATGCCGAGCATCATGAAGCCGAGCGTTTCCGGCAGCGCATGCACCGCCAGCAAGGTGGCGACATGGGGCAGGTCCATGACCCGCTGCATCAGGAGCGGCAGATAGCCATCCCGGTGCATCGCTATATCGAGCACCATCTCCCGCTGGAGCAGCGCGTCGTAGGCGGCCGTGGAGGTCGTGACATAGGTTGCGACCGCCAGCATGATCGCGATCGCCAGTTGCACCGCGAAGAACAGGAAGGCGGTCTTGAGAAGGTCCAGCGGCTCGCCAGCTGCAAAGCGCAGCGCGATCAGGCCGTCCACGGCCAGCAGCATCAAGATATCGCCCGACCAGAGCAGGGCATAATGGGCAAGCCCGATCGGCAGCAGCCAGAGCAGCCGCCGCCGCTGCGCATCGACGCCGTCGCGCCCATCCATTTCCGCCCGGTCGATGACCAGCAGCGATGACGCGCCGAACAACATGGCGAGAAGCGCGCGCGCCTTCCCGTCCACGATCACGAACCCGGCGAGCCAGACGAGCGCGTCGGGCAGGGACGCCATGCCCGGCGCCGCGCCCAGCGAAGGGAATATCGCAACCGCGCGCGGCAGCATGATCGCCGCGACGTTCATCAGGACGACCCCGATGACCGCTGCGCCACGCGCGACGTCGAGGGGAAGGATGCGGTCTTCTGCGTCGGTCATCGCGTGCTCATAGCCGCATCGCGGAAGAGGTACAGGGGGCTTGGTGACAAAGCGCTACCCGGAAAACAGCCGATCGCCCCGACATGCTCGGGGCGATCGGACGGGTTTTTCCGCCGTCGGCGCAGCGGCCGGGAATCAGGCCGGCGCGGTCTCGCTGTTGAAGAACAGGGCCTGTGCGATCGCCGCCTTCACCGTGGACCGCTGGAACGGCTTGGTGATGAGGAAGGTCGGTTCGGGGCGTTCGCCGGTCAGGAGGCGTTCCGGGAAAGCGGTGATGAAGATCACCGGCACCGGGAATTCGGCCAATATGTCCCGCACCGCGTCGATACCGCTGCTGTCGTCCGCGAGCTGGATATCCGCCAGGACGAGGCCGGGCCGGTCGGCCATCGCATCGCGCACCGCCTCGTCGCGGGTGACCGCGATGCCGGTGACCTCATGGCCCAGGTCGCGCACGATCGTCTCGATGTCCATCGCGATGATCGGCTCGTCCTCGATGATGAGCACGCGCGTCCGGGTCTGTGCCTCGATCTCCGCCATCGCTTCATCGACCAGCGCCTCGACCCGTTCCTCGTCCGTGCGGATCAGATAGGCGACCTCGTTGTTCGCAAAGCCTTCCATCGCCGACAGCAGCAGCGCCTGGCGCGACAACGGCGGAATGACGGCCAGTCGCGCGTTCGCGACCGATTCATGATCGGCCCCGTCATGAGCGGGGACCAGATCCTTGCCCGCGCTATCCCAGATCGCATGGAAGGTGCGGTAGAGGCCGAGGCGTGGACCGACGTCGGTCGGAAACTCCTTCGGCGCGGCGATGATCGCCTCCAATGTCGCGCGGACATAGGCGTCGCCATGGGTCTGGGTGCCAGTCAGGGCGCGCGCATAGCGACGCAAAAACGGCAAATGGGGCTGCAACTGCTGACCAAGCGACATTCTTTCACTTTCTTCCGCCGGGCGCGGTTGAGGCCGAAAGGTTCACCGGAGCATCCCACCCAAGTACCCCCGCCGCCGCCCGATTGACCACATCCCGACAGCTGATAGGGCCATCGGATACACTATGGAACCAACGCAGCGCATAATGGTTTCATAACGGGCGCGATATCAGTGTTTTTCTGCTTTGATGTGCCCGGTGAGATTATTAGTGCGACGGTTGCGTCATGAGGGCAAAGTGATCCACAGAGTATATATGTCGGGGGCAAGGCTTTGAACCGCACGGGCGCACCACAACAAGGTTTCCAGAATGATGCGCATCGCGAGATGGAGGATGCAGGTACGGACGGGGAGGTCGCGGTGCGAACGCCAGTAACCGGAAACGCGCAGCCCGCCGGATCGGCCAATGTGGGCAAGGCCGCGCGCGCCAAGGGGAAAAAGAACGGCGCGCCCGGTGACGTGGGCCAGATGCTGCGGGGCGCTTATCGACAGACGGTCGAAGAGGCTATTCCCAACGATCTGATGGATCTGCTCAACAAGCTCGAATGAACGGGACGGGAAGCGCGCGGCAGCGTTTCGTGCGTGCTCAAGCGTTATCGCGACGCCTCGGCGGCGGAGTCTTCGGCACATGGGGGTCGACGACGGGCTTCAAGATGTTTGCCGTCCTGATGATCGCCTTGTTGCCGCTGGGCATCATTGCGGTCCTGGGCACGCTGCAGACGATCCGCACCGTCGAGATGGAGCGCGTCGCCGGTCTGACCCTGTCGGCGTCGGAGGGCGCGAGTCACCTGCTGGGCGAAATCAACGCCGACCGCCAGACCATGCGGCTCGTCGCCAACCATCTGGAAGGCAATCCGGGCGGGACGGGCATCTGTCGCCGCGCGGCGGCGCAATTGCGGGAGCATGATCGCGATTTCGGCTTTGCCATGTTCGGCGATGGCGGCGTTCTATGCCGGGCCGGCATTGCGCCGGCAGCCTATCATCCCGGCGGCACGGACCTGTACGACCAGCAGGCGACGCTCCTTCCCCGTGCGGGCCGCCTTCTCGTCCGCATCAACGGGCAGCAGGGACGGGTCAAGGGTATCATCAGTTATGACGCCGCCGAGCTTGCGGAAATGACCGGCCTGCGCATCCGCGCGAACGGGTATCTCGGTCTTTCCCTGTTCCGGGATGGCGGGAGCCTGACGTTGCTCGACCGGGGCGCGCGGCCCGACGCCGCGCATACCGACCGGGCGGTGTCCCCGCTCAACCTCGGCGCGCTCAAATTCATGATGACGACGGAGCGCCCGCCCATCGACGTGCTGCGCTTCGCCGCGACGCTGCTCCCCATCTTCATGTGGTTCGCCGCCGCCGCCGTGGGCTGGTGGGTGGTTAACCGCTATCTCATCCGGCCGCTGATCAATCTCAATCGCTATGTCGCCGCCTATCAGCCGGGCACGATGTTGGGACCACTGCCCGCCGACGTCACCCTCGCGCGTGAGATCACGACGCTGGGCGACACATTCCGGGAAATTGCCGAGGATGTGGTCGAGCATGAAGGACAGCTCGCCAATGCGCTCATCCACCAGCGCGCGCTCACCCGCGAAGTGCATCATCGCGTCAAGAACAACCTCCAGATCATCGCGAGCCTCATCAATCTGCACAGCCGCGCCAGCACCGCGCCGGAGGCGGCGGACGCCTATGCCTCCATTCAGCGGCGGGTGGATGCGCTGTCGGTGGTGCATCGCAACCATTATGCCTCCGCCGAACAGAGCCAGGGCATCGACGCGCAGGCGCTCATCAGCGAACTGGCCAGCGGCCTGCGCGGCAGCTCGCCTGGCGGTCGCTTGCAGATCAAGGTGGCGGGCGACAATCTCTATCTCAGCCAGGACGTGGCTGTACCGGTAGCCTTCCTGATCACGGAATTGGTCGAACTGGCGATCCTGGGGGGCGCGCAACAGCCGGTGCTCGTCGCATTGCGCCATGTCGAGGACGAGGAGGGTATGGCGGACCTGTCGGTCACCTCCGGTTCACTCCTGCCCGGCCCGGAAGTCGATCTGTTGCTGGAACAGCGTTTCGAGCGTGTCCTCACCGGACTGTCCCGGCAATTGCGCGCGCCACTGCGCCGCGATGCCGACGAAGGCTCCTATACGATCAAGGTCAGCGCCCGCTGATCGTCGCAGCGGTTAGCCGCGATCCTCATCCGCTTCGTGGAACAGCAACTCCTTGCTGATGCGGATGGTGCGGCGCGACAGGCGGATTTCGACGATGAAGGTCGCGAAGGCGCTCACCTGGCACAGCATCGAGGCGATGAAGAGCAACGCGATCGTGCGCCCGAACCCTCGCCCCATGATTTCCGCGGCGAACAGGAACACGACGACGAGACAGACGAGGCCCGCGCTGACAACGCTCAGCAGGATCGCGGTATCGACGATGCCCATGCGCCGGTCGAGGAGGCGGAGTTCCTCGACCAGACGGTCATGTTCCCCGCCACGGGACGCGATGATCTCCGGCGTGATGTCGCGAGCGCGATCGACGATGCGCGCCAGCCGGCCGGTACACACGTTCAGAAAGGCGCCGACGCCGGTCAGCAAAAAGACCGGCGCCAGCGCGAGCTGGATGATGTGCGCCACATCCGAAACCGCCGGGATGGGCAGCGCGGTCGGTTCCATTATATAGCTGCGATCAGGCGGCCGCGCCCTTGCTGGAGGATGCCGCCGGACTGTTGACGCCCTTGCTCTGGAGATATTTGCGGATCGACCGTGCGGCTTGCCGCAGGCGCTGCTCATTCTCCACCATCGCGATACGTACGAAGCCCTCGCCATCCTCGCCATAGCCGACGCCGGGCGCGACCGCGACCTTGGCCTCGGTCAGCAATTCCTTGGAGAATTGCAGGCTACCCATGTCCTTGAGCGCGGGGGGGAGCGGCGCCCAGCAGAACATCGACGCCCGCGCCGGCGGGATTTCCCAGCCCGCGCGACCGAAGCTCTCGACCAGCACGTCGCGGCGCTTGTGGTAGAGTTCCCGATTCCGCGCGACAATGTCCTGCGGCCCGTTGAGCGCCGCGCAGGCCGCTGCCTGGATCGGGGTGAAGGCGCCATAGTCGAGATAGGATTTCACCCGCGTCATCGCCGCGATCAGCTGCTTATTGCCGACCGCGAAGCCCATCCGCCAGCCGGCCATGGAGTAGGTCTTGCTGAGCGAGGTGAATTCGATGGCGACGTCCTTCGCGCCCGGAACCTGCAGGATGGAGGGCGTGGGGTTGCCGTCATAATAGAGTTCGGAATAGGCGAGATCGGAGATCACCCAGACCCTGTTCTCCTTCGCCCAGGCGACCAGCCGCTCATAAAAGGCGAGGTCCACCGTCTCCGCCGTGGGATTGGACGGATAGTTGACGACGAGGATGGACGGACGCGGCACGGTGAAGACCATCGCCCGGTCGAGCGCGCGGAAATACTCCTCATCCGGCGTCGTCGGCACGGCGCGGATCGTCGCCCCGGCGATGATGAAGCCGAAGGTGTGGATCGGATAGCTGGGGTTCGGTGCCAGCACCACGTCGCCCGGCGCGGTGATCGCGGTGGCGAGGCTGGCCAGCCCCTCCTTCGATCCCATGGTCACCACGACTTCCGTTTCCGGATCGACGTCGACGCCGAAACGGCGCGCGTAATAATTCGCCTGCGCGCGGCGCAAACCCGGAATTCCCTTCGACTGGGAATAGCCGTGCGCGTCGGGCTTCTGCGCGACCTCGACCAGTTTGGCGATGACATGGTCGGGCGGCGGCAGGTCGGGATTGCCCATGCCGAGGTCGATGATGTCCTCTCCCGCCGCGCGCGCCGCCGCCCGCATCGCGTTCACTTCGGCGATGACATAGGGGGGAAGGCGCTTCATGCGGTAGAATTCTTCGGACATTGACCTCTTGCTTTCGATTGCGGGAGCCGCGGCTCGCCGGTTGCGCCATCCGCCTGTCACATTGCCCATTTAAGGCGTTGCGCAGCGAATGGTGGCTGTGGCTATATACTCGCTGGCCCGCGCGTTCCAGTCAAAGCGCGTAGTCGGGCCGAATGGCGATACCGCCACGATGAAACCCAGGGGAGACTGGCGATGGCGACCGATCCGAAAGCCGACCCGACCGTGACCGCCGTGCTGGAAGGCGTAGCCCCCTCGCTGGGCCAGTTGCAGCACTGGACGCGCATCATCGGCCTGGTCCAGCAAACCCTGCTCGAACGCGCCTCGCGGCTGGCGAGTGGCAAGGTGGCCGGGGCAACGCCCGTCGCCAGTCCCGCGCTGGAAAAGATCGCGGAAATTCAGGCGGAGGGCACGCAAAAGAGCCTGCAGTTGTGGCAGAATTTAGTGACCGACATGGTCGGCAAGGGGATGGCGGGTCAGGAGTCGGCCGCAACCGCCGCGCCCGCGGACCGGCGGTTCCGCGACCCCGCCTGGACCGAGCATCCCGTCTATTCCCTGCTGCGCCAATCCTATCTGCTGGTGTCGGAATCACTGATGCGCTCCGTGGACAGCATCGACGGCCTGGATTCGCGGCAACGCGAGCAGGCGCGGTTCGCCGTCCAGCATTTTATCGATGCGACCAGCCCTGCCAATTTCCCGCTGACAAACCCGCAGGTGGTGCAGCGAACGATCGAGACCAATGGCGAAAATCTCCTGATCGGGCTGCAGCGCATGCTCGCCGATCTGGATCGGGGTCAACTCCAGCAGACCGATGTCGAGGCCTTTACCGTGGGAGGCAACATCGCATCTACGCCGGGCAAGGTGGTCCACGAAACGCCCTTCTACCAGCTCATCCAGTACAGCCCGACAACGAGCGAGGTCTATGAAACCCCGCTCATCATCTTCCCGCCGTGGATCAACCGTTTCTACATCCTCGACCTGTCGCCGGAGAAAAGCTTCGTGCGCTGGGCCGTGGAGCAGGGGCTGACCGTGTTCATGGTCTCCTGGAAATCGGCGGATGCGACGATGGCCGACACCGTCTGGGACGATTATGTCGGCGTCCAGATCGAGGCGATCGATACGGTGCGCGGCCTGCTGGATGTCGAGGCGGTGCATAGCATCGGCTATTGCGTCGCGGGTACGACGCTGGCCGCGACGCTGGCAAAGCTGGCGGTCGAGGGACGGCAGGACATCGTCAGGAGCGCGACCTTCTTCACCGCCCAGGTCGATTTCAGCGAGGCCGGCGATCTCGGCGTCTTCATCGACAGCCAGCAGATCCGCCTGGTCGAACAACTGGTCACGGACGGCTATCTGGACGGACGCTATCTCGCCGCGACCTTCAACCTGTTGCGCGGCAACGACCTCATCTGGTCCTATGTCCAGAACAACTATCTGATGGCCGACGATTATGCGCCGTTCGACCTGCTCTACTGGAACGGCGACACGACCAACCTGCCCGCCAAATGGCTGCGCAGCTATCTGGAGGATCTTTACCGCGACAACCGGCTGGCCGTGGCGGACAGCCTGTCGGTGGGCGGCACCGCGATCGACCTGCGCCGGATCACGGTGCCCGCCTATATCCAGGCGGGCGTCGAGGATCATATCGCGCCGGCGCGCAGCGTCTGGAAGATGACGCAGCATCTCGCGGGGCCATGGCGGTTCGTGCTGGCGGGCTCCGGCCATATCGCGGGTGTCGTCAACCCGCCCGCCAAGCGCAAATATCAATATTGGACCTGCCCGGAGAAGACGGGATCACTCGACGAGTTCCGCGCAAAGGCGAGCGAGACGCCCGGTAGCTGGTGGCCGGACTGGATCGCGTGGATCGAAACGCAGGCCCCGCGGAAAGTGGCTGTGGAGGGCGCGCGCCGGCCAGGCGAGGGCGCGCTGCCCGCCATCGAGGACGCGCCGGGACGCTACGTGCTGACGCGATAGACTCGGGTTGCGGCGCGGCGTGGTCGTGGCGTCCTGCCCCGGTCGAAAATCTTCTCCATTATGGTGGAACAATAGTCTTACTCGTTGATTTCATTGAGCGGCATAGCCAAGATCTCCATCTTGCCGCACTGCAAAAAAATCATTGATTTTTCGGTCGAATGGTTTATTGTGCACTGCAACAAGAAACGAGGTGCTCCATGGCTACTCCGCCCAAGTCCCCGTCCCGCAAAGGGGGTCCGAAGATAACGGCGCCGCCGGTCTCTCGACCAAGCGCGACGCCGACCTCGGTCGGGAAAAGCCCGGCGCCGAAAGCTCCTCCCGTGCTCGCGAGAACGGAGATAGCGACAAAGCCTGAACCGTTCGCGATCGAGCCGAAAGCCGTACCGACGCCCGAGGTTCCGGTCGTCGCCGTGAAACCTGAAACCGTCAAGCAAGAAACCGTGACACAAAGCGAGTCGGCGTTCTCACCCGAGACCGAACCGGCCGCGCCCGTGACCGAAACGGCCAAGGCGCAACCCGCCGAAGCCGCTCCGATTGCCGAAACTCCTGTTGAGATTGAAGCGCCGACACCGCCGCAGCCGGACGTCGTCGCCCCTCTGGCTGCTGCGATAGAAACGGTTGCCGAACAGCAAAAGCCGTATGCTCTGGAAGGACATTACATCATGAATGAAGCGATCGAAACCAGCAAGAAGTTCGCCGAAGACGCCAAGAGCCGTATCCAGTCGCTCGTCAGCGATTTCAACGGCAAGGCCAAGGTTGCTTTGGAGAAGTCCTCCAAGACCGCCGAGGAACTGAGCGACATCACCAAGGGCAATGTGGAAGCCTTTGTCGAATCGTCCAAGATCGCCGCAAAGGGCCTCGAGACGCTCGGCCAGAGCGCTGCCGAATATGGCCGCGCTTCGTTCGAGAAGACCAGCGCCACGCTCAAGAGCTTTGCTTCGGTCAAGTCGCCGACCGAATTCTTCCAGCTGCAAAGCGAGCTGCTGACCTCGGCGTTCGACGCCCTGGCCGCCGAGACGTCCAAGTCCAGCGAAGCCTTCCTCAA
>Ga0207674_10005565_pt1 | contig 14936 bp, 14 predicted proteins | sample KBSCornC72_FD_184303 | JGI IMG/M metagenome (GOLD analysis project Ga0207674, IMG submission 184303) | Corn rhizosphere microbial communities from Kellogg Biological Station, Michigan, USA - KBS Corn C7-2 (SPAdes) (version 2) | ecosystem: Host-associated > Plants > Roots > Rhizosphere > Soil ... | reverse complement strand
CGGCGCGATCCATCGCGCCGCCCCTGCGGGCATCGCGGCCGCTGCCGCCGCAATGCAAAAGGGAACCCGAGAGCAGCGCGCATCCTGCGCGCCAGAGCAGAGCAAGGTAGTCCAGGGATGGACGGAATTAGTAACGATCTGTTTGGCGTCGTCCGTGGCGCCCGAGCATCGCAGGCTTCGGCGAAAGAGAGGCTGTCAGCACATGGAGATGCTGTCAGTCAGGACCGTTGGAAGCTGTGCTTTGGAAGTAACCACGGAGGCGGGCGAGTGAAAGCTTTGCTTTTGAGCATGTCAGCGCGAAAGATCCAGAGCGTATTGCGCAGTCCCATCGCCATTGTCGTGAAGCTTCCTGGTGGAATCCGGCGCCATCGAGTCCTGCCCAGCGGCGGTCGTGAACACGACCGGCCCCGCCGTCTGCACTTTCGCAAATCGCCAGTTGTGGTCCCGTCCGAACTTGTCGCGCGTGATTTCGCCTAGGGACTTGACGTACGCGATCAATACATCGCGATTCGTATCGGGCGCGGAAAACACGATGTTCTTGCCGTCGAGACCAGGGAAACCGCCGCCGCCGTTCGCACGATAATTGTTGGTCACGACGATGAACGGCTGCGTGTCTGTCACGAGCTTGCCCTGATAACGCAGCGCGCTGATGCGCGATCCAAACGGCTGCGTGACGTCGATCAGGTACGTGAGCTCGCCCTGGATCACGTCGAAATTGTAGGTCGGGAACTTGCGATTGATCAGGTCCTGTGGCTCGGACTTTTTCGCGTCGATCCGGTTGAACCAGCCGGTGGATTTCTCCAGCCACGCTTTCACGCCGGCTCCGTCGATCTTTACCGCGGTCACCACGTTCGGATACAGGTACAGATCCGCTGCATTGTTGATCGCGAGCGGGCCGGCGGGCACGTCGGTGTAGTCATTGGGTCCACCGAACCCGGCCTTGAACGGCGATGCGGCCGCGAGTACCGGGATATCCGCGTATTGCGGCAGGTTCGCTTGGATGTATTTCTGCGCGTAATCGCGCTGTGCCGCGTTGACGAGCTGCAATGCCGAAGTGTCACCGGCTGCGACGAAATACGTGCTCATCGTGAAATCGCTGTGGCCGATCGGCGTCTTCACATAGGCGATCGTGTTGGCGTGCTCGCTCGCCACCAATGGTGCGATCGCGCCATCGGCGTCGACGTAACCGTCATTGGTCTTGAGCGAGCGCACTTCTGCCTTCGTCCGGGCGCGATCCACTTGCCAATGCCCGTCCGCATATACGAGCGCGAGATCGATCAGGCCGATGTTCTTGCCGTAGTAATTCCCCATCACCGCCGGGACGCCGCGTACGAAGCCGCGTTCGTTGTCGACTTCCGGCAGATGCGCGTAGCGCGATTTTGCATCGTGCGGATTCGGGAAGATGTCGTGTGAGTGGCCGAGCAACATCGCGTCGATGCCGGAAACGCCGGCCAGATGCCAGGCGGCGTTTTCCATTTCGGACGAGTAGGGCGCGGCATTGATGCCGCCGTGGACGAGGGCGATGACGATGTCGGCGCCGGCAGCCTTCACTTCCGGCAAATATTTCTGTGCGGCTTCGACGACGCCAAGCACGCTGACTTTGCCGTCGAGATGGCGCTTGTCCCACTGCATGATCATCGGCGGTGTGAAGCCGAGCAAGCCGATGCGGATCGTCGCTTCGCGCGCGCTGCCGTCGGGGGCCTGTATGCGCAGCGTGCGCTCGATCACGCGCCACGGCGCGTATAGCGGTTTTGCCGATTTCGCGCTGAAAACGTTCGACAGCACGAACGGAAAATTCGGGCCTTTGCACTTTTTTGCCGGCATGCCGTCGATATCGAACGGTGTGCCGGTAACCTGGCTCAGGAACGCCAGGCCGTAGTTGAATTCGTGGTTGCCGATCGTGCCGGCGTCGTAGCCGATCGCGTCCATTGCTTTGTACACGGCCAGTTCCTGTTCGCACGATGGCCGGGCAACCAATGCCTGGTAATCGGCCAATGCGGTGCCCTGGATCGTGTCGCCGGAATCGAATGTCAGGCTGTTCGCAAATTCGCTGCGCGCCTGGCGAATCAGCGTTGCCGCGCGTTCGAAGCCGAGCGCTTTGTCTTCACTGAGCTTGAAATAGTCATAGCTCATCACGTTCGAATGCAGATCGGTGGTTTCGATCAGCGCGATTTGCGCGTGGCTGCCGGCAGGCGTCGCGTGATCGGCGCGATGAGCGGCCGAGCAGGCCGAGAGCAGCAGGACAAGGAAAACGGTGAGCTGGCGCATCGCGATGGATTCCGTTGGACTGATCGGGATTATCGCCTATGCCTGTGTCACTTCGTCGCACCTCCGGCATCTGTTAATCTTGCCCACCCGTTTTTGATCAGCGCATCTGATGAGCGTCCGCACCCGCTTCGCCCCCAGCCCCACCGGCTTCCTGCATATTGGTGGCGCGCGCACCGCGTTGTATTGCTGGCTCGAAGCGCGGCACCGTGGCGGACAGTTCATCCTGCGCGTTGAGGATACCGATCGCGAGCGCTCCACCGACGAAGCGGTGAAAGCGATTCTCGACGGCATGAACTGGCTCGGTCTGGATCACGACGAAGGTCCGTACTACCAGACACTGCGCATGGATCGCTACGCCAAAGTTGCCGACGAACTGGTGCGCGCCGGCAAGGCTTATTACGCGTACGAAACCCGCGAAGAGCTCGACGCAATGCGCGCCGAGCAGATGGAAAAAGGTCTCAAGCCGCGCTACGCCGGCATTTACCGCGAGCAAAACGAACCGCTGCGCGAACATCCGCACCGTGTGATCCGCTTCCGCAATCCGACCTCGGGTGCGGTGGTGTTCAACGACAAGGTCAAGGGCCGCATCGAGTGGAACAACGAGGAGCTCGACGACCTCGTGATGGTGCGCTCGGATGGTTTCCCGACCTACAACTTCGCCGTTGTCGTCGACGACATCGACATGCACATCACCGAGGTGATTCGCGGCGACGACCACGTCAACAATACGCCGCGCCAGATCAATATCTATCACGCGCTCGAGGCCAGCGCGCCCGAGTTCGCGCATTTGCCGATGATCCTTGGATCAGACGGGCAGAAATTGTCCAAGCGCCACGGCGCGGTCGGTGTCATGCAGTACCGCGACGACGGCTATCTGCCGCATGCGTTGCTGAATTATCTCGTGCGGCTGGGCTGGTCGCATGGCGACCAGGAAATCTTCTCGCTCAAGGAAATGATCGCACTGTTCGACGTCGCCAATGTCAACAAGGCTGCGGCACGCTTCGACCTGGAGAAGCTGAACTGGCTCAACCAGCACTATTTGAAATTTGACGATCCGGACGAAATAGCACCGCATCTGGAATGGCAGCTGCGCGCCCAGGGTTACGATCCCGCGCACGGTCCGGCACCCGCCGACGTCATTGTCGCGCTGCGTGAGCGTTGCCACACGCTGAAGGAAATGGCCGACAAGGCCAGCATCTGGTACGGGCCGATCACGCATTGGGACGAAGCCGCCGTGAGCAAGCACCTGCGCTCGGCAACCGCGCCCGCGGCGCTGAAAGCTGCGCACGCGGAGCTGGAAAAAATGCAAGAGTGGAAAGTGGAAAATGTACACAAGGCGATCGAGGCCGCTGCCGCCAGCATCGGCGAAGGCATGGGCAAGATCGCGCAACCATTGCGCGTGGCGATGACCGGCACGCAGGTGTCGCCGTCGATCGATCACACGGTGTACCTGGCTGGCCGCGACCGCGCGCTCCGGCGCATTGAAGACGCGCTGGCAAAAATCGGCGGCTGAGACCATGAGTTGCGATCTGGCCGCGTTGAGCTCATTCGATCCCGCCGAACCGGATCAGGCGACGCGGCTATTGCAGGAATGCACGCAGACGTTGACCGATCCGTGGTTGTGGTTCTGGGCGATTGCGTTCACGGTGATCGGCGCGGCAGTCGGCGCCTGGATAGGCAAGCGCAAGAATGCGGTGACGCGCGATACGCTGCTCGGCGCAATGCTTGGGCCATTCGGCTGGATCATTTCGCTGGCGCTGCCAGCGGCGCAGCCGAAATCCGCGTGCTCCACGTGCAAGCGCGAGGTCGATGCCGGTGACGCGCATTGCCGCCATTGCGGCGCGAGGCTGAACAGCTCGCCATGACGATGCGGTGTTATCCTTCTTGAAGGTCGCGTATCGAGCCCCGACTTGAATCAGATGGCCACCAAGCCCGCCCATTCCGAACACCATCACCACGCCCACAACGCGAAAGGATTCGTGCGTGAAGTGGCCGCCGCGTGCGAGATGCGGGGCTTGCGCCTGACCGAAATTCGCATGCAGGTGCTGGAACTCATCGCCAACGCACCGAAGCCGATCAAAGCGTATGACCTGCTCGATCAGCTCAAGGACGATCGCAGCAACGCCGCGCCGCCGACCGTTTACCGCGCACTCGATTTCCTGATCGAGAACGGCTTCATTCACAAACTGCAGTCGATCAATGCCTACGTGAGCTGCCATCACCCGAGCGTGGTGCACCAGGTGCCATTCCTGATCTGCGATGTGTGCGAATCGGCGACGGAAATCTGCGACGAGCGCGTCGCCGGTCTGCTCAACGATCAGGCGAAAACATTCGGCTTCAAGCCGCGCGCGCAGACGCTGGAAGTGCACGGAATCTGCAAACGCTGCGGCGTTACGGCCTAGCAGCGCGTCTCCCGGTTTCTTGCTTCGGCTGTATAGGCCGAAAGTTGGCTGGCGTTCCGGTTGTGATATCGTTATATTATAACGTATCGCTTTGGAGAGCTGATTCATGAAGAACGCCGCCGTCGCTGTGCTCGGTTCACTGCTCTTGAGCGCTCCCGCGTGGGCTGCCGACACGCCGTCGGCCGTGTCCCTGCAGGCGCTCGACGCGCGCATCCGCGCACTCGAAGCCGAGGGCCAGAAGCTGCGCGAACAGGCGGCAGCGGCTCTCGCTGCCGCAGATGCCGCGCATGAAGAACTCGAAAAGATGAAGGCGACGATGCAGTCGCAACAGCAGGTGCAGGCGACCGCCGCGGTGTCCGCGCCGCGTGAAACCAGCGCACCGAGTCCGGGCGGCGCGAACGGCAACGCGTTCAACCCGGGGATCGCGGTCATTCTCAATGGCGATTACGCGCACCACTCGAAGAATCCGGACAGCTACGTGCATGCGGGGTTTCCGAACGTCGCCGGTTCCGGCCCGCAAGGCTTGTCGCTCGGAGAGAGCGAAGTCTCGTTCGCCGCCAACATTGACGACAAGTTCTACGGCCAGTTCACGATCAGCTATGACGACGACAACGGCAAGGTCGGCACCAACATCGAAGAGGCTTACATCGATACGCTCGCGTTGCCGCAAGGTTTCAGCGTGCGCGCCGGACGTTTCTTCTCCAATATCGGCTATCTGAACAGCCATCACGCACACACCGACAATTTCGTCGATCGGCCGCTCGCCTATCAGGCATTCCTCGCCGATCAATACGGCGACGATGGCGCGCAGCTGCGCTGGGTCGCGCCGCTGGATTTATTCCTCGAACTCGGCGGCGAAGTTTTCCGCGGCGAGAATTTCCCCACCGCCGGCGCGAATCACAGCGGCGTCGGCGCGCACACGCTGTTCGCGCATGCGGGCGGCGACGTCGGCACGGAGAACTCCTGGCTTGCCGGCGTGTCGATGCTCAAGGCGAGCACGACCGGCGCGGACGACGGCTTCAGCGGCGACAACACGTTGTACCTCGCCGATGCGACGTGGAAGTGGGCGCCGAACGGCAACACGAAAGATGGCGGCGTGACTTTGCGCAGCGAATATTTCATCGATCGCCGCCACGGCACGTACACGGCGCCGATCGGCGACGGCATCGATCTGAGTGATCCGGCGACGCAGCCTTGGGTCGGCACGCGTCGCGGTGTTTATCTGGAAAGCGTCTACCGCATCAATCGCACCTGGGATGTTGGCTACCGTTTCGACAAACTCTGGGCCGGTGCAGGCAATCCGTTCGCCAGCGGATACGATCCGCTGCGCCACAGCGTGGAACTCACCTGGCGCAACAGCGAGTTCAGCTTCTTCCGCCTTCAGTACAGCCATGATGATCCGCTGCACGGCTTGGCCGACAACGTGATCTATCTTCAGTACGACGTGAGCCTCGGCGCTCACGGCGCTCACAAGTTTTGAGGTTTGCAATGAAAAAAATATATTTCGCCGCATTGTTGCTGTTTTGTCTTGCGACGCCCGCCGCGCAAGCATTTGAAGTGTTCGCGTGCGAACCGGAGTGGGGCTCGCTCGTGCACGAACTTGCCGGCGATGCCGTGCAGGTCAACGTCGGCACCAGTGCGCTGCAGGATGTGCACGTGATCGAAGCCAAGCCGAGCCTGATCGCCAAGGTGCGCCGCGCGGACCTCGTCGTTTGCAGCGGTGCGGACCTGGAAATCGGCTGGCTGCCGCAGCTGATCCGCCAGGCCGGGAATCCGAAAGTCGCGTCGGGGCCCGGATACTTTCTCGCCTCCGACCAGATCACGACATTGGAAAAGCCGACCTCGCTGGATCGTTCCGAAGGCGACATCCACCCGCAAGGCAATCCGCATTTCCAACTCGATCCGTATCGGGTGCTCGCGATTGCCAAGGCGCTCGACGCGCGCCTGGCGCAGCTCGATCCCGCGCATGCGGCGGATTACACCAAACGCCTGGAAGACTTCAGCGCGCGCTGGCAAGCATCGATCAAGGGCTGGGAAGCCAAGGCCGCGCCGCTCAAGGGCCGCAAGGTGGTCGTGCACCATCTGAGCTGGATCTACCTGCTGAACTGGCTCGGCATCGAGCAGATCGGCGCACTCGAACCCAAGCCCGGCGTGCCGCCGACGAGCGGACATCTGGCAAGCCTCGTCGAGCTGACAAAGAATGCGCACGCGCTGGCAATCCTGCGCGCGGCGTATCAGGACCCGAAACCCGGCGACTGGTTGGCCGAACAGACTGGAGTACCGGCGGTGACGCTGCCATTCACGGTTGGAGGTGACGACAAGTCCAAGGATCTGTTCGGCCTGTTCGATTCGACGATCGACAAACTGCTCGCGGTGGCGAAGTGAACTGGCAGGGACTGGAGCTGAGCATTCTGGGTCCGGCTTGCCTGGCCGGCCTGCTCGTGTTGTCGACGCACGTGCCGCTCGGCCAACAGGTACTCTCGCGCGGCATCATCTTCATTGATCTGGCCATCGCACAGGTCGCCGCGCTCGGCGTGATCCTCGCCCAATACTTCGGCATGGACGAGGCGGGGCTCGGCGTCGAGATCGCCGCCGCAGTTGCCGCGCTTGCCGGCGGTGCGCTGCTGACCTGGACCGATCGCAAGTGGCCGGATTACCAGGAGCCGCTCATCGGCACGCTTTTCGTGCTCGCCGCTACCGGCGGCTTACTGCTGCTCGCGAACAACCCGCATGGCAGCGAACACCTAAAAGACCTGCTCGTCGGCCAGATTCTCTGGGTCAGCTTTCATCACCTGATCGGCACGGCGCTGCTTTCGGCGGCACTGCTCGCGGTCATGTGGTGGCAGCGCGCGCGTCTGGCTGGACCGCTGTTTTACGCGCTGTTCGCGCTGGCGATCACCGCGTCAGTGCAGCTTGTCGGCGTCTATCTCGTATTCGCCAGCCTGATCATCCCGGCCCTGGCCACCGCCGGCATGAACGGACCGCGCCGGCTGATAACCGCATACGCGATCGGTATTGCCGGTTACGTCGTCGGCCTGGTGCTTTCCGCGGTGCTCGACTTGCCGAGTGGGGCGATGATCGTGTGGACACTGGCCGGCTGCGGCATCTTGGCGCGCGTGTTGCTGACGATGCGCGGCCGCGTTGGCGGCGATGTTGCCACGGCGCTTTAGAATGATATAATGTATCAATCATGGACCGATCCGTCCCGCACAATCCCCAGCTGGCGCATGTCGCCGATCGCGTCGGCGCGACCGCGTCGCTGATCTGCGCGCTGCATTGCGCCGCTCTGCCGTTTGTATTCGCGGCATTGCCTGCGCTGGGGTTGGGTTTTCTTGCCGATCATCTGTTCGAACGTATTTTCATTGCCTGCGCCAGCGCGCTCGCGCTGACGGTATTGCTGCATGCCTATCGACGGCATCGGGATGCGCATGCGCTGATGTTGCTCGTGCCGGGGCTGGCGCTGCTCTGGATCGGCGGCTTTCTTGTCGACGGCCATGACACGGTTGGGCTACACGCGCTGCTTGTGGTGCTCGGCGGCAGCGGCGTCGCCCTCGCGCATCTGACCAATCTGCGGATTCAGCACAGCACGAACTGCGATTGTGTAACGGCAGCTTGACGGCCTAGCATTCGCGCGATGTCCGCACACGCGCATTCCCACGAGCATCATCATCATTACTCCGTTGGCGGCGAACGCCGCTTGCTGATTGCGTTCGCATTGACCGTGCTCACGCTGCTGGCCGAGGCAGTTGGCGGCTGGTGGTCGGGATCCCTCGCGCTGCTCGCCGATGCCGGGCACATGCTGGTCGATGCGGTGGCCTTGCTGCTGGCCTGGGGCGGCGCGCATTTCGCGCGGCGTCCGGCCGATGCGCTGCGCAGCTTCGGTTACGCGCGGCTGGAAGTGCTGGTCGGATACAGCAACGCGCTGATGCAGTTTCTGATCGTCGCGTGGATCATCGCCGAAGCCTGTTCGCGCCTGCTCGCGCCGGCGCCGATCCGGGCGAGTGCGATGCTGGCGATCGCCGCGGTCGGCTTTGCGATCAATTTTCTCGTGCTGCGCGTGCTCGGCGGCCACGCGCACGACGATCTCAATACCGCCGGCGCGCGGCTGCACGTGATCGGCGACCTGCTCGGTTCGCTCGGTGCGATTCTGGCCGCGCTGGCAATCTGGCGCTTCGGCTGGCTGTGGGCCGATCCCATCACGTCGGTCCTGGTCGCGTTGCTGATTCTGGGCAGCGCGTGGAATCTTTTGCGCCGTTGCGCGCACATCCTGCTCGAAGGTACGCCGGAAGACTTCGAGGCCGAGGTTCTGATCAACACGATTCGCGACGAGAGCGGCATTGCCGATGTGCATCACGTGCATGTCTGGCAATTGGCCGGTGGCCAGCATCTGGCGACGTTGCATGTGCGCCTGGCCGATGGCGCCGACGCCGATCTTGCCCTCGCGGGCGTGCAGCGTGTGCTGCGCGAGCGCTTCCGCATCACGCATGCCACGGTGCAGATCGAACGCGGCGAAAACTGCGCGCGCGTGCACTGTCACGAGCATCCCGACCTGCATCATTGAGCGCGTACTTGGCGGGACTCCGTGCTAAACTGCGCGCCCGCAAGACACTTACTTTTCCGGAGATAAGCGAGATGGGCAGAGGCGACAAGAAGACGCGCAAGGGCAAGATCGCGAAGCGCAGCTATGGCAATGCACGTCCGCACAAGGCGGTGGTCAAGGGCGGCGCCGTCAAGAAAGCGGCGACACCGAAGCCCGCAGTGAAGAAGGCCGCTCCCGCTGCCAAGAAAGCGGCGCCGAAAAAGTCCGCCTGAGCGAGCTTGCCAGTCAGCACCCAAACCCCGCTCCGGCGGGGTTTTGCGTTTTCACGATGCGGCTTTTGCGCCGCCCACGACGATGTCCCGCGCGAGATTCCCGCCGATCCAGTAACACAGTTCGGCCGGATGATCGACGTCCCACACCACGAAATCCGCGCGCAGGCCGGGCTGCAATGTGCCGCGGTCGTCGAGTCCGAGCGCGCGCGCGGCGTGCACGGTCGCCCCGCGTAATGCTTCTTCCGGCGTGAGGCGAAACAGCGTGCATGCCATGTTCATCGCATGCCGCAGCGACAGCACGGGGGAGGTGCCCGGATTCAGATCGCTTGCCACCGCCATCGGCACGCCATGCGCGCGCAGGAGCTCGATCGGCGGCAGCCGCGTTTCGCGCAAAGTATAAAATGCGGCAGGCAGCATGACGGCGATGCTGCCGGAAGCAGCCATTGCGCGCACGCCGGCTTCGCTCGTGTATTCCAGATGATCGGCCGACAGCGCGCCGAACTCGGCGGCGAGCGCCGCGCCGTGCAGATCCGACAGCTGGTCCGCATGCAGCTTGACCGGCAGACCCAGGCCGCGCGCGGTCTCGAACACGCGCCGCGTTTCGGATGGAGTGAACGCGATATTTTCGCAGAACGCATCGACGGCATCGGCGAGGCCGGCATGTGCGATCGCCGGCAGCATGCGCACGCACAATTCGTCGACATAATCGGATTGACGACCGCTGAAATCCGCTGGCACCGCATGTGCGCCGAGAAATGTCGTGCGCACTTCTACGCCCAGTTCGGTGCCGATGCGCCGCGCCACGCGCAGCATTTTCGATTCGCTGTCCAAATTCAGGCCATAGCCGGATTTTATCTCCAGCGTCGTCACGCCCTCGCGCGTGAGCGCACGCGCGCGCGGCAGCGACTGCGCGAGCAGTTCGTCTTCGCTCGCGGCACGCGTGTGCTCGACGGTCGAGACGATGCCGCCACCGGCGCGGGCGATCTCCTCGTACGCGGCGCCGCGCAGCCGTAATTCGAATTCGTGCGCGCGATTGCCGGCGAAGACCAGGTGCGTGTGGCAGTCGACCAAGCCGGGCGTGATCCACGCCTGTCCAGCCGATTCGACGTGACGCGCCAATGTTTCCGGCGCAGCGGGCAACTGCGCTTGCTGCGCGGCAAACGTGATTTTGCCGTCGTGCCAGCCGAGCGCGGCGTTTTCAATGCGTCCGTAGGGCTGGCCGTTGTCAGTCAATGTGGCAAGGCGGCAATCGAGCAGCAATCCATCCCACATGACGACCTCCGATGACAACTGGCGCAGCGCCAGCTACTCTGCGCGGCATTATGACTGCCTATTTTGCCGATTTTGCCTGGCTGCCGCACGGATGGGCAGCGAACACGCGCATCGAGGTGTCCGCCGAATGCACATTCGACGTCGTTGACGAAGACGCCGATGGCCAGGGCGCGTCGCGCATCGGACGGTTCGTTCTGCCCGGCATGCCGAACCTGCATTCGCACGCGTTCCAGCGCGCGATGGCAGGCTTGGCGGAACGACAGACGAATCCGGAAGACAGCTTCTGGACCTGGCGCGAAACGATGTATGCGTTCGCCAGCCGCATCGGGCCGGACGATTTGCGGGCGATTGCCGCGCAGCTGTACGTGGAGATGCTCAAGGCCGGCTATACGCAGGTCTGCGAATTTCATTACCTGCATCACCAGCCCGACGGCAAGCCTTACGCCGATGCGGCAGCGATGTCGCTGGCACTGATCGAAGCCGCGCGCGAAACCGGCATCGGCTTGACGCTGCTGCCGACGCTGTACATGAGTGGAGGATTCGATGGCCGGCCGCTGTCCGAGCGTCAGCGGCGTTTCGGCCATGATCTGGATGGTTATCTGCGCCTGCTGGAAAAATTGCGCAAAATGGAAGATTCCACATTGCGCATAGGGGTTGCGCTGCACAGTCTGCGCGCGGTGCCGGAGGAGGCGATGCGCGCGGTGCTCGCATCCGGTGTGGTCGACTCCGCGCCGATCCACATCCACGTCGCCGAGCAGATCGGCGAAGTGCAGGATTGCCTGAGCCTGCGCAACGCGCGGCCGGTCGAATGGCTGCTCGATCATGCGCCGGTCGATCCGCGCTGGTGCCTCGTGCACGCCACGCATATGACGGACGAGGAGACACGGCGTTTGGCCGAAACCGGTGCCGTAGCCGGACTGTGCCCGACGACGGAAGCCAATCTCGGTGATGGGCTGTTTCCGCTGAAAGACTATCTGCAAGCCGGCGGCACACTCGGCATCGGTTCCGACTCGCATATCTCGGTGTCGCCGGTCGAGGAACTGCGCTGGCTCGAGTACGGCCAGCGCCTGAGCACGCGTCATCGCAATATTGCGGTGTCCGAATCCAGCAACAGCGTTGGCGAAACGCTGTGGGCCGAAAGCGTGTTCGGTGGCGCACAAGCTGCCGGCATGGAGATCGGCGTCATCGAAGGTGGTGATCCGGTCGCGCCACACGCGGCGCCGCGTGCCGATCTGGTCGTGCTTGACGACACCTCGGTGCTGCTCGCGGCGCGCAACATCGACGCGGTTCTCGATACGTTGCTGTTTGCAGGCAACACGAATCTCGTGCGTGACGTGATGGTCAATGGCGCGTGGGCGGTACGCGATTTTCATCACCACGACGAACAGCGCATTGCCGCGCGCTATCGGGAAACCGTGCAGCGTCTGGGCAAATAGAATCAGTTCCGTTGACGCGCTAAGCAGTGGCGGGTTGCAGTACCGTTTTCACCGTCTCACGTCGGATCAGCAGCGCCATGAGTGCGGCGATTGCGCAGGCCAGTCCCGCGAGTAGAAATGCCTCGACGTAGCGGTTGGTCTGCACGCGAAGCACGCCGGCGCCGAACGCTGCCGTCGCCGCGCCAATTTGATGTCCCGCGCCGATCCAGCCGTAGACGACCGGCCCACGCACGTTGCCGAACCGCTCGGCGGTCAAACGCACGGTCGGTGGCACCGTGGCGATCCAGTCCAGGCCGTAGAACATCGTGAACAGTCCGAGCCCGTAGAACGAGAAATCGGAATACGGCAAATACAGCAGCGACAATCCGCGCAAGCCGTAGTAGATAAAGAGCAGGCGACGGCTGTCGAAGCGGTCGGAGAGCCAACCCGATGCGGTCGTGCCGATGATGTCGAATACGCCCATCGCGGCGAGCATGCCCGCGGCGCGTACTTCGGGTATTCCATTGTCGGCGCAGTAGGCGATCAGGTGCGTGCCGATCAAGCCGTTCGTGCTGAGCCCGCAAATGAAGAATGTGGCGAACAGCAGCCAAAACGTGCGCGTGCGCGACGCCATTCCCAGGGTGCGGAACGCTTCGACGATCGGATTGTTCGCTGGCGCCGCTGCGGCATCGTCGGGAGTGGAGGCGCCATAGCGCGGCAGGCCGATATCGGCGGGGCGCTCCGGCAGCAGCAGCGCGACCAGCGGGATCAGCAACAGTGCCGCGATGGCGACGATGCAAACGACGAGGCGCCAGTCGGCATTCTCGACCACCCACGCCAACAGCGGCAGGAACAGCAGCTGGCCGGTGGCCGTGCTCGCGGTGAGCAGTCCCAGTACGGTGCCGCGGCGCGACTCGAACCAGCGACTGACGATCGTCACGCCGAGCACCATCGCCATCGTGCCGGTGCCGATGCCGGCGAGTACGCCCCAGGTGAGAATCAAACCCAGCGGCGAAGTCACGAATGCGCTGCTGCCCATTGCTGAAGCCAGCAGCACCAAGGCAGTCATCATCGTGCGGCGCACGCCGAAGCGCTGCATCGCTGCCGCCGCAAACGGTCCCATCAAGCCGAACAGGCACAGGCCGATGGAAACCGCGAGCGTGATCTCGTCGCGTCGCCAGCCGAAAGCATGTTCCAGCGGCACGATCAGCACGCTCGGTGTAGCGCGAATGCCGGCGACGACGAGCAGGGTGAGGAATGTCAGTGCCGCGACGACCCACGCGTAGTGGAAACGGCCTTTGAGACGACGAGCGAGGATGAAGGTCATGGTGGACTTGCGTTCCGGCGAGAAAGGAGTATATACACGTATTTATGAAACGACAAACCGAGTGCGTCTGCGTCAACTTGCGCCGTGCAACGCGCGCGCTCACGCAACTCTACGACTCGGCGCTGGCCGAAGCGGGCGTCAAGGTTACCCAGTTCTCGCTGTTGCGCGCGGTCGAACGCTCCGAACCGGCGGCCATCAACACGCTGGCGGAAGACCTGGACCTGGATCGCACGACGCTCGCGCGCAATCTATTGCCGCTGCAGCGCGAGCGTCTCGTTACGCTCGCGACGGGAGACGATCAGCGTGTGACCGAAGTGCGATTGACCGCAAAGGGCCGCAAAGCGATTGCGCAGGCGCTGCCGCTATGGCAGCAAGTGCAGGGTGAAATCGTGGAGCGCCTCGGTGCGGGCAGCGTCCAGCAGATGCGCGATCTCGCCGCCGCGGCGCTGGCGCTCAATGAGCAGGGGACGCGAGCATCGGTGCGACGGCGTTGAAATCACCGTCGTTCGGCGCTGGCCGAATGCCGAGTATTTTTGCCAGCAATGGATAAACATCGACGTTGTCGAACTCCGGCACGAGCAATCCGCGCCGGAACGCCGGGCCGTGCGCGACGAACAGCGCGCGCATGTCGGGATCGTCGTTGTCGTATCCGTGTTCGCCTTTGTGTGCTTCGCGATCGGGCCGCTCCAGTGCGTGGCGCGTGGCGATCGACCAGCCGTTGGCGGCTAGGCATAGCAGCGGTGGAACGCGTGGATTCGCGCCGTAGTGCAAGCGTGCCGGCGTCTGCGCCTTGCGCCAACAGGTCATGTGCGCATGTGGCGCGAGCAGCGAGTTCTCCACTTGCGTTTCGCGTCCGGGTTTCGCGGCAAGACCGGTGAAGACGCCGTCGTTGATCAGATCGATATCGTTCAGATCGACGACGTCATCGAGCACGATCGTGCGCTCGGTGCTGGTGGCAGTCATGCCGTGGTCCGAGACGATCACGAGATTTGCCGAATTTTCCAGATGGCGTTGACGCAGGCCATCCAACAAGCGCCCGAGCGCAACGTCGACCAGTGCAAGCGCCGCGTCGGCCTGCTTTGATATCGGGCCGAAATCGTGCGCCTCGTGATCGACCTGATCGAAGTACAGGGTGACGAAATCCGGGCGCTGCTCCGCGGGCAGATCGAGCCACCGCAGCACGTGATCGACGCGAGCGTCGGCACTGACCTGGCGGTCGAACGTCTGCCAGTGTTCCGGGCGCACGCCGTCGATCTGGTAATCGGAACCGGGCCAAAACATCGTCGCCGCATGTTTGCCTTGTCGTTCCACGCCGACCCACAATGGTTCGCCGCCCCACCACTGCGGGTCGCCGGCCAGCTGTGCGTCGCTGCTCACGAAACGCTTGCCATTGTCAGGATCGAGCATGCGATTGGCGACGACGCCGTGATGATCCGGATA
>Ga0207674_10005559_pt1 | contig 14947 bp, 12 predicted proteins | sample KBSCornC72_FD_184303 | JGI IMG/M metagenome (GOLD analysis project Ga0207674, IMG submission 184303) | Corn rhizosphere microbial communities from Kellogg Biological Station, Michigan, USA - KBS Corn C7-2 (SPAdes) (version 2) | ecosystem: Host-associated > Plants > Roots > Rhizosphere > Soil ... | reverse complement strand
TCGCGCACGACACCGGCGAAGGCTCGATCAGCCGCCACCACCGCGTCCACGGCGGCGACCTGATCTGGGAGATCGGCTCGGGCTACTTCGGCTGCTGCGGCAGCGACGGCAGCTTCTCCGAGGAGCGCTTCACCGCCAACGCGCGCGACCCGCAGGTGAAGATGATCGAGGTGAAGCTCTCGCAAGGCGCCAAGCCCGGCCACGGCGGCGTCCTGCCGGGGCCGAAGGTGACCGTCGAGATCGCCGAAGCGCGCGGCGTGCAGCCATGGGTCGACTGCGTCTCGCCGGCGTCGCACGGCGCGTTCAAGACGCCGATCGAGATGATGCGGTTCATCGAGCGGCTGCGCACGCTCTCGGGCGGCAAGCCCACCGGCTTCAAGCTCTGCGTCGGCCATCCGTGGGAGTGGTTCGCGATCGCCAAGGCGATGCTCGAGACCGGGATCCTTCCGGACTTCATCGTCGTCGACGGTGCCGAAGGCGGCACCGGCGCTGCGCCGCTCGAGTTCTGCGACCACGTCGGCGCGCCGCTGCAGGAAGGGCTCCTGCTCGTCCACAACACCCTCGTGGGCCTCGGGCTGCGCGAGAAGATCAAGGTCGGCTGCGCCGGCAAGGTCGTGAGCGCGTTCGACATCGCGCGCATGCTCGCGCTCGGCGCCGACTGGTGCAACGCCGCGCGCGGCTTCATGTTCGCGCTCGGCTGCCTGCAGGCGCAGACCTGCCACACCGGCAACTGCCCGACCGGCGTGACGACGCAGGATCCGCAGCGGCAGAAGGCGCTCGACGTCGGCAACAAGGCCGACCGCGTCTACCACTTCCACGAGCACACGCTGATGGCGCTGAAGGAGCTCGTGCAGGCAGCGGGCCTTTCGCATCCGGGCGAGATCACCGCGTCGCACATCGTCCGTCGCACGTCGGACCACGGCGTCAAGCTGCTCGCCAACCTGCTGCCGTTCGTGCAGACGGGCTCGCTCCTGCGCGGCGAGGTGCCGCACCAGGTGTTCAGGATCTATTGGCCGATGGCGAGCGCGACGAGCTTCGCAGCGGTGCCGCCCGAGCCGATGGCCGCGTCGCGGGCCGTCGAGCAGGCGGCCTGACGGTCAGGCCTTCGGCGGCGCGGTGTCGATGAAGGTCTTGCGCGCGTTCAGCTTCTCGGCGAGCCGCGCGACGTTGGCGTGGTCGTTGCGCCAGCCGAGCTGCGGGAAGCGGAAGTCGAGATAGCCGAGCGCGCAGCCGACGGCGACGTCGGCGAGCGTCATGTGGATCCCGTTGCACCACGGCTTGGCGGCGAGGCCGGTCGAGATCGCCTCGAGCGACGCCTGCACCTTCTTCATCTGGCGGTCGATCCACGCCTGCGAGCGCTGCTCGGGGCTGCGCCCGGGCCAGTTCGCCTCGAGGCGGGCGAGGATCGCAGCGTCGATGATGCCGTCGGCGAGCGCTTCCCACGTGCGCACCTCGGTGCGCTCGCGGTTCGACTCGGGAATCAGGCGCGCCAGCGGCGAGCGCGCGTCGAGGTACTCGACGATGACGCGCGAATCGAACACCGCCTCGCCGCCCTCCATCACCAGGCACGGCACCTTGCCGAGCGGATTGGAGGCGAGGATCGCGTCGCTGTTCCAGACGTCCTCCTCGACGAACTGGTAGTCGAGCTTCTTCTCCGCCATCACGATGCGCACCTTGCGCACGTACGGGCTGTTGAGCGATCCGATGAGCTTCATGGTTGAGCGGGCTGCAAGGGACCGCTTCCTCGTTCGACGCTTACGTTCGATTTCATTCTAGGGGCAGCGCCGATAATGGCCGGTTGGCGCGACGGTCCGTTGCACCGGCGCCACCACCGCAAGATGCAAGCCACGCCCATCGCCGCGCTGTCGCCCCTCGACGGGCGCTATGCCGCCAAGGTCGACACGCTGCGACCGTGGCTGTCGGAGTACGGCCTGATGCGCTGCCGAGTGCGCGTCGAGGTCGAGTGGTTTCTCGCTCTGGCCGACGCCGGGCTCGCGGAGCTGCCGCCGCCGGGCGCCCCCGAACGCGCGTTCCTGCACGACCTCGTCGATGCGTTCTCGCCCGCCGACGCCGACGCGATCAAGGCGATCGAGCGGCGCACCAACCACGACGTCAAGGCGGTCGAGTACTGGCTCGGCGAGCGCTTCGCAGCCCAGCCCGGTCTCGCGCGCGCGGTCGGCTTTCTCCACTTCGCGTGCACCAGCGAGGACGTCAACAACGCCAGCCACGCGCTGATGCTCGACGCGGCGCGGCGCGAGGCGCTGCTGCCGGCTCTCGACGGCATCGTCGCGACGCTCGCGGCGATGGCGCGCGCGCACGCCGACGTCGCGATGCTCGCGCGCACGCACGGCCAGACGGCGAGCCCGACGACGCTCGGCAAGGAGATCGCGAACGTCGCCGTCCGCCTGCACGCGGCGCGCGCGGCGATCGCGGCGGTGCCGATGCGCGCCAAGATGAATGGCGCCGTCGGCAACTACAACGCCCACGTCGCCGCCTATCCCGAGCTCGACTGGCAGCGCATCGCGCGCGACGTCGTCGAGCGCAGGCTCGGTCTGGAGTTCAACGCGTGGACGACGCAGATCGAGCCGCACGACGCGATCGCTGCCCTCTTCGACGCCGTCAAGCGCTGCAACACGATCCTGATCGACTGGTCGCGCGACGTCTGGGGGTACGTGAGCCTCGGCTACTTCGTGCAGCGCGCCGTCGCCGGCGAGGTCGGCTCGAGCACGATGCCGCACAAGGTCAACCCGATCGACTTCGAGAACGCCGAAGGCAACCTCGGCCTCGCCAATGCGCTGCTCGCGCACATGAGCGAGAAGCTGCCGATCTCGCGCTTCCAGCGCGACCTCACCGACAGCACGGTGCTGCGCAACGTCGGCGTCGCCTTCGGCCACGCCTTGCTCGCCTACGACTCGCTCGCGCGCGGCATGGCCAAGCTCGGCGTCGGCCGCGACGCGATCGACGCCGACCTCGACGGCGCCTGGGAGGTGCTCGCCGAGCCGGTGCAGACGGTGCTGCGTCGCCACGGCGTCGCCGACGCCTACGAGCAGCTGAAGGATCTGACGCGCGGCAAGGCGATCGACCGCGACGCGCTGCACGGGTTCATCCGGGCCGCTCCGATCCCGGCCGAAGCGCGCGATCGCCTGCTCGCGCTGACGCCGCGCAGCTACGTCGGCAAGGCCGCAGAGCTCGCGCGTGCGGCCGCCGACGCGATCGAGCGCGACGGCGGCGGCAAGCGAGCAACTCCGTGAGCTTCGTCGCCAAGCTCGCCGACGCCGAGCGCGCGAACCGCTCGCTCCTGTGCGTCGGCCTCGATCCCGAGCCGGCGCGCTTCCCCGGCGCGATGCGCGGCGACGCGTCGCGCATCTACGAGTTCTGTGCCGCGATCGTCGACCGCACCAAGGATCTCGTGCTCGCGTTCAAGCCGCAGATCGCGTACTTCGCCGCCCACGGCGCCGAGGCGCAGCTCGAGCGGTTGCTGGCGCACATCCGCGAGGTCGCGCCCGACGTCCCGGTGATCCTCGACGCCAAGCGCGGCGACATCGGCCAGACCGCAGAGCAGTACGCGCGCGAGGTGTTCGTGCGCTACCGCGCCGACGCCGTGACGCTGTCGCCGCTGCTCGGCTTCGATTCGATCGAGCCGTATCTGCGCCACGAAGGCAAGGGCGCGATCGTGCTCTGCCGGACGTCGAATCCGGGCGGCGCCGATCTGCAGGACCTCGCGCTCGCGTCCGGCGAGAAGGTCTACGAGCGGATCGCGCGGCTCGCCACCGAACGATGGAACGCGAGCGGCCAGATCGGCCTCGTCGTCGGCGCGACTTACCCGGCCGAGATCGCCCGCGTGCGCGAAATCGCGCCGACGCTGCCGCTCCTCATCCCGGGCATCGGCGCGCAAGGCGGCGACGCCGCCGCGACGGTGCGCGCCGGCTGGCGCGGCGACGGCGAGCGCACGACCGGCCCGATCATCGTCAGCTCGTCGCGTGCGATCCTCTACGCGGGCAACGACGAAGCGACCTACGCCGACGCGGCGCGCGCTGCCGCGAAGGCAGCATGCAGCGAGCTCGAAGCCGCGCGAAACGCCTAGGAACGATGCACCGCGCTCCGTCGGAGCGCGAGGGCTGGGGGCGGGTGGCTGTGTTGCGCTCATGTCCCCCGGGGCTGGCCTGAACGGCCGGCCCTCCTCCTTTACTTCGCTCCACACAGCCACCCGCCCCAGCCCTCATCAACCGCCGAGCGGCCGCGGCAGCCGCTCGGTCGCCATCAGAGCGCGAGTGGAAGATCGCGCAGACGCTTTCCGGTGAGCGCGAACAGCGCGTTCGCGAGCGCCGGCGCGAGCGGCGGCACGCCGATCTCGCCGACGCCGCCCGGCGGCCGCGTGCTGTCGACGAGGTGCGTCTCGATCGTCGGCGATTCGGCCAGGCGCACGACCGGATAGGTCGGGAAGTTGGTCTGCCGAACGACGCCGCGTTCGATGTCGATGCGCCCGTAGAGCGCCGCCGAGAGCGCGAAGATCACCGCGCCTTCGAGCTGCTGCGCGACGATTCCCGGATGGACGACCGTGCCGACATCGGCGGCGCAGACGACGCGGTGCACGCGCGGCTTGCCGGCGACGATCGACGCCTCGACCACCTGCGCGACGATGCTGCCGTAGCTCTCGTGCAGCGCGACGCCGCGCGCGCGCCCCGGCCCGAGCGGACGCGACAAGCCGAAGCCGGGCCAGCCGGCGCGCTCGGCGGCCAGGCGCAGCACCGCAGCGTGGCGCGGCGCGTCCTTCAACAGCGCGAGCCGGTAGTCGACCGGGTCGCGGCCGGCGGCGTGCGCGAGCTCGTCGAAGAACGACTCGCTGAAGAACGCGTTGTGCGAGTGGCCGACCGCGCGCCAGTAGCCGACCGGAACGCCCATCTGCGTCGCGACGTGCGCGATGCGCTGGTGGGGAACGCCGTAGAGCTGGTCGAACAGTCCTTCGCTCGCCGTCTTGTCTGGCGTGTCGACCGGGCCCGCGAGCGTCGGCAGCGCCCGCTCCATCCAGCGCGGCGTGATCGCATCGCCGGCGCTGGTGATGCGCAGCGTCGTCGGCAGGCCGTCGGCGCCGAGGCCGGCGCGCAGGATCGTCACGCCCGCGGGGCGATAGAAGTCGTGGCCGAGGTCTTCCTCGCGCGACCAGACGAGCTGCACCGGACGGCCGCCGGTCTCGAGCGCGACCCGCACCGCCTGGCCGACGACATCGACGTCGAGCCTGCGGCCGAAGCCGCCGCCGAGGTACGTCGTGTGCAGCGTCACCGCGTCGACCGCGACGCCGGCCGCTTCGGCGGCGATCGCACGCGCGAGGCCGGGCACCTGCGTCGGCGCCCACACCTCGACCTTGCCGCCGGCGACTCGGGCCGTGCAGTTGATCGGCTCCATCGTCGCGTGCGCGAGATACGGCGCCCGGTAGACCTGCTCGACGTGGCGACTCGCGCGCGCGTCGGCCGCGGCGATGTCGCCGCGGCTGTGGAACGCGAAGCCGCCGTCGTCGCCGTGCGCCGCACGGGCGCGCTGCTCGAGCGCGGCGAGGATCGCGGCGCTGTCGAGCGCGCCGGCCGGTCGCTGCTGCCAGTCGACGGCGAGCGCCGCGGCGCCGCGCTCGGCGTGCCACCACGTCTTGCCGACGACCGCGAACGCCGCCGTCGATCCGCCGTACGAGCCGAGCCGCACGACGCGATCGACGCCGGGCAGCGCGAGCGCCGGTGCGACGTCGACCGCGCCAGGGCGGCCGCCGAGCATCGGGCAATGCCGGATCGCGGCGAAGACGAGCCCCGGCGGCCGGACGTCGATGCCGAAGACGGCGCTGCCGTTGCTCTTGGCGACGACGTCGACGCGCGGCGGCGACGTGCCGATCAGCTTCCATTGCTCGCGCCGCTTGATGCGCACCTCGCCGCTTGGCGTCGCCGCCGCCATCTTCGCGAGCTCGCCGTAGTGCGCCGAGCGACCTGACGGATGGCTGATGACGGCGTTGGCGACGACGAGCTCGTGCAGCGGCTGCTTCCATGCGATCGATGCCGCGCCGAGAAGCCGCGCGCGCGCTGTCGCGGCGGCGACGCGCAACACCTCCCAGCTGTCGACGACGCTCGACGAGCCGCCGGTGAGGTTGATGCCGAGCTCGCGCGCGATCTTGGCGACGACCCACTGTCCGGCGCGCGCCGGCGCCGTCTCGCTGCCCGGCTCGGTCTCGCGCGGGTGGAAGTACGGCACGCTCGCGACCATCGTCGCGACGTTGCCGTAGAGGCGATCGGCCGGCGCGTCGAACAGGCGCACGCTCGCGAGCGCGACGTCGAGCTCTTCGGCGACGAGCATCGCGAGCGCGGTGTGCGGCCCCTGGCCCATCTCGCTGCGATGCATCGCCAGCATCACGGCGCCATCGGCGGCGATCTTGATCCAGCCGTTGAGCGCGACTTCGCCGGCCGCGACCGGCAGCGCGTCGACGCCGCCGAGCCGCTCGCGCGGCGGCAGCAGCGCCCAGCCGACGACGACCGCGCCGGCGGCGCCGGCGCCGCTGAGCAGCAGCGCGCGGCGATTCACGACACCGTCGCGGCGGCAGCGCGGATCGCCGCGCGCAGCCGCGGAACCGTGCCGCAGCGGCAGACGTTGTCGATCGCGGCGTCGATCTCGGCGTCGCTCGGCCGGCGGGTGCGCGCGAGCAGCGCAGCGGCCGCCATCAGGATGCCGCTCTGGCAGTAGCCGCACTGCGGCACCTGGTGCTCGGCCCACGCGCGCTGCAGCGGGTGCGGCTTGTCGGCGCTGCCGAGCGCCTCGATGGTGACGACGCGACGGCCCTCGAGCTTGCCGATCGGCAGCGTGCACGATCGCACCGCAGCGCCGTCGACGTGGACCGTGCACGCGCCGCACGCGGCAATGCCGCAGCCGAACTTGGTGCCGGTGAGGCCGAGCAGGTCACGCAGCGCCCAGAGCAGCGGCAGCCCCGGATCGGCGAGGGCGTCGGGGAGCTGGCGGGCGGCGCCGTTGACGAAGATCTCCATCGCGCGTCGGTGGTCGAAGCCCAGCGATTGTGGCGGCTTCGACGCACTCGCCCGCAATCCGCGCGGGAACGCGCGCGATCTCGGCCAGAATGCAGCCCGGCGCCCGCGTGTGCCGTCACCTTCGCCGATTCCGAGATGCCGCGTCCCAGCCGTTTCCTTCGTGCCGTCCTCGCCGCGGGCGCGGCCTGCCTGTGCAGCGTCGGCAGCCACGCGCAGAACGCGATCCTCTACGGCCTCGTCGACGCCTCCGGCAGCCACGTCAAGGAAGTCGGCGGCAAGTCGAGCTGGCGGCTCGAGAGCGGCAACCTGCAGTACAGCTACATCGGCGTTCGCGCCGCCGAGGACCTCGGCGGCGGCCTGCGCGCGGTGTTCCGGCTCGAGTCCTATCTCAGCGTCGACAGCGGCAGCGCCGGGCGGAGCCCGACCGCCACCGATCCGTTCTGGGCGCGCGAGGCGAGCGTCGGGCTCTCCGGCTCGTTCGGGACCACGGTTCTCGGCCGCACCGAGAGCCCGCTCTACCGCGCGACGATGAACTTCAACCCGTTCGGCGAAAGCGCCGGCTTCTCGCCGAGCGCGCGCCAGTACTTCGGCGCGCGCGGCGCCGTCGTCGGCGACTCGCGCTGGAACAACTCGCTTTCCTACAGCAACAACGCGAGCGATGCGCCGCTGCGCATCAACTTCGCCGCCAACCTGCCCGAGGACCTGCCCGGCGGCGTCCCCGAGCACGGTCGCAACTACGGGCTGAGCGTCGCCTACATCACCGGTCCGTTCGCGGTCGCCGTCGCCGGCGAGAAGATCCAGAACAGCGTGTTCGCGCTGCCCGCCGGCTTCGACCGCCAGATGGCGTACCAGATCGGCGCCACGTACGACTTCTCGTTCCTGCGCGTCTACGGCCAGGTCGGTCGCGTCAAGACCGAAGCCGACGTCGACGTGCAGACGATCCTCTACCAGCTCGGCGGCGCAATCCCGGTCGGCAACGGCCTCATCCTCTTCGCCTACGGCAACTCGCACATCAAGACGAGCGTGAAGGCGGTGACCGACAAGACCGCGTCGATCGCCTACGACTACTTCCTGTCGAAGCACACCGACATCTATGTCGCGGCGATGGTCGAGAAGCTCAGCTTCACCTCGTCGGGCAACGGCTTCGCCGGCGGCGTGCGGATGCGCTTCTAGGCGCCACCGCGGCGGTGGAAGAGCGAAGGTTGCGCGTCGGGCGCGCGATCACGCCCGAGCAGTTCGCGGAGCTCGACGACGACGAGCTCGCCCGCCTCGTCCCGCGCGCGTACCGCGACGAGTTTCCCGGCAAGGACGGCTGCGCGAACGGCCACTTCTATCTCCACGACGGCCGCGCGTGGAGCTTCTTCAAGGGCGCCCTGCTCGACGAATAGGCCGGGCGAGCGCCGCGCTCTAGTCGAGGACGACTTCGGCGCGCACTGCGCCGGCCCGATCCGAGCGCGCGCCGATCGCGAGCCGCGTCCCTTTCGGCGCGCGCACGACCCACTCCCCGACGGCGCGATCGGCGGTGATCTCGCGGCCGGGCAGAAACGCGTTCTGCGACGTCTTCGGCGCGTGGCCTTCGAGCTGCGGCCCTTCCATGCGGGGCTTGCCGCTGACGAGCGAGACCGCGCCGTCGTTGTCCGGGATGTGGATCTCGAAGATCACGCCGCGCACGGTCTTCCTCTCCAGCGCGCGCTTGCTGATGTAGCTCGGCAGCCAGCCGCTGTTGGCGACGGCGATGCGCACCCGCCAGGTGTCGGGGCCGAGCGCGCGCACCTCGGTGCGCAGCAGCTCGAGCTTCGGCAGCGAGAGCGCGATCGTCGTCATCCACTTCGGAAAGCGCGCCGCCTCGCGCTCACGCAGCGACGGCGGCGGGTTGCGCCAGAAGTTCATCTTGTCCCAGCCGCCGATCTCGACCGCGCCGAGCTGCGGGTGCATGAACGGCTTCCAGTCGACGTGCGCCTGTCCGCCGCAGTGCTCGTCGCTCCACTTGATGAGCTTGAGGTCGTCCTCGACCGGATGCTCGCGGTACCAGTCGATCCACTTGTAGTCGGTGATGCCGGCTTCGCGGTTCGGCGCCCAGATCTCGACGACCCAGAACAGCGCGCCGAGGTGCTCGTACATCCAGTCCTGCGTGCCGCTGATGACTTCCTTCGGGTGGTACTTGAAGTCGTGCCAGATGCTGATCGCCGGATAGCCGGTGAGCTTGGCGCCGAGCTCGCTGAAGCGCTTGATCGACCAGAGGTCCTCCGGGATCATGTCGTCGTCGCTCTGCGTTCCCATCGGCCGCAGGATCACGCCGCTGTGCGTGTGGTAGCTGACGGCGGCGCCGATGTTCTTGTGGTCGACGATGAAGTCCACCATCGCCTTGACCTCGGGCTCGCTGGTCGGGTATTCGCCGGCGCCGACCTGCTCGAACTCCTGTCGCCAGCCCGACGGGAAGTTGCGGTTGAGGTCGAGCCCTTCGAGGTCGGAGTTGACCTTGATCGTGAGGCCGTCGTAGTTCCGGATCAGGCCCTCGGGCATCAGCCGGTAGTACTCGCCGCCGAATTCGCCCGGCTCGCGCGCGACCATCAGCCGCGGGTCCTGCGCGCACTTCTTCCACGTCCCGTGCGGATCGCGCACGCGCATCGAGAGGATGCGGCCGTCGCCGTCGATGTCCTCCTTGTCGAGGCCGTCGACCGGCTCCTCGTCGAAGGGATAGCGGCGCGTCGACGAGCGGATGTGGCGCGGCCGCTCGGCGAGCGCGAGCTCGGCGCCGTCGGGGTTGATGCGCGGGCAGAGGTAGACCGCGCGCGTGTCGAGCAGCTGCGTGATCTCGGCGTCGCTGCCGTAGCCGGTGAGCAGCTGGTGGAGGTAGTAGAGGACCGCGGTCGACGCCGTCAGCTCGGCGGCGTGGATGTTGCCGTCGCACCAGAACGCCGGCTTGTCGTCGGCCGACCCGGTCTCGCTGTTGGTGACCGTCGCGACCCAGATCTCGCGACCTTCGTAGCTCTTGCCGATCGAGCGGATCGCGGCCAGCGTCGGAAACGCCTGCGCGTATTCGAACAGAAGCTTGGTCAGCTCGGCATGCTTGTAGAAGGTGTCGAAGCGGGGAGTGGGTGCGGGGATCTCGGTGGCCATTTGGGGTGGGGGCGCCGGAAGTGGCGGGCTGCATTTTGTTGCAAAGGCCGGCCGCCCCCGCGACCGCTCGGCTAGCGCGCGACCTCGCCGTCGACGTAGACGCGCATCTCGCCCGGCGCGAACGCGACCCACTCCTCGTCCTTCGTCAGCGGTTCGGTGACGACGACGGCGACGCGGTCGCGCGGCGACGTGTGCTGGGCGAAATCGACGGTAAGGTCCTCGTCGTGCAGCGACGCGCGCGCGAACGGGTGTTTCCTCACGATGTGGTGCAGGTGCGTCGAGCAATGCGCCCAGAGCGCCTGGCCGTTGCTGAGCATCGCATTGAAGACGCCGTGCGCGGCGATCCGCGGCATCAGCTCGGCGAGCGTCGCGCTCAGCTCGCGGATCCCGGGAACGCTCGCGTGCGACTTCGCGAGCTCCTGCATCAGCCAGCAGAACGCGCGCTCGCTGTCGGTCGCACCGACCGGCCGGAACGCGCCGTGCAGACGCGGCGCGTAGCCCTGGAGGTCGCCGTTGTGCGCGAACACCCAGTAGCGCCCCCACAGCTCGCGCACGAACGGATGGGTGTTCTCGAGCGCGACCGGCCCCTGCGTCGCCTTGCGGATGTGGGCGACGATGTTCGTGCTGCGGATCGGATAGTCGCGCACCATCGCCGCGACCGGCGACTCGCGAGCGCTCGACGTGTCGACGAAGAGGCGCACGCCCTTGTCCTCGAAGAACGCGATGCCGAAGCCGTCCTTGTGCTCCTGCGCGCGCGTCGCGAACCCCGTGAAGCTGAACATCACGTCGGTCGGCACATTGGCATTCATGCCGAGGAGCTGGCACATGGCGCGGCGGGGAGGATTCGCCGCCAGTATCGCCGCGCCGCCGCGGCTATCCGGCGGCGAGGAGAAAGCGGCGCACCGCGGCGTCGCTGCTCAGGCCGACCGCGCGTGTTCGCGCGCGCTCCGCGGTGACGGCGTCGCCCGAGCCGCGTGCGAGGTGCGCGAGCGCGGCCCAGTACGGCTGGTACGTCTCGACGTCGCGCGCCGGGATGGCGGCGAGCGCCGCCAGGCCGGCGGCCGCCCCGTCCGCCTCGCCGACCGCGCACGCGCGGCTGACGAGCGCGCCGACGGTCGGCTGCAGCGCGACGAGCGCGTCGTAGAGGCCGACGATCGCCGCCGGCGGAACGTCGGCGCCGAGCCGACGCTGACTGTGCGCTGACTGGATCGCAGCTTCGAGCTGATAAGGGCCGGGTGCGGCGAGCGACGCCGCCTTGGCGAGCGCCGTCTCGGCGACGGCGACGAGCGCGCGGTCCCAGAGCGACGCGTCCTGCGCGTGCAGCGGCACGTAGTCGCCGCGCGCGTCGCGCCGCGCCGCCGCGCGCGACTGGCAGAACGCGAGCAGCGCGACGAGCCCCCACGCCTCGGCAGCGTGCGGCACCAGCCGCGCGAGCATCGCGGCGAGCGCGAGCGCCTCGACGGCGAGTCCGCTCTTGGCCGGGTCGGTGCCGGCGACATCGTCCCAGCCGGTGCCGTACGCCGCGTAGATCGCGTCGAGGACATCGCCGAGGCGAGCGTCCCATTCGTCTTCTCCCGGCACCTCGTAGGCGATCGCGGCGGCGCGGATCTTCGTCTTCGCGCGCACCAGCCGTTGCGACAGCGTCGCCGGCGCGACGACGAACGCCGAGGCGATGCGCGCCGCATCGAGCCCGAGCACCGCCTGCAGCATCAGCGCCGGCCGCGCCGCACGATCGATCGCGGGATGCGCGCAGACGAACATCAGCTTCAGCCGTTCGTCCGGAAAGCGCGCCTCGGCGGGAGCGTCCGCGAGCTCGTCGAAGACGATCGAAAGCGTCGGCTCGGCGTCCGCTTCGACGCGGGCGTGTCGCCAGCGGTCGTGCAGTCGGCGCCTCGCCGTCGTCAGCAGCCACGCTTCCGGCGCGTCGGGGACGCCGTCGCGCGGCCAGTGCTCGAGCGCCGCCGCAAACGCGTCGGCGAGCGCGTCCTCGGCGGCGGCGAGGTCGTGCGAGCGCGCCGCGAGGTAGGCGACGAGCCGTCCGTACGACTCGCGCGCGACCGCCGCGGCGGCGTCGCCCGACGAACGCGCGGCCATGCGAACGCTCAGGCCGCGGCGGGCGGCGGCAGCACCGGCCGCACCTCGACCCCGCCGGTCGCCGCGCACGGCGCGCGCGACGCCCACGCGAGCGCGGTGTCCAGGTCGGGCACGTCGATGACGAAGAAGCCCGCGAGCTGCTCCTTGGTGTCGGCGAAGGGGCCGTCCTGGACGTGGCGCTTGCCGCCGCTCGAGCGCAGCGTCGTCGCGGTCGAAGGCGGCTGCAGCCCGGCGCCGCTCTTGACGAGGCCCGACGCGTGCACCGACTGCACGTACGACATCCAACCCGCCCAGTAGGGCTGGCTGTGGTCGCGCGAGCTGCGGCGATCGAAGTCTTCCTGCGTCTCGTAGAACATCAGCATGTAGTCCATCGTTCTCTCCGTGAATCCGAGCGCACGGCGCGCCCGCAACGATGACGTTCGACACCCGGCGATTTCGACATCGTCGGCGGCACCGGCGGTCGCGGCGCCTCAGCGCCAGTCGAACACCCGCCTCAGCACGCCGCGAACGGTGCCCAGATCGGTCGGAGTGTGCGTCTCCTCGAGGACGCCGGCGAGCCGCTGCAGGCGCTGCGGGCTGCGGCGGGCGCTCCAGACGAGCAGGTCGATCAGCCACGGGCGGTCGTTGGCGCTGCTCGCCTGCTCGTAGATGTCGAAGCGGGGCTTGAGCGCGAGGACGCGCGCTGCGTAGTCGGTGCGCACCGCGGCGTCGGCGTCGCTGCTGGTGTCGTCGACGCTGCGGCCGAGGATCGCCTCGGCGGCGTGGATCCCGGTTTCCATCGCCTTGCCGATCCCTTCGCCGGTGAACGAGTACGTGCTGCCCGCGGCCTCGCCGGTGACGAGGACGCCTGCTGCGTCGAGCCGCGCGCCTTCGAGCGAGAAGCGCAGCGGCGCGCCCTTCAACGCGTGCTCTGGGTCGCCGAGCCAGCGGCCGCGGTCGACCAGCTCGCGCGCCGGCGCGTAGACCGACTTGAACGCGGCGAAGACGTCGCGCAGGTTGGCGTGCGGCGTCGCCTGCCGGCCGTCGAGGCGCTGCGCGAGGCCGACGCCGATGTTGAAGACGTCGCCGCCGCACGGAAAGATCCAGCCGTAGCCGGGCGACAGCTTCTTGTGCCAGACGACCTCGAGCGCCGTGATGCGCGGCGTCATCGCCGCGTTCTCGACGTAGCCGCGCAGCGCGATCGCGCTCGGCGTGCGCCGCTCGCAGAGGCCCGCAGCGATCGTCGCCTGCGGCTGCGCGCCGGTCGCGAGCACGAGCCACGGTGCGCGCACGTCGCGCACGCGCTTGCCGTCTTGCAGACGCGCACCGACGACGCGCGCCGCGGCATCGTCGCCTTCGCGCAGCGGCGCGACGAAGCGCGCCGGCGCGAACATCCGCGCCCCGGCGGCGACCGCCGATCTGCACAGGATGTCGTCGAGGCGCTTTCGCGGCAGCACCGCGAGCCGGCCGGGGACGTCGACACGGCCGCCGTGCGGCGCGACGCAGCCGAGCTTCGTCGCCTGCTGCGCCTCGGCCATGACGGCGTCGAGACAACCGAGCTTGGCGAGCGCGCGGTGCGCGTCGGGGATCAGGCCGTCGCCGCAGACCTTGTCGCGCGGAAACGCGTGGGCGTCGACGAGGATGACGTCGCGGCCGCCGCGCGCGAGCGTGTTGGCGACGGCGCTGCCGGCGGGTCCGGCGCCGACGACGATCGCGTCGGCGCGCTCGGGCAGCAGTTCGAGGTCGAGGTTCACGAGCTGCGCGCCGGTTGCGCCGAGGCACGCCGCGCCGGCGTCATCCGCGAAGCGGCGACGATCGCCGCGGCGGTGATCGTTCCAACCAGCGCGAACGTCTCGTGGTAGGCGGCGATCGGCGCGGTCGCGTGCGTGTGCAGACGCCACTCGAGGAAGTTGCCGACGAGACCGATGCCGACCGCGCCGCCGAGTTGGCGCAGGAAGTTGATCGTGCTCGACCCGTGCGAGATCAGGCCGTGCGGCAGCCCGACCATCGCCCCGAGGTTGAGCGACGGCATGATGATGCCGAGGCCGATCCGGCCGACGACGGTCCACACCATGATGAGCAGCAGCGAAGTCGCAAGGCCGACGCCGAGCATCAGGTAGAACGACGCCGCGAGCAGCGCGAGTCCGGCGATCACCATCTTGCCGACCGCGATGCGGTCGGCGAATCGACCGGCGACGGGGATCGTCGCCGCGAGGACGAGACCCGCCGGCAGCAGCACCGCACCCGCCTGCGACGGCGGCAGGTGCAGCGCTTCCTGCATGAACACCGGCACCAGGTAGGTCGAGCCGAACAGCGCCATGCCGTAGATGAACGCGACCGCGCCGCCCATCGTGAAGATGCGATGGCCAAACAGGCCGAGCGCCATCAACGGCCTCGCGCCTCGGCGCTGGTGCAGGACGAAGCCGATCGTCGCGACGATGCTGCAGGTGACGAGCGCGAGCCCGAGCTCGATCGTGTCGCCGTGCAGATGGACCATGCCGTTGAGCAGCGCGAGGACGGCGACCGCGATCAGGCCGAGGCCGACGACGTCGAGCCGGCCGCCGGCACGGCTGATCGGCGCGCCGCCGGGAGCGCCGATCGGCAGGTAGCGCTGCGCCATCGCGATGGCGATCGCGCAGAACGGCGTGACGACGAAGAAGATCGAGCGCCAGCCGAACCACTCGACGAGGACGCCGCCGACGCTCGGCCCGACCGCCGGCGCGAGGACGACGCCGAAG
>Ga0207674_10005558_pt1 | contig 14953 bp, 11 predicted proteins | sample KBSCornC72_FD_184303 | JGI IMG/M metagenome (GOLD analysis project Ga0207674, IMG submission 184303) | Corn rhizosphere microbial communities from Kellogg Biological Station, Michigan, USA - KBS Corn C7-2 (SPAdes) (version 2) | ecosystem: Host-associated > Plants > Roots > Rhizosphere > Soil ... | reverse complement strand
GGCCGTGCACTCGGTCCTGCGGGACGAGGTCGAGCGGATCGCGCGCACGATGCGGGAGTCCGGCCTGGACGATCGAGCCGCAGTGGCCACGGTCCGTGCCCACATCCGTTTCGTGCTCTACGATGGCGGGCTGGCCGAACAGGACGCCGAGCCGGTGGTGGCGCGCGCGAGCCTCTGGGTCGAGCAGATCTACGCCGCCGCCTGATCGCTTTCGTCGAGCTCGACTCGGCGACGACCCCGCATGCCGTCAATATCGCGCCCGATTCCTGCATTCCGGCCAGCCATGACGCGCACGCCGCGATCTGCACGACGCCGACCCTCGAATTCGAGCTCGCGTCCCCGGTCCGCCGCCATCCTAGCGGCGTTCGTCCTGCTGCTCGGTGTGTCACCGGTGGCGTCCGGATCCGCGCAGAACCCGCCGCCGGGCGACAACCGTACCGTCGTCCCTCGCGACACGGCGCACGCCGAGCGTCGGCAGACGCTGTTCACGTATCGCGACGCGATCCTCGCCGGCGGCTTCACCGTCCTCACGGTGGCGATGTTCCCGCTCGACGAGAACGTCGCGCGCCAGATCCGTCAGGACTCGACGTTCAACGGCTTCACGCAGAAGTCCGCGGTCGGCTTCGAGACGATCGCTGCTCCCGGCGCCTATGTGATCGGCGGCAGCCTCTACATCTTCGGCCGCCTCGCCCGGAGGCCCGACCTCACGGACTTCGCCTGGCACGGCACCGAGGCGCTGCTCCTCGCCAACGGTGTGACGAGCTTCCTCAAGGGCACGCTGGGCCGCTCCCGCCCGTTCGTGTCGAACGACACCAACCCCCGCGACTTCCGGTTCGGCGGTGGCTTCGGCTCGTCGGACCGGCAGTCCTTTCCGTCCGGGCATACGACGACGGCGTTCGCTGCCGCGTCGGCCGTGACGAGCGAGATCCGCCGGCTGCATCCCAAAGCGCTCCCCTACGTGGCCACCGTCATGTACGGTGGGGCCACGCTCGTGGGACTTTCACGGATGTACCACAACAAGCATTGGGCGAGCGACGTGGTGCTGGGCGCGGCAGTCGGTACCTTCAGCGGTCTCAAGGTCGTGCGCTATTCGCACGCCCATCGTGACAACAAGGTCGACCGCGTGATGCTGCATGCCGTCATTGCGCCCGACGGGCAGGGCGGCGGTTATCTCGGATTCGCCCTGCCGGCACCCTGAGGACGACGCGCCCTCGCTCGACGAGGCCTGGACGCGCACACTTGGTGCTGCAACCCGCACCTCGTCACGGCCGTAGGGCCCACCATGTCTTCTCCCCTGCAGCAGAACCCGGCGAAGCCGGCTGCCCCCGCTTCGCCCGCACCCGTGAAGGCGCCGGCGTCGGATGTCGTCTACTCCGGATCGCTTCCCGGCGCTGCGATGTCCAGGCAGGACGTCGCCAACCTCAGGGCGCGCCGGTCGGAGCTCAGCGATCAGCTGGAGAGCGCGACGGGCCGCCGCCGCTCGCTCGCCGAGCAGATTCGGCGGGCCGACGGCGTCAACAAGGCGGGGCTCGAGTCGCGGCTCGCCACGCTCGACCAGCGCATCGTGCGCCTCGAGGGCGAGCTCGACGCCGTGGGCCAGCAGCTCGCGTCGCCGCAGGCCGCGCAGTACGTCGCCCAGACGAAGCCCCCGGTGACCTTCGTACCGCCGATGCGGGGCAACATCGATCCCGAGCCGATCATCATCTGCTTCATCCTGTTCGTGCTCTCGCCGATCGCGCTCTCGATCTCCCGGCTGATCTGGAAGCGTGGCTCCCGGATGGCGATGCAGCCGCCGGCGTTGCGCGCCGAATCCGGGGAGCGTCTCGAGCGGATCGAGCAGGGGATGGACGCGATCGCGATCGAGGTCGAGCGCGTGTCGGAAGGGCAGCGCTTCGTGACGCGGCTGCTCTCGGAACGGAACGCCCTGGGACTCAACGCCGCGCAGCAGGCCGCCGAGCCTGCGCGCGTACCCGCCGGCGAGGCGCGCCGCGTGTTGTGATGCATGGTCGCCTGGCTGGGATGATGCGCTGCATCACACGCTGACCATGCCCCGCACCGCCAAGCCGCACGAAGTCGCTCCCGATCTCGATCTGGAGCACGACACGGGCTTCAGCGCCGCCTCGGAGCGTGCCGCGCGCGCACTCGAGGCGACGCCTCCGGATCTGATCGGCCGCCCGCTCCTCGTCGAGCCGAACGGCGTGCGCGAGATCCGCGTCGGCACCGCCTCGTGGACCGATCCGACGATCACCAAGGGGGGCGTGTTCTACCCGCGCGGCGTGTCGTCGAGCGAGGACCGGCTTCGCTACTACGCGAGCCAGTTCTCCACGGTGGAGGTCGACTCCACGTACTACTCGCTGCCCGAGCGGGCGATCGCCGCGCTCTGGGCCGAGCGGACGCCGGACGACTTCGTCTTTCACGTGAAGGCGCACGCGCTGATGACGGGCCAGCCGACCGAAGTGGCGCGTCTTCCCGAGCCGCTCATCGACGCGCTGCCCGCCGCGCTGGCGGACAAGCCGCGCATCTACGCGAAGGATCTTCCGCTCGAGCTGTACGACGCGGTGTGGTCGTACTTCCTCGACGCGCTCGAGCCGTTGCGTGCCGCGGGGAAGCTCGGCGGCGTGCTGCTGCAGTATCCTCGCTGGTTCCTGCCGACGCCGGAGAACAAGGATCATCTCGCCGAATCGACGGCGCGGCTCGCGGGCACACCCGGAGCCGTGGAGCTCCGCAACCGGCACTGGTACGGCGGAGCCGACGGCCGCGGCAAGGAGACGCAGTGGACGCTCGACATGCTGCGCGATCTCGGTCTCACGTACGTCATGGTGGACGGACCGCAGGGGCTCGAGAGCAGCGTGCCTCCGGTGGCGGCGGTCACGACCCCCGAGCTGGCGATGGTGCGGCTGCACGGCCGCCGGTCCACGACATGGGAGGCGCCGAAGGTGCCGACGGTGGAGCGCTACCGGTATCTCTACGCGCCGCGGGAACTCGACGCGTGGGTGCCGCGCATCGAGGAGGCGAGCGCGCAGGCGCGGCGCACGACCGTGTTCCTCAACAACTGCTACGGGAACTACGGCACGACGAACGCGCGCGAACTGCTCGCGCGGCTCGTCTGAGCGCCGATCGTTCGCGCGCTACTCGATGAGCCGACGTCTGGCGTGGGCGGCCGGTACGGCCTCGCGCAGAAGCGTCGCGAGCGATGCGTCGTCGAGCGAGGCCCACGACTCGGGAATGGGATGCAGCCGGCGCTTCTCGTGCGCGCTCTCGAACACCAGCCAGCCCTTCGCCATGCCGGGCTCCATGTGCACGCGCACCTCGCGCCGCGTACGACGCTCACGCTTCGGTCGCGGGTCGACGCGCCGGTCGGGCAGCTCGCGACGATCCGCCAGGCTGGGCATCACGGCCCAGACGAGCCAGCGTACGCCGTCCGCGTCGACGAGCTCGCGTTGCGCCACTCAGGATTCGCTCCGCACGCGGGGTGCGCACCGCGCGATTCGCACAGCGTCGACGCGCTCCGCTGCGCGGACCGCCGGCATGTTCACACGCGCCAGCTGAGCGCCGCGAGATCCGCGTCACTGAGCGCGTACCAATCGCTCGGGTAATCGCGCACGCGTCGCACGGCGAGCTCGCTCGCGAAGATCAGCGAGAAGCCGGTGCGCCTGTCGTACTCGGAGAATGGCTGTTCGCTGACGAGCCATTCCTGTCCGAGATCGTCGGTGAAGCTGCGGATCCGGGTTCGCTCCTCGGAGCCGGAAACCTCGGTGCGTTCGCGCGAAACAGTCATGTGTGGCGAGACCGACGGCGAAAGGCGATCGCGTATCGCGACGCGAATGCATTGACTTCGAGCGTGCAAAGCTGCAGGGAATGCGACGCCGGGTCAACACGCCGCGCACGAGGTCGCAGCGACGTACGAGCGATCTCGTGCGCGCATCCCATCACCACCCGCCGCGATGGCATCGTTCTCCGATCACTTCTCGTCGAGCGCGTCGAGCTATGCGAGCTTCCGCCCCGGCTACCCGCCGGAGCTGTTCGCATGGCTCGCGTCCGTCACGCCCGATCGCCACTGCGCCTGGGACTGCGGAACGGGAAGCGGCCAGGCGGCGATACGACTGGCGGGTCACTTCGATCGCGTCGTCGCGACCGATCCGAGCGTGGCTCAGCTCGCGCATGCGTCGCGACACGCACGCGTGCACTACGCGGCGATGTCCGCCGAGCGCAGCGCACTCGCCGGTGCCTCGGCGAGCGTGGTGACGGTCGCGCAGGCGCTGCACTGGTTCGACCGACCGGCGTTCTTCGCCGAAGCGCGCCGCGTGCTCGAGGCGCGAGGCGTGGTGGCCGTGTGGAGCTACGGATTGCTGACGCTGCGCGACCCGACGCTCGACGAGGTCCTCCGCCGATTCCACGGGGAGACGGTGGGGCCGTACTGGCCGCCGGAACGCCGGCTCGTGGACGAGGGCTATCGATCCCTCGCGCTGCCGTTCGAGCAGGTCGAGGCGCCACCCTTCTCCATGCACGCCGACTGGAGGCTCGAGCATCTCGCCGGCTATCTGTCGACCTGGTCGGCAGTGCAGCGCGCGCGCTCCGCGACCGGCTCCGACCCAGTGCCACGCGTCGTCGAATCGCTGCGTGCAGCGTGGGGACCGGAGGACGGCGAGCGTCGCGTGGAATGGCCGATCACCCTCCACGTCGGCCGACGCTGAGGTCCGCTCCGACGATTCGCTGACGACCACTGTCGTCATTCTCGACACCCGGGTTTCGGTCGTCGACCTGCGCCGATTTCGTCCGAAAATCGGCCTTCCGTGGGTGATTCGGTCTTGCGAAGTGCACGATCGATTGCATTCCGCGAGATGCCGTCGAGAAAAGCGTCGGCGCACGATGACCGAAGCCGCCGGGCATGACGACCGAAATCGTCCGATCGAGCGCGAGTTGTCGGGCAGTGTGACCACAACGATGGCCAACTGAACAGTCTGGTCCTGGCGTTGCCTAAGGAGGGCCTGCCAGCGCATGCGAACCGTGCGCGTCCCCACCGGCCGGCGAGCGATCCGAAGCAGGATCGCTGCGACCCGGAACGGTCCAACAGCCCTCTTCCGGGTGTAGCTGCCCGACAGGAAAGTGAACATGAGCATGTCGAAGCAGTTCCGCATCGCAGCGGCCATCCTCGTTGGCGGTATCGTCGTCGCCTCGAGCGCCTGTAGCGTGGATTCGCTGGATCAGACCACGGCGCCGCAGGCGAGGCCGACGCTGTCGGCCATCCGCGGCCCGAGCTCGACCTCCGCCAGCAGCCTCGCCGGCTCGTCGATTCCGGACATGTCGACGGACGGGACATACAACGTCAACATCGACCCCACCGTCGCGAACACGCTCGTGATGGCCGGGAACACGCTGGAGATCCCTGCCTCCTCGGTCTGCGCCATCGGCAGCTCGGGCTACGGCCCGACGCTGTGGGACGCTCCGTGCGCGCCCGAGACCCGGCTGGTCCAGCTCACGATCACGGTCAACTCGACGAGCGGTCAGGGCGCCACGATCGACTTCAATCCGGCGCTGCGCTTCAACCCGCTCTCGAAGGTCGCGCTGACGCTCTCCGCGCCGAACGTCTCGGTGCAGGATGCCAAGAACTGGGTGATCCTCTACTGCCCCAGCACGACCAGTACGACGAGCGGCAGCGGCTCGGGCGGGAGCGGCAGCGGCAAGGATGGCAACAAGTGCGTCAACGAGTCGCTGACGGACAGGGACCTCCAGACGTTCATCGACTACGACGCGAAGCAGCTGTTCCGCCGCATCAAGCACTTCAGCCTGTACCGGGTCAGCGACGGATCGGGCTACACCGTCGGCGAATGAATCCCGAAGCCCCAAATAGCCCATCGCGGTAACGAGGGTCGGTGGTGAGGCGTCTCTGACGCAGCGCCATCGACCTTCGCGCATCCACCACGCGGGCGCCGCCGATGGCGCCCCCCCTCCCGCCGTCTCCCTCCAAGTGAGCTCGCCCGCCGACGGCACGCCGACACGTGCCTCGCACCTCAAGCTGCTGGATCCGGCAACGGATCAGCCGTCGGCGCGCGCGCTGATCGACGAGGGGCGCGGGCTCGACAAGCTCGGACGCCGAAAGGAGGCACGCGCCCGGTACGAGCAGGCGCTCGCGGCGCTGGATCCGCCGGCGCCGAGCGTCGCCTCGATGCTGCTGCGCTGGATCGCGCGCACGTACGAGGTCGACGCGGACTATCCGACGGCGGCGGCGTGCGCCGAACGCGCCGTGGCGATGGCCGAGCAGGGCGACGACCGCAACGCGCTCGGCCACGCGCTCAACGTCCTCGCGGCGGTGCGCTGGCGGCAGGGTGATCTCGACGAGGCGGAGCGACTCTTTCACGAGGCGCTGCAGCGCGGCACGAGCACCACCGATCCGCGGCTCCAGGTCGACGTGATGACCAACCTGGGATCGCTGGCGAAGATCCGCGGCGACTTCCGCGAGGCGCTACGCTGCTACGAGGAAGCGCTGGCGCACGGCCGAATGCACTCGCTGCTCGACAACATCCTCGGCACGCTGAACAACCTCGGCATCGCCAACATGGCCCTGCGCCGCCTCGACGCGGCGGAGGACGCGTTCACCGAGGCGCTCACGATCGCCAACGCGCTCGGTGGGCTGTCGATCCGGATCCAGCTCGAGGTCAACTGCGCCGCGCTGCAGATCGAGAAGGCCGACTACGTCGAGGCCAAGCGCCGGTGCGACCGGGCCATGTCGCTCGCCTCGCATCTCGGCGACTCTCGCGCCAACGCCGAGGCGGACAAGGTCTACGGCATCATTGCGCGCGAGACGGGCGACCTCGTGCAGGCGGAGATGCACCTCATGCGCGCGCGAGAGATGGCCAGCGCGGCGAACGACCTCGAGTTCGAGGGCGACGTCAATCGCGAGCTCGCCGAGCTGTTCGATCGGGTGGGCCGGAGCCGCGAGACGCTGCAGGCGCTGAACCGCGCACACGCCTGCTTCACGCAGCTCCGCGCACGTCACGAGCTGGCGGACGTGAGCCGGCGCATGGGCCGGCTCGAGGGGGACTTCCTCGACGTCGTACGCCAGTGGAGCGAGTCGATCGAATCCAAGGATCAGCACACGCAGGGTCACTGCGAGCGCGTGGCCGACCTCGCGGGCGCGCTCGCCGCGAAGGCGGGGCTCGACGAGTCGTCGCTCTTCTGGTTCCGCATCGGTGCGCTGCTGCACGACGTCGGGAAGCTGATCGTGCCGGCGGACGTGCTCAACAAGCCGGCACAGCTCACGGACGCCGAGTGGGGACTGGTGCGCCAGCATCCCGCCGCCGGCGTGGAGATGCTCGCCGAGGTGGAGTTCCCCTGGGACGTCACGCCGATGGTGCGCAGCCACCACGAGCGGTGGGACGGGCAGGGGTACCCGGACCGTCTCGCCGGCGAGGACATCCCGCTCGCGGCGCGCATCCTGTGCATCGCCGACGTGTACGATGCCCTGACGACGGAGCGCAGCTACAAGAAGGCGTTCTCGCATCTCGAGGCGATGGAGATCATGCGCCGCGAGTCCGGGCGCCAGTTCGATCCGCAGCTCTTCGCGAAGTTCGAGGAGCTGGTGCGGCGCGGGACGGTCAACCTGCCGCGCACCATCGAGCGCAAGAGCCCCAAGCCCCGCACCGGATCGCAGGACGCGGTCGTGGTGTCGGAGGAGGACGATCTCACCGGCGCGCTCGTGCGGCGCGCCTTCGTGAACGTCACGTCGGCGGTGCTCGGCGAGCGCCGGCGCACCGGCGCCACCGTCTCGCTGCTCGTCATCGACGTCGACCAGTTCAAGTCGGTGAACGACAAGTACGGCCACCTCACCGGCGACGATGCGCTGCGTCTCGTGGCGGGCGTGGTGCGCGAGCATCTGCGGCCCGGTCAGTACGTGGGCCGGTACGCGGGCGACGAGTTCGTGGTGCTGCTTCCCGGGCTCGGCGGCGACGCCGCGCGCGCGCTGGCCGACAGGATCCGCACGACGACGGGCGCGATGGCCATTCCGCTCCGCGAGACGCCCGCACAGTCGATGCACGTGACGCTGTCGATCGGTGTGGCGACCGCGCCGATGCACGGGGACGGCTTCGAGGCGCTGTTCACCGCCGCCGACCGCGCCCTGTTCGACGCGAAGCGCGAGGGGCGCGACAAGGTGGTGCTGGCGGGCGCCGCCGCGGAGGGACCGCCGCAACTCAACTTCACACGGTTCGTGGGACGAGCCACGGAAGTCCGGGGGCTCGTGACGGCGTTCGACCGGAGCGTGCAGGGCTCGCCGCAGCTCCACGTCGTGATCGGGGAGGCGGGGGTGGGCAAGTCGACACTCCTCCGACAGCTCATTCCCGAGGCCAGGCTGCGTGGCGCCGTGATGGTGACCGGCCGTTCGCTCGAGACGGAGAGTCGCGCGCCCTACGGACCGTGGGTCGAGATCATACAGGCGCTGCACGAGCAGCGGCTCGCGCCGTCGCGTTCATGGCCGATGCTGGAGCGGCTGGCGCCCGCGCTGCACAGCGGATCGAACGGTACGGGCATGACGCAGCCGCTCGACGCCGCGCAGGGGTTCCTCCTCACGCAGGAGATCGTGGCGTTGCTGCGCGGCGCCAGCGACGCGCGGCCGATCGGACTGGTGCTCGAGGACATGCACTGGGCGGACCCGGCGAGCTGGGACGTGCTCGAGCACGTGCTCGCCCATCTCACCACGGAGCGGATCTTCATCGCGCTGACGGTGCGCAGCGAGGATGCGGCGTTCGGCGCGGTGCGCGAGCGGCGCCAGCGGCTCTCTCGCGACGAGCGCACGCGCGAACGCCGCCTCGAGCGCCTCACCGCAACCGAGGTCCGCGAATGGCTCCAGGCCTCGCTCCATCGCGCCGATCTCGGCGACGACCTGCTCGACTTCGTGCTCCGCCACACCGAGGGAAACCCCTTCCTCGTCACACAGCTCGTGCGCACGCTCGCCGAGGAGAACGTCTTCACCCACAACGGCACCGCGTGGGTGTGGACGCTGCCGTCGACGCTGCAGCTCCCGGCCGGCATGTCCGACCTCGTCGGTCGCCGCCTGAACCGGCTTCCGCCGGAGGCCCTGCGCATCCTCGTCACTGCGGCGGTGATCGGCCGGACCTTCCCCGTCGAGCTGCTCGCCGAAGCGGCGGGCAGCTCGGTCGACGCAGCGCTCGACGCGGTGGACGCGGGCCTCGCGGCGTCGGTGCTCGAGCCCGCACACGATCAGGATGACGACGTGTACCAGTTCGCGCACGCGCTGCTGGTGGACGGGGTGCTCTCGTCGGTGAGCGCGGCGCGCCAGCGCCTCACGCACGAGCGCGTGGCCGACCTGCTGGCGACGCGGACACCGGACGCGGTGGACCGTATCGCCGCGATGTACGCGCGCAGCGGGAACGCCGGCAAGGCGTACGAGTGGTGCACGCGCGCCGCGTCGCGTGCGCTCGGGCTGCACGCGCTCGACGTGGCGACCGACTTCCTGCAGCTCGCGCTCGGCAGCGCCTCCAACGACGAGGAGCGGTTCGCCGTCCATCACGACCTGGCCGTCACGGCGGAGCTCTCGGGCCGCTGGGCCGACGTGGAGCGCTCGTGCGACGCGATGCTGGCGATGCCGGGTGTGGTGGAGACCCCCGCCCGTGCGCTGCCGGTGCAGCAGCGTCGCGCGCAGGCGCGGCTCCGCATGGGCCAGGGCGTGCGCGACATGGAGCGCGAGTGCCGCGACTTGCTGGCCGTGGCGGAGCAGCTCGTCGCACCGACCGAGATCGTGCGCACGCAGTCGCTGCTCGTGCAGACGCTGCAGCGGCTCGGCCGCGTCGACGAGGCCATCGCACTCGCCGAGGATTCGCTGCGCCTCGCCGAGGAGAATGGGGACGAGGCGCTGAGCGCCGAGGCGATGCACCGGCTGGCGCACACGATGCTCGGGGTGCGGCCGCGCGACGCGATCGAGCTGATGCTACAGCTCATCGCGATGTCGCGGCGGCGCGGCGATGCGCTGATGGAGGCGCGCGCGTTCCTCGCGCTCGGCGTGGCGCGCATGCGGACGCGCGACGATCTCGCCGGGGCGGAGGCGTTCCGCGCCGCGCTCAGGATCGCGATGGACGCGCACGCGCTGGACATCGCGGCGGGCGCCTCGTTGAACCTGGGCGTGATCGAGATGCGGCGTGGCGACTTCACGGCGGCGCACCTCGCGTTCCACGAAGCGTTGCGGCTCTACACCACGCTCCGCAACAACACGAACCGCCTGGCCGCGCTGTACAACCTGGCGAACCTCGAGAGCGAGCGCGGCGACATGGCCGCCGCCGCACCACTCTATCGCGAGACCGCGGCGCTCGCCGAGCAGCTCGGTACCGACGACATCGCGATCGGCGCGCATGCCGGGCTGGGGTTCGTCGCGCTGCGGCTGCACGACGACGCCGGCGCGCGCGCGGCGCTCGCGGCAGCGACGCGCACGCTCGGCGCCCGAGACGGCTGGTGGTTCCAGGGGCGCGAACGGCTCGAGGCGCTCGCGATCCGCGTGGCCATCCAGGACGGCAGCCGCGCGCTCGCCCTCGCGCGGTTCCTCGCCGCGGTGGAGCGGCTCGAGGCGATGGACGTCTACAGTGCCACCTGGTTCGTCGGCGAATGCGGCGGCGAGGTGGCGGCGGACCAGGCGCAGGTCTGGACGATCATCGATCGCTTCGGGGAGCAGACGATGGTACAGCAGTTCGTGCCGCTCGCCGCACGCTATACCGCGCTGCGCGACATGGCGAACCGCCAGCACACCGATCGCCTGCGCCAGGGGCGCGGCACCGAGGACCGCAGCGGGACGGGCTCGGCCGGCGCGTAGGCGGCGCGGTCAGCGCCGCGCCTCCCAGTCGATGATCGGCGCGTCGCGGATCGCGGACTGCACGGCATCGGCGACGTCGCGGCGCAGCTGGACGTGGCGGGTCGCCTCGCCGCGCGAGTTCACGCGGTTCATGAGAAACACGACGAACAGCCCGCGCTCGGGATCGACCCAGATCGACGTGCCCGTGTAGCCGGTGTGACCGAAGCTGCGCGGCGAGAAGAATCGGCCGGCGCTCGACACGGCGGACGGCGTGTCCCAGCCGAGCGCGCGGCTCGACGCGACGTCCTGGCCCGAAGTCCAGCGCGCGACCGTCGTCGGCTTCAGGATCCGGACGCCGGCGTACGTGCCGCCATTGAGCAGCATCTGCACGAACACGGCGAGGTCACGCGCGGTCGAGAACAGGCCGGCGTGCCCCGAGACGCCGCCCAGCGCCCACGCGTTCGGGTCGTGCACGGTACCGTGCAGCTGGCCGCGCAGCGTGTCGAGCGCGGTGTACGTGATGCGCTGCATGAGCGCGGCGTCGGTCGTGTCGGGGGTGAAACGGGTCGACGACATCCCGAGGGGACCGAACACGCGCGCCGCGGTGAACGCGTCGAGCGTCGTTCCCGTGATCCGCTCGACGATCATCCCCATGAGGATAAAGTCCCAGTCGCTGTACACCACCTTCGTACCGGGAGGGTTCGCGAGCGGCCGCGCGTTGATCTGCGTCAGATATTCGGCGCGTCCGTGCGACGCCTTCCAGAGCGGCGCGAACGCCTCGAGGCCGCCGCGGTGCGTGAGCAGCATGCGCACGGTGATCGCCGCCTTGTCCGGCGCGGCGAACTCGGGCAGGTAGCTCTGCACCGTGCGCGAGAGATCGAGCTTCCCTTCCTCCTCGAGGATCATCGCGGCCGTGGTGGTGGCCACGACCTTGGTGAGCGACGCGAGGTCGTAGATCGTCGTCGCGTCGACCGTGGGCGCGCCCGACGCGTAGTCGATCGCGCCGTATCCCTTGAGGTGCACGAGCCGACCATACCGGCCGACGGCGAGCGCCGCGCCGGGTGCCGCGCCCTGCTCGAGCCCGATGCGGACGATGCTGTCGAGTCGCGCCGGCAGCTCGGGATCGAACCCGACGGCGATCGCCGGGGCGGGGACGAGCGCATCCACCGGCGCGAGGCGCGGCGCGGATCGAGCCGTCGCGGTCGGCGTGGGCGCCGTGACGACGGTGCGCGTGCACGCGGCGGCGAAGAGCGGGAGCAGGGCGATACGAGCGAGTCGCATGAGGTGAGTTGCAAGTGAGATCGAGCCCGACGGTGGGCGTGCCGTCGGATGCAATGGCTGCTCCAAGAGCCGAGGCCGGTGGAGACTCTCGCCAATCGCTCCGAGTGGCGGAAGGTGGCGCGCATCGTGCGGAACAAAGTTTTACGCCACCGTCCGAGCGCGATCGGACATCGGCGCAGAGCCCGTCGGGAGATACACCTCCCGACGGGCTCGCCCGTATGTGGAGGGTTCACGTCGTCGACGATCGCCAAACACTACCCGCACACCGCGCGCTAGTGCAGGTTGGTCGATCGTCCCGCTCACTCCGCTACCGCTGACTTGTCGACGCGCGCCATCCGAGAGTCTCGTATCGCACGCGCACTGGGCGTCGTTGCCGCGTCGCTGCTCACGCTGACCTTCGCGGGGTCGGCGTCGGCGCAACGCGCAGTGACGCGTCGCGACGCGATCGACGCCGCGCTCTCCGCCGGAACACGCGTGGCGCTGGCGAGAGCCGATTCCGCCGCGGTGAGAGCTCGACTGCTCACGGCGCGAGCGCTGCCCAATCCGTCGTTCGCTGCGAGCTACTCGAAGTCGGCACCGCAGAACCATCTCGCGCTCGACATCCCGTTCGATGCACCGTGGATTCGGCGCGCGCGCGTCGGCGCGGCGCGCGCCGCCATCCGGGCCGCCGACCTGCGCATGCTCTCCGAGCACGCCGCGGCCGTCGTCGAGGCCGACACGACGTACACGACGGCGCTCGCCGCGGAGGCGCGGTTCCGGCTGTCGCGACAGACCGCGCGCGACGCCGACAGCGTCCGCGTGCTCACGACGAGACAGCGGGACGCGGGCGACGCGAGCGAGCTCGATGTCGATCTCGCCACCGTGACCGCGGGTCAGCAGGCGAACGTCGCGTCGAGTGACTCGCTCACGTTCATGAGCACGCTGCTCACCCTCCAGCTGCTGATGGGCATGCCCGCGGACAGCGTCGCCATCGTGCTCGCCGACTCGCTGCGACCGGCACCGGCCGTCGCCGACACCGTGCTCGCGAGCTTCGCGAGCGCCGTGCTGCCGCGCGCACCCGCGCCGCCGAGCGTCCGATCGGCCGAGGCGTCGCTGCAGGCCGCCGAGCTGGCGATCGTGCGCGAGCGGCGGAGTGTGCTCGGGCTGCCCGCGCTGAGCGTCGGCGTCGAGTTCGGCGACCCGAAGGGCGACGAGTCGGGATTGCTCCCGGTCGTCGGCGTGGTGCTGCCCCTCCCACTGCTCGACCGGAATCGCGGGCCGATCGCGGAAGCGACGGCGGAGCGCGACCGGGCCCGTGCGGAGCTCGCGGTGGCGCGACTCGAGGCCCGACAGCGGCTCATCGAAGGGCTTCGCGAGCGCGAGCAGCTGCTGGTTCGCGTCGCGCGCGACAGCGCGCTCGTGCTCCGTGCACAGCGCGTCGCCACGCGCGCGATCACGGCGTACGCCGAGGGCGCGTCCGCGCTGCCCGCCGTGCTGGAGGCGCGGCGCAGCGCCCGCGAGGTGCTCACCCAGTACATCGACGACACCGCGGCGCTGCTGATCGTGACGACCGAGCTGCGTGCGCTCACCCAGACTCTTCCCGGTCGATGACCCGTTCCGTGCGCGCCGGATACCGCTCGATGCTCGGCCTGTGCGCGGCGCTGACGCTGCTCCTGGCCGCGTGCGCCAAGAAGGCAGCGGATGCGGGCGAGAAAGCGCCTCCGCCGGTGGTCGCCGCCTCGACGACCAAGGCGAGCGTGGAGCCGTTTACGCACACCCTCTCGGCGATCGGATCGGTGGTGGCGCGCCCGGGGCGATACGCCGCGTTGAGCGCGCCGTCGGCGACGCGCGTGGCGCGCCTGTACGTGACCGAGGGGCAGCGCGTGTCCGTCGGCACGCCGCTCGTGCGGTTCGAGCAGATGGAGTTCAACGCGGCGGCGAGCGGAGCGCAGGCCGCGCTCACCGCCGCGCAGCTGGCGTACGACCGCGCGGAGCGTCTGTCGCGCGAGGGGATCGTGCCGCGCAAGGACGTGGAGCAGGCAGCGGCGGAGCTCGGCGCAGCGCGCAGCGCGGCCGTGACGGCGCGGCGCGCGCAGCAGCTCTCCGTGCTGCGATCGCCGGTGAACGGCGTCGTGACTCGGCTGTCCGCCGCGCTCGGTGCCTCGGTGGACGCCGGGCAGACCCTCGTGGAGGTGGCCGATCCCACTGCGTTCGACGTCGTGCTCTCGCTCGGCCCGACCGAAGCGGCCGAGGTGCACCAGGGCGCACGCGTCTCGCTGTCGGCGGGCGAGCGGAGCGGCGGCGAATCGATCGGCGCCGGCACCGTGGCGACGGTGAGTGCCGCGGTGGACAGCGGCTCCCGCAGCGTGTCGGTGCGCGTGACCGTGACGACGCCGCGTCGTGCGCTGCGGCTCGGCGAGAGCGTGTTCGGTGAGATCGCGGTGGAGACGCACCCGACCGCCGTCGTGGTGCCCGCGGAGGCCCTGGTACCCGACGAGGACGGATACAAGGTGTTCGTCGTCGACGCGCGCGGCACGGCGATCGGGCGCGAAGTGGAGATCGGCGGACGCACGGCGACGAAGGTCGAGATCACCAAGGGGCTCAGCGGCGGCGAGACCGTCGTGACGAAGGGCGCGTTCGGCCTGGAGGACAGCGCAACGGTCGGACGTGCGGTGCCCGTGAAGCCGTGAACGAAGCGTCGGGCGAGCCCGCCGTCGCCTCCCCGCGCCGCTGGTCGCTCGCCGGCGCGGTGGCGAGCCAGCGCCGGTTCGTCTATCTCGTCGTCGCGCTGCTGTGCGCCGCGGGGATCTGGGCGGCGCTCCGGCTTCCGTCGGCGATCTATCCCGAGCTGCAGTTCCCGCGCATCACCATCGTCGCGCAGGGATCGGCGCTCGGCGC
>Ga0207674_10005556_pt1 | contig 14955 bp, 14 predicted proteins | sample KBSCornC72_FD_184303 | JGI IMG/M metagenome (GOLD analysis project Ga0207674, IMG submission 184303) | Corn rhizosphere microbial communities from Kellogg Biological Station, Michigan, USA - KBS Corn C7-2 (SPAdes) (version 2) | ecosystem: Host-associated > Plants > Roots > Rhizosphere > Soil ... | reverse complement strand
TCGCCACACCGCTGATCTTCGGCACGCTCGGCGTCCTTTTGTGCGAGCGAGCCGGCGTTCTCAATCTCGGCATCGAAGGCATCATGGTCGCGGGCGCATTCGCGGGTTGGCTCGCCGTCTACTATGGCGCCGGCCTGTGGACCGGTGTGCTCATCGCTGCGTGTACCGGCGCCGTCTTCGGTGTGCTGCATGGCCTGCTCACGGTAATCCTCGCATTGTCGCAGCACGTCGCGGGACTCGGCATCACATTGCTTGCAACCAGCCTCTCGTACTACGCCTATCGCGTGAACTTTCCGAAGGTAAGCTCGCCGCCGACGATCCTGCCATTCACCGAAACACATTGGTTCGACCGTGTCCCGTTGATCGGTACCGCGCTCGGCGCGCAGACTGCGCTGACGTTGCTGGCGCTGGCCATCGTGCCGTTGATCGCCTACGTGCTGAATCGCACGCCGGCCGGCCTCGCGGTGCGCATGGTGGGCGAGAATCCGGCGGCGGTCGAAGCGCAGGGGATCAGCGTCGCCGGCGTTCGTGTTGGCGCCATCGCCGCCGGCAGCGCGTTGATGGGTGTCGCCGGCGCGTTTCTGACGCTCTCGGCGTTCAACGCGTTCTACTTCAACATGGTGAACGGCCGCGGCTGGATCTGCGTAGCACTGGTCGTGTTCGCATCCTGGCGCCCAGGCAAAGCGTTGCTCGGCTCGATCCTGTTCGCGGCGTTCGATGCGCTGCAGCTGCGGCTGCAGCAGAGCTCGGCCGGCGTGCTGCCCTATCAGCTCTATCTGATGATGCCGTACCTGTTGTCGATCCTCGCACTCGCGCTGGTGGCCCGCAAGGCGGCGTATCCTCAGGCATTGATGAAGCCCTACCGCAAGGGCGAACGATAGGAACGGCCATGCTCGACCTTTTGATCAATAACGCCAACCTACCCGACGGCCGCGCCGGCATCGACATCGCGATGCAAGACGGTCGCGTCGCGGAGATCGCCGCTCACATCCAAGGGGCCGCACGCGAAACCATCGACGCCGGCGGCCAGCTCGTGTCGCCGCCGTTCGTCGACGCGCACTTCCACATGGACGCGACCCTGTCGTTCGGCATTCCGCGCGTCAACCAGAGCGGCACGCTGCTCGAAGGCATTGCGTTGTGGGGCGAGCTGAAGCCGCAGCTCACGTTCGAGGCTATCGTCGAGCGCGCGATGACCTACTGCGACTGGGCGGTCGGCAAGGGTCTGCTCGCGATTCGATCGCATGTCGACGTGTGCGATCCGCGTTTGCTCGCGGTCGAAGCGCTGCTCGAGGTCAAGAAGCGGGTCGCGCCGTATCTTGATCTGCAGCTGGTGGCCTTTCCACAAGACGGCGTATTGCGTTCCCCGGGCGCGCTCGACAACCTCAAGCGCTCGCTCGACCTCGGCGTCGACGTGGTCGGCGGCATCCCGCATTTCGAACGCACCATGGCCGACGGAGCCGACAGCGTGAGGATCCTGACCGAGCTCGCGGCACAGCGCGGGCTGCGTGTCGACATGCATTGCGATGAGACCGACGATCCGCTGTCGCGTCACATCGAGACATTGGCCTATCAGACGCAGCGGCTCGGCTTGCACGGCCGCGTCAACGGATCGCATCTCACGTCGATGCATTCGATGGACAACTACTACGTGTCGAAACTGATCCCGCTGATGGCCGAAGCACGCGTGAGCGCAGTCGCGAATCCGCTGATCAACATCACGATCCAGGGGCGGCACGACACTTATCCGAAGCGCCGCGGAATGACTCGCGTTCCCGAGCTGCTCGCCGCCGGCATCCCAGTCGCGTTCGGTCACGATTGCGTGATGGATCCGTGGTACAGCCTCGGGTCGGGCGACATGCTGGAAGTCGCGCACATGGGATTGCACGTCGCGCAGATGACCGGACAGGATGCGATGCGCGCGTGCTTCCGCGCCGTCACCGAAACGCCGGCTGCGATCCTCGGGATCGAAGGCTATGGCATCGCACCGGGCTGCAACGCCGACCTCGTGCTCCTGCAGGCGCGCGATCCGATAGAGGCAATTCGATTGCGGGCAACGCGCCTTGCGGTGATCCGGCGCGGCAAAGTGATCTCGCGCACACCGGCGGCGATCGCGGCGCTCGAGTTGCCGGGACGAGCGGGCGAGACGAGCTTCCGCATTGAGTCGAAGCAACGTCAGATCAAAGATTGACCACGAAGGTTCTTGTGGTTATCGCCGTTGACGTCGTATTTGGCTTGCGCACCTTTCGTGCGGTAGAGTGTCCTAAGGCAGTGTCCGACGAATCGTCGCGCAGATCCCCACACAGTACGCAAGATCCTGCCAAGCTACCCTGCCGAGGAAACACCACATATGAGTCAGCATATCGATCCTTACACTCTCGCGGTCCGCGTCGACAAGACCGACCACATCGCCGGTCCGGAGGACGCGAAGATCACTGTGGTCGAGTACGGCGACTTCGAATGTCCCAACTGCGCGCAGGCCTATCCGGCCGTGAAGATGCTGCTCAAGCGCTTCGAGCACCAGGTTCGCTTCGCGTATCGGCATTTCCCGTTGACGGAAGTCCATCCGCATGCGCAGCTCGCGGCCGAAGCATCCGAAGCCGCCGCCGCGCAGCACAAGTTTTGGCCGATGTACGATCTGTTGTTCGCCCATCAGGCGCATCTCAAGCTTCACGACCTGCGACGCTACGCCGAGCAGCTCGAGCTCGATCTCGAGCGCTTCGATTACGAGATGGGCGACCAGGTCTACAGGCAGCGCGTCAACGAGCACGTCGAGGGCGCGAAGCGCAGCGGTGTGCATGGCACGCCGACGTTCTTCTTGAATGGCAGAATCATCGACGTGTCGTTCGGGTTCGATCATTTGTTCAAGGCAGTGGAGCGCCTAGCGTTCGGCTGAGGCCTTGCGTTGAATGGGATTCGCGATGCCGGCTACTGCAATGCGCAAGACCATGCTCCCGTCCGGTGAGGCGGTCCCGATCCTCGGGCAGGGCACCTGGTTCATGGGCGACAACCCGCGCCAGCGCAACGACGAGATCGCGTCGCTGCAATTGGGCCTCGACCTCGGCATGACGTTGATCGACACCGCCGAGATGTACGGCGATGGTGCGGCTGAAGAGCTCGTCGGTGAGGCCATCGGCGATCGGCGCGAGGACGTCTTCCTCGTCAGCAAAGTGCTGCCGAGCAATGCGACGCGGCGCGGAACGATTGCTGCGTGCGAGCGCAGCCTCGCGCGCCTCAAGACCGACTGGCTCGATCTTTACCTGCTGCATTGGCGTGGCGGCACGCCGTTAGCAGAAACGCTGGCTGCCTTCGAGGAGCTCGTCCGTACCGGCAAAATCCGGCACTGGGGTGTCAGCAACTTCGACGCCGGCGACATGAAGGAGCTGGTGCGCCTGCGCGGCGGATCCTCGGCTGCGACGAATCAAGTGCTTTACAACCTGACGCGGCGTGGCATCGAGCACGATCTGCTGCCGTGGTGTCAGGAGCACGGCATGCCCGTGATGGCTTATTCACCGATCGAGCAGGGCCGGCTGCTCGGCCACCGTGCCCTTCAAGAGGTGACCAAACGCCGCGCGGCGACGCCAGCGCAAGTGAGCCTTGCGTGGGTGCTCAGGCAGGACCGGGTGATCGCGATTCCGAAAGCGGGCACGGCGACACACGTCCGGGAGAATCGTGGGGCGCTCGATATCGAGCTGATGGCGGAAGATATCAAGGCGCTGGACCGCGCGTTTCCGCCCCCGACGGGTCCTCAAGCGCTCGAAATGCTATAGAGGCATCCGGCGGCGGCTCGCCGCGAGCGTCGTGAACTTCCTCACCTGCCCTCGGGGAACAAGTCACAGTTCGTCCTGAGCGCCGCCGCGTCAGTCGCAGAGTCGAAGGGCCCTTAACGCGCAATACCTACGTTATCGCTCGTACGAGGCGGCGCAGAATCTCAGCCTTGGGTTGCACACCGACGATACGGTCGACCTCGCGTCCGCCTTTGATCACGAGCAATGTCGGAATGCTGCGAAGGTCGAAGCGCGAAGCCGTCTGCGGGTTCGCATCCACATCGAGCTTCGCCACGCGAACCTTGCCGACCAGCTCCGATGCAAGCTCATCGATCACCGGAGCAATCATGCGGCACGGACCGCACCATGCCGCCCAGGCGTCGACGAGGACCGGCAGCGCGAACTCCTCGACCTCGGTCGAGAAAGTCTGATCGCTCACCGCGATCGGCTTGTCGACCGGCAGCAGCGTCTTGCAGCGGCCGCATCGAGGGCGCGCGCCCAGCACGAGCTTCTCCGCAGGCAGTCGGTTGGTAGCACCGCACGCAGGACAGCGAAACAGCAACGCTTCGGCCATAAGCGATTTTGCCATGTGTTCGATCCCGCGGTTTGCGCAACCAATCGGCTCCGAGCGACATGTCGCACCTCTTTTACAGGTCCCTTTGCAGATTCACCTCGCAAGCGCTCGATGTTTTGCGCAAGAACCTGTAAGACGTCGAAAAGCACCGTGCGCTAGTCTGTGAGGATCGCTCTTGCTTCGGAGAAGCCCGTCATGGCTGTTCAGTGCAAGCATCTCGGCATGATCCACAACGTCCACCCGCAGACCAAGGGCTGTGAGGAATGCTTGAAGATGGGCGACACCTGGGTGCACCTGCGGCTGTGCCTGGTGTGCGGTCACGTAGGCTGCTGCGACAGCTCGAAGAACAAGCATGCGAGCAAGCACTTCGCGGCCACCGGCCATCCGGTCATGCGCTCGCTGGAACCGGGCGAAGACTGGGGCTGGTGCTACGTCGATCAGGTCTGGCTCGAATTCGAGTCGATGCATCCGCTCTAGGGAAGCTCAAGTTCTCAATACAGGAGACCAGCATGGACGCAACTATGCGGCAAGCGGCAAATTGGTCTATCGCGATCGGTGTGCTGATCCTGATCGCAGGGCTGATCGCGGTGATGGTCCCGATGGTGGCGGCGCTCGCAGCCACGTTCGCGTTCGCCTGGATCGCTCTGTTCATCGGCGTGCTGCAGCTCATTCACGCCTATAAGATGCGCACGGAAAAAGGTTTGACCTGGCGCGTTCTGACCGGTCTGCTCAACGTGGCCTTAGGTATTGTTTTCTTCTGGAAGCCGCTCGAAGGTGTGGTAGCCCTCGCGTTGCTGCTGGCCGGACTGATCACTGCGATCGGCATCATCGAAATCCTGTTCGCACTCCAGCGGCGGCCGGCGCCGGGGTGGGGCTGGGTGCTCGCACTCGGCATCGTGTCGGTGCTGGTCGGGATTCTGATTGCGATCGGCTGGCCGCAGAACTCGTTCCTGCTGATCGGGCTCTACGTCGGCATCAACATGATTTCCGGCGGCATCTGGCGCATCGGGATGGGAATCGCCGTGCGCAAGGCGGCAGGCCCGCCGCCCTCCAATACACCCTCGGCGCGCGGCACCGGTGCACCGCAGGCCGGCTAGCCGACGCGGACCGCTTTCAGTCGAGCGCGACGTCAGGCTGCAGCTGGTATTGCTCGAGTTTGCGATATAGCTTCATGCGCGACCAGCGCAGCTCGCGCGCCGCTTCGGACTTGTTCCAGCGCGTATTGCGTAGTGCGGACACCAGCAGCGTCCGCTCATCGGCCGGCGCCGAAGAACGCTGCATCCAGCGGAGGATCTGGGCGGGCAGGTCGCGCAGCTCGATCACTTTGCCTTCCGCACAGATCAGCGCGGTTTCGACGGCATTGCGCAGCTCTCTTACGTTGCCGGGCCAACCATAGGCAAGCAACGCGGCGCGTGCATCGGGGCTGAACCCGGCACAGGAACCACGCATCGACTCGCAAGCCTCCGCGACGAACTGCTCGGCCAGAGCAAGAATGTCGGAGGCGCGTTCGCGCAGCGGCGGCACGTCGATGCGCGCGACGTTGAGACGGAAGTAGAGGTCGAGCCGGAATTCGGCGCGCGCGCACATCGCGTCGAGATCCCGGTGCGTGGCCGCAATCAGACGCACGTCGCAGCGTATCGGTCGCGATCCCCCGAGACGGAAGTACTCGTGTCCTTCGATCGCGCGCAGGATCTTCGCTTGCGCCGCGAGCGGCAGGTCGCCGATCTCGTCGAGAAACAGGGTGCCGCCGTCCGCCAGTCCGAACTTGCCGGCGTACGCGGTCTGCGCGCCCGTGAAGGCGCCGCGCTCGTACCCGAACAGCTCGGATTCGATGAGCTGCTCGGGCAGCGCCGCACAGTTGATGCTGATGAGCGGCTTGTTGCGCCGGCGGCTCAGGCGATGAACGGCCCGTGCAGCGCACTCCTTGCCCGATCCGGTCTCTCCAAGCAGCAGCACGTTGCTGTCGAACGTGGCCACGCGTGCGATGCGCCTGCGCAGCCGCACCATCGGTTCGGAAGCTCCGAGCAGTTGCGCCTCGGCTGCCTCCGCTTCGAGTGCGAGGGCCGGGTTGTATCCGCGCACAGCGGTCCGCTCCGCGCGGGCCAGCTGCCACCGGTTGAAATCCTTGGGCCATGCGAGCACCTCTGCGATACCGGTGCGCAGTGCGAGGGCATAGTGGTCAGCGTCCGGGCGCGGATGAACCAGCACCGGCCGGCTGCGCGCGTTGAGCTCGCCGATCTCGATGTTGCGTGGCGCGCTGTGCTGGATGGTATGGAGGAGCGGTCCAAGGCTATCGGCGGCCGCCGCGGTCACGACGGCGTGGCAGGACTCGCCTCTCGCCATCTGAGCGGGTGCGATGACTCGGACCCGGCACGACGAGCGATGCTCCAACGCCTCGGCGACCATGCCGGCCAGTGGCATGTCGGCACGCGTCGCCGCGAGCAGCGTCACGCGTTCGCCGGCATCGCCGTCCTACAAAGCGGTCAGCGGAGCATCAGACAGAGCATTCATTGTTATGGTCGAACGATCACGGTCGGGCGCTCACCATAGCAATCGCTGCGCACGCACTGCATACCCCGTTGGTAATAGGGGCACACGGTACAACGTTCGCCTGGCCAAGTGGCGGTCGCCGTCCATGTCAACAGTCGATTCGGCCGGCGATCACGGTGCCTGGGATAGCAAAGCCGCCGGGAGGACTGGAGCGGGCGAAGGGAGTCGAACCCTCGTCACGAGCTTGGGAAGCTCGGGTAATGCCGTTATACGACGCCCGCTTGAGAGCGCATTCTAAAACGTTTTGGCGTCGCCGATCGTGCTGCCAAGTTCGGTTTCGGCCGCGAATCAGTGGAACAGGGACTAGCTCTTCTCGGGCTTCCACTGCTTCGCGAGCTCTTTCGCCTTCGCGACCTGCTCGGGACTCATCTTACGTTCGAGCTTCTGGATATCTTCCCGCGTATAGGCGGCGTCGCGCGCGTTGGGCGCGTTCTTGGCCGAGACGCTCAACCAGAGATAGGCCTGGGTCAGGTCCTTCTCGACGCCCTCGCCCTTCTCGTACATCTTGCCGAGATAGAACGCCCCCAGCGAATCGCCTTGCGCGGCAGCCTTACGGAACCAGTTTGCCGCCTCGGAGTCGTCCTTCGCGACGCCGTACCCGCGAAAGTAGAGAAAGCCGACGAAGTACTGGGATTTCGCATCGCCCTGCTCGGCGAGCGGCTTGAACTCCGCCATGGCTTTGGTGTAGTCGCCAGCCCCGTACGCCTGGGTTGCGTCCTCGAAGCCGGCGTGCGCTCCGATGGGCAAGAGCATGGCCAACAGCGTGATGAATCGAAACATGGTTCTCCTCCGATGTGTGCAGCCATTCGAGTGCTTACTGCCGCGGACCCGGATTGTACGTCCTGCGGCGCTCGCATGGTCGCCGGAATTACAGCAGACCGGCTGCGATGTTGACCGTCAGCGCCAGCAGCGTCGTGTTGAAGAAAAATGCTATGACGCCGTGCAGGAGGGCGAGCCGTCGCATCGCGCTGGATTGGATCGCGACATCCGAAGTCTGTGAGGTCGTCCCGAGCACGAACGCGAAGTACAGGAAATCGACGTAATCGGGCTCATCCTCTCCGTGAAAATTCAGACAGCGATCGTGCCCTTTTCGCGCATCGTCGTAGAACTCATGCGCATAGTGCAGCGCAAAGGCCGTGTGCACGACGCACCACGAGCACAGGATCGTAATCGTGGCGAGCGCCAGATGCGAAGTCTGCGCGCGCGGCGGCAAACCCTTGATGCCCATCAGCTCGAGCACGATCGCGGCGAGGCTCGCAATGGAGGCGACGACCGTGAGCGCGAGGATCACGGCGGCGCCGTCGTCCTGGATCTTCGCACGCAAGCGGATCTTTTCGATGTCCGAGCGCACCATCATGACCCACGCCAGCCCGAGGTAGGCGCCGGCGCCGAGATCCCAGGCCACCAGCGCCCGCGTGGGGCCCCAGATGCTTCGCGGCAGCAGCACCACGAGACCGATACCCAGCAGAATCGCGCCGGAGAGTCGCGGCCGCAAGCGGACATGGCGGACAACGCCCTTCACCAATCGCACGTTTCGAACCGAACTCCCGGGTGCACACCGGTCGTGCCGGTGCACAGGCATGATGCCACCTCAACGCTGGGTGCGCATGCATGTCTTGCGGCTCCATCGGGCTGGCGCGAGCGGAGTTCGACCAGGTGGTGCGCGGGATGGATAATAACGGTTGACGCGTTCGCCCCTAACAGCGTGCAAGGCATGCGTACCACGATTAATGCCGCAAAACTTCAAAAGGCTAGAGACATGACATCTTCCTCACACAAGGATCTGATCCTCGACCAGTTCACGCGGCAGGCCACGCCGTTCAACACCGCCAAGACCATCGCCGACGAGAGCGCGCTGCGGCTGCTGGTCGAGTTCAGCGGTACGACGCGCAACGACACCGTGCTCGATGTGGCCTGCGGCGGCGGCCTCGTCGTGTGTGCATTTGCGCAAGTCGCCCAGCACGCAACCGGCATCGACGTCACGCCCGCGATGCTGGATCGCTGCCGCGCGCTGGCAAGAGACAAAGGGCTCACGAACGTGAGCTGGGATCAGGGCGACGTGCAGTCGCTGCCGTATACCGACGCGACGTTTTCGATCGTCGTCTCGCGCTTTACCTTCCATCACTTCATCGAGCCGCTGGCCGTGCTGAAGGAAATGGTGCGGGTCTGCAGGCCCGGCGGCCGGATCGTCGTTGCGGACGTCGATGCCTCGGCAGATCGCGCCCAGGCCGACGAGTTCAATCGCATGGAAAAGCTGCGCGATCCGTCGCACGTGCGGGCGATGCCGAACAGCGAGCTGAAAGCCCTGTTTCGTGCAGCCGGTTTGCCGGAGCCACGCACGACTGCCTACGAGCTGCGCGACGAGCTCGAGAATCTGCTCGCCCGCTCGTTTCCGAATCCCGGTGACGATATGAAGATACGCGAGATCTTCGCGGCGTCGGCGGCTGACGATCGGCTCGGCATCCCGGTTCGCCGCGACGGGGCGCGCATCCACTACGCCTATCCGGTCGCGGTGCTGGCCGCCGCCCGGCCGTAAGAAGCCGTCCGCCTGAAGGCGGACCTGACATCGGATGCCGGCTCGTAGTCGAGCTTGTAAGTGCCTATACTCCGCGAGGAACGCGGTGTTGGTGCAGCGCGTGAATGCCCGGGCCCAGGGTAACTTTGCACAGGAGAATATGACGATGCTCGATCCGAAAGCTTCCAAACCGGACTCTTTCAAACCGCGGCGCTGGTTTCTGAGTGGGGCCGCCGCAACCGCCGCCGCGTTCGGCTTCAGCAAGGTGGCGTCCAGCGCCGATGCCGTCCCGCCCACCGCGACCGGAGGCGGGACAGATTTTCAGAAGTGGCTGGATCGGATCAAGGGTCAATACCGGCAGGTCTACGATATGCCCGAGCCCAACAACGGCTTCGGCCTGATCTGGTCGCACGTTTATCTGCTCACCGGCGCTCAGGGCTACGGCGTGAGTGAGAGCGAGCTGGGCGTGGTCGTGGTGCTCCGGCACAACGCCATTCCGATTGCGCTCAACGATTCGATGTGGGCAAAGTACACCCTCGGCGAATTCTTCAAGATCAACGACCCGGCGACCAAGGCACCGGCGACGCGCAACCCGTTCGCGCACATCAAGCCGGGCGATCTGCCGATCCCCGATGCGGCGCTCGACAAGCTGGTGGCCCGAGGTGTGATGTTTGGGGCGTGCAATATGGCGATCACGTTCCGCAGCGCCGCGGTCGCGAAGCAGATGGGTTTGCGTCCGGAGGACGTAAAGAAGGACTGGATCGACAACCTGATGCCGGGTGTGCAGGTCGTTCCGTCGGGCGTGGTCGCGGTGAACGGGGCGCAGGCACGCGGCTGCAGTTACTGCTTTGCGGGGTGAGACGGACTTACGCTGAGGCGCTCTCAAGAAACACCATCGCCCGTCGACCGTCACAACAGACCATGTCGCCCGCCACTTTCCCCCTTTGACAAAGAGGGATCGTGGGGATTTGATCTTTCGCGACGGCCACGGATAAATCCCCCTGCCCCCTTTGTCAAAGGGGGGCGTTTCTTCACCTCGCTTTGCCTCGCCAGCGGCGGGGCTTCGTTGGCTCAGGACGAACGGAAAAGCAGCGTCCGCTCTCGCGGACAGATACCCCCGGAGAGGGTAGGGTGAAGGAGGCGTCTCAGACGCGCGGGAAAGGCCAGGTCATGTGGTGTGGACACTAGTACCGCGCGTCCTTCGGCTTGTCGCCGTGCGGCCAGTCATTGTCCTTGCCGGCAAAGTCGGGACGCGGCTGCTGCGTGAAATACGCAGCGACATCGAACGCTTCCTGATCGGTCAGTGTGCCGGCCTGACCGAATGGCATCGCGACCTTCACGAACGCGGCTGCCGTATTCAGGCGTGCCATGCCCGCGCCGATGTTGAACGAGCGCGGTCCCCATAGCGGCGGAAATACGGCCTCGCCCTGCGCACCATACATTCCCTGGCCGTCCTGGCCGTGGCAGACAGCGCACTTCTCCGCGTACACCTGCTTGCCGCGCTCCGCGTTCGCAGGTGCGGCACTCCGGATGCGCTTGAACCCTCGCCCGGGACCATCCTGCCCGGTCGGGACGCCGCTCGACAGCCAGCGCAGATACATCAGAATCGCGCGCATCTCCGGGCTGTCGAACGGTAGTGCGCGGCCGTTCATCGAACGCTCGAAGCAGTCGTTGATGCGATCCTCGAGAATGTTCACGCGCGCGTTGCGGCTACGGTACTCCGGGAATACGCCCCAGATCCCGACCCATGGCGATGCGTAGGGTGTGCGACCACCGTTGGAGTGACAGTTGGTGCAACTCAGCGCGCTGCCGGAATACTGCGCGGCGTAAGTCGGCGTATGCGTCAGGATCTTCTGGCCGAGGCGGATGGCGTCGCCCAGCGGACCTTCGGGGATCGTGTCCTCGGACGGCCCGAGCAGTGGCGCGGAATCCTGCGCGGCGACCGGCGTCAAAAGTACGAGCAGCACCACCGACAAAACACGGCCAGCTATCGATGCCCGCATATGATCTCCTTTCGCGACTCGCTCGAGCAACGCGCACAGCAAAGGTGCCGGTTGCGCTTGCACGCATGGCTCTGGTCCATTATCTCATCCCGAGCGCGCCTGCTCGTTGACGCCCGCGAGCGGATTAAGGCACCATCCCTCGCAAGAGCAGCACAGGCGCTACACGACATGCGCACCCGGCAAATGGAAACGCCGGCGTTATCCGACTGAGCATCCTTCCCGATGATCGCGTTCGTACTACAGCGGCTGGCCCAGGCGGTGGTCGTCATGCTGGCCGTGGGCCTGATCGCGTTCGCGCTGTTTCGTTTCGTCGGCGATCCAGTGGTGTTCATGCTCGGTCAGGATGCCACGCCCGAAGACCGCGCCCGCATGACGCACGACCTCGGCGTGGATCGACCGTTCTACGTCCAATACGCGAGCTTCATTACGCGCGCGGTGCGAGGCGAATTCGGATTGTCCCTGCGCCAGCTGCGGCCGGTGTCCACGCTGCTGCGCGAGCGACTGCCCGCGACGCTCGAGCTCTCGCTCGTCGCTGCGCTGTTGGCCTTGATTGCCGGCATCCCGATGGGCGTGTACACGGCGCTCCGGCGCAATTCGTGGCTGTCGCAACTGCTGCTTGCGGTGTCGCTCGCAGGCGTGTCGCTGCCGACGTTCCTGATCGGCATTCTGCTGATCCTGGTGTTCGCGGTGAATCTTGGTTGGCTGCCCTCGTTCGGGCGCGGCGAGACGGTGACGGTCGGCTGGTGGACGACGGGGCTGCTCACAGCGTCCGGATTGAAGGCGCTGATCCTGCCTGCCATCACGCTTGGACTGTTCCAGATGACGCTCATCATGCGGCTCGTGCGCTCGGAGATGCTGGAAGTACTGCGCACCGACTACATCAAATTCGCACGGGCGCGCGGCTTGAGCGATCGTGCGATTCACTTCGGGCACGCGCTCAAGAACACGCTGGTGCCGGTCATCACGGTCACCGGCCTGCAGCTCGGATCGATCATCGCGTTCGCCATCATCACCGAGACGGTGTTCCAGTGGCCCGGCATGGGCCTGCTGTTCATCCAGTCTGTGACCTTCGCCGATGTGCCGGTGATGGCGGCCTACCTCTGCTTTATCGCGATGTTCTTCGTCGTCATCAATCTGGTGGTCGATCTGCTCTACTACGCGGTCGACCCGCGTCTACGCCTGGACCGCGCCGCGGCCGCCCATTGAGGAATCGAGCATGAGCAACCCCGTCGAGCACATTCGCCGCTATCAGACCGAGCTCACCGCATTTCGCCGCGACATCCATGCACATCCGGAGCTCGCATTCGAGGAGTCGCGCACGTCCGACCGCGTCGCCGAGCAACTCGGGCGCTGGGGCATCGAGGTCCATCGCGGGCTGGCGAAGACCGGTCTGGTCGGCGTCATTCCAGGCCGCCGCTCGGCGCGGCGCGCAGTGGGCCTGCGCGCAGATATGGATTGCCTGCCGATGCACGAGACCGCCGAACGCCCGTACAAATCGCGCAACGCGGGACGCATGCACGCGTGCGGGCACGACGGTCATACCACGATGCTGCTGGGCGCCGCGCGCTATTTGTCCGAGACGCGCAATTTCGCCGGCACCGCATACGTGATCTTCCAGCCGGCGGAAGAGCACGGCGGCGGGGGCAACATCATGGTCCAGGAAGGCTTGTTCGAGCGCTTTCCCGCCGATGAAGTGTATGCGCTGCACAACTGGCCCGGCTTGCCCGCTGGACAGATAGCGGTGCGCGCGGGCCCGGTGCTGGCCGCCACGGATGAGATTCGCATCCATGTCCGCGGGAAGGGTGGCCATGCGGCAATGCCTCATCTTGCGGTCGATCCCGTTGTCGTGACCGCCCATATCATCACGGCGCTGCAGACAATCGCGAGCCGCAACGTGAATCCGCTCGATGCGATCGTGGTCAGCCTGTGCTCGATGGAGACCAGCCAGCTCGGCGCCTTCAACGTGATTCCGGATGCGGTCAAGCTGATCGGAACCGTACGCACGTTCCGCACCGCGACGCAGGAGCTCGCCGAACAGCGCATCCGCGAGATAGCGACTTTGGTGGCAACGGGTCTCGGAGGCAGCGCGGAGCTCGAATACATCCGGGGCTATCCTGCCACGGTCAACACGTCGCGCGAAGCCGAGTTTGCGGCACAGGTGGCGGCGCGGATCTTCGGCACTAACAACGTCGTACGCGAGTTCGACCCGACCATGGGTGGCGAAGACTTCGCCTACATGTTGCAGGCCAAGCCCGGCGCCTACCTGTTGCTCGGGCAAGGCGGGGGCTCGAGCGGCTGCTACCTGCACAATCCCGGTTACGACTTCAACGACGAGGTCATTCCGCTCGGCGCGGGCTACCTCGCTGCCCTCGCCGAAGATGCGCTGCCGCTCACCTGAGCATGGAGACCACCATGAACAAGACACGACGCAGCGTCGGCCGACATCTCGCCGCTCTCGCCTGCGCGCTCGCCATCGCTGCAGCACCTGCTGCGGCGAAGACATTTCGCTACGCGGATCAGGGCGACGTGCTGTCGATGGATCCCTATATGTTCAACGAACAGTTGTTGCTGAACTTCACCGGCAACATCTACGAACCGCTGGTCGGACGCGGCAAGAACCTCGAACCGGTCCCTCAGCTTGCCACGGACTGGAAGCAGACCTCGCCCACCGTGTGGCGCTTCAATCTGCGCAAGAACGTAGAGTTTCAAGACGGCACACCATTCACGGCGGACGACGTCCTGTTCTCGTATGAGCGAGCGCGCGGCGAGGGCTCCGATGTCAAGTTGTACGTCGGAGAGATCAAGGAGATCCGCAAGGTCAACGAATACACGGTGGACATCGTCACGAACCAGCCCTTCGCTATCCTCCCGCACATGATAACCACGTGGTACATCGTGTCGAAGGCCTGGTGCGAGAAGAACGGTGCAGTGCGCCCGGTGGACGTGCGCAAGGGAACGGAAAACTACGCGAGCAATCACGCCAACGGCACCGGGCCGTTCATGCTCAAGTCACGCGAGCCGGGCGTGCGCACGGTCCTGGTGGCGAATCCGAACTGGTGGGACAAGCCCGAGCACAACGTGACCGAGGCGGTATTCACGCCGATAGGTAACGCAGCCACGCGCGTGGCAGCGCTGATCTCGGGCGAGATCGACATGATGGAGCCGGTCCCGCTGCAGGACATCCCCCGCATTCAGGGCAGTCCCGATTTGAAGATCATGCAGGGCATGGAAGCCCGCACCATCTTCCTCGGCATGGATCAGAAGCGCGACGAGTTGCTGTTCTCGAACGTGAAGGGCAAGAATCCGTTCAAGGACAAGCGCGTGCGGCAGGCGTTCTACCAGGCTATCGACATCGATGCGATCAAGTCGCGCATCATGCGCGGCACCTCGACGCCGACTGCGCTGATGGTCGCGCCTGCGGTCAACGGCTTTGTACCGGAGCTCAACAAGCGCCTGCCGTACGACCCCGACGGCGCGCGGAAGCTGCTGGCCGATGCCGGCTATCCGAACCGCTTCGAGCTGGACATGAACTGTCCGAACGACCGCTAC
>Ga0207674_10005555_pt1 | contig 14959 bp, 14 predicted proteins | sample KBSCornC72_FD_184303 | JGI IMG/M metagenome (GOLD analysis project Ga0207674, IMG submission 184303) | Corn rhizosphere microbial communities from Kellogg Biological Station, Michigan, USA - KBS Corn C7-2 (SPAdes) (version 2) | ecosystem: Host-associated > Plants > Roots > Rhizosphere > Soil ... | reverse complement strand
CGATCCCGCGCGCCCGTCGTACTCCTGTCATGTCCTTCTCCCCGGAGGTGGCGGCGCCCCCGCGGCGCCGCTTCGCCGACTACGACTCCGCGGGCGCGACAAAGGTTGCGCTCGTCACCGGATCGGGACCGGGAGGTCATCCCCGCGAAGGACGAGGTACGTCGCGCGACCTACACGCCGGGGACGTTCGCCAGGTCGGCCAGCCACGTCGTCGCGGCGGCGTCGCTCGGCATCCGCCAGTCACCGCGGGGGCTCATCGTGCCGCCGGCGCTGACCTTCGGGCCGTTGGGCAGGGCGCTGCGCTTGAACTGGCTGGCGAAGAAACGGTGGCAGAACACCTCGAGCCAGTGCCGGATCTCGCCGAGCTGGTAGGCCGGCCGGCGGTCCGCCGGGAAGCCGGGTGGCCACCCCCCGGCCGACGCGTCGTGCCAGGCGTGCCACGCCAGGAACGCGATCTTGCTGGGCCGGTAGCCGCGCCGGAGCACGTGGTAGAGCGTGAAGTCCTGCAGCGCGTACGGGCCGACCGTGTCCTCGGTCGCCTGCGCACGCTGCCCCTCGACGGTCGGGATCAGCTCGGGAGTGATCTCCTGGTCGAGGATCTCGCCGAGCACCTGGTTGGCCGTGTCGTCGAACTGACCGCTGTCCATCGCCCAGCGGATCAGGTGCTGGATCAGCGTCTTCGGGACACCGGCGTTCACGTTGTAGTGCGACATCTGGTCGCCCACGCCGTACGTGCACCAGCCGAGCGCGAGCTCGCTGAGGTCTCCGGTGCCGACCACGATGCCGCCGCGCTGGTTGGCGAGGCGGAAGAGGTAGTCGGTGCGCAGCCCGGCCTGGACGTTCTCGTAGGTCACGTCGTACGTCGCGCCGCCATCGGCGGCCGGGTGGTCGAGGTCCTTGAGCAGCTGCTCGGCGGCCGGCTTGATGTCGATCTCCTCGAAGGTCACGCCGAGCGACGTCGCGAGCCGGGTCGCCAAGGACCTCGTCGTGTCCCCGGTCGCGAAGCCCGGCATCGTGAAGGCCAGCACGTCACTGCGTGGCCGTCCGACGGCGTCCATGGCGCGCGCCGCGACGATCAGGGCATGGGTCGAGTCGAGCCCGCCGCTGATGCCGATCACCGCCTTGGGCGTGCCGATCGCCTCGAAGCGCTGCATCAGGCCGGCGACCTGGATGTGATAGGCCTCGTAGCAGTCCAGCGCCAGGCGTTCGGGGTCGTCGGGGACGAACGGATACCGGTCGAGGGTGCGGCGCAGCCCGATGTCACCGGTGGGGGGCGTCAGCTCGAACGCGACCTCGCGCACCGGCCGTGCGGGACGACCGGTCTCGACGCCACGACGGTTGTCGTCGAACGTGCCCTGGCGGAAGCGCTCCTGGCGGATCCGGTCGAGGTCGACGTCGACGACGGTCCGGCGTGGTCCGGCCGGGAAGCGCTCGCTCTCCCCCAGCAGGTCACCACACTCGTAGACCATCGTCTGGCCGTCCCAGGCCAGATCGGTCGTCGACTCGCCCTGTCCGGCGGCTGCGAAGACGTACGCCGCGTTGTTGCGGAAGCTGGCGCTGCGCACCAGCAGCCGGCGGTCCTCGGCGCGGGCGATCGTGATCGGGCTGCCCGACAGGTTGGCGAGCACCGTCGCTCCGGCCAGGGCGGCCTCGGCGCTCGGCGGCACCGGCACCCACATGTCCTCGCAGATCTCCACATGCAGGCGCAGGTCCGGCAGATCGGCCGCGACGAAGACCAGATCTGGCCCCAGGGGCACCTCACCGCCCGCGACGCGGATCGTCGTACCCCGCAGGTCGTCGCCGGGGGCGAAGTGGCGGCGCTCGTAGAACTCGCGGTAGTTGGGCAGGTAGGACTTCGGCGCGACGCCGAGGATGCGCCCACCCTTGATCACGACCGCGCAGTTGAGGAGCCGGGTGCCGTGCCGGAGAGGTGCGCCGACCACGAGCACGGGCAGCAGGTCTGCCGACGCCTCGACGACGGTCTCGATCGCTGCCTGCACGGCATCCAGCAGGACGTCTTGGAGCAGGAGGTCCTCGATGGAGTAGCCGCTCAGGCAGAGCTCGGGGAACACCGCGACCGCCACCCCGTCCTCGTGGCACTGGCGTGCGACCTCGAGGACCGTGCGCGCGTTCGCCCCGGGATCGGCCAGCGCCACGGGCATCGTGCACGCCGCGACCCGCGCGAACCCCTGCGCGTACGCCGAGTAGAACTCCACGTTGCCAGTCTAGGGACCGCCCCGCTCCGACCCGGTCGTCCGCCCCACCGGCCACAAGAACACCCACCGAAGCGGACGACCCACCCGCTCCGACCCGGTCGTCCGCCCCACCGGCCACAAGAACACCCACCGAAGCGGACGACCCACCCGCCCGACCCACCCGGACGACCCAGTCTTGCCGGAATCAGGATGGCGCGGCGCGTTCCTCGATAGCGTCAGCGGCATGGCGTCGGGTCGGATCGTGCTGCTCAACGGGCCGTCGAGCTCGGGGAAGACGACGCTCGCCAAGGCGGTCGCTCGCCGGCTGACCACGCCATGGCTGGTGTTGCCGGTCGACCTGTTCCACCAGGTCCGCACCCGGCCGGACGCGGACCTGACCGACCGGCAGTGGCACGACGTCTTCCACCGCACGCGTGCGGCGTACCACCGCGCTCTCACGGGCGCCGCGACGTCCGGTATGGACGTCCTCGGGGACCACGTCCTGAACGAGCCCTGGCGCCTCGACGACCTGCTCCGGCTGACGGCGGGCCTCGACGTGCTGCTGGTCCACGTCACCTGCTCGCCCAAGGAGCTCCGTCGCCGCGAGAGGCTCCGCAGTGACCGCGACGCGGGCACGGCACTCCACCAGCAGCGCCTGGTGTTCCAGCACGGCGACTGCGATCTCACGGTGGACACCACCTACGGTCCCGACGAGCCGACCGCCGCGCTGCTCGAGCTCATCCGCAACCCACCCAAGGAGCGCGCCTTCGACCGGCTTCGGGCAAGGCGCAGCGCGCGTGCGTGAGCCGCCACCCCACGTCGACGATGCCGACGTCCTCGCCGAGGTACGCCGAGCCTGGGACGACGCCGTCGAGCGGGTCGTCTACCACCCGGTCGGTTTCGGGGCGCACCACTGGGTGGCGTTCGTCGGCGCCCGGGCACGCCTGTTCGTCACCTACGACGACTCGGATCCCGGCGAGCTCGCCGATGTCGCGGCGGCCTACGCCGGCGCGACGGCGCTTCGGGACAGCGGCCTGGAGTTCGTGCTCGCGCCACTCCCGGCGGCGGCCGGTGGCGCCACGGTCGCGTTCGCCGGCGGCGCCCTCAGCTGTACGCCGTGGCGCGACGGCACCTCGGACGAGCCGCTCGACCTGCCCTGGACGACCGAGGTCCTCCGTCGTCTGCACGCCACCGCGCCACCCGCGGGCATCCCCAGGTGGCGGCCCAAGGTCGACCCCGACTTCGCCGAGGCCACGGCACGACTCGTCCGCGAGGACTGGGGCCCCGGGCCCTACGCCGACGAGGCGCGCGACGCCGTACGCCGTCATCTCGACGACATCGCCCGCTGGACGATGGCCTACCACCGCCTCGGCGCGGTCGCCCGGGACCGGACCTGGGTGGCGGCGCACGGCGAGCCCCACCAGGCCAACCAGCTCCGGACCGACGACGGACGCTTCCTGATCGACTGGGACACGCTCCGGCTGGCGCCGGCCGAGGTCGACCTGCGGGTGCTCGTCGAGGCGGGTGCCATCCCGGACCAGGTCGGCGCCGACCCGGCGATGATCGACCTCTTCGACCTCGAGTGGCGGCTTGACGAGATCAGCCAGTACGCCGCGTGGTTCTCCGCTCCCCACCGGGGCACCCGCGACGACGAGATCGCCTTCGCCGGGCTACGCGAGGAGCTGGCCCGCCCGTGACGAGCGACACAGGTCGCATCCGGCGGACACCTCACTAGCCTGGAAGACGTTGCGTGGACTCCACGAGGGAGCCGCGATGACAGCCCCGAGGAGCACCCGATGAACGACGAGGTCACCGCGCCGTACGGCGCCGGTCCCGCGAAGACCGGCACGCCTGTGAAGCGGGTTCGCACCCACCACCTCCGCCAGTTCAAGGAGCGGGGCGAGCGGTTCTCGATGCTCACCGCCTACGACCAGTACGCCGCCGCGACCTTCGACGAGGCCGGCATCGACGTGCTCCTGGTCGGTGACTCGGCGGCCAACAACGTCTACGCCTACGAGACCACCGTCCCGATCAGCGTCGACGAGCTCCTCCCGTTGACCCGCGCGGTGAGTCGCTCGGTCCACCGTGCGCTGGTGGTCGGCGACCTCCCGTTCGGGTCCTACCAGGCCTCCCCCGAGCAGGCCTACGGCACCGCCGCGCGGTTCATGAAGGAGGGACTCGCCCACTGCGTGAAGCTCGAGGGCGGCGTCGAGATGACCCCGCAGATCACTCGGCTCAGCCAGGGCGGGATCCCCGTGATGGCCCACATCGGCTTCACCCCGCAGAGCGAGCACGCCCTCGGCGGCTACCGGGTCCAGGGTCGCGGCGACGCGGCCGAGCGGGTGCTCGCCGATGCGCACGCCGTCCAGGACGCAGGGGCGTTCGCGGTGGTGATGGAGATGGTCCCCGGCGACGTCGCGGCACAGATCACCAAGGAGCTGGTGATCCCGACCATCGGCATCGGCGCGGGCGTCGAGTGCGACGGCCAGGTCCTGGTCTGGACCGATGCCTTCGGTGTCCGCTCGGGGAGGATGGCCACCTTCGTCAAGCAGTACGCCGACCTCCACGGCGAGCTGCTCAAGGCGGCCAGGGCCTACGACGAGGACGTCAAGAACCGCACCTTCCCCGGCCCGGAGCACACGTTCTGACACACCGGCCGACCGCGTACCCTGGGGCATGCGACGCACGATCCTCGCCCTCCTCCCGCTCGCCCTGGCCGGCGGCCTCAGTGCCTGTGACGACGACGATCCGACCACCGGGTCGATCGCCCCAACGGCACCGGCGCGCGGCTTCCCGTCGCTCCGCGTGACGACCGTGGTCGGCGGGCTCGACCACCCGTGGGATGTGAAGTCGATCGGCCACCACCGCCTCCTGGTGACCGAGCGCGACCGGGCCCGGCTCTCCCTGGTGAGCGACGGACGACGCCACACCATCGACTTCCCGAGCGGGAAGGTCTGGGTGTCCGGGGAGACCGGCCTGCTCGGCCTGGCCGTCGACCCCGACTTCTCCCGGAACCACCGCGTGTACATCTGCCAGGGCGGCACCCGGGCCAGCGGCGGCCACGACGTACACGTCACCGCGTGGCGGCTGAACGTCCCGGAGCGGAAGGTGAAGCGGATCAAGACCCTGGTCGGCGGATTCCCGACCAGTAGCGGCCGGCACGGCGGCTGCCGCGTGCTCGTCGCCCGGAACGGCGCTCTGATCGTCGGCACCGGCGACGCCGCCATCGGCACGAACCCTCGCAACCTCCGGTCGTTCGGCGGCAAGACCCTCCGGCTCGACCGGTTCACCGGCAAGCCATGGCCCGGGAACCGCTGGGCCCACGCGCACAACACGGTGAGGCGCTACATCCACACCTGGGGTCACCGGAACGTCCAGGGGCTGGCCCAGCGGGCCGACGGCACCCTGTGGTCGGTCGAGCACGGCCCGGACCGCGACGACGAGGTCAACCTCCTGCACAACGGCGCGGACTACGGCTGGAACCCGGTTCCGGGCTACAACGAGTCGGTCCCGATGACCGACAAGTCCCTGCCCGGGCGCCAGGTCGCGGCGCGGTGGTCGTCCGGCTTCCCGACCCTCGCCACGTGCGGCGCCGACTGGGTGCCCGAGGGCCGCGCCTCGGGGTGGGGCTCCTACCGCGGCTCCCTGGCCGTCGCGGCGCTCAAGGCGTCGCGTCTGCTGTTCCTGAAGCTCGACGACTCGGGTCACCTCCGGTGGGTGAAGGTGCCGGACGCGCTGACCCACGCCGGCCGGCTCCGCGCCGTCACCACGGCTCCCAACGGCGACCTGCTGGTGACCACCGACAACGGCAGTGGCCAGGACCGGATCCTCCGGGTGGGTCCTCGAGGCTAGGTCTCGGCGGCGCTGGACCTGACAAACGTCACGGGCAAGTCGTGATGGCTGTGTGAGGGCTCGTGGTCCCCTCCCGGCCAGGCTGGGGCCATGACACAGACCAGCCTCTCGGGGACGGCCGGCTCCGCTGCCGGCGCCGTGCCCGCCGTCCAGATCGCCGGAGTCACCAAGGACTTCGGCTCCGTCCACGCCGTACGCGGCATCGACCTCACGCTCGACCAGGGTGAGATCGTCGCCTTCCTCGGCCCGAACGGAGCCGGCAAGACCACCACCATCGACCTGGTGCTCGGGCTCTCGAACCCGACCACCGGATCGGTCCAGGTGCTCGGTCTCGAGCCGCGCCAGGCCATCGCCCGCGGCCTCGTCTCGGCCGTGATGCAGACCGGCGGCCTGCTCAAGGACCTCACCGTCCGCGAGACCGTGCAGTACACCGCGAGCCTGTTCGCCGACTCGACCCCCGTCGACGAGGTGCTCGCCCGGGCGGGCATCGAGGGTCTCGCCGACCGCAAGGTCGGCAAGTGCTCCGGCGGCGAGCAGCAGCGGCTGCGCTTCGCGATGGCGCTGCTCTCCGACCCGGCGCTGCTCCTGCTCGACGAGCCGACCACCGGCATGGACGTCGAGGGCCGCCGCGCCTTCTGGTCGGCCATCCGCGCCGACGCCGAGAAGGGTCGCACCGTCCTCTTCGCGACGCACTACCTCGAGGAGGCCGACCAGTACGCCGACCGGATCGTGCTGATCAGCCACGGCCGGATCGTCGCCGACGGCACCGGCAGCCAGATCAAGGCGCTGGCCGCCGGCCGCACCGTGCGGGCCACCCTCCCGGACGCCGACCCGCGCCGGCTCTCCGAGCTGGCCGGCGTCGAGAGCGTCGACGTGCGTGGCGACGCCATCTACATCCACGCGAAGGACACCGACGAGGTCGCGCGCCACCTGCTCACCCAGACCACGGCGCACGACCTCGAGATCACCGCCCGTGGCCTGGAGGACGCCTTCCTCAGCCTCACCGGCGATGACCACGACATCACCCCCACTGCCACCGAAGGAGTCTCGGCATGACCATCCGGACCACGGACCTGGACCAACGGCGGGTTCCGCCGATCGGCGGGTTCAACCTGACGATGCTCGGGATCGAGCTCAAGCGGATGCTGCGCAACCGGCGCACGATCATCTTCACCTTCGTGATGCCGGTGCTCCTCTTCCTGATCATCGGCTCGAACGACACCTACAGCACCGACCGCGAGGGATCCGGGAACGTGTCGGCGTACATCCTGATCAGCATGGCGGTGTACGGCGCGGTCCTGGCGTCCACCAGCGGGGGCGCCATGGTCGCCACCGAGCGTGCCCTGGGGTGGTCACGACAGCTCCGGCTCACGCCCCTGTCCCCCGTCGCGTACATCGTCGCGAAGTCCATCGTCGCCCTCGGCTTCGGCGCGCTGTCCGTGGTCGCGGTGAACATCGCCGGCGCCCTCAACGGCAAGGCCGACATGCCGGTCCACGTGTGGATCGCCGCGGCCCTGATCGCCTGGTTCGGGTCGATCGTGTTCGGGTCGTTCGGCCTCTTCATGGGCTACCTGCTGCCGAGCGAGAACGTGATGCAGATCCTCGGCCCGGTGCTGGCCGGACTCGCCGCCATCGGCGGCCTCTGGTTCCCGATCTCGAGCGGCTCGACGCTGGGCCACATCTCTGCGGCGACACCGATCTACGGCCTGGCCCAGCTGGCCCGCTGGCCCCTGTACGGCGGCGCCCCGCACGCCGTCTGGGTGATCAACCTGGTCGGCTGGCTGGCGGTCTTCGTGGCCGGTGCCGCCTGGCGGATGAGCAGGGACACGGCCCGGGTGTGACTAGCCTGCCTAGCGTGAGCACCACCCCCGTCGACGCGGACCGGCCGGCCGGTCCTCGTCGGTGGGGGCTGATGTTCGCCGCGATCTGGCTGTTCTACCTGCTCTCCCCGCTCACGGCGGCCTGGGACCGCCAGGACCTCCGCGGCTGGATCGGGGTCGTCGCCACGCTGGCGTTCGCCGCTGTCTACCTGAGCGTGTTCCTGCGCATGCGCTGGCGCCGCACCGGGTCGCCGTTCCGGGCTCCGATGCGACCGGCCCAAGGCATCGCGGTCGTGCTCGTCGAGGTCGCGCTGGCGGTCGTGATGTGCGTGACGATCGGCCAGAAGGGGAACGCGGCGGCGGTCTACATCGCGGTCACCTGCGTGATGTGCCTGCAGGCCAAGTGGGCCTGGCTCGCCTCGGTGACGGTGGCCGCCGCGACGTACGCCGCGACCGTGTGGGTGCCGGGCTGGCACCGCGACGAGGGCATCGTCTTCGGCACGCTGGTCGCGACGCTGGCGATCTGGGGCATCTCGCAGTCGATCAACCGCAACATCGAGGTGCTCGCCGTGCGCGAGGAGAACGCCCGGCTGGCCCTGGACGACGAGCGCAACCGGTTCGCCCGCGACCTGCACGACATCCTCGGTCACTCCCTGACCGTGATCACGGTGAAGGCCGAGCTGGCGAACCGGCTCATCGACGTGGACGCCGACCGCGCGCGGGTCGAGCTGGCCGACCTGGAACGGCTCTCGCGCGACGCGCTGGCCGACGTACGCCGCGCGGTCGAGGGGTACCGCGAGCTGACGCTGCCGGGCGAGCTCGCCCGCGCGCGATTGGCGCTGTCCGCGGCCGAGATCGCCGCCGACCTCCCGAACACCACCGACGACGTCCCGAGCGACCGGCGCGAGCTGTTCGCGTGGGCGGTGCGCGAAGGCATCACCAACGTCATCCGGCACAGCGGTGCCCAGCGATGCACCGTGGTCCTCGGCGAGCACGAGGTCGAGGTCCGCGACGACGGGCGGGGCGCGGCCGCCCCCGGCGCCGGAAACGGGCTCACCGGTCTGCGCGAGCGCGCGGCCGCCCTCGGGGGGACGGTCGTCACCCAGTCGCTGAACCCGGGCTTCTCACTCAGGGTCGTCGTCCCGTGACGATCCGACTCCTCCTCGCCGACGACCAGGCCCTCGTCCGCGGTGCCCTCTCGGCGCTGCTGAGCCTCGAGCCGGATCTCGAGGTCGTCGCCGAGGTCGCCTCCGGTGATGCCGTCGTCGCGGCCGTCCTCGAGCACCGGCCCGATGTCGCGCTGCTCGACGTGGAGATGCCGGGGCTCGACGGGATCAGCGCCGCCGCCGAGGTACGACGGGTCTCGCCGGCCACCCGGGTCCTGATCGTGACCACGTTCGGGCGGCCCGGCTTCCTGCGTCGCGCGATGCAGTCCGGGGCGGACGGGTTCATCGTGAAGGACACGCCCGCGGCCCAGCTCGCTGACGCCGTACGCCGCATACACCAGGGGCTGCGCGTCGTCGACCCGGCGCTGGCCATGGACAGCCTGACCATCGGTGACTCGCCCCTCACCGAGCGGGAGACCGACGTGCTCCGTGCCGCAGCCGACGGCGCCGCCGTGGCGGTGATCGCCGATCGGGTCCACCTCTCGCAGGGAACGGTGCGCAACCACCTCTCCTCGGCCATCGGCAAGACCGGTGCCGCGAACCGCTCCGAGGCGGTCCAGATCGCCACGTCCCACGGGTGGCTCTGAGCGACCGTCCCGATCAATCGGGAGTTCGGGGACCCGCCCCGTCGTCCGAGGACCGAGCCGATCAGGACTACCGGGTGGCGACGTTGACCCCGACCACGACCACGATCCAGAGGACGACACCGACGACGGCCAGCCAGGGGAGGCGGCGCGGGTGTGGCGTCCACCAGGCGCAGGCCAGGACGAAGAGCGCCAACCAGGCCAGCAGGAGCAGGGCGACGCCCCACCACGGCAGCACGATCGTGCTGCCGACGTCGAGGAACAGCACGCACGCCAGGCCGATCATCCCGGCGAACGGCAGCGGCGAGATCCGTGGCGGAGCGGGTGGTGGCGTCGGGCGCGACGGCTGCCGCGGAGTCGGGCCGGTCACTCCGGGCGACGGCGCTTCGGGAGCCCGGCCCAGTCGGTCTCGTCGCTCCAGTCGGGGTCGTTGTCCCACTCGTCGTTCCGCTCCCGGGCCTTCTCCAGCGCTCGCGCGGCCTCGGCCTCGGTGTCGTAGGGGCCGAGCCGGTCGATCGGGGGACAGCCGTCCGGTCCCTCGACGGCGTGGTGCTTCACGCAGAACCAGTACTTGTCCATGTCCCGGAGCCTACGGCGGCATGGCCGCCCGTCCGTAGACTCGGCCCATGACCTCGACCGCGATCGCCCCGGCCGCGATCTCGCCGCGCCGTCCGGTCCCGGACTCGATCCCCCGGCCGGAGTACGTCGACAAGCCGGCGCCCGCGCCGTTCACCGGCAGCGAGGTCAAGGACGACGAGACGATCGAGCGGATCCGGGTCGCCTGCCGGCTCGCTGCGCAGGCGCGCGACGTGGTCGGCGCGCACGTCGCTCCCGGCGTCACCACCGACGAGCTGGACCGGGTGGGCCACGAGTTCCTCTGCGACCACGGCGCCTACCCGTCGACCCTCGGCTACAAGCGCTTCCCGAAGTCGCTGTGCACGAGCGTCAACGAGGTCGTCTGCCATGGCATCCCGGACGCCCGGGTGCTCGAGAACGGCGACATCGTCAACATCGACATCACCGCCTACATCGACGGCGTCCACGGCGACACCAACGCCACGTTCCTCGCGGGCGACGTGGACGAGGAGACCCGGCTGCTCGTCGAGCGCACCCGCGAGGCGCTCGGGCGCGCGATCAAGGCGGTCAAGCCCGGACGACGGGTCAACGTGATCGGTCGCGTGATCGAGGCGTACGCCAAGCGTTTCGGATACGGCGTCGTCCGCGAGTTCACCGGCCACGGCATCGGTTCGTCGTTCCACAGCGGCCTGATCATCCCTCACTACGACGATCCCCGGTTCGATGACGAGATCCGGCCGGGCATGACCTTCACCATCGAGCCGATGCTGAACCTCGGCACCCACGAGTGGGTGATGTGGGACGACGGCTGGACCGTGGTCACCGCCGACGGCCGGCGCAGCGCCCAGTTCGAGCACACTCTGCTGGTGACCAGCGACGGCGCCGAGATCCTGACCCTTCCGTAGCTTTTCCGTCGCCCTCGGGCCGGTGCGCGGAGTCTTCCGTCGTCGCCGGGCCCGTTGGACCGTTCATCCCGCGATGTACGGCCCGGACCACCGGCTCGGCCGAGTCCTGCTCATCTTCGTGCAATGCACAAACCTGCAGATCGAGACTCGTTGACCCCCATCCCGGCGAGGACCACTGTTCGCAACGGTCGTCTCGCCCCCGGGGCGGCCGTGGGCCCGGCCGCAACCCGGTCGAGCCATGGCTGACGGCCCCGCACCCCGAGCGGAACCGTCCGGAAGGGCCTCGGCCCGGATCCAGGAGACAGCATGAGCAGGAGTCATCTCGGCGGGCTCGCGGCCGCGGCGTTGGTGGGGGCGGCACTCGCCGCAGTTCCCCACGGCGCGAACGCGGCCGCCCCCACGCACGGGCAGAGTGCCCGTGCTCTGGCGGCCCAGTCGGCTCGCCAGCTGGTGGCCAGCAAGCCGCCGGCGCTCAAGGTCAGCGCGCACGATGCGTTCCGCGCGCAGCCGGTCGTGTCCTCGCACGGCATCCAGTACGCGCCGTATCAGCGCACCTACCGCGGCCTCCCGGTCGTGGGTGGCGACTTCGTCGTCGTCACGAACTCCCATGGCCAGATCCTCAGCACCTCGGTGGCCCAGACCCACCAGGTCCACCTCCGCTCCGTCAAGCCGACCCTGACCAGGGCCGCGGCGGTGCGCACCGCGCGGCGCCAGGTGCCGAACGCCACCGCCAACACCCCGGCGCATCTCGTCGTCTGGCAGCACAACGCCACCTCCCGGCTCGGCTGGGAGACGCGGGTCACCGGCCACCGGGGAGTCGAGCCCTCGATCAAGGACGTCGTGGTCAACGCCCGCAGCGGCCGGGTCCTGCAGGCCCGCGAGCGCGTCGCCGACGGCACCGGCAACTCCGCCTGGGACGGCAGCAACCTGTCGATCCCGACGACCCACTCGGGCTCGACGTACTCGATGACCGACCCGGCCCACCCCTCGATCACGTGCCAGAACGCGTCCAACAACACGACGTTCACCGGCGTCGATGACGTCTGGGGCACCGGCTCCAAGACCGATCGCGAGACGGCGTGCGTCGACGCGATGTACGTCGAGAACGTCGAGAACACCATGCTGTCCACCTGGGACGGCCGCAACGGACTCGACGGTGCGGGCGGGGGCTGGCCGATCCGGATCGGCCTGGACGACGAGAACGCCTACTACGACGGCACCCAGGTCCAGATCGGCCACAACACCCAGGGTCAGTGGATCCCGGTGCTGGACGTGCTCGGTCACGAGCAGGGGCACGGCGTCGACGACCACACCCCGGGCGGCATCTCCGGCAACGGCACCCAGGAGTTCGTCGCTGACACCTTCGGCGCGGCCACCGAGTGGTACGCCAACAACCCCATCGACACGCCCGACTTCACGGTCGGTGAGACCGTCAACCTGGTCGGCTCGGGTCCGATCCGCTACATGTACAACCCCTCACTCGCCGGTGACGACAACTGCTACTCGTCGTCCGTCCCGAACGAGGAGGTGCACGCGGCTGCCGGCCCCGGCAACCACTGGTTCTACCTGCTGGCCGAGGGCACCAACCCGACCAACGGGCAGCCGACGAGCCCGACCTGCAACAGCTCGACGGTGACCGGTGTCGGCATCCAGAAGGCGGAGCAGATCATGTACAACGCGATGCTGATGAAGACCAGCACCTCGTCGTACCTGAAGTACCGCACCTGGACGCTGACCGCGGCGAAGAACCTCGACGCGACGTGCGGGCTGTTCAACGCCACCAAGGCAGCGTGGAACGCCGTGTCGGTGCCGGCCCAGACCGGCGACCCGACCTGCACCGGTGGTGGCGGCACCAACACCGTCACCGTGAACAACCCGGGCAACCAGAGCGGCGCCGTCGGCACCGCGGCCTCGCTGCAGATGACCGGCACCGACTCGCAGTCCGGCCAGACGCTGACCTGGTCGGCGACCGGACTGCCCGCGGGCCTGTCGATCAACTCGTCGACGGGTCTGATCACCGGGACGCCGACCACCGCCGCGACGTACAGCCCGACGGTCAAGGCCACGGACACGACCGGCGCCTTCGGGACCACCGCGTTCACGTGGACGATCGGCGGCGGTGGCGGCGGCTGCTCGGGTCAGAAGCTGGCGAACCCCGGCTTCGAGTCCGGCAACACCTCGTGGACGACCACGGCCGGTGTGATCGACAACTCGACCGGGGAGCCGGCCCGCTCCGGCAGCTGGAAGGCCTGGCTGGACGGCTACGGGACCACCCACACCGACACGTTGTCCCAGTCGGTGTCGATCCCGGCGGGCTGCCACGCGTCGCTGTCGTTCTACCTGCACATCGACACGCAGGAGACGACCACGACGTCGCAGTACGACAGGCTGACGCTGGCCACCAACGGCACGACCAAGGCCACGTTCAGCAACCTCAACCACAACACCGGGTACGCCGTGCACACCTACGACCTGTCGTCGTACGCCGGCTCGACGGTGACGATCAAGTTCACGGGCACCGAGGACGTCTCGCTGGCCACGAACTTCGTCATCGACGACACCTCACTGACCCTCAGCTGATGCTCGGGTTCGGCTGAGCCGACGCCCTCGGGCGTCACACTGGAACGCCGGGTCGACTTCCCTCACCGGGTCGGCCCGGCGTTCCGCCATTTCCCGGGCACCTCCCGGTGGCCCTACGATGACGGCGCGGAGGGGTTGGTCGGGCGGCCGCGGCGTACTGCTACGTCGAGGAAGGTCCGGGCTCCGCAGGGCAGGGCGGTGGGCAACACCCACCCGGAGCAATCCGCGGGACAGTGCCACAGAGAACAGACCGCCGCGGTCTCCGGACCGCGGTAAGGGTGAAACGGTGGTGCAAGAGACCACCAGCGGCCCGGGCGACCGGGCCGGCTCGGCAAACCCCGCCCGGAGCAAGGTCGAACAGCGCACGTCCGAGGGCTGCCCGCCCGAGTGCGTGGGTGGACCGCACGAGGCCGCCGGCAACGGCGGTCCGAGATGGATGGCCGCCGAACGGGACGCCGCAAGGCGCCCGGGAACAGAACCCGGCCTACAGACCAGCCCCTCCGCCTCGCTGCATCGCTCTCGCCGTCATGACAGGGCCTTGGACGGCGTGTCCGGGCTCAACGCAACACGATGCGGGAAGCGGTGCACCTCTTGGGGCCAGCCGACCGCGACCGCGATCCTGCCGGCCCAGTACCGCGCCTCGGCCTCGTCGCGCACGTCGACGACCGCGAAGCCGCCCAGGTGCTCCTTGGTCTCGACGAACGGCCCGTCGGTGAACACGGGCGAGCCGCTGCTCGGGTCGACGCTGCAGACCGCGGTCGACGCGTCCAGACCCCCGTCGCTGAACACGAAGACACCGGCCCGCGTCATCTCCTCGATGACGGCCCTGCCGGCCCTGCCCCTCTCCCGCAGCTCCTCCATCGTGAGGTCGGGCACCCACTCGTCGTTGAAGGCGATCAGGTACAGCGCCATCCCAGCTCCTCTGCTCACGGGCAGCCCTGGCGACTGCCGCTCACCTGCTCCACGAAGGCACTGGTCTCGATACGACACCCCCGACCGGACTTTTCCAAGCCTCCGGACGACGAGCCGGGACGTCACTGCGTGGGAACCAGGTCCTTGCGTGGCCCGTAGAGGTAGATCTCGCCGGGCTTCGGGTCCGCAGCAGCGGAGCCGTACGACGCGCCGATCAGGCAGGGCACACCCGATGTCGCGTCGGCGGTGACGATCAGGGCTTGGCGCCGCTCGCCCGCGAACCCGGCCATACCTGCACCATGCGTGAAGCCGGCGCCGTCCCACTCCAGTCGAACGAGCACGGTCCGGCCGTGGCACGGGTGTCCGGTG
>Ga0207674_10005554_pt1 | contig 14964 bp, 16 predicted proteins | sample KBSCornC72_FD_184303 | JGI IMG/M metagenome (GOLD analysis project Ga0207674, IMG submission 184303) | Corn rhizosphere microbial communities from Kellogg Biological Station, Michigan, USA - KBS Corn C7-2 (SPAdes) (version 2) | ecosystem: Host-associated > Plants > Roots > Rhizosphere > Soil ... | reverse complement strand
GAGGGCTACGACGTTATCTCCGAGAATCCGTTCCTGACGACAGCGTCTGCGCCACGCTCGACATTCTCCATCGACGTCGATCACGCGTCGTACAGCAACCTTCGCCGATTCCTGCGACAAGGGCGGCAGCCGCCGCGTGACGCCGTGCGGCTGGAGGAGCTGATCAACTACTTCCCGTACGATCTGCCCGCGCCAACCGGCGCGGACCCCGTAACGATCACCACCGAGGTGAGCATAGCCCCGTGGAATCCGACACACCGACTCGTGCGCATCGGGCTCAAGGGCCGTCCAATCGCCGTCGACTCCTTGCCGCCTAACAATCTCGTCTTTCTCATCGACGTGTCGGGCTCGATGGAAAGCGAGGACAAGTTGCCGCTCTTGAAGTCCGCGTTCCGACTGCTCGTGAACGAGCTGCGGCCGCAGGACCGCGTGGCACTCGTCGTGTACGCCGGCAACGCGGGCGTCGTGCTCCCACCAACATCCGGGAGCCAGAAGGACAGCATCCTCGATGCGATCGAGCGACTCGAGGCGGGCGGCTCGACCGCCGGCGGTGCCGGGATTCGTCTCGCATACGATGTCGCGAAGGAGAGTTTCATGCCGAACGGCAACAATCGCGTCATTCTCGCCACCGACGGCGATTTCAACGTCGGCGTGTCGAGCGACGCGGAGCTCGTGCAACTCATCGAGCGGCGCCGCGAGCAGGGGACCTTTCTCACCGTGCTCGGCTTCGGGACCGGTAACGTGAAGGACTCGAAGATGGAGAAGCTCGCCGACAAGGGGAACGGCAACTACGCCTACGTGGACAACATCATGGAAGCGCGCAAGGTGCTCGTGACCGAGATGGGCGGCACGCTTCTCACGATCGCGAAGGACGTGAAGCTGCAGATCGAATTCAATCCAACGCGCGTGGGGGCGTACCGCTTGTTAGGCTACGAGAATCGGCTTCTGCGGGACGAGGATTTCAAGGACGATACGAAGGATGCTGGCGAGCTCGGGTCCGGACATGCGGTGACCGCGCTCTACGAGCTCATTCCTCCCGGTTCACCGGATCTCGCCGACGTGCCGCGGCCCGACTCGCTCCGCTACACAAAAACGCCGTCCCGCACCAATGTGTCAGCGAGCTCTGAGCTCCTGTACGTGAAGCTGCGCTACAAGCCTCCGACCGGCGTGCAGAGCCGCGAGATCGCGCACATCGTCGCCGACGAGACGACGGCGCGACCGTCGACGGATTTCGTGTTCGCGAGCGCGGTGGCAGAGTTCGGAATGGTACTGCGCGACTCGCCGCACAAAGGAAAGAGCTCTCTGGACAGCGTCATCGTGCGAGGCGAGCGCTCGAGGGGAGCCGATCCGTTCGGCTATCGGGCCGAGTTCGTCAGCCTGGCGAGGATGGCGCGCGATGTTCTCGAGAGCGGGAAGGTGGCGGGGCGTTGATGGTGATACATTGGGTGCGGTCGCCGTGACCGGCCGCGCCCTCACCATCGTCCGTGCCACCATGCCCCTTCGCGTCACCGCCCTGCACCACGTCGCGCTCCCGGTCTCGGACCTGGAGCGTTCACGGCGATTCTATCGGGAAGTCCTGCAATTATCGGAGATCGAGCGGCCAGCCGCGTTCGACTTTCGCGGAGCATGGTTCGCGCTCGGCGATGGGCAGCTTCACCTGATCGAGCGCCAGGGCGGCACACTTCGGCTCGACAAGCCGGTCGACTCGCGCGACGTGCACTTCGCCGTTCACGTCGATGACTTCGATGCCACGCTCTCACAGTTGCGGGCTGCCGGCTACCGCGACGACGTGCCGGCTGACCACCCGCTCTGGCTCAAGTGGAATCGGCAGCCTAACGCGGGGTTTCCCCAGATCTTCATCCTCGATCCCGACCGGCACGTGATCGAGCTCAACGCCGCGGACTGAGATCGGCCTAACGGCCACGGCGCCCACCCGTCGGCGCCGTGCGTCAGCCGCCCACGAAGGCCAGGGCTTCCTTCGCGAGACTCAGCCAGTCGAGCTTCGACGTCGGCGAAACGGCAAGCCATTCCTTCATCAACCGGCCGTGACCGGGGTCGAAGCGCGTGCCGTCAGCAGACGCCACCAGCGCGTCGACGCGCTGCCGAGGGAGCTTCACCACGAACTCTCCCCTCGACGAAACCATCGCGAAGACTTTGTTGTTGACCTTGAGCCCCGACGATCCGAACGATCTGCGGCCTCCAGCAGCATCGGATGACGGTGCAGTGACACCGGGCTTGCTACGCAGCGATGCAACGATGTCGGCAAATCGCTTTTCGGTGACGGATGCAGTCGGCGGCGTCGGCATATTGGCCTCCGTGAGTCGGGAGAAGATGACCTCACCGCGCAACGCGAGGCAAACCATGTCGCTCGAAGAGATCGTCGACCTGCTGGACCGGCACGGCCGCCGCGCAACCTACGGCGCGGTGGCCGCAGTCCTCGGACACTCGCCGCGCTCGCTGCTCCGCGGGCGCGAGCGCGGCCGGCGCTTTTCGTGGATCGTGAACCGCGAGACCGGGATGCCCACGGGCTATTCGGAGGAGCTGATCGATCCCCGGCTCAAGGAGAGCGGTCCGGTGATCGTGACCGATGGGGAGCTGCGAACGTGGTTGGAAAACCCGAGTTCGATCTAACCGCGATGCTGGTCTGCTAATCCGCAATGCCCGGCGTCGGATGACTCGTCGCGCCGCTCCAGAAGTAATTCCCGTCCCCGTCGCGATACCAGTGCGGGTTGCCGTTCACGCTCATCCCGTTGCTGCACCAGCCCACATGATCGAGCACCTCGTTAGGTGGCGCGGTTCGCGCGACGGGAACCGCCGTCGTCGGCGCGCCGAGTCGAACATTCAGCGCCGTTCGCGTGCGCACGGTCCCGACCTGCGGAATGAAGTTGTACCGCGTCGGCGTAGCCGCCGATGCCCTCGCCATCGCGATGAGGCGCTTCATGTTCACGACGTCGTTCGGGCACGTCTTGCGTCCGTAGATCTCGCGGTGACCGACGATGTGGGCGCGATCGATCGGGATCGACCACCGCGTGCACACCTCCGCGATGAGCTTCGCGCTGGACTCGTACATGGCGTCGGGCCACTCGCTTTCGCCACTGCCCTCGTGCTCGATCCCGATCGTGTACAGGTTCGGGTTCACGCCCGGCTTGATGCTTCGCCATTTCGGCTTCCAGACGCGTCCCGCGTGAAACGCGGTGTCTGACTCGCCCACGTACTGGTGGATCCTCCCATCCCTGGCCACGCCGTAGTGGGCCGACACCCGGGATTCGGTAGTGCCGAACCAGCTGTCGGTCGCGGCCAATGTTCCCTCCATGATGTGCACGACGACAGCCTCGGGCCGGAAACCCTCACGGCCCTTGTGGCGGTTCGGCGTGCCGATCCATGTAATCGGGAGCGTCATGGCCAGGCCCCGGTCGCAGCCGGAACGCTACTCCTTGGTCTTGAGCTGCGCGTCGTGCGCCTTGAGGAACGCCCGGATGTCGTCGGACATGTCGAGCAGCTTGACCCACTGTTCCTTGTAGAGGGTCACCGGAAAGCGTCCCAGTCCGTACACCGACAGCCCTCCCTTCTCGCTCACCTTGAGCGACACGCCGCGCGTCGCGCCCTTCTTGAGCGACTCGTTCTCCTGCCTCAGCCGCTCCAGCTCTGCCCTCAGATCGTCATCGGACATCGAGTCGTCCTCGAGTTCAGGTCGGGTTCAGACACCGGTTGACGCGCCAGGGCACGCCTAACGCCGGTCGGCGACTGGCTCAGCGCCATGGCTCATCGGCCGTCGGACCATAGATGCTCGGCACCTTGGCATCGGCCATTCGCAGGTAGACGGACAGCTGCCCGCGGTGGTGAATCTGGTCCGACAACAGGAACCACGCGAACTGCAGGCGCGAATAGTCGACCAGCGTCTTCGGCCCGCCGTAGAATTTGATCGGCTCGAGCAGCTCAGCGTCGGTGAAGGACTCGAACACTTTCCGAAAGCTCGCATGGGCAGTCTCGAGCGCCGGCAGAACGTCTTCCCATTTTTCCGGCACTGGTGGCGAGCTCGGGCCGGTTGCAGTGCCCTTGCCGAATACGTCGTTCAGTCCGACGATCCCGAGGCCGCACTCCTGAACGAAGATGTACGCCAGCTCTCGAGCGTTCTTGAGCTTCGGGTGCGGCCGGAGCTCCGCTTTGTCGGGAGGGTAGGCGCGCAGGATCTTCATCGTGATCGCATGCTCGCGCTCGTACGCGTCGAGGAATTGCTGGCGGGGGCTCGGCATCGCACCGGTGGCGGGCGACGAGGTGGGAGTAGCGGCGGTAGTCATGGATCGATTCCTCCTCCGGACGGTGAACGAAAGCGCTCACCAGCATGCAGCGCCAGTCCGCCATGCGGAAGAGTGATGGGGCGAGGTTTGACTCGCGCGAGCCCGCCACGTACCGTGGCTCGTCCGTCGCCGGCCTCGCCACGAATGTCCTCCGTCCCACGTCTCGCGGTTTACGGCAGCCTCCAACCCGGCAGGGAGAACCATTACCTGCTCGCGAAATATCCCGGCACCTGGAGCCGAGGCCGGGTGCGCGGAGATCTGATGAACGCTGGGTGGGGTGCTGCGGGCGGCTACCTGGGACTCATTCCCCGAGACGATGCCCCCTGGGTGGCGGTTCAGGTCTTCGAGTCGGAGTCACTGGCTGACGCCTGGCAGGAGCTGGACGCGTTCGAGGGCAGCGAGTATCGCCGAGTGCTGATTCCGGTCTACTCGGAGGACACCGATGCGCAACTCCTCTACATCGCGAACCTCTACGCGCTGGCTCGCTGAGTCGTCCTGCACTCGCAACTTGGGAAAAGCGTCAGCGCGGATCCACGCGGAGAACCGCACGCTGACGCACGCGGATCGCTCCTCGGTACTCAGGCCTCCACTGGCAACGAGCCGGGGTTGTAAAATGAACAACCTCGGGAAGCCATGGCTTCCCGAGGTCTTTCAACCAAAGAATCTCGGCCGCATGGGCGATAAGCCGTACGGCTTCATGGAGCGATCCGCGTGGACCCGCGTCGCGCGCGTCAGCGCCGCGCCTCTGCGTGCGTCCGCGCTGACGCTTTGACGCCCGAGCGGCCGGCCATGCCTGGCGAGCCGCTACGGCACCAACAGGACCTTTCCCACCGTCCGCCTGGACTCGAGCGCCGCGTGCGCGGCCCACGCTTCGCCTAACGGGAGCGTCCGGTCGATGTGCACGCGCAACCATCCCGCCTCGATCCAGCTGAACAACTCGGACGCTCGGGCCGTGAGCTCCTCCGGCGTCGCCGTGTAATGCACGATGCTGGGACGGGTCAGATACAACGACCCCTTCCGGTTGAGCACCTGCGGGTCGAGCGGAGGCACCGGGCCGCTCGACTGGCCGAACAGGACCATCATCCCGCGCGGGACCAGACAATCGACACTGCCGTCGAACGTCGTCTTGCCGACCGAATCGTACACCACCTGGACGCCCTTGCCACCCGTTAGGCGCCGCACCTCGTCGACGAAATTCTGCTCGGTATAGAGAATGACCTCGTCCGCGCCGGCGTCGCGGGCGAACTTCGCCTTCTCGGGCGTCGACGTCGTGCCGACCACCCACGCCCCGCGCCGCTTGGCGATCTGGCAGAGCAGCAGGCCGACGCCGCCCGCGACGGCGTGGATGAGGCAACGGTCGCCGCGCTGGATCGGGTAGGTGGACGTCGCGAGATAGTGCGCGGTGATGCCCTGGAGCATGATGGCCGCCCCGACCCGCCCCTCCACGCGATCCGGCAGCCTAACGAGCCGCTCGGCCTTCGTCTTCGCCAGCTCGGCGTAGGCGCCGTTGAGCGTCTCCGACGCGACGCGCTCTCCGACACGCAGGGTCGCGACGCCTTCGCCGACTGCAACCACGGTCCCGGCGCCCTCGGCCCCGGGCGTGAAGGGAGTCTGGAGCGGGTACAGTCCCTTGCGCTGGTAGACCTCGATGAAGTTGACGCCTGTCGCTTCGGTGCGGACGACGGCCTCGCCCGGCCCCGGCCGGGGCTCGGGGACGTCCTCCAGGCGTAAGGCCTCCGGACCACCGGGCGCGTGAACGCGAATCGCTTTCATAGGGTGCTGGTATCGTGATCTGGTAACGGTCGGTCAACTCGGGAACGGTAAAGTTCGTCTGGCCCGCTTGCGCTGCGTCTCGCGGACGCCATATGGACGGCAATCACGTAACCGCTAGTTTGGTTCCATGCCCTCCATTCCGCATCGACGACGCGTAGCAATCGCACTCATAGCGGCTATTTCGGTCGGAGCCCCGGCGCGCACCCATGCGCAGCCAACGGAAAAGCCGAAGAACCTCAAGGTCCTCCCTGCCGACCTCACGCGCGACTCGGTCGTAAAGTTCATGCGGTTCGTCGTCGCCAGCGGACTCGGGGTCAGCTGCTCGTATTGCCACGGCGCACCCAATGTGCCGTTCGACTCCATCGATTTCGCCTCGGACGAGCGTCCAACGAAGCGCACGGCGCGCGAGATGTTGCGGATGGTCGCGCGAATCAACGGGGAGCTGCTGCCCGCGATTCCGAACCGGGGCACGCCAGCGATCGAAGTACAGTGCATCACGTGCCATCGCGGTTCGCCGCGACCGCTCATGCTCGAGGACACCCTGGGAACCGTGCTGGCCCGTTTCGGTGTCGACTCCGCGATCGCGACGTACGACCGCCTCAAGCAGCGCTTCACGGGCCGCTTCGCCTACGATTTCAGCCAGCGCTCCCTCAATACGCTGGCCGACAGGCTGATCGACCAGAAGCAGCTCGCCGAGGCGCGGCGAATGCTCGAGCTCAACATTCAGGAGCATCCGGAGGCGTGGGACCCGGTGAACACGCTGGCCCACGTGCTCGAGTCGTTAGGCGAGAAGGACCTCGCGATCGCGCAGTACCGCCGGGTGCTGGAGCTCTTCCCAACGTACAGCCCGGCGAAGCGCCGGTTGGAAGCGCTTACGGGTAAGGCGCCGTAAGGCCGCCTGCCGCCTGCCGCCTGCCGCCTGCCGCCTGCCGCCTATCACTCGTAACGCAACGCGTCAATCGGATCCAGCCGCGCGGCCTTGGATGCCGGCAGTAGCCCGAAAAGGATTCCCGTGAGCGCCGACGCGACGAACGCCACCGCGATCGCCGTCGGCTGCACCACCGCCTGCACCGGCGTCGCCGCTCGAACCGCTACCGCCAGCCCCCAGCCCACCAGCAACCCGATCGACGCCCCGATCGCCGTGAGCGTCGCGGCCTCGATCAGGAATTGCCAGAGGATCGTCCCGCGGGTCGCGCCTAACGCTTTCCGCACGCCGATCTCCCTCGTACGCTCCGTGACGCTGATCATCATGATCGCCACCACGCCGATCCCGCCCACCAGCAGCCCGACCGCAGACAGTGCGATCATCACGATGAAGAACATGCCGGTCACCTTACCCCAGGTCTCGAACAGCTTGTCCTGCGTGATCACGGCGAAGTTGTCCACCTGCGTCGGACGGAGACCGCGCAGGCCGCGCATCATTGCCACCACGTCGTCGATGGCCTCGTCGCGCGCCACGCCCGGCTTCGGCCGCACCGTGAAGTCGATCCAGTCGATCCATAGGTTGAGATAGCGCCGGCCCGCTGCGAACGGCACGAACGCCCCGGGCCGCGGCTCGTTGATGAACGCACTGGCAGGCCTGTACACGCCGACGACCATGAACGGCGACTTGTTCAGCAGGACGTCCTTGCCTAACGGGTCGATGCCGTTGAACAGCCGCTCCGCCATCGTCTCGTTGATCACCGCCACGCGCGAGCCGTTCGTTGCCTCCGCTGGCGTGAAGTTCCGTCCCTGCACGATGTCGCCGCCGGCCACCTCCACCCAGTTGGCCGTGTATGCCTCCACCTGAGCCGAACCGAGCACGCGGTCCCGGAACTTTGCCGGCGCCTGCGTCCCGCTACGGATCGTCACGTCCTGCACCGACGCCAACCGCTGTATGGCCGTGGCCTCGCCCACGCGAAGCGGCGGGTTGCTCCGCCACTTGCACGTGTCCTCGTCATCGCTGCACCCCTCGAGCGCGATCGGGAACCGGTAGACGAAGAATGTGGTCGGTCCGGCCCTCTCGAACTCCTGCGCCACGCTCGAGTTGATGCCGTGAATCACCGCCGACATCAGCACAACCACGAACACACCGATCGCGATGCCCAGGATCGTCAGCGCCGCACGCACCTTGTTCGCGCGAAGCGCATCGATCGCGATCACCACCCCCTCGGCGAGACTCGCCACCCGGTCGCGAACGCGCATCACGTCTCGTGCCTCAACGCCGCGATGGGATCGAGACGCGCAGCGCGCGTAGCGGGATACACGCCCGACACAATGCCAACCGTCGCGCCGACCAGCACACCCACGACCACCGACCAGAGCGCGACCGCCGCTGGAAGCGGCGACACCGCGGCGATCAGCTCGGCCAGCCCGAATCCCGCGGCAATTCCGACCGACGCCCCGATCACGGCGAGCGTCGTGGATTCGGCGAGGAACTGCGACAGGATGTCGCTCCGCTTCGCGCCTAACGCCTTACGAATCCCGATCTCGTGCGTCCGCTCGGCCACCGCGACGAGCATGATGTTCATGATCACGATCGACCCGACGACCAGGCCGATCGCCGGCAGCACGATTCCCGCCAGCACCAGGTAACCCTGGAGCTTCTTCCAGAACGCGAGCGCCGAATCCTGCGTCTGCATCGAGAAGTCGTCAGGCACGCCGGGACGCAGCCGGTGCAGCGTCCGCATCACCTGCCTCACGACCTCCATCGTCGATACCATTTCTTCCATCGTCGACGACTGAATCGTCATGCCGTCCAGCACCTTGTAGCGGTTGACAAGCCGATGCGCCGGGGTGCGGTAGGGCACGATCGCGAATTTGTCGAGCGAGACGCCGAACGCACTGCCCTGTTTCTCCGCAATGCCGATCACCGTGTACGGTACCCGACCGATCCGAAGCTCGCGCCCGATCGGACTGAGACCAGGGAAGAAGTGCTTGCGTGTTTCTTCGCCGATGACGACAACGGGTGTGCCGAGCTCGTATTCCTGCAGCGTCGGAAGGCGTCCTTCGGACACGCCCATGTTGCGGATGTCGAACCAGTAGCCGTCGACGCAGTTGATCGTCACACTGCGCGGCTTCGCGTAGCGCGACTCCAGCGTCAGGTTTCCCTGAGCGGAGATCGACCATCGCGCACTCGGCGGCAATGCGGCGACGACGGGAGGGATGTCGTCCTCGGTGAGTCGCGGCCGGCCACGCCAGGACCGCCGTTCGCTCTCGTCCATGTCGCCGATCTGGATGCTCGGATGCTGCCGCAGGTCGAACGAGTTCTTCGTGATGAGCTTACCGACGAGGTCATCCTCGACGTATCGCCCCACTCCCTGGACGATCGACACGATGGCGATGAGGAACATCACGCCGATGGCGACGCCGATGAGCGTGAAGAAGCTCTTGAGCTTCTGCACACGAATCTGAGCCAGCGCGAGCTTGATCGCTTCGAAGATCGGCATGACGGTCCCCCTCCCCCTCCCCCTTACTGGCTCGCGCTGGGCTCCGACACACCGGCGTGTGCGCCGCGTTTCATCACGGCGGCCGTGAGTGCGTACGCCTCTTCCCACGCATCACGAACCTCGTCAGTGAAGCCGGCCCCGAGCTCCGCCGCGACCGCGGCGAACAGGGCCTCACGCACACGATCGTAATCGGCGTCGCGAACACCGTAGTCCACATGCCGCCGGCCCAGCGCAGAGACCGTCGGGATCAACTCTCGTGGCAAGTCCAGGTTCCGGACGATGTCGCCCAACATCTGGACGAACTTGGCGCGCTGCGCCACCATGTTCGTCTTCGCGAACAGCGCGCGCGCGCCGGAATCGATCTCGAACAGCCGGTCGTAGAACGCGACAGCGACACCGTCGTGGTTCCTACCGATGGCCTCCCAGCTCTCCAGCACTAGCCGCTTGCGCTCCGCGTTCATGGACTTCCATCCATAATTATGGTAGTGCGGTACGTCGTGGCATGCGGGCGGATTGCGGTGGCCGCGCCCGCTGTTAGCATAAGCAATCGGTGGCGGGAGCGCATCATCTTGGCATGACACTGCGTATCATCACGTTCGGTACCCTCTGCGTGCGCAGAGATCGGAGCACGCTAGCCGGAGCGGCGGCTCAGCCCCGTCGTATGGCGCTGCTCGCCATGCTCGCGCGCGCTGGTGACCGCGGGGTCACGCGTGAGAAGCTCACCGCGTTGGTCTGGCCCGATTCCGACGAGGAGCGCGCCCGCCGAGCGATCACCCAGAGCATCTACGCACTCCGTCAGGAGCTCGGATCCGACGAAACGATCGTCGGGGTGAAAGATCTGCGGCTCAACCCGGAGCTCATCACGAGCGACGTCGCCGAGTACACCGCCGCTGTTCGCGCGGGCCGGCCGGAAGACGCGGTAGGCGTCTACGCGGGACCATTCCTCGACGGCTTTCATCTCACCGGCCACGACGAGTTCGACCGCTGGGCCGAGGCGGAACGGTCGGTGCTGCTGCAGGAGTACCTCGAGGCACTCGAAAAGCTGGCCACCGCGGCGGATACTCGTGGTGACCACACCGCCGCCACAGGCTGGTGGCGCCGGCTGTCGGCGAAGGATCCGTTGAGCGCTCGTTATGCCATCGGCGTCATGCGATCGCTCATGGCGACGGGCGACAAGCACGGAGCACTCGAGCACGCGCGCGTGCACGAGACGCTGCTCGAGGAGCAGCTCGACCTTCCGGCGGACCGCGACGTCGTCGCCCTCGCGGCTCGCATCCGACGCGAGCTGCGTGCGGGTGCTCGCGCCGAGGCAGAGCTGCAGGCCGCGGAGGCCCCCGTGGCGGTCGATGAGCCGATCGAGCCGATCCGCGCCGTCGACGACGATCGCGACACGGCGGAGCTGCCTAACGAGCCGACGCGAGAGTTTACGCTCGAGCGGACGGCCCACCCGCCGCCACCGAGGCGCATCGAAGCCCGCGTGATCACCGATCCTGTGGCGGCGCCGATTCCCCCGCTCTCGACGGTGGAGCGCCGCGGCCACATCCGCTGGAAGCAGATCGGACTCGCGGCTGCGGCAATCGTGATCGCTGCTGCCGGTACGGTCGTTCTGCGCGGTCGGCTGTCGCACGCCGCGGACGATGCGCCGGTCGTGGCGATCGGCCGGATCACGGACTACAGCGCCTCGGCGGATCGCCGGTATGGACTCCCGCTCGCCGATCTGCTCGCGACGAACCTCGCGCGCGTGCAAGGATTCCGTGTCGTGAGCGCGCCGCGCATGCTCGAGCTCACACGCCGCGCCTCAGCCGAGGGAGACACCAGCGCAGCCGCCGTGCTCACCGCCGCCCGGCTCGCGGGCGCCACGGAGCTCGTCGATGGCATCGTCTACACGCGGCCCGACGGCCGGTTGCGCCTCGACCTGCGCCGCATCGATGTCGACAACGGAGATATTCTGCAGGCGCAGACGGTCGAGGGTGCCGATCTTTTCGCACTCGTGGACAGCGGCACGGCACGTCTCGTAACCGCGCACGGCGGCACGCCGCCTGGTTCGGTGACGGGGGTGACGACGCAGTCCGTCGCGGCGTACAGCCTCTACGCGCAGGGACTGAGGGCGAACGCGAATGGCGACGTAACTGGAGCACGAACACTCTTCGCCGCTGCCTTACGCGAGGACTCTACCTTTGCGATGGCCGCGTACCACTACGCGCGCCTCGCGCCGAATCGAACGGAGATCGTTTCTGGGATGGAGCGCGCGATGCGCCTGTCCGCGGGCGTTTCCGAGCGGGAGCGGCTCCTGATCCACGCGGGCTGGGCGTGGACAGTGACGGCGCGCGGGCTTGGAGCGGTGGCGGACTCACTGGTCGCCCGGTACCCGCAGGAGACGCAGGGCCATGTCTACAAGGGTATCGCGCTGCTCCAGGCCGGTGATTTTCTCGCGGCGGTCGCGCCACTCGAGCACGCCATCACGATGGACTCGCTGTCATTCACACGGGCCGACAGCACGTCCGGCTGCACCGCGTGCACGGCATTGCTGCAGCTCGTGCTCACCTACGAGCTCGCCGACTCGCTTGCTGCGGCGGAACGCGTCGCACGTCGATGGACGAGACTCGAGCCGGAGAGCTCGCGCTCGTGGGCGAGTCTGTGGGATGTTCTCGAGCGCCAGTCGAAGTTCGATGAGGCACAGCAGGTCGCCGCGCACATCGCACAGATCGATCGCGATGGCATCGGCGCCACCGATCGCACAGCGATGAACGCTGTTCGGATGGGCAACTTCGAGCTCGCCGATCGCGTGCTGCGAGCGGCCATTCAGGGGAGCAGCACTGCTGCCCAGATGGATGCGCTCTGGGACCTCGGCCTTTCGCTTCGGCATCAGGGCCGCCTCGAGGAGGCGGTCGCGATCGGCCGGCAGTACCGAGCGCTCGCCGACCGCAACGAGCACGTGACGGGCGTGGTGGCCACGCAGTCCGTTCGTCCGTTGGCACAAGCGCTGTTCGAGGCGGGGCGGTACCGCGAGGCCGCGGCGCTGTTCGACTCGAGCGCCAACTGGCGGCCGGCGAACGAGACGGAAGCGTCATCGGCACGTGAGCGCGCGTGGAGCCTCGCGCACGCAGCGCGCTCGCTCGCCGCAGCCGGTGACACGGCGGACCTGGCGACCCGCGCCGACACGCTCGCGGCCGTCGGCGTCCAGAGCGCGAGCGGACGTGACCAGCGTCTCGCGTCCTACATCCGCGGTCTCCTCCTGCTGGCCCGTAACGACGTGCCTAACGCGATTACGGCGATCCGCAGCTCGATCTACTCGCTGCCGGCGGGCTACACCCGAGAAAACTACGATCTGGCGCGGATCTACCTTCGCGTGGGTCGGCCGCGCGACGCCGTCGCGGTGCTTCAGCCGGCGCTGCGCGGCAAGCTCGACGCTTCGAACTTCTACCTCACGCACACCGAGATCCGCGAGCTTCTGGCGCAGGCGTGGGACAGCGCGGGCCGAGCCGACAGCGCCTCGGCCCATTACACGTGGGTCGCGCGTGCCTGGGAGCATGGCGATCCGTCATACGCCCGGCGCGCCGCCGCGGCGCGTGATCGAGTCGTGACGCTCCGAACGAAGCGCGGGTAAAGGCCTGGCGGGTCCGGCTTCTACGACGAAGGGGTGTTCGGATGCTTCGGATGCCACTGATCATCCGCCCCTTCGTCTGTGGGGCCGGCCTTCTCGGGCGTCGATGGCTGTCGGAGGGGACCGTTCAGACGTGGTCCCTGGCCCAGCATATGTTCCACGGCAGCTTCGACGTGAATCCTGCCGGTGTCGAGAAACGGGATGCCGACCTGAGCGACGTCACGGAGAATCAGCGGCAGCTCGGTTCCGCCGAGGATGATGCCGTCGACCGCCTCTCGGAGGCGAAGCCGCTCGACGACAGCGAGCAAGCCAGCCCGAGTCTCCGGGAGATACTCGCCGCGAACGAGCTCGCTCATGTACTTCCCGTGCACGTACTCCTGATCCGACGCGTCAGGCACCACCACCGTGATACCACGTCGCGTGAACACGCTCGGGTATGCGGCGCTCTGCATCGTGAACCGCGTACCGAGGAGACCGACGCGCGTCAGGTTCAATCGCTTCGCCACGTCGAACGTGGCGTCGACAATGCTTACGAGAGGGATCCGCGACCTGCGCTGCAGACGATCGAACACGATGTGCGGCGTGTTCGAGGCGAGCACGCCAAAATCGGCGCCCGCCTGCACCAGCTTATCGATCTCCGCCCCAAGGTACTCGGTGACCTCGTCGAGCGCGTCAGCGGCGATCAACCGCAGCATCGTCTGCATGTCGATGCTGTTGATGATCACGGGCGGGTTACTGCCATCGGGCCTCCGCTGCTGATAGGTCGCGATCAGCATGCGGTAATACTCGATCGTGGAGGCTGGTGCGATCCCGCCGACGATTCCGAGCGTCTTCACTCCATCACCGCCTCGGTCCCATACGCGCGATCTCTGCCTCCGCGGCGATGTAGCCGAATGCGCCCCACTGGCCGCCCGCGAGGATGCGCCGGAAAACTCGCTCCGCCTCCGCGCTCCGGCCGTTGTACAGATGCCAGTTTCCCACGCCGTACGCGCCCGTTGCATCGGTCACCGACATCTCTCCGCTCGGGCCGACTGTGAGCACGGAATCGACGGGAAGCTCGCCCTTGTAGAGCAGCAGGAGGCGATGGTAGGTGTCGTTCTCGATGACGTTCATGTCTCGCCGGATCGGCACGAGGACCTGCGCGGCTTCCGTGGCCCGCCCCAGGCGGCGAAGGCTCATGTACAGCCAGTGCGCGGTCGATACGATGCGATCGTCGTTACGCGCATCGGCAATCTCCTGCCGGTACACGGGAACCGCACGCGCGAAGTCGCCCTTCAGGTAATACGCCAGCGCGAGATGATAGGCGATGTTCGACTGCAGCGTGCCGATGGGCGAGTTCTTCGCGTTAGGCTGCCCGTCGGGCTCGACTTCGTCGGGTTTGCCGCGCGTCAACGCGGTGGCGCGCTCGAGGTCGGCCGCGGCACGATCGAGCTCGCGAACCGACAGGTACCGGTGCCCGCGATGCCGGTAGAGCCACGGGTTGTCGGGATAGAGCGTGATGCCGCGAGAGTAGACGTCGATCGCCTCGCGAAGTCGGCCGAGGTACCCCAGCCTTCGCCCGTACCAGATGACGGAGTCGACGTTGGTCGGCGCGTGGTCGTATGCCGCCTTCGCCTCCGCGAGCTGCGCCTCGTATCGCGCCTTCGTCTCCGGCGCCAGCGGGAACGTGCGGAGCGTATCGCCGAGGAACGAGATGGCCTGCGCGCCCGGTGGCAGTGTCGCCGTGATCGGCTGCTCGGTCGAGCGTTGTGTCGTGCCGCACGCGACGGCGACGGCAATTGAGATGAACGGGAGAAGTCGGCGCATGGTGGAAGGTAGGCTGTCATCCCGAGCGGAGCGAGAGCCGTGTCATTCCGAGCGC
>Ga0207674_10005550_pt1 | contig 14971 bp, 13 predicted proteins | sample KBSCornC72_FD_184303 | JGI IMG/M metagenome (GOLD analysis project Ga0207674, IMG submission 184303) | Corn rhizosphere microbial communities from Kellogg Biological Station, Michigan, USA - KBS Corn C7-2 (SPAdes) (version 2) | ecosystem: Host-associated > Plants > Roots > Rhizosphere > Soil ... | reverse complement strand
GAATCACATCGCCGACGCCGGGTCGAATGGAGTGGAGGACACAATCGCGGAACTCCACCGCCTGGGTCTAGCGACCACGGGCGCAGGCATGAATCTGACCGAGGCAAGACGGCCGGCGACCGTCGAGAGGCATGGACTGCGACTTGGATTTCTCAGCTACAACTGTGTGGGGCCGCGCGAGTCCTGGGCCGGGCGAGACCAAGCTGGTTGCGCGTATGTACATGTCCTGACGCATTACGAACTCGACCATGCATCTCCAGGTGGTCCACCCACGGTATACACGTTTGCCGAACCCAAAACATTGGCGTTCATGACGGCCGATATCGAAGCGCTCCGGCAGAAAGTCGACGGTCTCATGGTTTCGCTCCACAAGGGGCTCGGGCACACTCCTGCGACCGTCGGCATGTATGAACGGCAGGTCGCCAAAGCAGCGATCGATGCGGGTGCCGACGTGGTCGTGGGCCACCATGCCCACATTTTGCAAGGGATGGAGGTATACAAGGACCGCCCGATCTTTCACGGACTCGGCAACTTTGCGATCGCCACTAAGGCGCTCAACATCGATGGAAATGCCAGCCCGGAACGCCGTGCGTGGGCTGAGCGCAGGCGAAAGTTATTTGGTTTTGAGCCGGACCCGGAGTACACAACCTACCCGTTTCATCCCGAGGCGAAGAATGCCATCATCGCCTACTGTGAGGTAGACGGGAGCGGTGTCCGGCGTGCCGGCTATCGCCCCTGCTTCGTGAACCGCTATTCCCAGCCGGAAGTCTTAGGCAATGACGAGCGCGGACAAGCAGTCGCGAGATACATACAGGACATCAGTCTGCGAGCCGGGCTGAATGCCGCTTTCGAATGGACTGGCGATTGGGTCCAGTTCTACCGGAGAAGAAATCAATGATGTCGCATCCACGTCCGCTTGAGGACATCACCGTCCTCGATCTCACAACGGCTTTGGCCGGACCGTACGCCACGTTTCTGTTGGCGGGCCTGGGGGCTCGCGTCATTAAGATCGAGAACCCGGCGGGTCCGGACTCCTGCCGCGCAAACGCTCCGTACATCGGTCCGGAGGGGCCGCATTTGACACGCCAGCATCCGGATGACATCTCCGTATCCGCCATCAATCGTCTTCGGAGCAAGAAGGCCGTGACCTTGAACATGAAGCATCCCGGGTCCCGAGCAGTTTTGGAGAGGCTGGTGGCGAAAGCCGACATGCTGGTCGAAAATTTCAGCCGTGGCGTGCTGGAGCGATTGGGCGCGGGCTACGCTGACGTGCATCGCATGAATCCCCGGCTGCTGTACTGCTCGATCACCGGATTCGGGAGCCAGGGCGCAGGCTCGGGGAAAGCGATGGACGCCATCATTCAGGCACTTAGCGGTGCCATGATGACCTCGGGAGCAGCGGGCGATCCCCCTGTCCGCGTCGGTGTTCCGTTCGCGGATTTGTGTACTCCCTTATTCGGCGTGATCGGGCTGCTTGCCGCACTGCATCAGTCGCAGCGTACGGGCGAGGGGCAGCACATCGACGTCTCGATGCTGGGCGTGATGACATCGATGGTCGCGTCTGAGCCGTTCGATCTTCTGGAGCGTTGCGGGGTGCCACAACGCACGGGACAGACCGTGCCTCGCCTCGCACCCTTTGGGGTTTATGCGACCGCCGACGGCTACGTGGCGATTTGCGCGCCTACAGAAGCGTTCGCTTCCTCCCTGTTCCATGCAATGGGACGCCCGGAGTTGTGCGAAGACCCGCGGTTCCGGACTCGCGACACCCGCGTTCAGAATGTCGCCGAAGTGGATCGTGTGGTCCGCGAATTCACTGTGCCGCGTCCCACGGCGAATGTCGTCGAGATCCTGGCGCGGGCGGGCGTCCCGGCCGCCGAGGTGCGCAGTCCAGCGGAAGCGGTGCGAGACCCGCAGGTGGTCGCCCGCGGAGAAACGGTCCGGCTGCAGCATTCCGGCGCGCCAGATGCCGACGTCTATGGGCCTGGACTTCCGATTGTGTTCTCCGGCTCGGGTGTAGGCTTCGATCAACCGCCGCCCGGTATCGGCGAACACAATTGCGAGGTCTATGGGGACCTGCTGGGTTATACCCAGTCGGAACTGCGCGAGCTCAAAGCTGCAGGTGTCATCTAAATTCTGCGACTGTCGCGAATTTTGACAATGTAGGATTTGATGAAACAGAGTTGATGGGTGCGGCGGACTCGAGAACCTAGAGTGTCGCCGCGTCGGTACAAATTAAACGGCTAACTTTTAGCGCGGTCAACCGCAAACGGATGGCGGACTCCCAGAAAAGGCGATGGGCCGCCAAGAAAGCAGCTTAGCCTTAGTCTGGGAAGTGTTGGAGTCGCAAAACGCAGTCGGGATCGATGCATTTGGAGCTAGCCGTTAAATGACGGCAGACCCAAACGGCCATCGGAGACATTCGACGTCATCCTCGCCCGGAGACCGATTTTCGGCCATGCCAATAAAAGCGCAGAGTGAACAACTTCGCGAAAACCCGGCTGGTTTGAGCATTTGGTGGGATTCCTGTGAACTAACGGGGAGAGAGATTCGGCACCAAGTTATGTGGCTCCCCAGCCAGCCGAGACGAACCCGTCTCCGGAGAATTATTACCGCCCTATAAAAGAATACGGGGCGGCATCTATCTTCGATCATCCGGGCTTCTCGATCAGTCAAAGAAATTCGTTGTTGTGGCATGCTGCTGATTTCAGAAGAGGTGTTGGTCTCGCGGAGCCACCGCCTGCGGTGAATCAACTTCTCGTGCAACCCGGCGAAACCGGAATCCAGGGAGCTTAAAGGGAGCATCAAAGGATGCGCAAGTACACGCTCGGGATTGGATCGGGGTTGGGAAAGTGCATCGGCGATGCGTGAATCATAAGTGCCTTGCCTTCCGAGACATATCATTCCAACGGAGAGAGGGCGCCCGCCCAGCTTGGTAAAAGTAGTCGCGGGCCAGGTGCCATTTTGCCTGACCCTTCACGAATAGTTCCTGTTCACCTCATCGTTATGATGAAGTGTTCGAGGGTCGCGGATTTGCCTAACGGCGCCGCGCCTCCGGGGAACTCTCTCTTTGAGGGTTTGGCCATGCAAACCGAGCATTGGTCCGTCAGTAAACTAATTCCCTATCGCCGCAATCCACGCAAAAACGATCATGTAGTCGAGCGGATGGCGGGTTCGATCGCAGAATTCGGGTTCAAGATCCCGATCCTAACCCGCAGCAGCGGCGAGGTGGTCGATGGCCATCTTCGCCTCAAAGCCGCTCAACGCCTCGGGCTGAGCGAAGTCCCGATAATTCTATGCGACGAATGGACCGAAGCGCAGGTTAGGGCCTTCCGGCTGATGGCAAATCGGTCCGCCACTTGGGCCGACTGGGATATGGACCTGGTCAGGCTGGAACTCGGAGATCTAACTTAACTTGGCGGAGATCCTTGATCAGTTCCTTGCATTTCGGATCAATCAGAACGCGATGCGAGCCAGAGCTGGGTTTGAGCATATTGGTAACCGTGTTGACGCGATCTCGGATTCGTGGATTTTTCTTGTTCTGGAACATCTGGATATCAAAGTCCGACTCCTGGCGAAACACCTCCCGGATCAGTTCGTAATCGGTCCTCGACGCACTGCTGTGAGGGCTGTTTCCACTGGCATCGCCATAGATCTTCACAACTAACCGGTCTGGAACATCGGGCAGGAGGAGAGCCCGGCGGATGAACTCCTTTGCCGCCGGAACGGTCCTGCTGTCGGGCAACACAATCTCGTCAAGAACCCGCACGACACCCCGCCTGGCGTAATGGGTCATCAGAACATTCGGTTTGGGTTCATCGATTTGACAGATGACCGAACACATCGGATCGACGTTAAAGTCGAGCGCCCAGCAGAGCGGCAGTTGGGGATCGTAGGTGACGTGCTGGAGGTTTCCTTCGGAGGTATCGTAGACGTTCCCGCCATAGATGTCGAGATACTCACCCATGACCTCCTGGCGATAGAAGCGTTCGGCATAGGAGTGCTTCAGCTGATCGTAGAAGTCGGAGGGAAGATGCGTGTTTTCGCGGGGGTTGGCCTTAACCAATCGGTAATCCGGATTGTCTTCTTCGACGAAGCGGCGGTACACTCAATCGTGGCCTTTGGGTGTCCACACCGCAAAGCCGCATAATCGAGCGGCATCGGGATGCCGCAGCCTTCCAAGGATCCGGGTCCAGGCTTCTTCCCTCGTGTATGTCAGTTCGTCCAGACCGAACCATGCTAGATTCTGGCCCCGGAGACGATCCGGGTTTTCCATAGAGCGGAAGATGATCTCAGATCCAGTCGCCGCCAGGCGTACGCAGTTCTCCTGCTTGTTAAATGTGAATCCGATCCCCTCGGCGTCCAAGACCTCGAAAAAAGACCGGCGCGTGGAATCCTCAAGCATCTTGTAGGTGGGGGCCCCTATTAGTCCCAGGAGTCCGGGATTGAGCAGGCTCAGGAACAGCGCCTCATAGGCAAGCGCATAAGATTTGCCGGAGCCGATGGGACCGCTATACCCTTTGAAGCGCGTGATTAGGTCGCCGTGGAAACGGCGTTGCGCCGGCAACGCGTCATAGCGCCAGCCCCCGCTCGACGTCGAATCCGCAGGAGTAATATCCTGAGCCAACCACACCGGTAGCGTGCGGTGGACCGATGGACGATGCCCCCGCGTCCGTTCTTCTAAACGCCTGAGCCGCGTTTCAAAGGAGCGAGAGCTCATTTGGCAGACTCCAACTCGCGTAGGCGTTTGTCATGATCCTCGGTCTCAATTGCGCGGCGGCGAAGTTCTAGCAGGGCCGCCAGGTCCTGACCCTCTGCGGCGGTGATCTCACCATCGGCCGCTTTTCGGACGACAATCTGCGAGGCTTTCGACACGTCGGCGGCTGTCTCGGTGCGAATGTTTCCGATGGCTACAGGATTTGCTTTGGGCGGTCCTAAAACGTAAGTGACCAGTTGGCGTAGGGCCGGCCCTCCCTCTTTAAGAGCAACGCTAATGGCCTTACGCAGGAGCGCCGAAGAGTAGTCTTCGAGCATTTCGCGCGATTCAGTACGAACTTTGTTCCTGCTGCCGCGCGGACGCCCGCGTCCCATTTTGTTGCCCGGCTCAAACGGCCGGCCTCGTGTAGCCATCGTTCGCCGCCGGTTCTACGCCGCTTGAGTGGGTGCTACAACTAGGGCCTGGGCAGCGGCGGCGAAAGTAGTTCCGTTTTGCTTGAGAACGGCCTGCTTACCCGTGTAATCCTGCCAGCGCTTCACGATAACATCGCAATAGACGGGTTCAATCTCAATCAGGCGGGCTCTTCTGCCAGCCTTTTCACAGGCGATAAGGGTACTGCCTGCTCCGGAAAATGGATCAAGCACGATATCACCGCGGCGACTACTGTTTAAGACCGCGCGCTCTACTAAATCCACGGGCTTCATGGTGGGGTGCAAATCATTGACGTGCGGTTTATCCACAAACCAGACATCACCCTGATCGCGGTCCCCGCACCAGTGATGCGGCTTTCCCTCGGGCCAACCGAAGAGTATGGGTTCGTATTGGCGCTGGTAGGGAGCGCGACCTAACGTGAAAGCGTTCTTAGCCCAAATTATGAACGTCGACCAGTGACCGCCGGCTTCCGTGAACGCCGTGTACAGCGTGTGGAGGGCGGAAGACGACATGCAGATGTAGATGGCGCCCTCCGTGTTGTGGAGGATCTGGGTGCACGCCTTCTTGAGAAAGGCGCCGAAAGCCGGACCGAGGTCGTCATTCGTAATCGTTGCGCCCGTCCCTGGGCCGCGGTAGGAAACATTATACGGAGCATCCCCAAAAACCATATTCGCTCGCTGGCCGCCCAGCAGAACATCGTAGACGTCAGGCGTGGTATGGGCCGTTGGGAGGCGAGAACCGCCTTTCGGAATGCTGGAAGGCACCGCGCACATAGAGTGTCCAGCAGTTCCGGCCATTCCTTCTCTATCGTTTCGACATAGACGAACCTACCGCCGTAGTTGATCACGGGCAGCGGCTTTTCTTCGTGTGGTCGACCGCGCGGTTGGTGGAGAGCTCATTTGTTGTTCGGCTAGGGTTTTCAGTTGGTCCTCCGCGAGTTTCATCTAGAATTTTACTGCCTCCCCGCCAGGAACCTCGGTTCCTCTCCCCTTCAGACATGGGGCGCTCGACGGTGGTCAAACCTATCGAATTAACGCGGCTCACTCCGCCAAGACGGTCTTAGCGCCCAGAACTAAAGACGACCTGCGATAGCAGCCCGGTCAACGTCTGCGCTGATCTTGACGCGTCTCAACGCGGGACTGACGCGAAAATAACGCAAAAATAACGCGAGGCGCGAAACCGGATTCGCCGTGGGTTTCTGCCTAACCGTCAGTTGAGAATCCAAACTACAGGTCGTTGAGGCATTTGGATTTCTAGTGAGGGTGGTTAAGGGCCCTGTCGGGCCACGCGCGCTCCAAAGGTCCCAGCTTTCCGCGTTATTTTTGCGTTATTTTAATGCGGCCGGTAAGTACTCTCCGAGAGTGAGAATGCCACGTGTACCTGGGGAGCCAGAACTAAGTTCCCTATTTCCAACACAGCCCTAGAAGACACGCGGCTTAGAAGAGCTGCTTCCCTTACCCGAATTTACCCGATCATGGTTAGCAGGGTACCTCGGTTTCCCCCGAGTGCTTCCTTCACGCGGCCAGCCCGCTGTTTTCCCAAGCACGGCGGATTTCCTGGTATACGTGAATCTAGTCCGTTGCAATGTCTACCACGCCGATTCTCGACTTGGAGCAACTGCCGCCCGAGCCTCCTAAGCCATGGAGCAGTTGGTTGACCGGAGGTCTCATCGGCCTATTGTCTCGGGCTTGCGCAGGGTGCAAGCCCGTTGAGCCAAGTGCGTGCCTGAGCGGCGTTGCTCCGACTGATCCCACTGCTGAACGCCGCCTCCATAAAAATGAAATGCCGTACCGCCCCGGGGGGCGGGCTCAATTGCGACCGCCCCGTACAGAGCCGGAAGCAGCAAGAATCCGGCGAAGGCTTGATTCTGGGTTGATTCGCTTCGCGAAGAAGAAATGGACGGAGTACGAGAAGCAATATTCCGCTCCTGTTGGAGCCCACCTAAGATCGAACTCGCGTCAGCATCGCGACCGACGCTAAACTAAGGCGGACCGCTCTGGGATCGCCGGCGGCGCGCATCCAGCCACTGATGGGCACTCACCAAATCACCTCGAATCCGCGCCGCGAACCAAGCCGCCTCCAAACACAAGCGGACGCGAACTTCTTTCGGTGACTTCTCTAGTCCCATTTCCAAGGCCTGGCCTGCCTCTTCGAGTCGTCCAGAATGGACGAAGTGGGATGCAATCAGCAGTCCAGCGAACGCTTCCGAGAATGGAATGAGGTAACAAGAACCAGACCATTCGGTCTCAATACACCAGGTTCGCGCCGAAGTCCGGCTTTCCGCCAGTCCGTATCGCATCTATCCAGCTGTCGAGCTGCGAAGCTCCCAAGGTCCAGAACTTCTTGCACAGAGTGAGGTACTCCAGCACCGCGCCGCGCTGACCTTTTTCGAGTAGCTCGCTGGCGAGAGTCATATTTGGTCCGAACGAATTTAGTTGGGGGCTGCCAGATGTCTTGCCAGCTTCGATCAAGTCCTTTGCCGCTTGCTCCACATTGCCGCTGTGCAAGGCCACGAGCCCGCGCACCATGTGACCGTCGTGCACCGCATTTCCGTCGTTCCAATCGCCCGCCTGAGCGGAAGTCAGAAGTTCGTTAGCGTAAAGGCTCGCTTTGTCGAGGGCGCCTGCCGCAACGGCTGCTTTGGCCATCCGCGGGAGCGCGTAGCCACGATTCTGACCTTCTCCTGAATCCTGCTCGAGATCCGCAAGTACCTGCGCGGGCGAACGCGGCCACCTCTTTTGAAGCTCCTGGATTCGCTGCGAAGCAACCATTTCCTCGCCTACATGTTCGCTGAAGGAATCCGGAGTCAGCGGTTTCGAAAAATCCAAGAAATCCACCGTTGCCTGGGTATAGGCAAAAACAGCGTGCCCATCTCGCATCACTGGACGGAACTTCCATTGATTGACGGCATCCACAGCCGGTTTCCGGAGGACTTGGGGACCGGTCAGCGCTTCCGCATTTGCGACCGAACCCTGCGGATCCAGTGTGATCAGCACGGAAACCAAGCCGTGGATCCCCTGCGCTTTTGCCGATTCGGGCCATTCAGCTTTCTCGCGGCTGACTGGATGGAGAGACGGCACAAAGGCCTGAGGTTCGCCGGCCGGTGATTTCGGTGGCGCTGCGGATGGCTGCAACGTCTGTGGTGATTTCGGTGCTGCCTTGGCGCCGGACGCCAGGCCGAAACCGGGAGCGTCGGCGTTCAGGCCCGCCAGTAAATCCGTTTCTTTGGCATCCGTCGGCGGAACGAAGCTGAACAGCGAATACGGAAGTGCCTCGTTGAATTTGAGCGAATGTTTCACCGACCTGGTCCGCATCTCCATGCCCGCTGGCAGAGGCCCACCTTGCATTTTCCCGGACATGGTCCGTTTCAGAGTGATTCCCAGTTCCTTGTCGATCCAACTCGTATAGACCGCGTCCTGGATCTCCATCCCGGCCATGGCCTGCTTCGCGATCCGGCTTTCCACCACCCAGCAGTCGTGCGGGATCCCGTCCACGTCCACAGACTCCGAACCCGTAGTGCTAGCGTTGGCATTTACCGGGGCCATATCCGCTGTCAGTGTGGATCCGAACTTCTGCAGGTCCGCGTTGCTGCCCGAAGTCTTCGAGTATTGCTTCAGCAGCGGAGTGTACACCCATGTATTCTCGCCATCCGAGATCATGATCGAGCTGACCTGGTTACCGATCTTCATCTCCATGCGCGATTTGTTCGGAGTGACCGCCTGCACTTGCATGGTCATGGTGATGTTGATGGGAGTCCCCATCGCGGACGTTTGCGTGGTGGTCTCTTCAATGTATTGATAGCTCACGTAGCTCTTGAGCGCGTTGCTCTCTCGATCGAGCAGCGTTTTGCCATCGGGCAACTGCTGGGCGGAAACATGTACGGATAACAGCGACAGGGACAGAATCATCAGGGGTGCGCTTCGCATGGTGATACTCCTCTACTGGACTGCAGGGGCGAATATGACGTTAATGTAAACTTCCCGCTGGGCTCCCGCCGCCGGAAACCTGTGTTGCTTTACAAGATCCAACGCGGTCTGGCTCAGCCGCGGATCCGCGGAAGCCGAAATCTCTTCTTCTAGCACGTTGCCTGCGGGTGCAAGCTCCGCGTGAACGATCACGGTTTGAATCGCGTCATTGGCGTAGCTGCCGGGAGCGTCGAGCTGGAATTTTGGTCCTGCGGTCAGGGAGATACCGAGCCCGGCGGCGATCATCGCTGCGCTGGGTGTCAGCAACTCTGCATTTACGGAGCCGTCCGCGATGCTGATCTGTGCGTCGAGCACCGGAGCGCCGCCGACCCAGGCCGTAATCCGGTCCGGTATAGTCCGTCCGTGAAATTGGAGGTTCTTACCGTACCCGTACATCCAATAAGTTCCTGGAGCGGGCGACTTCACCTGCAAGAGACCCGATGCGTTGTCGACGCAATACTCCTGCTCAGTCCACAGTCGCGATTGAGCCGTGGACCCCAATTCGCCTCCCAGCAGCAGGCAAGTGACTGGGAGCCCGTTCCATTGCGGCGACGCAGTTCGGAGCCTGGGATTTGCCGCGAACTGCAGGGGCGAAAAGATCGCCCCCCGCAGCATATGCACGCGCATGGGAACCGCGGAAACGGGCCGTTCATCAAATCCGCCTTGCCCGCGGCCGATCCGCGCCTGCGAGTAGTCCGCCAGGTTTGCTGTCCAGCGCCAGCGCTGCCCGCTCATCCACGTCTCAGAGACAGCACCCGAGCCCGCGTAGTTCACATTGCCGCTAGCGAGAAAAGTCGCATCCAGTTGAAAGGGCGGTGTGCCGCCGATGTGCATGTCGCTATTTTGCCGAGCGCGTTCAAGAAGCGATAACGCCGCCGCGCGCTGCGCGGGAGTCGCGGGAACCTGGATCGTTCCGGTGACCGGTTCTTGCCCATCGACGGGTAAGGAAGCCGGAACGGAAGCGGGAGCAGCAGGACGCATCGCAAGGGTGGGCGCCGCGGACACAATCGCGGTGGGCAAATCCGCACTGACCGCGTGAACACTAGCCGCAATTCTTTGTACCTGCGGATCTCCCACGAGCGGGAAGGACACGAACGACAACCATCCGGCCATTACCAGAACCACAGCGATCGACGCATAGGAGGAAAAGATCCTGAGTCCCGAGACAGAGACTTCTTTGAGCAGCGAGTGCATCCGTTGGGTCAGGTGCCGTCGTCGCAGGAACAAGGGCGCGGGCGCCAAGTCGAGTGTAGGACGGGCTCGGGCGATAGCCAGCAAGGCGTGGATATAAGGCTCGCGCGCCGAGGTTAGGCGTACTACTTCGCCATCCACCAACTGCTCGCGCGCGAGGCGGGTCTGCGACAGCAGCCACCACACTGCTGGATTGAACCAGAGTAGTGCGCCGGCCAACTCCTCGAGCAGCGTTACCAGCCAGTCCCTGCGATGGACATGCAGCAACTCGTGCGCGGCGATGCCGCACTGGGCTTCGTCATCAAGGGAGAGAAATGACTTGGGTAGCAGGACGACCGGACGAAACACTCCCAGCATCACCGGGCCCGGAACGTCGGACGAAATGCAGAACAGCGCATCGGCATGCGTAAGCGCCGAAGCCGCGTGCACCGATTCGGGTATCGGATACAGAGGTGTTGCGGCGATACGATACCGCCGGATGTGCCAAAGTCCCGCAAGTAACCAGGACAGCCTGGCGAGCACACCAGTGGCGAGAGTCCACAGGATCAGTCTATCCGCGGGGACTTTCCGCCAAAACGGCATGGGGGGCCAAAACGGCATGGGGAAAGGAGCGGGCGGTACCGGAACCGAACGGCCGATCCCAACCTTTGTGGCCTGAGCGGATGGTTGCGCAACCGGCGAGGCCGTGGCTATCGCTGCATTGTCGGGCGTGCTACTCTCCGAAATTAAGACAACCGGATGACGCCACGGTTGAAGAACCGGCAGTAGCAGACAAACGATCAGCATCAAATGACAATAGGCCAGGTGTGTGCGGGGATGACGCATCTGAAACACAACTGGCAATAAAGCCGCTACCAAGGCGATGAAGGTAACCTGCTCGATCCACGGCAGCAGGTTCGGCAATATTGTGGTGAGGATCATTTACTTATTCAGGATCAGTGTTTCTTGCGGCGATCCTTGAGGAGTTTTTCGATCTCGGCGAGCTCGTTCGGATGGATGTCCGGATTCTCCACCAGGTGCACCAGCAACGGCCGGGCCGACCCATTGAAGACTCGATGGATGAATTCGTTAACCATGGAGCCGACCACCTGCTGCTTCGGCTTGGTGGGCCTGTAGATATATGCCCGTTCCCCGGCGGTTTTCCTGAGGTGGCCCTTCTGCTCGAGAATGCCCATCATCGTCAAGACGGTGGTGTAGGCGATTTTGCGCTGCGCCGAGAGATCCTGGAACACTTCCCGGACCGTGGCCTCACCACGCTGCCAAACCGCCTTCAAAATCTCCAGCTCCTGATCAGTAGGGACAGTCTTCTTTTGCTTCACTGACTAATAACTTAGTCTATAGTGCATCAGACTGTCAAGAGTATTTTTCCACCGCGCGATTGACTGAAGGGAATGGCAAGTCGCTTCGGCGAATAGACGGGGAGGATCACGATCGGTCGATGGCAGGGATGCGGATACTTTCGCCTACGGCACAGGACAAAAGTGGTTCCTCGCTACCGGGTCGCTACCGATAATGGCGATTATCGGCCCTCGGAGCACCGTTTCTGCTCAACAGGCCTAGGATGGAGCCTTAACAATGGCAGCGATGAGCGCGGACCAAGAGTAATTCTGAGCTTCTGCTTCACGCAAGGCAGTGCGGACGGCGGGCATGCGCGACGCCGGTGTGCCTTTGTTAACCGCCATTTTTCCGCCAATCGAGTACGCCAGGAGTCTTTCCGTCATCGTGCTCAAAAAGGCGTCGCGCCGCTCCAGTAGAGCTCGACGGAGTTCGACGGGCCCGTTGAACGTTGTTCCGTCGACCATCGCACCGGAAGCATCGATGGGATCGGGACCGTAATCGGAGCGCCACCGGCCAAGGAGGTCGAAATTCTCCAGACCGTACGACAGCGGAAAGAAACTCCGATGACACGCCAGACAGGGAGTAGCGGGCAGAGTTCTGCTGAGCTTCGCCAGTGGTATGTGCTTCTCGAAGGGATAGTCCGGGCCTGGTAGGTTTGGTAACGGCATTGGCGGGTTCACCCCCAGGAAACGGGTGAGAATCCACTTTGCGCGCTGGGCAGGCGATGTCGTCGGCGCATCGACCTGCCCGTTGTAGAAGTAGGAGGTTAGCGTGAGGATGCTTCCCTGTCCGAGCAATCCGGCACGCTCGGGGCCCGGCCAGGTGACACGGCGATATTCCGGCCCCGAAACATACGGGATGCCGTAGTGTCGCGCGAGCCGTTCATTGAGGAATGTGTAGTCGGCCGTCCACAGATCCAGCGAACTTCGGTCCTCACGAAGCTGGCTTTCAACGAACAATTCGGTTTCGCGCCGGAAAGCTCCGCGTAATTCGTCGTCGAATTCAGGGAAGAGCTTGCTGTCCCCCTTCATGGTTGTCAACTGATCGAGCGAGAGCCAGGTGTCAAAGAATCCGGTGACAAAAGCGGTGGACCTGCTATCGGAAAGCATCCGCCGAATTTGTGCTTCCAGGGCTTGAGCGTCATGCAATCTGCCCTTAGCCGCGGCGTCACGGAGTGGCTGATCAGGCTCACGGTTCCAAATCATTGTTGCGACGCGTAAAGCAATCTCCGTATCGCTCAACGGGTATGTGGTGGTTTCCGCAGCGGCGGCACGATCCAGAGTGCTGGTTAATGCAGAAATCGTGGCCTCGTAGGTTTTGCTGTCAGGCCTAGGGGCAGCCATTGGAGGCATCGTGCGAGCGCGCAGCTGCCGAACAACTCGCTCCCATGTCTCAGAGTTTCCGGGGGGCTGACTGAGCTGATCTAGCGAGAGGCGGCCTCCGGGTGCCTGACCGCTATGGCAGGAGATGCAGTACGCCTTGACGATGACCGATGGTGCCGGAGTGGGGGTGTTCTGGGCGAGGATCGTGGTTGGAATCGAGGCTAAGGCTATTCCGAAGATCAGATTACGCGGCACGTGCTCTCCTCCGACCGAGTCTAGCCGACTTTTCGGCGCACAGCTATCGCCTCAAATTTGACCTTTTCCGGAACGCGCCGAAAAATCCGATAAGCGGATCCGTGATCAAGAACGGTCGTTTCTTGATCGAAAGAATCCGCATCGGCGTACGTAGCAAGCCATCAATCTCGTTAAAGAGAGTGGCATAGCGCTACCCGAGCATTGCCGAATACTCTGGATGCCGCCGGATATATGTGGCTACGAAGGAACAGACAGGCACCACTTTCAAGCCGCGCTCCGTCGCCAGCGCTAACGCAGTCCGCGTAAGTTCGCTAGCAACGCCATGACCTTGGGCTTCTGGAGGCACCTGGACGTCAAGCACAGATCGTGTCGTGTTCAATTTGATAACGCAAAACTGCTAGTCCACCATCCACGGAGACTTCAAGGCGGTTTAGACTTTCAGCATTGGTGATATTCATGCGTTTTTGGATCCAAGAGGCTAGGCCTTCCAAACAACCCTTGTGGGCATATGCTCCATCGCGTCGCTCCAAGCGTGAAGTTTGAGCGCTTGCCGACCGACCTTTCAAGGGCTTCATCACTGCGAGTCGGTCAGCGTGCCGAGGTGCTGTCTAAGGCGCCTGTCCGAGGAATCTTTTGCGCATTTTCGCCACGATCATGAACTCCGGATCGACGACGTTCGCGATCTCCTACTCCATCCCCTGGCCGAGCAGCACGCTTGCGCCACGCAATGGACCTCGCCACGTGCCTCGCTGTGCCTCGGCATCCATCGCCCGCGCTGTGGCAGGTGGATTCGCCGTTGATGGTGATGAACGCGTTCACTAAGGGATTGTACTTATCAATGCAGCTCCAATCCCGGTTGCCAGAAAGGCTCTGCGCGACTCCGATCGGTTCATGTCGCCACTCCTTGGACGATCCCCGCCTACAGTGACATATCTTGGGGGCCAGAACGCGCGTTTTTCGCAGGATACTTCATTCATCGCGGTAGCCCAGCCCATGATCGCCGGTCCGACGATGAGGTCACGCTGTAGCATTCGTCCGGCAAATGGCTCCCATCGCAACAAACAATTTCTACGTTACCAGCACCGCGGCCTTATACTGTCAGAAACATGGCGCAACATAATTCCCGTGTGTTGTCTATTCTAACAGGCCTGCTGGCGACAGCGTTTTTAGCAGTGGCTCACCATGGAAGCAACGTTTCCTACCACACGGACCAGACGATGACGATCGCCGGTACAGTCACCGAGTGGGAGTTCGTCAACCCGCGTCCGCAGATCTACTTCGATGTTAAAACCGAAACCGGGGAGATCGTGCATTGGGCGGCGGAACTGCTGCCGACACCCTCGATGATGAGGAATATGAAAGTAGGCTGGACCCGCACCACACTCAAGCCGGGCGATCAAATCGTACTGGTCTGCAATCCACCGCGAGTTGCGGGCGCGAAAGCATGTCTGGCAAAGGAACTTAAGATCAACGGCAAGGACTGGCCGGTGGCGCCAGGCGGCGGTGGGGCGCCGGGCGCGGCGAAAGGAAAGCAGTAATGCGATGGGCAGCGCTAGTTGCGATCACAGCGGCATCCACTCTGGTGGTATGTGCACAGGCTGCTGGGGATTTCGACCCGCACGATTTGTCGGGGCACTGGAATCGGACCAGCCGGTTTCAAACATTTAGTAATGTGTGGTCGGGCCAGGGTCCGACGCAAGGTACGGAAGAAGCTCCATTCACGGCCGCCGGCAAGGCGCGGTTTGAAAAGAACA
>Ga0207674_10005548_pt1 | contig 14977 bp, 14 predicted proteins | sample KBSCornC72_FD_184303 | JGI IMG/M metagenome (GOLD analysis project Ga0207674, IMG submission 184303) | Corn rhizosphere microbial communities from Kellogg Biological Station, Michigan, USA - KBS Corn C7-2 (SPAdes) (version 2) | ecosystem: Host-associated > Plants > Roots > Rhizosphere > Soil ... | reverse complement strand
TGGCCTCGTCGGCGCGGTCGCGTATCTCGCGGTCGGGCGGCCGATGCTGTCGGAGGAGACAAGCGGCGCCGGGAGCGCGGGCGGCGCCAACGAGGCCGCTCGAAAGCGCGCGCTCGACCAACTCTATGGCCCGGACGATCGGAAATGACGGACGCGCCGGCGATCGAGATAACGCGGCTCGTAAAACGCTTCGGCGACGCGGTGGCGCTCGACGGAATCGACCTGGCAGTGCCGCAAGGATCGGTATTCGGGTTCCTCGGACCCAACGGGGCGGGGAAGACGACCGCGCTGCGCATCTTGACTGGACTCGCTCGTCCGACGTCGGGCGAGGCGCGCATTCTCGGACAGAATGCTTCGGCGGCAGGAAGCGCTGTTCGCGCGCAGATCGGCTATCTCCCCGACGTGCCCGGGTTCTATTCCTGGATGAACGCGCTCGAGCTGGTGGAGTATGCGGGACGGATCTTCGGGATCGAGCGCCGAGCGTTGCGCGAGCGCGCCGAGTCGCTGCTGGAGATGGCAGGCCTCACTGGTGTGCGGCAGAAAGTTGGAGGCTTCTCTCGCGGGATGAAGCAGCGCCTCGGAATCGCCCAGGCGCTGATCAACGCGCCGAGTGTCCTGCTCCTCGACGAACCGACGAGCGCGCTCGACCCGATCGGCCGGCGCGACGTGTTGGAGATGATCGCGTCGCTGCGCGGACGAACGACAGTGTTTTTCTCGACGCACATTCTCGCCGACGTGGAGCGCGTCTGCGATACGGTGGCGATTCTCGATCGAGGCCGGGTCGTGGCTAACGCCCCGATCGACGACCTCAAACGCCGGGCCACTGCTGATCGTCTCGTTCTGGAGCTGGATGGCGATCCGGCAATGCTGATTAGCGAAATTGAAAAACGACCTTGGGTCAACGCGATTGAACGGTCGGGAGAGCAAATCACGTTGGCCGTGACGGATCTCAGGTCGGCGCAGCATGAGCTTCCAGCCGTGATCGCGGCGGCCGGGCTTGGGCTCAAGCGCCTCGAGGGCGCCGAGAAGAGTCTCGAGGACATGTTCGTCGAGCTCGTGGAGCGCACGGAACAATGAGCGGCTTCTCGACGTTCCTCGCGAAGGAATTCACCGAGATCCGGAAGACGTGGCGGATCTGGGTAATTCCTGGGATGTTACTCTTCTTCGCCATCACAAGCCCGATCATCGCCGACATCACCCCGGCGCTCATGGCGTCGATCTCGAAGTCGCAGCCGGGTATGAAGGTGCAAATGCCGCCAGCGACCTGGCGCGACTCGTACGCTCAGTTTCTCAAAAGCCTGAGCCAGATGGTGCTGATCGCGGTGGTGATCACCGGAGCGGGCGCGGTGTCGGGGGAGCGGAGCTCGGGCACGGCGGTTCTCACGCTCACCAAGCCGGTCTCTCGCGGCTCATTCGTTCTGGCGAAGATTGTCTCGCAGGCGGGGCTACTCATCGGTGCAACGGTGGTGAGCACGGCAGTGTGCGCCCTGTTGACGATCATGATCTTCGGACAATCGCCGCTCACGCCGCTGCTGGCGTCGGTCTCGATCTGGACGATCGATGCAGTGCTGCTGATCGTCGTGATGACGCTCTTCTCCGCCGGGTTCGCGTCGCGTGGGGCGTCGGCGGGCGCGGGACTAGGATTCTTCTTTCTCACCTTGATAATCTCGATCTGGCCGCCGGCGAATCGATACTCCTTCGTGGGACTGACGTCGGTCAGCGGGAAGGCGCTCATGCAGCAGCCGACTGCCGCCTTCTGGCCGGTGGCGACGGCCGTGGTTGCCGCCTTGCTGTGCGCTTGGGGAGCGGTCCGGGTGTTTGAGAAGCAGGAGTTATAGGCGTCGCCGAGTCGCCGAGTACCCCAGTTCGCGCCGCGCGCGTCGCGAGCCTAAATTCGCCGCGTGCGCATCAACTTTGATCTCGTCGCGGGGCTGATCCTCGCCGCCACCGCGGCGTCGTGCGCGCGTCAACCAGAACGCTCCCTTGTGGGCGACTGGGACGCTTATCTCGCCAGCGGCTCCGCCACGAATCCAGGATTCACCGGCTGGCGTCGGATGGGCTTCGCGCACTTCGAGCGTCGCGACACCGCGGTCGTCGGCTCGATTCGTCGCCGCACCGGTGAACCGCTCGTCGAAGAGGCACGAGTTTCAACCCGTGCCGATTCTATGATAGTCACCGGCGCCCACGATCAGTCGATCGCCGGAGCCTGGCACGGCGACACCCTGACTGGCGTTCTCCTCGCCAACGGCAAGCCCGCCGGCCGGCGCATCCGGCTCGTTCGCCGCATGACACCGTTCACTATCGAGCAGAACTACGCGCTCTGGCCCGGCGCGGTGAGCGACTCGCAGTACGCGGTCACCGAGGACACGCTCGTCTTCATGAAAACGCGCGACGGCGCGAGGCTCGCGAACTATATCGCGTGGCCCGTGACTCCGGGCTGCTCGGCTTCTCGGCCACTCGGCAGCTCGGCTGAACTGCCGAGGTGCCGAGACGCCGAGTCGCCGAGTAGCGGACCATATGGCGTCGTCATGCAGCGGACGCCGTACACGCGCATCCTGCACCCGGCCGGCCGATTCTGGGCGTCGCGCGGGTACATCTTCGTCGCGCAGCATGTGCGTGGGCGGGACGTGTCGGATGGGAAGGACTTCGGCGACTACGACACCGACGTGCGCGACGGATATGATGCCGTAGAGTGGGCGGCGAAGCTTCCCGGTTCGAACGGCCGCGTCGGGCTCATTGGACATTCCGACGAAGGACGACTCGCTTGGTACGCCGCGGTGAGCGCGCCGCCGCACCTCGCAGCGATTGCTCCCTCGGCGGCGACGGGCGATCCGTGGCGGATCGTGCCGTACGAGGACATGGTCTTCTCGCCGATCAACGTCGCGTGGGCGTGCCTCATGCGCGCGCGAACGCTGCAGAACATTTCCGACCTCGACATCGGCACCGCGCTCATGCACCTCCCGATGAGCGATCTGCCGCAGCAGCTCGGCTGTGGCGACGTGCCGCTCTGGGATCGCTGGATCGCCCACCCGCTGCTCGACAAATACTGGCGCGACCACGCGGTCACGACGAACATCGCGAACGTCAAGGCGCCGGTGCTCCAGATCTCGGGCTGGTACGACGACTCGCGCGGCCCGATCGACTATACCAACGCTCTCAATGCCGTGCCGGGGCACCCGTTCATCCGGCTCGTCATGGGGCCGGGGGCGCACAAGGGCGTCGATTACGTCGCCGGCGAGTTCGGTCCGCAGTCGCGCGTCGATACTCGGCGACTTCAGCTCCGCTGGTTCGATCACTATCTGCTCGGCAAGGACAACGGCGTCGATCGCGAGCTGCCGGTCGACATTTTCGTCTTTGGCGACAACACGTGGCGGAAGGAAACGACTTGGCCGTTGGAGCGGGCTAGGGGGACGAGATGGTATTTGTCAGGAGGGGGGATGGGCGATGGGCGGTCGGCGGTGGGCGCTAACACGAGTGCAGGCAACGGGGTGCTCGACGTGAATCCACCCGCGGATGGCGCTCCTGCTGACACATTCACTTACGATCCGGCCAATCCGACTCCCTTCCTGATCGATTCACGTGAGCTCGAGACGTCGCTCAACGAGGATTATACTTCTTTAAATGCAACGCGGCGGGATGTCTTGGTGTATACGTCGAAGCCGCTCACGAAGCCAATCGAAGTCACGGGGCAAATGTCGGCCGTGCTCTTTGCGGCCTCCGACGCCAAGGATACCGACTGGAACGTGATGCTTCTCGACGTCTTCCCTGACGGGCATGCCGAGCGGGTGCAGGACGGGCTGGCGCGGGCGCGGTTCCGACAGGGATTCGATAAGGAGGTGCTGCTCACACCCGGCCGTGTCGAGCGATACGACATTGATTTGTGGTTCACGTCGCGGGTGTTCGAGCCGGGGCACAGGATACGGGTCACCGTGTCGTCGGCGTTGTTTCCGAAGTACGATCGGAACCTGAACACCGGCGGGAACAACGAGCGCGACACTTCGTTCGTTGTCGCGCATCAACGCGTGTTGCACGACGCGGCGCATCCGTCGCACATCGTGCTGCCGGTGGTTCCGCGGTGACGCGGGATCGTGGATCGGATTGCTCGGATGCATGTCAGAATGGTGACGGCCGGATGCGATTGGCCCGTAAGTCTCCACCTCATGAAGGTTCGAGATATTGTCGCCGTCATCGAGGCAGATGGTTGGCGTCTTGTTCGTATCCGGGGCAGTCACCATCATTACAAACATCCCACGAAGCCTGGCATCGTAACGGTTCCAGGCGCACGCAACGAAGACCTGGCGGTTGGGACCGTTCGTAGCGTCTTCAAGCAAGCGGGTCTGCCACTTCCGGGTCGCGGCAAGGAGGACAAGTGAGTCGATACGCCATCCTGATAGAGCCGACGGAGACCGGATTCTCGGCCTACTCGCCCGACTTGCCCGGATGTATTTCGACCGGTCGCACCGCCGCCGAGGCGGCGAGTAACATGCGAGACGCGGTCGAAAGCCATCTCGAGGAACTGCGCCTTGCCGGCGAGCCAATACCGCAGCCAACGATCGAGGTCGGATACGTCGAGGTCGCCGCGTAGCGCTCCAGCATCCGGCTATTCGCGCGCGGTGCCATAGCGTCGCCTCATGCACTCTCTCATCGCGGTCGCTGTACTCGCGCTCACAACGAGCCCACCGGGTGAAACGCGCGTGGTGCGCATCCCGTCGAAGATCCTCGGCGAGGAGCGCGTCGTGCATGTGAGTCTGCCGCTGAACTACGGCGTGGCGCGGCGACGGTACGAGACGACCTATCTCCTCGACGGCCACGTGCGGCAGTTTTTCGACATCACCGTCGCCGCCGCGGGCTACGATGTCGTCGCCGACTTGCAGCACGACTATGCCACGCCGCCACAAATCGTCGTCGGGGTCGATCAGATCGACCGTGGCGCCGATCTAGGCAGGAACCAGGAGCTGTTCACGAGATTCCTCGTCGAAGAGCTCATACCGTATATAGACCGGGAGTTCCGGACCAACCGGTATCGAACGCTCATCGGCCATTCGCTCGGCGGACGATTCGCGCTGATGACGTTCTGTCGGGCGCCGGGTGTGTTTCCGGCGGTCATCGCGATCAGCGCCGCGGGCGGTGATTCCACGAGCGCGGATGCCGTGACGCGCTGTCTATCGACGGCGTTCAACGCGCCGGGGACGGCACTGCGCCAGCTCGTGTTGTCGGCCGGAGATCAGGAGCCGCGCGTCATCCAGGGGATGGAGCGACTGCGCGATTTCCTCCGCGCGAATGCACCACCTCACTGGCGGTGGACGACGATCGAAGGTGCGGGCCTCGGCCACACCGACACGCCGATGGCGACCATCCCGCCCGGCATTCGCTTTATCCACGACAAGTCGGTTTGGGAGATGCCACGGGGGCTCGCCGACAGCGTCCAGTTCGGGCGCGTCGCCGATCCGGAGCGCGCCGTCGACGCGTTCTACTCGAATCTCAGCGCGCGCGTCGGCGTGCCGATGACGCCGTCGCTCAAATGGATGCTCGCGCCGACTCGCGTTCTCATTCAGCGAGGCGACAGTGCCGGCGCCGAGCGAGCGATCCGGCAGCTGATCGCGGCGTACCCGGAAGACCTCGAGGCATATGGAATGGCGTCCGACTTGGCGCTCCGCCGAGGCGACAAGGCAGCGTCGCGTCAGGCGCTCAATGACGCGCTACGAATGCTCGGCCGATTGGACTTCTACGACGTCTACGAGCGCGAGCGGAAGCGCAAGTTGATAGAAAACGCGCTGCTCTCGGTTGGGCGTTGAGGGTATTTAGGTCTTCGGCGGCGCGGCGACTTTGAAAGCGATGTAGGTGATCCGCTCGCCCGCCGACAGGATGAACTGATGCGGCGTTCCGGCAGGCGTCGTCACGACATCGCCCGCGCTGATCTTCTGCCGAGTCGCTCCGCGAGCGGTCCCGCCACGCCACTCGCCCGGGGACGTCTCACTCGCGCCCTCCTGAACTCCGCCCGAGAGATACGTCGCGCTGCCGCTTTGAATGACGAGGATGTCGTTCCACGCGTCGTGCCGCTCGAGTCCACCCGAGGAATCGCGGTGGGTGAGCGCGTACGTGAAGTTGGGTCCGCGCCCGATCTGCGCTGTGCGTGACGCGCCGGGGGTGATGGAGTCGCCGAGTTGCTTGAGGCGGGGGGCTCGAACGACTTCGGACTGTGGCGCGGGCACCGATTGTGCGCCCGCCGCGCCGGCGATTGCCACGAGCGCTGCAGCAAATGTGGTTGGTCGCATGAGGCTCAGTTCTACGGCGCTCGGCGCCGAACCGCCACTCTGCGGGTCAACGACCTGCTAACGTGCCAGCAACCAGTCCGCGAACCAGAACAAAGCGGCGTTCGCGCTGACGGCCAACGCGACGATCCAGAGGGACACTGCCGCGTATCGGAGCGCCTTCAGCGGCGTTGCGGACGGCGGGGCAGGCTGTGGCGATTGTCTCGGGAAGTCCATCGGCATGTCTATTCGACACCACCAGGCCCACAAACGTTGCATTGGGGAGGGCAGCGGCGAGGCCGACGCTCGCCAAGTCCTCATCCAGCGATAAGTTGGCGGACCTTTCTACCCCGCGGACTCGAGGCGATTCGGAGCGCTCACTGCCGCTCGATCCACTCTTTCAGCTGTTCCGCCGTCTGCGCCCCGAGCCGGCGATCCACCAACACGCCGTTCTTGAAGAGCAACGTCGTCGGCATCTGATTGCGCGCCTCGGTCATCGCCAGGCCCTTCGGCGCGAGCGCGATCCGCGGCACGGGCGACGCGAAGACGGACATCTGTCGCTGAATTTCGGCCTCGCCGCTCGCCGGGTCGGCCGCGGCCGCGAACGAGATATCGATGTGCTGGTCCGCGAAGTACTCGCGCGCTTGACCGAGCTCGTCGAACGCGATTCCGCTGTGCGCGCTCCACGGCGCCCAGATCAGCACGACGTTAATGTTGTGCTGCTTGTCGCGCGGTGTCTCGGGGAAGATGTCTTCCCACTGTCGGTTCCTCGGCAGCGGCTCGGCGGCGGCGGGGAGGGGTTTGCTGGGGACGTCGAGCACGTTCGACGCCATCATGAAGCCCCGGTACTCCGGTCCATCGTAGCGGAAGCAGAGGCGGCCGTCCTTCGTCCAGCTCGGGAAGAGCGCCGAGCCTTTGAGGTTCGGAAGGGTGCGGATCGTCTTGTCTCTGAGATCGACGATCTGAATATCGTAGCCCGCGCCTTCCGGCTTGAGCGAGTGGAAGGCGATGTAGCGCCCGTCCCAACTGAAATCGGCTTTAGCGCCTTTGATGCCAGTGTCAAAGATGTCGTCGCAGTTGTCGAGCCCACGCACGACGATGTTGCCTTCGACGAACGTCGTGATGCGCTTGCCGTCCTTGCTGATGAGCGGACGCTCGCCCGTGCCGACTTTGTCGCACGACTTCACCTTCTGGATAGGCTGCACGGCCTTGTCGCCGTTCAAAAAGTAGTAACGGCTGTCGATCGTGAGGATGAGATCCTTGCCGTCGCGCGTCGCCCAGCTGTAGTAGTCGCCGAGGCCCGGCGGCGCGACGTTACCGGTGGTCTGCTTGTTCCACACGTCGCGCACCGAGACGCCGTTCTCGCCGCTGTAGATCACCTTCTTCCCGTCCGGCGACCAGTACGCGTCGATCCCGTTTTCGGTGTACAGAATCTTCTTCGCTGTGAGATCGACGACGGTCTCGATGAGCCCCAGTCCGTTCGGGTGCCGGGTGTCGCGCTTTTCCGACGCGTAGACGAGAGTCTTGCCGTCGGGCGAGATGCGCGCGTAAGCGAAGACGCCTTCCTTCGGCTTGAGCGTGAAGAGTCGCGCGTACGTCGGTCCGGCGGGCGGACGTGCACCGACGGCGAATAGCGCAACGAGTAAAAGGCCGGCTCTCGATGTCATTTGCGTAGCTTGGAAAGGTCGAGCGTGAACACGCCTGGTGTGGTGGTGCCGGTCAGCGTGTAGATGAGTGTACGTCCATCCGAAGAGACCGCGAGGTCGCCGGTCGCGCGTTGCAGCGGGACCTCGACGAGCTTGCTGGTCTGCTTCGTCGCGATGTCGACGAGATACAGCGCCGCTTGCGGCTCTTGGTCCGACGGCAGACCGAAGACGACCAGCTGATTTCCGCCGGGTAGCAGCTTCATCACGGCGACCAGTGGGAACGGTGTTTCGATCGTGGTTACCGGCCTTGCGTCCGACGTCAACACTTCGATCGTCTTGAAGTCGCCGGCGGAATCCGCCGCGTGACGAATCGCGACGCGTTCACCGGTGGGCGAGACGGCGACGCCGCCGGCGTTGTAGCGACCGTTCGTCTTCGGCAAGACGACGACATCCGACGAATCGCCGTCGAAGACGACGCGGTGCACCTCGCCGTTGCGGGCGACGAGCGCAGTCGTGGGACTGATCGCGAGTCCGAAGTTCGGCGTCGCACCGATCACGAATTCGCGCAGCGTACGAGTGGCGCCGCCGAGCTCGATACGCTGGAAGACTGCCTTGCGTTGCGGGCCGGTACCGGCGATGGTCGAAAGGATCACTGCGCGCGAGTCGGCGGTCCAGATAAACGTGCCGGCGTTGCTGGGGAATGCCTCACGCTGCTGCACGCTGCCGCCGGCCACGTCCAGCACGCTCAAGTGACGGTTGCCGGTCGGCGGTCCGCCGACGTAGCCGACGTGAGCGCCGTCGGGCGACCACGACGCGCCGCCGAGGTAACGATCGGGCAGAGAGACGGCGCGACGTAACGTGCCGTCCGCGGACCAGATCCGTATCTCGCATTGCTCGCCCAAACACATCCCCATCGAGAAGCTGTCGCCGGTTGGCGACCACGCGAGGTCGTAGAACTGGGGCAACGTGTCGATGAGAAGACGCGGAGCGCCGCCGGCGATAGGGACTGTGAAGACGCGGCGGGTGTCGCCGCGATCCGAGAGCACGAGTGTTGCCGGTGGAAGCCACCCTTCGATCGTCTCGCGTCCCGGTGGAGTGATCGTCGTACGCGTGCGGCCCCCCGAGTCGGCAATGACCAGCCGCGCGGAGAATCCGGTGTCGGCGTAGACGATGAGCGAGCCGTCCGGCGAAGGGCCCGGCCATCCGGTTGCGGCGCGGGGGACGATCGTCGTCGACGCGCCGCCCGCTGCCGGTACGCGGTGCAGGCTTCCGAAGATGCTCGGTGCGTTGTTCTTATACGGCAGGCAGCTCCAGTCCGGAATGCACTGCACGGGCGGGTTCGCGGCATAGATCACACTGCGCCCGTCCGCGGACCAGCGAATGCTTCCGACCGCGGAGCGCATGACGGGCACCAATGTCCGCTCTCGTCCGCCATTCACCGGCACGACGACGACGCCCTGGCCGACGCCGACGGAGTCGTCGCGCGCGAACGCGATCGAGTTACCGTCGGGCGAGATGGCGGGCGAGTCGCCCTCGAGCGCACTAACGCGCCGCTCCCGGCCAGCAGCCAGACCGGTGCGCGTGTCGACGGGAAGCACCCAAATGTGCTGCGCGCGCGACTCGCGATCGACGTGTCGGTACGCGAGCAGCTTGTCCTTCGCCCCGATCGTGAGATCCCAGACCTCACCGTCGGCGAGCCGGGTGGCCGCTTTCGTCGCTCGGACGTAGACCCAAAGCGCGCGCGTCGAGTCGGTGAAGTAGACGCGCTGCGTGTCGCTGGAGACAACGAGCTGCGTAGCTCGCTTGCCGGCGGGGAGCGCGTTGACCAGCCGAGCCTGGGCGGGCGCTTGCGCGGTAAGATTAAGCGCTCCGAGAACGCTAATAGCAACCACGACTCGAACCATCGAGCGAGCCTCCGGTGAAGCCTCAATGTTCTCACGGACTTCGAGGGGCGTCAACACCGAGCTCGATTGACTTTCAGAGGGACAACACGGCATCGTGAAGGGACGGGAGGAGGGTGCGTTGATGGTCGGCTCATCATTTCGTTCGACGCTCGCGGCGATCGGGTTCGCGGCGTCGCCGGCGCTCGCCGGTGCCCAACACGACACACACGATAAAGCCGCATTGGGGACGGTGCGGTTCCCCGTGTCATGCGCGCCGGCGGTGCAGGCGGGTTTCAATCGCGCGGTCGCGCTGCTCCACCACATGACGTATCCGCAGGCGCGCGCCGGCTTCGAGCAAGTCGCCAACCGAGATCCGCGGTGCGCGATGGCGCATTGGGGAATCGCCATGACGCTGTTTCAACCACTTTGGCCGACGCGGCCGAGCGTGCAGGAACGACGGCGCGGATTGAGCGAAGCGACGCAAGGGCTGTCTCTGGCGACGACGGCGCGTGAGAGCCTGTTCGTCGAGAGCGTCCGCGAGTTTTTCCAAGAGCCGGAGTCGAACGACTACTGGCAGCGCATTCAACGCTGGGCCGGTGCGCTCGAGAAAGTGCACGCGGCGTATCCGCACGATCCGGAGGCGAGCGCGTTCTATGCGCTCGGACTGCTCGCGTCGGTCCCGCCGACCGAAGTGTCGTCGCCGAATCAGACACGCGCCGCGTCGCTCTTGCTCGACGTGTACAAGGCGAATCCGGATCATCCCGGCGCGATGCACTATATCGTCCACGCCGACGATGTTCCGGGCCGTGAGCGAGAGCAGCTGGCGATCGTGCGCAAGTACGCGAAAGCGGCGCCGCGTAATGCGCACGCGCTGCACATGCCGACGCACATCTACACTCGGCTCGGACAGTGGAGCGACGTGATCGACGGAAACCTCCGCGCGGCGGCCGCCGCGCTCGAGGTGCCGGCAGGCGATCGCGGTCAGTTCGTGTGGGACGAGTTCCCTCACGCCGTGGAGTATCTCGTCTACGCCTACCTACAGCAGGGCGCCAACGAGAAGGCGCTCGCGCAAATCAAGCGCCTCGACGGGACGCCGCGTCTGCAGCCGAGCTTCAAGACGGCGTTTCATATCGCGTCGACGCAGGCACGCTACACGCTCGAGCGGCATGCGTGGAACGAAGCGGCGATCCTCACGCCGCGCCAGCCGGCGTCGCTCGACTGGGATCGGTTCCCGTGGGCAGAAGGCGTGACATGGTTCGCGCGCGGACTCGGGGCGGCGCATCTGGGCCGTCCGGCCGACGCGCGCGCCGCGTCGAATCGTCTCGACACGTTGGCGGCGCACGCACGCTCCAGTGGAGAAGATCTTTTCGCGCGCACGATCGACATTCTCACGCTCGGCGTCCGCGCGTGGACCGCGCAGGCGGAGCGCGACCCGACGAACGCGCTGGCGCTGATGCGACGCGCGGTGGAGCTCGAGGAGACGACGCCGAAGCACGCAGTCACCCCCGCGCCGACGATTCCGGCATCCGAGCTGCTCGGCGATCTTTTGATGGAGCAGGGGAAGCCGAGCGAGGCGCTTGCCGCCTACAACCGCGCGCTCGAGCTCTACCCGAAGCGGCTCAACAGCGTACGTGGCGCGTTACGCGCGCGACGGGCGTCGAAAGCCTGAGTGGCGGGGGGGGGCAGCGAATGACACTCGTCGCCTTCGTGCGCGGCGTCAACGTTGGCGGTCATCGACGTTTCCGTCCGAGTGTATTGGCGGACGCGATGAAGGCGCACGACGTGGTAAACATCGGAGCGGCGGGCACGTTCGTCGTTCGGAACCCCGGATCGCGCGCCAAGCTCATGGCCGAGTTGCGACGACAGTTGCCGTTCGACGCCGCGATCGCGCTCTGCGCCGAACGCGATCTGCTGCACATGGAGAGTGCGAACCCCTTCGGTAGTGCGGCCGCGAAACCCAATGTTGTGCGCTTCGTCAGCGTGCTCACGAAGCCCGGGCGTCTGCCCGGGCCGCTGCCCGTCTGGATGCCGAACAAACAAGATTGGCTCGTGCGCATCGTCGCCGCGGACGGCCAATTCGTCTTCGGCGAGTATCGTCGCCACATGAAGACGATCGGCTACCTCGGCAAGTTGGATGCGCTGTTCGGAGCGCCGGCGACGACGCGAAACTGGAACACGATCCGTCAGATCATCGCGGTGTTAAAGATCGGGGATGAGTAGCTCGCGCAGGACGGCTATCTTTCGCGTTCCCCACCACGGATTGCATGCGACGCCAGCCCCTCCGCCTCGCCGGGCTCTCGCTCCTATTTCTGGTCGCCGGTTGTCACAGCTACCACTCCGCCACTACGTCGATTCCTGCCGGCGCCAAAGTTCGCGTCCGATTCAGCCCGATGCGAACGGTCAATCTTCGCGCGCCGGGCGGAGCGACGGAGCCGGTGGAGGTGTGGGAGATCACCGGGACGCTGGTCACGATGCGCGGCGATACGATCGTGATGCGGCCGTCGAGAGTCGGTGTGAAGAACGAGCTCGAGGAGCGTCGCGTCATTGACCAGGAGCTCGCCCTCCTCCGCGACGCCGGGACCGAGTTTGGTGTGTACAGGACGGACGTCGCCAAGACAACGCTGCTCACGACGGTGATCACAGCCACGGTACTTGTCGGCGGATTCTATGTCCTGATCGCGGCGGCCATGATGAGCAGCGACTAGGCGCGATCGCGCGCCGCGATCTCGAGAAGGGGCGCGAGCCAGGCCACATAGCCGCGCGGGTTGGCGGCGAGGTCGGCGCGGAGGCTGGCGAGGTTGATCCACTTCCACTCCGCAACCTCGGCGGGATTCGGATTGGGCTTGCCGGTCCAGCGGCCGACGAAGACATGATCGATCTCGTGCTCGACCAACCCGTGCTCGAGCTCCGCTCGATATGTGAACGTGCCGGCGTGATCCATATTCGCGCGGATGCCCATCTCCTCGAAGAGGCGTCGCGCCGCGGCGGCCTGGGTCGTCTCGCCCGGACGAGGATGGCCACAACACGTGTTGGCCCACAAACTCGGCGAATGATACTTCTCTAAAGATCGTCGCTGCAGGAGGACGCGACCGTCGCCGTCGGTGAGGAGGACGGACACCGCCCGGTGCAGCTCGCCGGACACGTGCGCGGCGAGCTTCAGGGCTGTTCCCGTCTCCCGGTCGGCGGCGTCGACCAGGACGACGCGTTCGTCCGGCCCTTCCCGCGGCAATCGCTCGTGGGGGTCCGGCCAGAATGTGGGGGCGTCGTCACCATGCCAGTCGAGAAACGCGGCCAACGTGTCGAGCTCAGTGGTCAGCGCCTCCTCGAGATATTCTTTGCTGCCGAGACGGTCGACATCGTCGTCATTGTTGATGACAATCGGCGGGCCGACGGACAAGAATGCACCCGGTGTCGGCCGATCGAACATCTCGTAATCGATCGCCACAGGAATGACTGTCACTGGCGACAGGATGCGAACGAACGTCGTGATGCCGCGGCGAAAGACGATCGGACGACGACGTGCGGGCCAGAGCGCGCCTTGCGGAAAGAGAACCGTCGTGAACTCGGAGGACGCGGCGCGCTGCTCCTCGAAGAAGCGAAGCGCGCGCCGGAGCGCGGTCGGCGAGTCTCGGCCCACGTCGATCGAGCCCATGAGACGCAGGCCGGAGAACTTGCGCAGATTCTCGCCGGTCATCGTGATGAAGAGCGGCGCGCGCGGACGGATTTGCCGTTGGACTTCGCGCAGCACGAAACCGTCCCACCAACCGAGGTGGTTGGCGATGAAGAGAATGGGCCGGTCGTCCGGCACCGCGCGCGGCAGGCCGGTGATGTAGACCCCGGAAAGCCGCCGGCGCATCCACGGACGGAAGACGAATTCGAAGAGGGCGACGGTGGTCGGCGACCAGCGCGTCGGCGAGGCTGGCATCAGCAGAATATACGCGTGCTATTGGACGATTCGCCCCGTGCTGCTATCGTGTGGACCGAGGCAGCAAATCTCGGTTGACCTCGACCCGGAGGAGAGGATGCTGGTGCTCCAGGCAGTGCCGCAGCCCGGACGGGACATCTTCAAGCTCCTTCGCGCGCGCATTCGCGCGGCGAACACGTGGGATTGGGCCAACAAGACGCGGACGCGACTCAAGCACAAAGCGCGGCCCAAGGGCGGCTACATCAAGATCGCCAACGCCGATGGGATCCTCGTCGCGCATGTACATCCCACGACGCCGGACGACCTGTTCTATCTGGCGGAAAAATTTACCGGGCGGCTCGTCGCGTGGTTCCAGCCTGATTTGGCGGCGATAAATGTCCAGTTCGTCGCAGATTTGCCGCAACGGAGAACGAAAAAGCGGCGGTAGTCCGGCGTCGTCTTCCTGTCGGCCTCGAGGTGGTGCAAGTTCTCATCGAACTTCATTTCACCGAGGCATGTCATGCGTTCGTTCTTTCGAGTACTTCTCCCTATCGGGATCGTCGCCATTGCCGCATCGTGCGACTCTTCCCGTCCGGCTGCGCCGTCGCAGCGGACGATCGGGCCGGCGTCTGCCGACAAGGCCCCGGCCGGCATCCCTTCGACCGCCGACGTCAGGTTCGGCATCGACGAACACGGGTCGCCGTTCCCGCCGCCCGACGAGCACGATGGATCGGGACACGCACGCGATCACGTCTACCCGCGCGAGACGGTGCTGGCGCGCAACGGCAGCGTCACCTTCCACATCGATGCCGTGCACCAGGTCGCGGTCTATCGACCCGGTACGCAGCCCGAAGATATTCGCGTCGATCAGACGACGCTCGAGGACATCGATCTCGGACCGTTCACGCTTCCCAAGTTCCGCATCAACGACCCGACCAATCGTATCGTGCTCGGCCCTCCGCAGAAGCTGTTCGATCAGACGTGGACCACGCCGCCGGGAACGTTCTCTCAGCCGGGCCGCTACCTGGTCATCTGCACGACACTGCCCCATTTCGTCGGATCGAACATGTGGGCGTGGGTGACCGTGAAGTAAGGGACGCCGGCTCAACGACCGAATCCGATGATCCTCACGATCGGCGCGTGGCAGGATGGTGGACTCATTCCACTCAAGTTCACGCAAGCGGGGGAACAAGTCTCGCCCGAGCTCAAATGGACAAACGTCCCCGCCGGAACCGTGACGTTCGTCGTCAACATGCTCGACCCCGACGTATCCGTGCAGCGCACGACAGACAC
>Ga0207674_10005546_pt1 | contig 14979 bp, 13 predicted proteins | sample KBSCornC72_FD_184303 | JGI IMG/M metagenome (GOLD analysis project Ga0207674, IMG submission 184303) | Corn rhizosphere microbial communities from Kellogg Biological Station, Michigan, USA - KBS Corn C7-2 (SPAdes) (version 2) | ecosystem: Host-associated > Plants > Roots > Rhizosphere > Soil ... | reverse complement strand
TTCGCGGTGTCGGGAATGATGATGCCGCCAGCTGTCTTTTCCTCTGCGTCGATGCGCTTGACCACTACGCGGTCATGAAGCGGACGGAAGTTCATACAGTCCTCCTAAGCTTTTGAAAGTGTTTGGGAAATTTTCGCGGTTAGCAATCGCGCCCAGCGAGTGCCAGGGCGATCGGTCTGGACATAGGGCAGAGTTGTTGCGTCGACAAGGGCTTTAAGCAGAAAAATTAGCACTCGTCCTGCTGAGCTGCCAATTTTCTGACCGCATCATTAACCGGCCGGGAAGAGGGGTAGGGTCGGGATATTAGCACCCGCGGTAAGCTGCTGCTAATGCGTGATTTTTCAACAAACCTTTAAACATTTAGGCTTGTGATGGGTTGGTATCGTGCGTCACATTTCTCTCATGTGAGTGCATACCCACCGGGTGATTCCTAGTGGTCCGTCCTGACATCCGTCCACTAGGCGGCGCCCTCAAGGCAAGTGCACTCCGAGCAAAGGAGGTTTTGCATGGTCTCGCGGGTTGGGGTTTCCGAGGACTTCCGGAAACAGGTGTTGGGTTATGGGCTGACGACGGCGCAGATCCTTTATCGAATGCCGGATCATCCCTCGCTGCTGCAGAGTTACGTCTGGCAAAACTACGACCTGTTCCCGAAATTTCCCGCTTTGACCGACTTCCTGAAATTCTGGGAAGAAAAGCTCGATGGCCCGCTCTACTCGGTCACCGTGGCGCACTCCAAACTGATCAAGCCGGCCGAGATGCGCGCCGTCGATGGCGTGTTCATGCTGCACTGAGATCGCGGTCGCTCGCTTCATCACCTCGCCCCCCTAAGGAAGAGGGCGCTTTCGTGTCCTCGTTTCCGGTCAACGAGTGGCGATGAAGGGAATGCTGCTCACGACCACGATGAGCTGAATCAAATTGGAGATCATGCCTCCCCAATGCAGATGGCGTAGCCGGCGCACGGCCGTGGCATCGCCGGCATCGCGTGCCCGGAGCTGGGCATCCCATCGTGCGAGAAACCAGCGGCGTGCCCAGAATGTGGAAGCTGCAATGGCCGCGGCCGCCACAGTCAAAGCCGGTTGTCCCACCACGGCAAGGATCGCGATGCCGATGACGGCAGCAATTTCGACCATCAGAAAATAGGCGTTGAAGACGCCGCGAAGCAGCTGAGTGACTTCCGGGATATCCAGCTTCACCAGCAAGAAAGCGGGTGAAGACATCAGGAAAAATCCCATCGGAAAAAGGAGAATGACGATTGCCGCCAGCGCGGCGCCATCTGGAGTCATGCCATGGCTTTCACTCGTGCGAGGTGATGCGAAGTCTTCAGCACAATCTCAAACCCATTCCATTGGGCTTTAGTTGGAGTAGTCCTTGTCAGCAACGCCTGTTGGCCCGCAGGCAGCGAAGGGTTTATTCAGCTCATCACGCCGACGCTCGCGCCCATCAGCCAGGTGGTGAGCGTGCCGGAGATGATTGATTTCATCCCGAGCCTGAATTCGCGCTGGTTGCTGCGAATCCGATGAGTAGCTAAACGTTTGACTGCCCGCGCGCTCCAACAGATGCTTGCGCTGCGGATCGGGGTCGTCAAATGTCAAGGCCAAGAGCCGACGCGCACCATGGCGCCGCATTCGGGGAGAGGGTTGAAGAGGATTCCACCCGCCAAACCCAGCGTTATCGCAGCCGCTAGATGATGACCCATCTGCGCGCCTTACCGGACGTTTCCGGCTCGATAGGACGAAACGATGCGGTGGCCATGAGACCTGGCTACCGCGAGGATATCGACTGGCTTCGCGCCATCGCGGTGCTGGCGGTTGTCGCCTTTCACTTCGAGGCGCCTGCGATCTTCGGTGGTTTCGTCGGCGTCGACATCTTCTTCGTGATTTCCGGGTATTTAATCACCGGAATCGTACAAGCCGAACTGAAAGCCGGCACGTTCTCGTTCGCGCGCTTTTATGAACGTCGCATCCGGCGCCTGTTGCCAGCGCTCTATGCGATGGTCGCGCTGACCGCGGTGCCCACCTTTCACTATCTCCTGGCGTCCGAACGCCTCGAGTTTTTCCGGTCGGTCGCTGCGGTCGCGACCTTCACCTCGAATTTTTTCTTCTGGTGGCAAAGCGGTTATTTCGATCATGCCGCCGTGGAAAAACCGCTGCTACATACCTGGTCGCTTGCCGTTGAAGAGCAATTCTATCTGGCGCTGCCTCTGATTTTGTGGAGTTGGGTAAGGTGGAGGCGCGGCCAAGCCCTTCGGCTCTCCGTAGTACTGTTCACGATTGGTGTGGCCTCATTCGGACTGTGCATCTGGCTGATGCGCGGCCAGCATTCATCCGCCGCGTTCTTCATGAGTCCGCCGCGCGCGTGGGAATTCCTGCTCGGCGGACTGATCGCGCTTCCAAACTGCCCGATCACGCGCTTTCCGTGGGTCCGGCGGATGGCTCGCGGCCTTGGCGTTTTGCTGATTGCCATACCGGCGTTTTCGCTGCGGCAGGGACCGGGATTTCCCGGCGTCAACGCGTTGGCACCCTGCCTAGGGGCCATGATCTTCATCTGGAGCGGGATCGGCGTTCCGACGAGGCCGCGCAGCCAATATTCGCCGCTCGGCATTCTCAACTTCTTCGGCCGAATTTCGTATTCCCTCTATCTCTGGCACTGGCCAGTCTTCACGTTTGCCCGGTTCTCGAAAAGCAATCTCACGCTCGAGGCTGGTGAGAAGATTCTGCTGTTCGCTGCAACGGTCGGAATCTCCTATCTATCGTGGCGTTTTGTCGAACAACCCTTCCGCGAGAGATCCACCATTGCGACGCGGCAAGGAGCGTTTCGGCTGGCCGGGATTGCGACCGCATTGTTGCTGGTTGCCAGTGCGGGAGGAATCGGCGCCAGCTCGGGGCCGTCAAGCATGGATCAGATCGCGCGGCAGCTTGAAACCTACGACGATTACCCCGTCGAGAGGCTATACCGGTCAGGCAGCTGCTTTTCGACGCCAGATGGAATGCTTGGCGAAGCATGCCTCGCGCTCATTCCCGGCAAAATCAACCTGCTGCTGTGGGGAGACAGTTTCGCGGCGCATTATTTCCACGGGTTGCAGGTCGTAACCAATCCGAAGTCCTTAAACGTCCTGCAGGCAACGCAGCCGACGTGCATGCCGACGCTGAGCGCGGCAAGCCAAGGCCTTTCATTGTGCCGTAACCTGGCGACGCAAATGGAGGCGCTGCTTCGCGATCACAAGCCGGACGTGATTGTTCTTTCCGCCGATTGGCTGGAGGACGCCCGTCCGCCGCGGTTTGCAGGAATGATCGCCGATCTCCGGCACACCCTGGCGACACTCGACAGCCTTGGTATTTTCGTCGTTCTGCTCGGCCCGCCCGTTCAGTATCGATCCCGGTTGCCTGCCATGCTTTTGCGATCGGCACTGCGTCATGTCGATCCGCTGCCAGCCGATTTCCTGCTTGAGGATGTTTTCGCGCTGGATGAAAGGATGAAGGCGGCTTTACCGGCGCAGGGGAAGTTTTCCTACATTTCGGTGCTGGATGCCGTTTGTCCGCAGCGGCGATGCCCGCTGACAATCGAAGGCGGCATTCCTCTCGCCTGGGATCATGCTCACCTTACCGCCGAGGGTTCGGTCTATGTAATGAGCAAGGTGGTGCCGATGCTCGGGCTGGGAAACTAGATCAGCTTATCACGCCGACGATCGCGCCCATCAGGCAGGTGGTAAGCGTGCCTGAGATGATCGACTTCACCCCGAGGGCGTTGATCTCGTCGCGCCGACCGGGTGCCATGGTGCCGAGCCCGCCGATCATGATGCCGAGGCTGCCGAAATTGGCGAAGCCGCACATCGCATAGAGCATGATCAGGCGCGAACGCGGATCGAGCGCGTCAGTCCCGAGTTTGGCAAGGTCAACATAGGCGATCAGTTCGTTGAGCACGGTCTTGGTCCCCATCAGGCCGCCGGCGGTGACCGCCTGCGACCAGGGCATTCCCATCAGCCAGCACACCGGCGCCATCGCATAGCCGAGAAGCCGTTGCAGTGAGATGGTCCGACCGCCGATTTCCGGTAACAAGCCGAGCAGGGCGTTGGCGAGATAAACCAGCGCCACCAGCACGATCAGCATGGCGACGATATTGAGCAGCAGGTCGACGCCCGCCGTGGTGCCCTTGACGATGGCGTCCATGGTGCTGGTGGCAGGCTTTTCCGGATCGGAGAGACCAGCGGCATCGCCCAGTTCGCCCGCGGTGCGCTTATCCGAAGTTTCCGGCACCATGATCAGACTGATCAGGATCGCGGCGGGTGCGCCGAGCACGGAGGCAATTACGAAATGTGCCGCTGCATCCGGAATCAGCGGCGCCAGCAATGTGGCATAGAGCACAAGGACGGTGCCGGCGATTCCGGCCATGCCGCCGGTCATCACCAGAAACAATTCGCTGCGCGACAATTGCGCGAGATAAGGCCGAATGAACAAGGGCGCCTCGACCATGCCGAGAAAGATGTTGGCAGCGGTCGATAATCCGACCGCGCCGCCGACGCCAAGCGTTCGCTCCAGCAGCCAGGCCATGCCGCGCACGATCGGCGGCAGGATACCCCAGTAGAACAGGAGCGTGGTGAGCACGCTCATCACCAGCACAATCGGGAGCGCCTGAAAGGCGAGAATGAAATCGGCCCCGGGCGATTTCAATTCGAAGGGAAGCGTTCCGCCGCCGACATAGCCGAACACAAAGGACGTGCCGGCGCGCGAGGCGTTGGCGATCGCGCCGACCGCGTCATTGATGGCGCCGAACGCGTGCGCGAGGACCGGTAGTTTGATGAGCGCCACTGCGGTTGCCATTGTCACTACAAGCCCGATGGCGGCCTGTCTCAACGATACCGCGCGACGGTTTTCGCCGAAGGCGACGGCGAGCCCGAGCATTGCGAAAATGCCGAGCACTGATTGCAGTTGCAGCATGGCTTCCCCCGTTTCCCCGGCAAATATGACAGGGAGTGCAAGAATCGCGCAACGCTTGCCGCCGTCTTCTCTGAACATTGTCTGGACTTTATTGCCCGGACCTGTTCAGACCTGTGCCGTGCTGATGTTCGGATTTGGCGCCGCCCGTGGTGCCAGGCCGGCCAACCATAAAAAGACTGACCCCACAATGTCGTCTACCGTCGCGGCGGGCGCGGCAAGCTTGTTTCGCCATCGATCCTTGCTGCTGTTTCTGTCGTCGCGCGGTCTGTTGCGGTTCGCAAGCCAGATCGCGGCGGTTGCGATCGGCTGGCAGGTCTATGAACTGACGGACAGCGCCTTTGCGCTCGGCATGATCGGGCTGGTTCAATTCCTGCCGGCCGGCATCCTGGTATTCGTTGCCGGCCACGCGGCCGACCGCTTCGATCGCCGGCGCGTCATGCAGGCGTGCCAGCTGGCCGAGGGGCTCATCGCGGTTTTTCTCGCCCTTGGTGCTTATCTCGGCTCGCTCACCGTTCCTCAGATCTTTGTGGCCACGCTGGCGCTCGGCACTCTGAACGCTTTTGAAGGGCCGGCAACGGCGGCATTGTTGCCGCAGGTGGCCCCCGAGGGGACGCTGCAGCGGGCCACCGCCATGTCCAGCGGTTCGGCGCAACTGGCCATTATCACCGGGCCTGCGCTGGGCGGATTTGCCTACGCGCTCGCCCCGAGCCTGGCCTATGGTCTGATGGCCCTGTTTTCGTTCGCTGCCGTCATCATGAGCGGCGCTATCCGCATTGCGCGCCGCTTGGAAATCAAAAATTCCGCTTCCTCCTCGGACCTGTTCGCCGGCGCGCGCTTCGTCCGGCGCAATCCGGCGATCCTTGGCACGATCTCACTTGATCTGTTCGCGGTGCTGTTTGGCGGGGTGACGGCGCTGCTGCCGATCTATGCGCGCGACATCCTGCAAACCGGTCCGCTGGGTCTTGGGATTCTGCGCGCCGCCCCGGCGGTCGGCGCGTTGCTGATGACAACTCTGCTCGCACGCCGCACCATTAACCGCCGTGTGGGCATGCGGATGTTCCAGGCGGTGATCCTGTTCGGGATAGCCACCGTGGTATTTGCGCTTTCCCACTGGATGTGGCTGTCTGTGCTGTCGCTCGCCGTACTTGGCGCCGCCGATACCATCAGCGTGGTCATTCGCCTGTCGCTGGTGCAGCTCTCCACCCCCGATGACATGAGAGGCCGCGTCGGCGCCGTGAATTTTCTGTTCGTTAACGCCTCCAACCAGCTCGGCCAGTTCGAAAGCGGGATCGCGGCTGCGCTGCTCGGCGCGGTGCCTGCGGCCGTGCTCGGCGGCGTCGGCACCATTGTCATCGCGCTACTGTGGATGAGACTGTTTCCGACGCTGCGCGACATGGAGCGGCTTGAATAGAAGCGGCATTATTTGTGGGAAGCTGATCGGTTCACTTTCGCCTCATCGATATCGCTTCGGTTGAGCAGATAGTCGAGCGAGCCGACGCGATACCATCGATAGCCGTAGCCCTCGAGCACGATCCTGTGTTTGCCCTTGGCGTCGGCATGGCTGTGGTCTTCGGCCAGCAGGTTGATCAAATGCTTGCTGGGCTCCTCTGCCAGCCCGGCTTTGAACGAGGTTTCACGAGGGTTTTCGTCGAGGTTGTGGACGAATAGAGCGGAATTGTTTCGCCAGTCGTAGCGCATGATGAGCACCGCAGGATCGCGCGTGCGAATGACCGTGAAATCGCCCCAGCCGATCTCTGGCACCTCCTTGCGCATGCGTATGATACGTTCCATCCAGTTCAGCATCGAGTTTGGGTTACGGCGCTGGCTGGCGACGTTGACGTGTTCAAAGCCGTAAGGCCCGCGGTCAATCACGGGCACGCTGGGCCGGTCGCTTTTGGTGAAGCCTGCATGCGGCTCGGTCGACCATTGCATCGGCGTACGCGCGCAGTTGCGTTCGGGTAGATCGAGATTGTCGCCCATGGCGATTTCATCGCCGTAACGGAGCACGGGCGTTCCCGGCAGGGTCGCCATCAGGCTATAGGCGAGCTCAAGCCTGCGCCGGTCTCCGCCCAGCATCGGCGCGAGCCGCCGGCGAATGCCGCGATCGTAAAGCTGCATGTGCTTGTCAGGACCGAATGCCTGAAAGACCCGCTGCCGCTGCGTCTTGGTCAGTCGGCCGAGATCAAGTTCGTCATGATTGCGAAGGAAGAGTCCCCATTGCGCCGTGACCGGCCGCGGCTTCGTTTCCATCAGCGCATCGGCGAGGGGCCGCGTATCGGCCGAAGCCAGCGCGTAGAACAGATGCTGGTTGACGTGAAAATTGAACATCATCTGCATGCGATCGCCATCGCCGCCGAAATATTCCATGTCGGTCTTCGGCACTACATTGGCCTCGGCGAGAATGATCGCATCTCCCTTCCGCCATTGCAGGAATTCGCGGAATGACCGCAGCATCTCGTATTGCTCGACGGGCTTGCGGACTGTGGCGCCTTTGGTTGCGATCACAAAGGGCACGGCATCCATTCGAAATCCCGAGACACCCAGTTGAATCCAGAAACCCATGATCTTGAGGATTTCGGCCTGCACTTTCGGGTTGGACGTATTGAGGTCCGGCTGGAAATCGTAGAACCGGTGGAAGTACCAGGCGCCGGCTTTTTTATCCCGACTCCAGGTCGATTTTTGCACGCCTGGAAATACCATGCCGGTGTTGGCTGTCTTCGGTCGCTTGTCCGACCAGACGTACCAGTCGCGGTATTCGGAGTCCGGAGATTTTCGGGCCTCCTGAAACCAGGAATGCTGGTCGGAGGTGTGGTTGACTACGAGATCGATGATCACGCGAATGCCGCGTTGACGGCACCCATGCGCGAATTCGACGAAATCGCCGAGCGTTCCATACCGGGGATCGACCCCGTAGTAATCCGCAATGTCATAGCCGTCGTCTTTGCCGGGCGAGGGCTGAAACGGCATCAGCCAGACGGCGGTGACTCCCAGACCATGCAGATAATCAAGGCGCCGCAAAAGACCGCGAAAATCCCCGACCCCATCGCCGTTCGAATCCATGAAGGTTGCCACGGACAGGCAATAGATGAAGCCGTTCTTGTACCAGAGGTCATCGATCATTTCGGCCGGATATCGATAGAGGTTCAGCGCAGCGCGCTACCTATAAGTTCTGACCGCAACCGAGAGTTCCGGGACGCTGAACCGGTATCGCGGTTGCCGATCGGAGCCGGCGCGGTAAAGTTTTAAAAGCCGCCGGAGAGGGGCTAGCCGCGGCCGACATAGGGCATCTTCGTCGCCATTACCGTCATGAACAGCACGTTGGCGTCGAGCGGCAGGTTGGCCATGTAGACGATCGCATCAGCGACGGCGCTGACATCCATGCGGGGTTCGGCCATCAGCTGGCCGTTCGGCTGCAGGATTCCGCCGGCCATCGCATCCGTCATCGAGGTTGCGGCATTGCCGATATCGATTTGACCCACCGCGATGTCGTAAGCGCGTCCGTCGAGACTGGTGGCGCGGGTGAGGCCGGTGATGGCGTGTTTGGTTGCCGAGTAGGGAGCGGAGAACGGTCGCGGCGCGTGCGCCGAAATGGATCCGTTATTGATGATGCGACCGCCGCGCGGCGTCTGATCCTTCATGATGCGGAAGGCATGCTGCGAACACAGAAATGGTGCCGTGAGGTTGGTGGCGACCACCTTGTGCCAGTCGGCAAGGCTGACATCTTCAAACGGTACCGGTGGCGCGCCCACTCCGGCATTGTTGAAGAGCAGGTCTAGCCGGCCGTAGACGTCCATGATTTTTGTAAATAGCGCGCCGATCGATCCGGGATCGGTCATGTCGGCCGTTACCACGAGGCTTTTGCCGGGCTGGCCAACGTGGGCTGTCTCCTCCAGAGCCTCGCGGCGGCGTCCGCTGAGCACGACATTAAAGCCGGCCTTCATCAACGCCACCGCGGCAGCCCGTCCGATCCCGCTGCCGGCTCCGGTGACCAGAGCGATCCGGGCAGCGCCTGCCGGGGCGCTGGTCAAGCGCCCTTGTCCTTACGCTTTTCGGCTTCCGTCTTGTAGGGAGGGCGGGGGATGTTCTGGTGCGCCGCTCGCAAGGCCGCCGACCAGCGCGATCGCAAATCATGAAAATAGGGTTCGTCCTGTTCAATGCGATGGTTGAGATCCGCCTCGCACGCATCGTTCCGCACCACCAGGACATCGATGGGCAGCCCCACACCCAGGTTGGAACGCATCGTCGAGTCCATGGAAATCAGGCTGGTTTTCAGCGCGTCGTAAAGATCAACATCATAATGCATAGCACGATCCAGCACCGGCTTGCCGTATTTGTGCTCGCCGATCTGCAAATAGGGCGTGTCGGTCGTGCATTCGATGAAATTGCCCGCCGGATAGATCATGAACAGGCGCATCCGCGATCCCTTGATCTGGCCGCCGAACAGGAACGAGACGTCGAAATTGATATCCTCGGATTTCAGCGCCACGCCTTCGGTGGCATTGACGGCGCGAATGGCGCGGCCGATCCGCTGCGCCGCCTGGAACATGGTGGGCGCATTGAGAAGCGTTTCCACTTCGCCGGTGATCGGATCTTCCAATCCTTCGGTCAGGGTCGAGAGCACCGATTGGCTGATCGCCAGATTGCCGGCGCTGGCGATCGCCATGATCCGCTCGCCGGGCTTGCTGAACACATGCAGCTTGCGAAAGGTCGAAACGTTATCGAGGCCCGCATTGGTCCGGGTGTCGGCAATCATGACAAGCCCGTCCCGCACCAATACGCCACAGCAGTAGGTCATGTCCGAACCCCGATCGTGTGAAACAAACTTACTAGCCAATTTCCGACCGCGCTCCAACCCCCGTGGATGGACCGATGCAGGCGTCTCGCCCGCCAATTCAGCGGTGGCATCCTATCCATTCCCTAGCTAAAAACGGCGCATGGATTGGGGGAAAAGGCATGCGAAACCGGCTAGCTATCGGCGCTATTTTGGTCGCCACCCAGGTGTTGAGCACGACGACGGCATTTGCCGGACCATGGGAAGATGGCATGGCCGCCTATAATCGCAGTGACTATGTCCCGGCGATACAGATTTTCCGGCCGCTAGCGAGAGCCGGCAATCATGAGGCGCAAAAGATGCTAGGTCTGATGTATCGTCGCGGGCAGGGCGTGGTCCGAAGCTCGATCCACGCGGCGATGTGGCTGACGCTGGCCTCCCATCGCGGCAATTCCCCTGCTGACCGCGAATTGCGCAAGGTTATGAAAACCATGACTCCGGAACAGTTCGATCAGGCCCGGGCGATGATGCAGAGTTGCGAGGCGTCGAACTTCACCTACTGCGAATAAGGCTGAACCGGCTTGCAGCCGGTCCTCGACTACGATTGGGTCTGCCGATGGGCCTGATCCACCTTGACCGCAACAGACAGCGTTTCGGCCCCTCCGCCATAACGTGTGCCACGTACCGGCGCGGCTCCGAGATAATCGAGCCCGACCGCGACCCGCACATGGGCGTCGGTGGCGCAGATGGCGTTGGCGGGATCGAAGCTGACCCAGCCGAGATCGGGGACGAAGGCTTCCGCCCAGGCGTGGCCGGCTTCCTGGTGGGTGACGCCGTCGGCCCGCATGAAATGCCCGGAGACAAAGCGCGCCGGCACACCCGCGGTTCGCGCGCAGGCGATGAAGATGTGAGCGTAGTCCTGGCAGACGCCGCGCCGCAAGGTGAAGGCCTCGGCCGCCGACGTGCCGGAGTGGGTTGGATTTTCGTCGAAAGTCATGTGATCGCTGATCTGCGACATCAGCGCATGCAGGAACCCGAGGACGTCGCTGTCGGCCTCTGAACGCAAGTCGCGGGAAAACCCTGCCATCGCAGGGTTGGTGTCGGTCAGCGGCGTCGGCCGCAGGAACAGGCTCGGCGGAAACCGCTCATCGGTTCCTTTCAGAACACCCCCGGTGTCGTGTGTTTCGACCAGTCCCTCGACGCTAATCGTCAGATCGGAGATCGGTCCGTGCGTGAGCACGTGCGTGATGTTTCCGAAGGCATCTTCGTGAACATCGAATTTCGAATCGGTCGAGACGCCGATCTGCCATTCGGCAACGTATTGGCCGTCATGGCTGCCCGGGGTCATGCGCAGAATCTGAATGACGCCGGTCGCGTCGGGCTCGTAGCGGTAGGTTGTGGCATGGGCAATTCGCAGGCGCATGGAAGAACCGAGGTTGCCGGGTAGATGTTCAGTCCGGCTTTCGCCGGAGTCCGAATTGGTTTGCACCCGCTCTCGGCGGGCTCTGGCTAGCTGGCGCTCAGTTCGCGCCCTTTGCGTCGTTGCTTTCAAGCAAAAGGTCGATGGCCGGGTCAAGCCCGGCCAGCCCCGTCAGATCAGATATTGCTTGGTAATGATCTCCCCGAGCCGGCTATTGTCGCCGATGAACTCCTGGATGAATTCATGCAGCCCTCGCTGGAAGATGTCATCCATGTTGCTGTGCTCCAGACGGTTGCGGATACCTCGGGCATGGCGCTGCGAGGGCCCCTGACGGCCATAGGCGACGCCGATCTGGTCGAGGTTGCGCACCAGATTGCCGTAGCAGCTCGCAAGCGAACGCGGCAGCGAGTCATTGAGGATCAGGAGGTCGGCGATCAGCCAGGGCTTCAGGGTCTCGCGGTAGACCCAGTGATAGGCCGTCAACGCCGAGACCGAACGCAGGATCGAGGACCATTGATAATAATCCAGGGGTCCGCCGACATGTTCCTTCGCCGGCAGCAGCAGATGATATTTGACATCGAGGATACGTGCCGTGTTGTCGGCGCGCTCCAGATGCAGGCCAAGCCGCGAGAACCAGTAGGCGTCGTTGCGCAGCATGGTCCGGTAGGCCGAGCCGTCGAAACGCAGCGAGATCTCCTGCACGAATCGCAGGAAGCGCGCGAGGTCCTCGCGCGTTTTGGTGCCCTTGCTCCAGACTTCCTGCAATTCGATCCAAGCCGAATTGATAGTGTCCCACATTTCGCTGGTCAGCGCGGTGCGGACCGATCGCGAGTTGAGCCGCGCGTTCTCGATGCAATTGCGGATCGAAGAGGGATTGTCAGGCGCAAAGGACAGGTAATCGACGACGCTCTGTTCGTTGGCGATCTCGTGATTCCGGTAGAATCCCGTCGACACGCCGGCGGTTAAAAGCGCTGAATCCCATTCATTGGTCTTGCCCACATAGGCGTTCGGCAGGGCGGTGACGCGCAGGGTTGCCTCGATGGTGCGCGCCAGATATTCCGCGCGTTCGACATAGCGGGCCAGCCAGTAGAGGTTTTCGGCGGTACGTGACAGCATGGGGCGATGTCGCTCTCCTGAAACTCGATCGGCGCGATCCCGGACTATTCGTCCAGAATCCAGGTGTCCTTGGTACCGCCGCCCTGGCTCGAATTGACCACCAGCGAACCTTCTTTCAGCGCCACGCGCGTCAGTCCGCCGGGGACGATGGTGATGTGGTCGCGGCCGGTCAGAACGAAAGGCCGCAGATCGACATGGCGCGGCGCCAGCCCGGATTCGGTGCAGGTTGGGCAGGTCGACAATGCGAGCGTCGGCTGGGCGATGAAGCCCTCCGGTTCGCGTTTCAATTTGTCGCGGAACGCTTCGATCGTCGCCTTGGTCGCGGCAGGCCCGATCAACATGCCGTAGCCGCCGGATCCGTGGACTTCCTTCACGACGAGTTCGCCGAGATTATCGAGGACATAAGCGAGATCCTTGGACTCGCGGCAACGCCAGGTCGGGACGTTCTTCAGGATCGGCTCTTCGCCGAGATAGAACTTCACGATCTCGGGCATGTAGGAATAGATCGCCTTGTCATCGGCGATGCCGGTTCCGACCGCGTTGGCCAGCGTGACGTTGCCGGCGGCATAGGCCGACATCAGGCCGGGCACGCCGAGCGCGGAATCGGGCCTGAAGGTGAGGGGGTCGAGGAAGTCGTCGTCGACCCGGCGATAGATCACGTCGACCCGCTTGAGGCCTTCGGTGGTTCGCATGAACACCTCGTCATTCTTGACGATGAGGTCGCGACCCTCGACGAGTTCAATGCCAAGCTTGTCGGCCAGAAACGAGTGCTCGTAATAGGCGGAATTATAAACGCCGGGGGTCATCAGCGCGACCGTCGGCTCGGCGCTGGCGCCCAACGGCGCGACCGAACGCAGCGCGGACAACAATTCGTCAGGATATTTCTCCACCGGCGCCACCCGGTGGCGGGCGAACAGGTCCGGAAATAGCCGCATCATGATCTCGCGGTTTTCCAGCATGTAGGAGACCCCAGAGGGGGTGCGGGCGTTATCCTCCAGCACGTAGAAATCTTCCGGATTGACGCGCACGATGTCGATGCCGGCGATGTGCACATAGACATCGTGGGGAACATCCTGCCCATTCATCTCGGGCCGGAATACCGGGTTCTGGAAGATCAGGTCGTCGGGAATGAGCTGGGCGCGCAGGATGTCGCGGCCGTGATAGATGTCGCGCAGGAACATGTTGAGCGCCCGCACGCGCTGCCGCAAACCTTTGTCGAGAATGTTCCATTCCCTGGCGGAGACGATCCGGGGGATCACGTCGAAGGGGATCAGCCGCTCCTGGGCTTCCGCGTCGCCATAAACCGCGAAGGTGATGCCGATGCGGCGGAACAGAAGCTCGGCCTCGTGGCGGCGATATTCCAGGGCTTCCGCCGGCGTTTCCTTGAGCCAGCGGGATAATTCCAGGTAGGCCGCGCGGGGATCGCCCTGCGGCCCATTCATTTCATCGAACGCGACGGCCATGTATCCTGACTATGTGATGCCGACCATGATGCCATGCGCGACTGTGCATGGCTGAAACAGATGGTAGCAAGGCTCGGGCCAGCGGGATATGCATTCGATTGCAACATTTGCTAAGGAAGCAAGACCTTCTGCTCGAAAAACTGGCTGTCGGATGCTTATTTCCTTGGCAGGCCTCGTGGGCGGGTTTCTCCTCGCCCGGCGGGTTGACCGGGAGCGGGTTTTGACTTTCGTGGACGTCCGCCCAGGCGGCAAGGAGAGCTCATGAGCGATATCGTCACGGCGGGGATCTTGGTCATCGGCGACGAAATCCTGTCTGGCCGGACCAAGGACAAGAATATCGGTTTTATCGCCGAGTATCTCACCAATATCGGCATCGATCTCCGCGAAGTCCGGGTGGTGGCCGATGATGAAGCCGATATCATCGCGGCGCTGAACGCCCTGCGCGCCCGCTACGATTACGTCTTTACCACTGGGGGCATTGGTCCGACCCACGACGACATTACCGCCGACAGCGTCGCCAAGGCGTTCGGCGTCGGCATCGACCACCATCCTGAAGTGGTCGCGCGGTTTCGTGAACGGTTTCAGGGCCAGGGTGAGCTGAACGAGGCGAGGCTGCGGATGGCGCGGATCCCCGATGGCGCGGAACTGATTCAGAGCGCGACGATCCTGGCGCCCGGCTTCAAGATCGAGAATGTCATCGTCATGGCGGGCGTGCCGTCGATCATGCAGGCAATGATGGATATCGTCTCGCCCAAGCTGAAATCGGGCGTTCGCATGCTCTCTGAATCCGTGCAGGCCAATGCCCGGGAGGGGGACATCGGCGGTCCCTTGCGGGAAATCGCTACTGCCCATCCCGACACCATCATCGGCAGCTATCCGTTTTTGGATGACGAGCGCAAACCGAACACCAATCTGGTGGTCCGATCCCGGGATCAGGACAAACTCACTGCCGCCATGACGGCGATCAAGGAAATGCTGGCCGGGCTTAACGTCAGCCGCTGATCGCCGCGGTCCCCAAATACGAGGCTTATCGTGAGCAAGGATTCTCTGTTCTGGAAGATTTTGGATGGGCGGGCTCCGCAGGCGCCGTCGTCCCTTTTGCTTCGGTCGAAATTCGTCTCGGTCGATGGCGAGCGCGGCATCGTTGAGATGACATTCCAGGCGATCGAGGATTTTCTCAATCCGATCGGGGTCGTGCAGGGCGGCTTCCTGACGGCAATGCTCGACGCCACCATGGGGCCGGCGGTGGTCTCAACCGTCGGCGAGGACGAGTTC
>Ga0207674_10005545_pt1 | contig 14980 bp, 14 predicted proteins | sample KBSCornC72_FD_184303 | JGI IMG/M metagenome (GOLD analysis project Ga0207674, IMG submission 184303) | Corn rhizosphere microbial communities from Kellogg Biological Station, Michigan, USA - KBS Corn C7-2 (SPAdes) (version 2) | ecosystem: Host-associated > Plants > Roots > Rhizosphere > Soil ... | reverse complement strand
GCCTTGAGGATGAAGGAGAGTGGCCCGAAGGCTTGCGTGTAGGAGAGCCCGTGGTACGAGGGATCCGGTTCGGTGAACTCCTTGAAGCGGCTGGAAGCGGCCCAGTCGAACCGGCCGGCGTCGACGATAACGCCACCGATGGTGGTGCCGTGTCCCCCGATGAATTTCGTGGCGGAGTTGACGACAATATCGGCTCCCCACTCGATGGGTCGAAGTAGGGCTGGCGAGGCGCAGGTATTGTCGATCACCAGAGGGAGGCCGTTTTCGTGGGCTATGGAAGCTAGCTTCTCGACATCAATAACGTCGAGTTTGGGATTGCCGAGGGACTCGGCGTAGATGGCGCGGGTCTTTGGATTGATGGCGGCACGCACAGCATCGAAGTCGTCGGGATCGACAAAGCGGACGTTAATGCCAAGGCGCGGTAGGGTGTAGTGGAAGAGGTTATAAGTGCCGCCGTAGAGCGAATTGCTGGAGATGATTTCGTCGCCAGCGGCAGCCAGCGTTGTGATGGTGAGCGTTTCCGCCGCCTGGCCCGACGCAGTCGCTAGGGCTGCTGCTCCGCCTTCGAGAGCTGCGACTCTCTTCTCGAAGACGTCGGTCGTCGGGTTCATGATGCGGGTGTAGATATTCCCAAACTCTTTCAATGCGAAGAGTCGGCCAGCGTGGTCGGCATCCTGAAAAAGGTATGAAGTGGTCTGGTAGATAGGCACGGCACGCGAGCCGGTAGCAGGATCGGGCGACTGTCCGCCATGGACGGCGATGGTGGCTAGCTGTTGCTTCTTCTCGTCTGACATCCTGTTGTCTCCTTCGAATTAGTTCATGAGTGAGAGCTGCATGAACCGAAAATGCGAAAGCCCGAATCCGTTTTGGATCCGGGCCGCCGGTTCTGATCGGTTGCGCCTAGCGCATTTGCCGCTCAGATTTCACGCACGCGGACCCGCATGTGCAACAGATGCACATGGCCATGGCCTCAATCCCGTGTGTGGCTGAGCTCAGCATTGAAGGAAGTATCTCGGACCGCGTCAGGAAGTGTCAAACGGGAAATGTCAGATAAAAGTCAATTCTGAGATAGCTCTATTCGTCGGACTTCCAGACGTAGGCTCCGGGCTGGGAGAGGCCGATGTGGGCGAGGACACGGAAAGCGAACTGGCGAGCCATTTCGGTGGAGTCGGCTGGCTTGTTGTAAAAGGCAGGCATCACGGGAAAGACGGTCGCTCCGGCTTCCGCGACCAGGCTCATGTTGCGAAGGTGGATGCGATTGAAGGGTGTTTCGCGAACGCAGAGGAGGAGCGGACGGCGTTCTTTGAGGGTGACGTCGGCGGCGCGTGTGATGAGTGAGTTGGCGAGACCGTTGGCGATCGTAGCGAGTGTACCCATGGAACACGGCAGGATGATCATCCCGCCAGAAGGATAGCTGCCGCTCGCTATGGAGCCGCCGATGTCGGAATCAGAGTGCTGGGTGATTTTCTTTGGCGACGTGCCGAGGAGTTTTTCAAGCAAACCAGTGCGGCCGGAAACACCGAGTTCCTCCGCAATGACGCGAAGCGAGTTCTCGGAGGCAACAAACTGAATGCGTTCTATGCGATCGTCGGATTCGAGGGCACGCAGGAGTTCTTGGCAGAGGACCGCGCCTGATGCTCCGGTGATGGCGACGGTGAGATTCACTCTTCGAAGTCTCCGGGCTTGCTCTCGTTCCACTCCTGCATCATGCGGGCGTATTCCTCCGAGGCGCCATATTGTTCGAGACGTTTTTTCTCGTCGAAGGCTTCCTTGTGCTGGCCTGCGCTCCAGAGCATGCGAAAGAGCATGATGGAGGAGATTTCGGATTCCGGCGAAAGCTTGACGGCTACGCGGCCGTGGTCAATGGCTTGGTGGTGCTTGCTCTCACGCGAGAGGACCCAGCCGTAGTAGCTGTGAATGATGGAACTTTCTGGGAACTCATCGACAAGCCCCTTCATCCACTGCTCGGCTTGTTCGAGTTCCTCATCAGCCGAGTTGATGACTTCCTGAATCGTCCCCAGCACTCTTTCGGCGGCATAGTCAGGAATCTGATTCATCGCGCTTATTCTCCAAGGACCCGTTTGAAGATAGCGTCGACGTTACCGAGCTGTCGGGTGTAGTCGAAGGTGTGTGCGAGTTTGTCAGCACTGAGGAGGCCGGTGATAACTGAATCTTTGGCTACTTCGTCGCGGAAAATCAGGTCTTCTTTCCAGGCGCGCATGGCGTGGCTCTGAACAAGATGGTAAGCATCTTCGCGGAACATCCCGGCCTCGGCGAGGTCGAGCAGAAGCTGTCCAGAGAAAATGAGGCCGCCAGTTGACTCGAGGTTCTTCTTCATGCGCTCGGGGTAGACGAGCAGGCGATCGAGGAGATCGGTTGTTTTGGCGAGTAGGTAGTCTGCCAGGATCGTAGAATCCGGAAAGATCACCCGCTCGACGGATGAATGCGAGATGTCCCGCTCATGCCACAAGGCGACGTTCTCGAGTGCGGCCTGGGAGTTTCCCCGAAGGACGCGAGCGAGGCCGCTGATCTGCTCGCTTGTGATGGGATTCTTCTTGTGCGGCATTGCAGAAGAGCCCTTCTGCTTTTCGCTGAAGTACTCCTGCGCCTCGCGAACCTCGGTGCGCTGAAGGTGCCGGATCTCGACGGCGATCTTGTCGAGAGTACTGCCAATGACGGCGAGGGTGCCGATGTAAGCAGCGTGGCGATCGCGCTGAATGACCTGCGTGGCGACTGGCGCGGGATGCAGGCCCAGACGCTCGCAAATACGCTCTTCGTGCTCAGGCCTGAGATGGCCGAAGGTACCAACAGCGCCGGAGAGCTTGCCCACGCGCATATCGTCAGCAGCGGCTTCGAAGCGCTTGAGGTTGCGTTGCATCTCCGCATACCAATTGAGGAACTTGAGACCAAAAGTTGTCGGCTCCGCGTGGATGCCGTGGGTACGGCCTATGGTGGGCGTGTGCTTGAACTCGAGGGCTCGACGGCGAAGCACCTCCATCAGCGACTCTATGCCGCGGCAGATCAGCGCTGAAGCTTCCTTTACCTGGAGAGCCTGTGCGGTGTCGACGATGTCATTAGAGGTCAGGCCATAGTGAAGCCAGCGAGATTCTTCCCCTAGGCCCTTAGCTTTGAGGCTCTCCGCTACGGCGGTGGTGAAGGCAATCACGTCGTGCTTGACCTCGGCTTCGATCTCGAGAATCCGTTCAGCGGAGGCTGAAGCCTTCTGCGCTATTGCATCAGCCGCGGATTGGGGAATGACACCGTCTTCGGCGAGCACTGCGCTGGCCGCGGATTCAACCTGGAGCCAGCAGCGGTATTTGTTGTCCTCGGTCCAGATGCGCCCCATGGCCGGGCGGGTGTAGCGCTTGATCATAAAGGCAGCTTTTAGCTCCTAGCCGTTGGCTCTTAGCTGCACCGGGAAACGGAATGTTTCCATGCAGCGGACTACGACTGTTCAGCCACAACTCTTGATTCTACAGGCTGAAAGGCTCAGTTTCGAGGGATGCCGAAGCGTTTATGCAACTCATCGTAGAGGAGGCCGCGACCGGGTTTGTAAGGTTGGAACCATTCGCCGTCGATGACGAGTTGGGGGATGGCACGCTTGCCAACATGGCGAATTACCTCGGCCGAGGCGGCCGGATCGGCATCTACATTGATTTCGGTGTATTCAATCCCGTGATTTTCGAGAAACTGCTTGGCCGCCCGGCAATCTCTGCACCAAGAGGCGGTGTAGACCTGAACCTTCATTGGGTAATTTTACCGGGTCGTTTACGATGCCTCTGTGACGGCTGAACAGATAAAGTCCCTGCTGAGGCTTGCGCCACATCCGATTGAAGGCGGGTCCTTTCGACAAACCTGGGCTGCGCCTGAAAACCTTGACCTGCCGCGAGGCTCGCGCTCGCTCGGAACGGCGATCTACTACCTGCTCGAACAGGGGCAGTTTTCAGAGATGCACTTGCTGGAGTCGGATGAGATGTTTCACTTTTACTGGGGTGATCCGGTAGAAATGCTGCAGCTGTTTCCGGACGGGCGATCTGTCGTTTTGACTCTAGGACAGGATCTGTTGGCAGGACAGCAGGTACAGGTGCTGGTTCCGGCGGCGGTCTGGCAGGGTACGCGGCTGATTCAGGACGGCACGGTCGCACTGCTTGGGTGCACAGTTGTGCCGGGGTTCGATTATGCCGATTATCACAACGCGAGCTATGACGAGCTGGCGGCGAAGTGGCCGCAGGAGAAGGAGCGAATAAGGGCGCTTACGCGGTTTTAGTTCGCCTATCGCGGAAGAAGACGCGTAATAGTTCAGAACATTGCTCGGCGAGTATTCCTTGTCCTACAAGCATCTGGTGATTGAGCTGGGGGTGGTTCAAAACCGCGAGGACTGATCCGCAGGCGCCAGCTTTGGGATCAGCAGCGCCATAGACGAGTCGGTCGATGCGGGCGTGGATCATCGCTCCGGCGCACATCGCGCAAGGCTCAAGCGTGACAAACAATGTGCAGCCGCTGAGGCGGTAGTTGCCCAGGATAGCGGCCGCATGCCGCATTGCTACTATCTCGGCGTGTGCGGTGGGATCGCTAGTACGGATTACAGAGTTTTGACCATGGGCTATGATCGCGCCGTCGTGCACGACTACGGCGCCTATGGGAACCTCCCCGGCTTCGGCGGCCTTACGGGCTTCAGAGAGCGCGATCCGCATCGCTTCGAGGTCGGAGATCATGGGGAACATGGTACGGCAAATCTGCGAGGACGTAATCACAGTGTGATGTGACGAAGGTGCAAGCGCCGTGTCTAGTGTTCTCGTCGCCCCTCGGGAGCTTTCCCTTGGTCGCGACTACCTGCCCCACGCTGAAGCACAAGGTAACGAACGCTGCGCCTCCGGCTCGGGGTCACAATGAACGAACCTGCGCATCTATCGTCAGGCAGGCTGCTGCTGAGTCATGCAATGAAGGGTGCCGAGACCCCAGACGAGATCGACGGCGTGGATGCCGATGACTTCGCGATCCGGAAAAGCATCAGCGATGATGCCGAGGGCGACGCGGTCGTTGGGATCGTGAAACGTGGGAACCAGAACCACTCCGTTGGCGATGTAGAAGTTGGCGTAGCTGGCGGGGAGGCGCTGTTTGCGGAAGACGACAGGACGCGGAAGAGGAAGTTCGATGATAGTGAATTGCTTGCCGTCGAGGGTGCGAGCTCCTTTGAGGCGTTGAAGATTCTCGGCGAGCGGCTCGTGGTTTGAATCCCCGGTGTTCGGTTCGACAGCCGTGAGGATAGTAGACGGTCCGACGAAGCGCGTGATGTCGTCGACGTGGCCATGCGTATCGTCGCCTGAAATTCCCCGCGCCAGCCAGATGACTAAGTCCATACCGAGATAGTCGCTGAACGCTTGCTCCAGCTGTTCGCGGCTGACTCCGGGATTGCGCTGCTGGACTTGGCTGAGGAGACACTCTTCAGTGGTCAGCATGGTGCCCTGGCCGTTGGAGTCGATGGAGCCACCTTCGAGAACTAGGCGGCGCTGCTCATCATTGATATCGATGGTAGGCTGCCACTCGGGTAGGCTTAGCAGTTCGGCGGCGCGAGCGGGAAGCTGGTCATCGAGGTGCCAGTCGGAGTACTTGGCCCAGGCGTTGAAACGCCAATTCGTGATTGCGACCTGTCCTTGTTGATTGCGAACGAAGATGGGACCGGAGTCCCTGGTCCAAACGCGGTCGGTGGGCCACTGGTGAAAGCTGACTTTCTCGAGAGTGGCGTGGGCGCGATCGAGGATGCTGATGGCGCGGCGCTGTTCCTTCTCATCCTGAACGAGGAGGTGGACACGCTCGTGCGCCGTAAGAAGACGGACGATTTCGGCGTAGAGCCAAGGAATGGCTTGGAACTTGCCAGGCCAGTCTTCGGGATTGTGAGGCCATGCAAGCCAAGTGGCCTCGTGCGGCTCCCATTCCGCAGCCATTCGGTAGCCGATTTGTCTTGGTGTCTTCGCGGCCATGCCTACTCGCCGTCTCCGAAACCGGGGTCGAGGAAACGACTGGTGATAGGCGTGTAGGCGTCGATGCGGCGGTCGCGGAGGAATGGCCAATTGCGCCGTGTGTCTTCGAGCTGAGCCGTGTCGATTTCCCCGATGAGAATCTCTTCCTCAGTGTGCGAAGCCTTCGCAACGACGCGGCCGAACGGGTCGGATAGAAAACTGCCACCCCAGAACTCGAGGCCCGGACCGGGGGCGCGGTTGCCTCGGATGTCGCCCGTCTCATGGCCGACCCGGTTCACGCCGGCAACGTAGACACCGTTGGCAATAGCATGGGCGCGCTGGATTGTCTGCCAGGCGTCATACTGAGCGGCGCCGAATTCCTCTTTGTCGGCGGGATGCCATCCAATGGCCGTGGGATAAAAGAGCACTTCCGCTCCCTGGAGAGCAGTGAGGCGGGCGCCTTCGGGATACCACTGGTCCCAGCAGACAAGGGTTCCCACGCGGCCGTGCGGTGTGTCGACGGCTTTGAATCCGAGGTCGCCGGGTGTGAAGTAGAACTTCTCGTAGTAGAGAGGATCGTCGGGGATGTGCATCTTGCGATAGACGCTGATGATACTTCCATCCTGGCCGATAGTTACGGCGGTATTGTGGTAGAGGCCCGCTGCACGGCGCTCGAAAAGCGAGGCAACGATAATGACCCGCAGTTCTTTAGCCAGTTCTCCCACGCGCGCTGTCGAGGGACCGGGGATGGACTCAGCGAGATCGAAAAGTCTGATATCTTCACGCTGGCAGAAATACTGAGCGAGGAAGAGTTCGGGCAGGCAGACGATGTTAGCCCCGCGTTTCGCCGCTTCGCGGATGTGGACAAGGGCGGAGTCGAGATTGGCATCGGGATCGGGGCCCATGCGCATCTGGACAAGCCCGACGTTGTATTTTCTCGCGTTTTCCATTCCGAACCGAGATTCCTCCGGCGAACTAGCGATCTTTCCCGACACGACAAGGCCAACCCCGGGGTTGCGGGATTGGCCTGAACTGATTCCCGCGGCGCTTACTCTTCGAGGATGAGAACAGCGGCGGCGATGGTTGTGGTCCATAGACCGCGCTTGTCACCTACTGCGGATTGGGTGACGTTACTTGTGCGGACAATCTGCCCGGAGATGCGGTAAATTTCCTTCTTCTCGTCCCAGCTCTTGTCAGGATCGAATTCGACGTCGAGCGTGGTTGCGAGCATCTCGGCTGCGAGTTCCTCCGCGTATTCGCCAGCCTGATCCTCGGTCTCGCCGAAACTGTGGTGCTCGCTTAGATAGCCGTAGGTTTCCTTGTCCGCGGGAATCGCGACGCCGATGCTGGAGACGCAGAGACGATGAGGCTCGCGGGTGGAGTTTTCGGCGATGACGGCGAAGACAACCTCGCCATGATGCAGGTATTTGGCGCCTTCTTTGCGCGAGATGATTTTGCAGCGCGGCGGAAAGATGGAGCTGACGCGGACCAGGTTCTGCGAAGCGATTCCGGCATCCCGAAGGGCCAGCTCGAAAGATGTCAAGCGCTCCTTATGTTTGCCCACACCCTTGGTGAAGAAAAGCTTCTTCGGGACCATGCTCTTTCCCAATTTCTATGTACCCTCCGTGAGGTTGGCGGTTGTTGAATTTTCGGACGTTCCCGCATGAGTTTATCGCATCTTGGCGGCTGAAAACAGAATGGTTTGCGATTTAATCCGGGGTTTACATTTCTGGAGCCGTATAGGTGACAGCGGAGAGAAGACGCGAATTGCGCAAGCAACTGGAGATCGATTCTCGCCTTGGGCGCGGAACTTTTCACCAAATCCCGAGTTTCAGAGTTTATGAAGCTGACCCTCGTTCTTGCGATCGTTGTGCTCAGCGCGGCTTATGGCTGTGCACTGGCTGTGGCTCAAGAGTACGGCGCGCAATCCGGCCCTCCTCCTTCGCGCCAATATCCACCGGATGCAAGCCCTGTGCCGCTGGAATGGGTTCCTCCTCCGCTGGCTGAACTGAGTTCAATGGCGGCAATGAAGGAGAACTTCACACTTGATCGGACACTTCTTAGTGTAGCGGCCGGTGTTGTGCCCGATTCGGATGCGCCGGTTCGCCAGGCGATACACAAGCTGGATGGCGTGAGCGTGCATACTATGCGGTTCAATGAAGCCGGCATTCCGGATGAAGGCGCCGTGCAGGCAATTCGTGCGTCGTATCATCTTCGCGGGTGGAAGCACGTCATCACGAATTCAGGCGAAGGACATCACGGACCACTTCAGAACGGGACGACGGACGTATGGTTCGTGCTCGACGGTATGAATATCCGCGGAGCTGTGGTGCTCGCCGAGACGCCGCGAAGCCTGACCCTTGTCACAGTAGCGGGAGATCTGAGCCCGGTCGATCTATTGCACCTGCGCGGACACTTCGGGATTCCGAAGCTCGACGAAGGTGATTTCAGAACGGTGCCAATGCAGTGATGCCGATGGGTTGAACGGCCGCACATACGGCTTTGATCCTCTTGCGCCGCATCGTCGTCATCTTCCGTTCATCTTTCGGGGAGAGGAGGCGTTGCCACCTCTAAATTCAGGATGTTAGCCTTCCCTTGCACCCTTATCCCGGGAAGGAACTCCAAAAGACAAATGCAGAAGACTTACAACGGGCTGGATTTGCCGCAAAGCGGCAAGCCCATCGAGTACAGCCACGGCCAATATCAGGTTCCCGACAATCCCATCATTCCCTTTATTGAAGGCGACGGCACTGGCCGCGACATCTGGAAAGCTTCGCAACGCGTTTTTGATGCAGCAGTGGAAAAGGCCTATGGCGGCAACCGGAAGATTGCGTGGTACGAGATCTTCGCGGGCGAGAAGGCTTATCGGCAGTTCAACACATGGCTGCCCGACGATTCAGTGAATGCGGCGCGCGATCTGCGGGTTTCAATTAAAGGACCTCTGACAACTCCTGTAGGCGGAGGGATTCGCTCGCTCAACGTGGCCCTGCGGCAGATTCTCGATCTCTATGCCTGCGTCCGCCCGGTGCGCTACTACCAGGGCGTGCCGAGCCCCGTGAAAAGCCCCGAGAAGGTCAACATCGTCATCTTCCGTGAGAACACCGAGGACGTCTACTCGGGCATCGAGTTCAAGCAAGGAAGCGATGATGCGGCCAAGCTGATCAGCTACATCAATGACGATCTGCTCAAGAGCGGCAAGAAAAAGATTCGCCAGGATTCAGGTGTAGGTATCAAGCCGATCTCCATCTTCGGCACCAAGCGCCTCGTACGCTATGCCATTCGCTATGCGCTTGAAACAGGTCGCAAGACCGTCACACTCGTGCATAAGGGAAACATCCAGAAATTCACCGAAGGCGCTTTCCGCGAGTGGGGCTACGAAGTTGCAACACAGGAGTTCCGCGACCAGACAGTGACCGAGCGCGAGAGTTGGATCCTCGGCAACGTCGAGGCAAACCCCAGCATCTCCGTCGAAGACAATGCCGCTCTGATTGAGCCGGGCCTGGAGTTCGCTCCCCAGAACTTCAGGGATTCAGTTGTGGCCGAAGTGAAATCTGTGCTGGATGCGATCGGCAAATCGCACGGCAATGGAGCTTGGAGGTCGAAAATACTGGTGAACGACCGGATCGCGGATTCCATCTTCCAGCAGATCATCATTCGGCCCTCGGATTACAGCGTGCTCGCTACTTCCAACTTGAACGGCGATTACATTTCGGACGCTGCCGCGGCCCAGGTGGGCGGACTTGGCATCGCGCCGGGGGCAAACATCGGCGATGGCTACGCGGTGTTTGAAGCGACGCACGGGACGGCGCCAAAATATGCTGACAAAGATGTCATCAACCCCGGATCGGTGATCCTCTCCGGCGTCATGATGCTCGACTTCATTGGCTGGAAGGAAGCGGCCAAGATGATCGAGGACGCAATGGAGAAAACCATCCAACAGAAGTTCGTTACGTATGACTTCGAGCGGCAGACGGCGGGTGCAACCAAGGTTGGCACGAGCGAGTTTGCAACCCGGATCATTGGAAACATGTAGCAGCTTCTAGCTCGTAGCTGGCAGCTACGAGCTCCGGGAACCCTCTACCAATGATGTGAGCCCTAAGGAATCTCATTGGCGGTTAGTTCAGGTCCACTTCAACTTTGGCTAGGAGCTAGAAGCTGGCAGCTAGAAGCTCAAGGAGAAAACAATGCGTAAGAAGGTTTCGATTGTAGGCGCTGGAAATGTGGGCGCCACGGCAGCACACTGGATTGCAGCGAAGGAACTCGCGGACGTAGTGCTGATTGATGTTGTGGAGGGCGTTCCCCAGGGCAAGGCGCTCGATCTTCTGGAAGCAATGCCCATTGAAAAACGCGATGTTCACGTGGTCGGCTCGAACGACTACGCCGCCACCGCGAATTCTGACATCGTGGTCATCACCGCTGGCATCCCGCGCAAGCCGGGCATGAGTCGCGATGATCTGCTGCACACGAATTTCAAGATCATGTCAGATGTTGTTTCGAAGGTTGTTGCGCAATCGCCCGAGTGCATCCTGATCATCGTCTCCAATCCTCTCGATGCCATGGCCCAGGCCGCCTTCCGCCAGGCCGGTTTCAATCGCGAACGGGTGATCGGCATGGCCGGAGTTCTCGACTCAGCCCGGTTCCGCACCTTCATCGCCGAAGAACTCAACGTCAGCGTGGAGAACGTCACGGCATTTGTCCTCGGCGGCCACGGCGACACCATGGTTCCCCTGACTCGCTACTCCACCGTGGCCGGTATCCCCATTACGGAACTCATTCCAGCTGACCGTCTCGATTCCCTCGTTCAACGCACCCGTGACGGCGGCGCCGAGATCGTCAAGTACCTCAAGACTGGAAGCGCCTATTACGCTCCGAGCGCGGCAACTGTGGAGATGGTTGAGGCCATTCTGAAGGACAAGAAGAAGATCCTTCCCTGCGCAGCATATCTCCAGGGCGAGTACGGCATCGAGGGCTTCTACATCGGCGTTCCCTGCAAACTCGGCGCGGGCGGCCTCGAAAAGATCATCGAAATCAAGCTGACTGCCGAAGAAGACTCAGCACTCAAGAAGAGCGCAGCGGCGGTAAAGGAACTCTGCGCCGTAATTGGCGTCTAGCTTCGCCCTCAACGCCTTCACGCTTGAGGCCGCTCCCACCTGGAGCGGCCTTTCTCTTTCGGAGTCAACCGAAAGGTGGAGTGGAAGCCCCATCGAAGCTCCGATGCCCTTAGTATTGACGAAGCCCCATTCTCAATAGAGCTAAGCGCCGTTTTCCCTGACATTTGCCAACAGTCAGGCAATGTATCAAGCGCGTAAGCCGCACACATTCCGGTCCCGTTGTTTCTAATCGAGGGCCCAGTCAATTCAGTTCGTCTTCTTAGGAGAGCCAAGTTGCGCCGAATATTCCTCGCATCTCTATGCCTGATCACAGGCATTGCCACAGCACCCGCACAGAGCAATTACGCCGTTGTTCGTGGGTCGGTTTTCGATCCGCAACACCACGCTGTCCCCGGAGCACACATTCATGCGAATGACGCGGCAACAGGCGCAAAGCGCGAGGTGGTGTCGAATGCAACCGGCTTGTATGAGATTGCGGGTCTTCAGCCCGGGATATACACGTTGACTGTAGACGGCCATGGCTTTGCTGAGACGCAGCAGACGATTGAACTGGAAGTCGGACAGCAGTCTACGATTGATTTGCAATTGAGGGTAAGCAGCGACAAGCAGACGGTGAACGTTGAGGCCTCCGGAGAATTGCTGAAGACGCAGGATGCCAGCGTTGGCGCGGTAGTAGATCAGAAGTCGGTCGATTCCCTCCCCCTGAACGGCCGAATGCTCATTGACCTTGTGCTGACGGTTCCTGGCGCGCACGAGAGCCACGGTGCGGCAACGGGCGACATGAATCCGCTCTACTGGCGCCCCGGACAACGCTCGGCAGTGAGCATCGGCGGCAGCAGGCCAAATGCGAATTATTTCCTGCTCGATGGCGCAACGAATACCGATCCGACCTTCAGCACCCAGAACCTCAGCGCGTCACCTGACGCGGTGCAGGAGTTCCAGGTACAGACTGGCAGCTACTCCGCGGATATGGGCGGCGCGGGTGGTGGGCAGATCAATATAGTCACGCGCTCGGGAACCGCACATTTTCACGGAACTGCGTATGAGTTCCTGCGCAACGGCGCAATGGATGCGCACTCATTTAACGACATGGGGATGTCGAATTTTCTGGTACAGAACAACTTCGGCGCCTCGATCGGCGGCCCGGTGTGGCACACCGGCAAGACATTCTTATTTGTGAACTACGAAGCACTGCGAAACGTGGAGACCCACGCGATGGTCGACACGGTGCCGACCCCAGAAGAAGCATCAGGCGATTTCAGCCAGAGCGGTCTGGATATCTACGACCCGGCAACGACACAGCCGAACCCGAGCTTCAATCCCAGCCTGCCGGTGAGCAAGACGAATCCGCAGTACATCCGGCAGCAGTTTGAGTACAACGGCGTGAAGAATGTCATTCCGCCTGACCGAATCTCGCACGCGGCATCAGTCATGGTGAACAAGTACACGCCACATCCCAACACGATGGACATGGGCAGTATGACGATGATGGGCCAGCCAACCGTTGTTGGCGCGGGCAACGACGCCAACAACTATCTCGATCTACGCAAGGCACGCATGAACCAGGATCAGGGCACAGTGCGTGTCGATCACAACTTTGTAAACGGGGATCTGGCCTACTTCCGTTACTCGGCATCAGGGGAGTACGGATTTCATCCATCCATGGGTCTACCCGGCTTTGGGTTTTACCATGATGATTTTTCGCAGAATGGGATTCTTGCGTGGAATCATGTCTTCTCATCGCAACTTGTGAACTCGGCTTCGGCTGCCATCTCGCGACTTGTGATGGAGCACTCCACTGAGAGCGCAAACAAGAACGACATTGTCTCTGAATTGGGAATAACTGGAACAGGCTTCGGAGGACCGGCGGCGTGGGGAGCACCCTACTTCAATGTTCAGGGGTTCACGCCGATGGGCGACTCCTTCAGCGCCACACCGATGCACGCATGGGATACGGTCGTAGAGGGTCGCGACACTCTGAACTGGCAGATCGGGCGACATAGCGCCAAGTTCGGCGGGTCGTACCGGAAGTTCATCTGGCCGATGTGGGGATTCTTTCAGAACCGCGGGTTCTACCAGTTCACCAACGGCTTTACAACAGCGCATGCGCTCAACGATGGCAAAACAGGATCATCGTTGGCGAGCTTCGAGCTTGGTTTGCCTGCGGCCAGACAGGGACAGGCAGGCGTTCCGCAAATGGATCTTCGGCAGTGGTACTCCGATGCCTATGCGCAGGATGCATGGCGGCTCACCTCAACTACAACGCTCACGTATGGTGTCCGCTATGAGTACATGAGCCCGCTGGTGGACATCCGGTATACCAACAGCAACCTTGATCTAAGCAGCGGGACTCCTCGAGTCTTCATCGGCGGGCAGAACGGCTATCCGAAGGGGCTGATGTTCTCGAACCGTGCGAACTTCGCTCCGAGGCTCGGACTGGCGCAAAGTCTGCCCCGATTCGGAATGGTGGCCCATATCGCTTACGGAGTTTTCTATACTCCCGTCGACATGAACACATGGTGCAACCAGCGGCACAATGTACCCTACGTGTTCCCGATGACTTCGCAGAGCGATCCGTTTCTTCCCAGCATCAACACGCTCAACTTTCCTGCTCCTGTCCTTGGCACCACGGTGGTCAGCTTCACCGGACTCCAGTTGCACGCGCCGGCACAGTACATCCAGCAGTGGAGCGCTTCTCTTGAGAAACAGGTTGGGAGTTCGACCACTGTGGAACTTGGCTATCTGGGAGCAGGCGGGTTCCACTTGCAGCGTTCGCACCTTATCAACAATGCACAGCCCGGTCCCGGGCTCATCCAACCCCGGCGTCCGCATCCGAAGATCAGCTTTGTAGATAACACAACATTCCCATCGAATGTAACGGTTGCGAGCTCCACTTTCCCTGTAAGCACGATGAACCTGCTGGAGAACACGTCACAGAGCTGGTATGACGCAGGGTACGTGAACGTTCGCCGGCGCTATTCGAACGGCCTTAGCTTCCTGGCGAACTACACGTACGCCAAGGCACTCGAGAACGCGCCTGATTTCCGCTCGCCAATGTTTGAGGCAGCAACGCCGCAGAACAATGATGATCTGGACGCGGAAAAGGGACCCGGCTGCGATATCAGGAACCGGTTTGCGCTTAGCGCAGTCTACAGCTCGCATGCGGTTGGGTCGAATCGCATGCTGCAAGCTCTCAGCCGTGACTGGCGCACCTCGCTCGAGTACCAGGTTCAGAGTGGGTTCCCCTTCACGGTGTCGGTGTTTGGAGATACCGCGAATGCAGGTACGGTTGTTGGCGAGAATCCGATTCGGGCAAACCTGACAGGAGAGAAGATTTTCGGGCCGGGCACCCGCAACTCGACGACCTGGATCAATCCGAAGGCTTTTGCGACTCCTCCTGCTTATACGTATGGAAACTCAAGCAGGAATATGGTGTATGGACCTGGGTCCCAAACGCTCGATGTAGGGATCGTTCGTGAATTCGGGATTGCTGAGAAGGCTCGTTTTGAAGCGCGAGCCGAATTCTTCAATGCACTCAATCATACGAACCTGGGCACACCCAACCGATTCGTTAACACGGCCAGCTTCGGCAGCATCACAGAGGTTTCCACGCCAGGGCGAGAGATTCAGCTTAGCGGTCGCATCAGCTTCTAGGTTTTGTTAGGGATCAGGGCGAGGTCTGCGAGACCTCGCCCTTCCTTTTACTGAGTAGGCTGCTTTAGGAATCGGATTACTTCGGGGCCGATCACCTTCGCGCATTCATTGGGTGCGAGGTGTCCACATCCCGCGACAACATCCATCTGCGATTGAGGGATGAGTTTGTGGATGTTTTTGCCTTCGCTGAGAGGAGTGATCTGGTCGACTTCACCCCATACGATCAAAACAGGCATCTTAAGATGTGGCAGTAGA
>Ga0207674_10005544_pt1 | contig 14983 bp, 16 predicted proteins | sample KBSCornC72_FD_184303 | JGI IMG/M metagenome (GOLD analysis project Ga0207674, IMG submission 184303) | Corn rhizosphere microbial communities from Kellogg Biological Station, Michigan, USA - KBS Corn C7-2 (SPAdes) (version 2) | ecosystem: Host-associated > Plants > Roots > Rhizosphere > Soil ... | reverse complement strand
TCTTGGGATCGGCATTCACAGAAAACGGCACAGTGGCGACACAGCGTTACACCGCCAAGTCGGTGAAGATTAGTTACTGCCAGATCTTCAAGACACCTGTGCAAGTTACTCACACAGCGGCAAGCACAAAACAATATGGTGCCCCTGCCGGCGAACGAAAGTACCAACTTGTCAAGGCTCTTATCCGTCACCGCACGGAGATCGAGGGCGCTGGCCTCTGGGGTTATGCCTCTGAAACGCTGGCTTCGCCTGGTTCGCGTTGGACTTCGATGGGCCTTAAAGGCCGCATCGCAACCAACAAGACCGACGCCAGCACAACGCTCACGCTGACCACGTTTAACACCTTTGGTGAAACCGTGTTCCGCTATGGCGAGAAGCAGAAGCTGTTGATTTCCGCGCCGAAGATTATCTCGGCCATCAACTTCTTCTCCCAGAACAAGTTGCTGACTTCGGTTGGCGACACCGTGTTTGGTGTGAAGATCTCGCGCTTCACGCTGGGCTTGGGAGAATTCCTGCTGGCTAACAACTACCGCCAGTCCTCGGGTGAAATTGGCTTTGTAGGCTCCATCGGATTCCTGGATGAGGCTTACTCGGTCGATCTGCCATCCGTGGCCATGCGGTACTTGAACGGCGGCGGCGACAATCTCATTGGCGACACCAAGCTGTATGAGAATGTCCTGCCTGACGGCTCGACCACTCGGACGGATGAGTACCGCTCGCAAGTTGGGTGGGAAATCCGGCACGAAAAGAAACACGCGCTTCTGTACGATGTGACCGCGTACAGCTAGTGACTCTGGGGCGGGTTAATCGCCCGCCCCAAACCTTTCAGGAGATATATGGCTCTCAAGAAATGGATGTGCACGCGCTGCGATAAAGAGTTTGAGTCTGGGCAATGGCACTGCGCAGACGGCCATCCGCACACCGTTACACCAAAGACGTATTACATGCTGGACGCGCCGGCCGACAAGCGAGATTGCAAGTTCTCGCAGACGATCATCTGCAACGTGATCCCCGAACGCAGGGAAGCCCGCGGAATCGAGACAATCATCATTCCCGGGACCAACGTAACCTTTATTCGCGGCCTCTTTGATACGGCAGATCCTCAGATTCAAATCGGGCTCGACAATCGTAAGCATGTGCTGCAAGGCGAAGAAGGACTGAAGCGCTGGCAGGAAGCCTACTTCAGCGATCAAGAGAAGACAGAACTACGCAACATGGAGCAGCGTGCCGAGATTAGCCGTCTGCAGGCCGACTACAACAAGCTCCTGGCCGAAGTACAGGCCAAAGCTAGAAAGAGCGCCTAATGGCAAACCTCTACCGAGTCAATTACACCGCGTGCGTCAAGGTGGGCTCTACTGGGCCTAACCAGTTGCGGACGCAGACCGAGGACAAGACCGTCTACGTGTCTGCAACCAGCGAATCCAATGCAGTTGCAGCGGCCAAGACTGGCGAAGGCAGGAATTCTAACGCCAACCTGGACTACAACAACTTCCACGTTAGCGTTGTACAGGCCAACATCCTCGTAGGCTCCTAATGGCGATCTGCGGCAACTGCGGGGCGCAGTCATCTAGGGTCCGATCACGCTGGACCGAAAAAGGCGTGCAGCTTCCCGACCAATGCCCATCATGTGCGCCCGAGAGCATGCACGATCCGTTTAAGTCAGTGCGCGACGGGCAGATTGCAATGGGCTGGGAATACATGCCTCAGATGTACCGCAAGACTGATGACGGCTATGTAGCCAAGGATGAGCTGCTAGCCGACACCGAAGCTCAAGCCACCAAGCAATCAGACGAAGACATAGCAGCCGAGAACGCAGCGCTAGCTAAGAAGCGGGCAATGCGGCGAACCAAGCCGCTTAGCTCTGCAGAGATTGAGATGGCCATAACCCGCTGGAACAACGCCGCGCAAGCATGAATCACGATAAAGCCGCACAGCTACTAGAAAAGCTCGTTAAGTCACCAGTAGGCCGCGAAGTATTAGGCCGAAAGCTCAACCTAAAGCTGGTGACGCCCGAGGAGCAGAAGACAGCCGTTGAGATCCCAACGGTTGCTGTCCTGGTGCCTTGCTACCACCAGCCCGAGCCGCAAATGTCCGATGCAATGGCGAAGGTCTACAACTATTGCCGCGAGCATGGTACATGCAACATCTATACCGGGCCGAATGTCATTGGATCTTCGGTAGTCCACTGGACAAGGAACTTCTTAACAGCCGAGCTAATCAAGACGCAACGCCCCTGGACGCACGTACTTTACTGGGATGATGACATTGTGCCGGCGCCTGAATCGGTGGCTCAAATGCTCTCGCACAAGAAGGACATTGTAGGCGGGGTTTGTACCAAGCGCATCGACCCGCCAATCCCAAACATCCGGTATTGGGATGAAGAAGCCAAGGGCTTCAGGGAGATCTTCGACTGGCCGGAAGGCAAGCTGATCGAAGTTGGCGGTATTGGTACAGGCTTCATGCTGGTTTCGCGCCATGCCCTCGAGCAAGTGGCAGATGCCTATTTCCGCTGCCTCTATGAGCGCGAAGTCTTTGGTTTGAGCGAGGACCGCGCCGCGAAGATGATGGAAGCCCGACTAAAACGGTTTGATGACAACGCTAACGGGCACTGGTTTCGCTTTCTTCCCGATCTAAACGGAACAACCGAGTATGGCGAGGATATGGGGTTCTGCTTTGTGGCTCGCCGCTACTGCAACATTCCGATCTATGCTGACACCGCCGTATTGCCGCGGCATATCGGAAAGTACGGCTATTCCGTAGAGGATTACCGGCATTATAAAGGCGAAGTCTTAGCCAAGGCGAAAGCCGAAGGCCGCTACTTCGGAGCGCCAAAGCTCAAAGTCGAGCAATCAGAGATCGAAATAACCGCATGACCGCACGGCAAGCCTACAACCACAACATAGTTGTTTGGTCTGACATTCAAGACCATTTGCCACTGCTCAAGCAATCAGCAACTGGCAATGTAATGGAAATCGGCGTCCGCTCCGGCATGTCTACCTCCGCACTATTGGCAGGAGTCGAGGAGCGCGGCGGGCATGTTTACAGCGTGGACATTAACAACTGCCCAATCTTCCAAGGCCATCCGCAATGGTCATTCATGGTAGCCGATAGCATTCGGGAAATTGAGCGTATACGAAAGTTTGCGCCTGACAATCTAGAGCTTCTATTCGTTGACGGCGACCACACTTACGAAGGCTGCTTAGCTGACTTGACGAATTACGGAGATCGAGCCAAGAAGATCCTGATCCACGATTGCGAGTGCCCCTTGACCTTCCCAGGCGTGCGCAAGGCGTGCGAGCACTACTCGAAAACGGCCAAGCGGGATTTCTATGTGATCCCAGGCAGTTACGGAATGGGCGTAATCGAGTGAAGCTCGCAGCATTCTACAGTGATTCACCTTATGCGTCATGGGGCCAGTCTCGAGGATTCGGGCGAGCGCTCCGGCGTATGGGTCATGATGTGGTGGAAATCGCAGTCCCGCCCGTCAAGTCAATTGGCAAAGCCAAGGCCGATGCGATCAACAAGCCGATAGAAGACTGCGATGCCGCGATTGTCTCAGGGCCGGAGCATCTCGAACGGTGGATTAAGACATTCTATCCGCGATGGGATAGTTACACCTTTCCTAAAATTGCTTGGTATCACGAAAGCTTTATACGCGAGGATTATTCGCTTGACTTCTCAGATTATGAGCGGAGATACACGCACCACTTCTTCCCAGACGCTAGAGATGCCGAAAAGTTCAAAGGCGAGCACCTATCGCTCGGAATCGACACCGAAATCTTCCACGATCTTCGCACTCAACCCCGCGATGTGGAAGTTGCGTTCATTGGCTTGCTCTATGAGAAGCGAGCGCGGTTTTTGGAAGAAGTAAAGCCGCACCTAGGCGACATAAAGGTGCGCGTAGCTAGCGGCAACGTCCTCGTGCAAGACCTCGACGGCATCAACGTCGAAAAGAGTACAGAACTACTAGCCGATCAGTACAGGCGCATTCAGGTATTTGTGACCTTCCCGAGCCTTAGTAACGTGCTAGTGGCAAAGGTTCTAGAGACTATGGCGTGCGGTTGCACACTGGTAGCGCCGACACAGCCAGTGCACCTGGAGAAGTATTACGCCTACGAAACGCCTGCGGAGTGCGCGAAGCAGATCAAGCGGGCACTTACTAACCCTATTGGCGCATGTGCAGCCAAGGAAGCCAAGAAGCACTCAATAGAGTCGCGCTTCGAGACATTATTGGAAAAGGCAGGTTTACAATGCGTTACTGCGTAACTGGAGCGGGCGGATTCATCGGACACCACTTAGTAACTCACCTGAAAGGTTTGGGTCATTGGGTGCGCGGCGTTGACATCAAAGAGCCGGAATACACCGAACCCGATGCGGATGAGTTTTTTGAGCTCGACTTGCGCGACAGGTGCCTAGCTGATGTTGCCGTCGCCAATGTGGATCGAGTGTTTCACTTAGCCGCAGACATGGGCGGTATTGGCTGGATCTCTACCCATCACGGGGAGATTATGAGCAACTCCATGCTGATTGACTTGAATACCATTATGGCATCACGGGACGCCAAGGTTAAGCGGCTGCTGTTCTCGTCTTCGGCGTGCGTCTATCCCGAATACAACCAACAAACAGTAGATGCCGCACCGCTGAAAGAATCCGAAGTCTACCCTGCATTGCCTGAAGCTGCTTATGGTTGGGGCAAACTTACAACCGAAAAGTTGTGCGAGCACTTCCAGAAGGACTATGGAATCGAAACCCGCGTAACCCGCTTCCATAACGTCTACGGGCCAGAAGAGACGTGGGACGGTGGACGCGAGAAAGCGCCGGCTGCATTGTCCCGCAAAATTGCAATGGCAAAGCTACGCGGCGAGCATGAAATAGAGATGTGGGGCGATGGCCATCAGCGGCGGTCATTCATATATGTTACGGATGTGGTTAAAGGGCTGTGTAAGTTGATGGATTCGGAGTACTCCGGCGCCGTCAATATCGGCAACGATTACACGGTAAGCATCAACGAACTGGCGCATATCCTCTCCGAAATCGCGGAATGGCCCATCACAATTAAGCACGTGTCTGGACATCTCGGCGTGCGTGGCCGCAACAGTGACAACACGCTAGCCCGCGAAGTGCTCAAAGGTTGGGTGCCGGAGGTTGGACTGCGCGAAGGGCTGACCACAGTTTACAAGTGGATCGAGCAGCAAGTAGAAGTCCGAGAACTTGAAAAGGCAGCTAGCTAATGCCCATTCTTCCACCAGTATCAGGACTCGGCGGCCCTGACGGAGCAAACTGTAAGGGCATGACCCGCTCGGATGTAATCGAGCTGGCAAACCAACTTACAGAGCGCAAAGCCGAAAAGATCCTCAGTCTGCCGCTTTTGTTCGCGCATGTCTTGCAAGACTTCTGCGGCAGGAATCGCTACTGGTGGAGAAACTACTACGCGACGTTTAACACCGCTCCCAATGTCCAAGATTATGACATGACGGATGCGGCTGTATTTACTCCCGATCTGTCAGAGATTGGTGTAGAAGAGATTACCCAAGTAGGGATTATCCAAGGCGGGGTTACTCCCCCAATTGCATTCCTGACTCCGGTATTCGACCCTCAGACAATCATTGAGATGCGGTCAGGAATCAACCAGAACGGGACAGCAACACCAGGAACGCCAAGCCGCTATACGGTTGATGCGAACAGTTACAACCAGCTTCTACTGGACTTGCCGAACGGCATTTACAACATGGCAGTTACGTTCTGGGCAATGCCGAACCCAAAGAAAGATTCGGTAACTGACTGTATCCCCTTGGTTCCACCGTGGCACCACAAGGCGTTAGTGGCTGGCCTGGTTTCCCTGATCTGGAAGCGCGTCGAGGGTATTGGATCGAAAGAGTACATCACATCGAAGCAGGAATACGAAGATTACATTGTGCTGGCCCAGGCGAGGCCACGCTTTACCACAAATTACTCACAGCAGTTAATCCAGTCTGACCACGCAATCCGCTCAACCTAATGTCGGTTAAACCCTTTGAGATAGTCGAGTTTGGTGGGGTAGATTCACGCTCGAACCCCGTGAATATGCCGCGCAACCGTGCGCTACGGTGCCTCAATTGGGTGCCGAAGCAGGACGGGCATCTAGAACTACGCTACGGCTACTCCACGGAAAGCATGAGCACCATTTCCGCGGTAGCGATCCATTCGCTATTTTCATATCAGAGCTGGGATGCAACTAAGAAGTACCTGGTAGTTGCGCAAGGTACAGCACTCTCTGTGCATGATCTGAGCGCCCAGACTGATACCGCAGCAACCATACGCGGGGCAGCAATCGCCTCATCTTCTCGCTGGGGTTCCTATTTTGCGAACAACCGTTTGCATATTGGGAATGGCACAGATCAGAAATTCTTTGACGGAACGACTTTCCGCGATAACGGCTTGCGAGCGCCTACCGCCGCCGAAGTGGCGAACGTAGTTGTTTACGAGAGCGTCCGAGAGCTAACCAGCGCGGAGAACTCAACAATTACCCTGACGGTTGGGACTACAGGTTCATTCTCGACTACCAGCCTTACGGGGTATCTGTTCTTTGTCCACTTCTTTAATGTCTCAGACAACGAACTAGGCCCTGCCACGGTAATGGCCGGAACGGGGCGAGTCGTCGTCACTGGCACAGGCAAGAAGATTACGGTTGGCAATATGCCGGTGCCGACCAACGGCAATTGGGCCAAGCTGATCTCTAGGACTGCGGACGCCGGTTCAGTCGCTTACTTCTGCACCGATACATCTACGGCTGTAACGTCTTGCACCCGCTCAGGGGTAACGATAACGATTGTTTCAACCGCGCATGGCCTCTCCGGCGGAGATGTTATCAGCCTCTCGGGGAGCACGAACTTTGACGGCTTATACGTTGTCAACGTAGTAGACGCCAACACCATCCAGGTTACGCTTGGATTCGCCACAGGCGCAAACACTACAGGCGGGACAATCAAGCGCATTGTCAAGGCCGCAAATGCTACTACCTCGGTCGATGTAACCAGCACTGCCCAGGATTTGACCTTTGTAACCAATAGCAGCATTGGCATTCCGGCTTCGTCAATAGGCGGCGCCAACCCTGGCTATCAATTCTATGCAGCAATCTACAACCCGATAACAGGCCACGTAGGCAACCGCATCGCTATTGGTGGACGCTACGCACCGACGAACAGGGTAAACCTGATACTAGTGGGACTTCCTGACTATTCCGGCGTCGATTCGGAATGGCAGCTGGTGATCGGCAGGACTGGTGATGGGGCGGCGGTGCCTTATGTGGTTACCGATGCATCGGGAAATTGGAAAGTGGCGCTCAGCGGACAAACGCAAGTAATAGTCACCGAAGGAAACACAGACGGCAATTTCGAGCTCCCTACGCGCAATGGCATCATTCCAAGCCAATGCACCATGTTTGCCCATGTCGGGGATTACATCTATGCCGCCGATCCCTCGAGTCCAACGATAAGACGTTCTGCAAGCCAGCAAAACTTTAATACCGGCATCTTCATGGGCCGCCCAGAGCAGTCTTGGGCAGCAAACGATATTGATACATTCCCAACCGCCGAAGCTGTCCGAGGAATCGCCGAAGATGATCTAGAGCTATTTGTAGGAACGCAAAACGACTGTGCAGTACTCAGCGACCAAAACGGCCAACCTATGTGGAGAGGGCCGTGGAATGTCGGGCTGGCTGGGCCTCGAGCAATGGTCAAGGCCAAGCCCTACGGGTTCTTCTGGCTGTCCGCCAGCAAGCAACTGTGTACGTTTGTTAACGGTATGCCTACTCCAGTATCGGACGAGTACGAGCAGTCCGAACTGTTTCAGATTGGTGACGCCTTTCTGCAAACCGCCGAACTGGTTTATTACCGGGATGCTGCTATTGGGAAAGATGAGATCAGGGTAGAGGCGAAGAAGCAAGATGGCACTCCAATAACCATCATTCACGACTTCAAGCCGCGAGATGAGCGCAGCCCATTTGGGCAGGGATACTCCGCACAGTTCCAGGGGCCGCTAGCTATTGCCTTTACCGCGGCGATGGCGAGGGATGCCAATGGCCGACCCAAAATCTATGCAGGTGGGTCTACGGGACAACTCTATTTGCTCTACTCTGGCGCGGATGATGCCGGGAGCAGCTACGATGCCGACGCGATTTACTTGGTTAACTCCGGCACAGAGCGCCCAGATTTGCCATTTATTGATTGGATCGGAGACGAAAATTCGCAGATCTCCATCGGCAAGACCCTAAGCACGAGCCTCGACACTGCCGCAGAGTTTCAATTTGACTTGCTCAATCCTACCAGTGGATTACCGCAAGCCGTTCCCGGTGCTGAGAACGACTCAGTATGGCGTGTATTCCTCGACGCTCCCGAGATCCAGACTCACTTGTACGTCAGGTTCCAGCTAACCAGCCATTCGGCCGATGGCGATCTATCGCTTAACTCGCCCCCGCATGTGCCGCTCGAGTCCTATGGACGGATTTACGAGATTATCCCTGTAGAAGCTGGGAGCCGCGGGCGATGAGGTTCTTGGGCGAATGGTATACACCAGTCCATCAAAAGCCAGCGGAGCGCATCAAGGCGGCTGAGCGCATGAAGGTGCGGGGTACTAGCCGGGTTCCTGGTGCGCCCCGTGATGTATTTCTGCAATCAGGGCCAAGAGGGATATTGGTTAACTGGCGTGGCCCAGCTCAAGCCGATGATGTAACAGGCTGGAGGATATACAAGGACGACGAGAGGGGCTTGTTCGCCGAGATCCATGAGCCTTCGACCACGCAGCATTTTATCGAAGCTACGGCAGGGACAACGCCGCCAACGGTGAATATCTTCGTTTCGGCAATCAACAAGCTAGGCATTCAAAGCCCGCTGATTCAAGCCCAAGGGAAAGCTACGGCGGAAACTGGAGCGCCAACGATGCCAACTACGCCGCCAACGTTCATTTACAAAGGCAATGCGCGCTTCCTACTCGACTAATGAGAATTGATGTTTTCCCAATTGACTTCATGGGCACCCCGCCTCTTTACGAGCCAAGGGATAGGGCCTTGTTTGATGCCGCTATCGAGTACTGCTCAAGAGAGCTTACCGAAACTCCCGACTTCGTCCGACTTAACAAAGTCTGGGTAGCTATCGGAAACCCGGTATTCGCAGATGGCAAGTTTGTCTCAGGGGAAATCTGCGGGATTACCGGCTATGTCCTTAAGCCAGATATCCCAGTATTCAGGGTGTCTGGGGAGAACGCGGCCCGAGCTACCAAAATGCTAACCGATCGGTATCACGCTTACTTTGCAGATCAGGGCTGGCGAGGGTCGGAAGTCTTTATTCACATTAGCTCAAAAGAGCGGCCAGAGCAGCGGTGCAGTCGGTGGACGGAAAGCCTTAAAGCTACAAATGCAGTGCCAGCAGAACGTTTCGCAGTAACGGTGAGGTGACCTATGGGCGGCGGACCGAGTTCCGAACAAAAGAACGCAGCACAAGCGCAAGCAAACCTAACCAACCAGTTAGGGCAGACTGCTGGCAAGCAAGAGCAGTTTCTTGAGAAGCAGCAGAATGCTGTCAATCCGTTCTATACGTCGCGGATGCAGAACGGCCTACCTTATTACAACGCCCTTACTGACATCCAGAATGGGACGACCGCTCAAGCCTTCGCCCCAGCGCGGGCAAACCTGCTGCGCCAAATGGGGCCGTCTAATGGCTTGCCTTCTGGATTCCGCCAGCAAGCATTGACCGACCTCGACGCGCAGCAGGCGCGGGCATTCGATCAGAACTTGGTTGGCGCGATGGGTGCCAACGAACAAGCAAAGCAGGCCGGGGCTTCTGGGTTGCTCGGACAGGCGCAGATTGCCAACCCAACCGGATACTTCAATAGTGCATTGCAGGGTAACAGCTCAATCATGCAGGCGCCGTTACAGCGGCCTGGTATTGGCGGCATCTTGGGCGGTATCGCTGGCGGTGCAGCCGGCGCACTTGGATTCTAGGGGGATCGAATGGGACAAGCATTAGGAAACCTGAAAAACGCGGGCAACATTCAAGAGGCTAATCTTTCCGATCTGAGCCCTGCCGAGAAACTCCAGCGCGGGATCCTGGGAGGACTTGGCGGCGGAATCCAGGGAATGCAGCAACAGGCTGTCCAGCAAAAGCCACGCAATCCGTTCTACGGCGGATACTAAATGTCTAACTTACTCGCAAAGCTGTTCTCGGGTCTGACGCAGGAAGGCGTTACTCTGCCTAACGGCCAATTCCAGAACGCCGCACAGGCAGAGGACAACATTCCTCAGTTGCCTGATGCCGTTAGATCTGCGGGCGGGCTGAATGCGACCGAGGCTCCATCAACAGTTTCTAAAATGCCATTCCTGCAAGCCTCGCACCAAGGCCCAGGCGGAACGCCAAATGCTATGGCACCGCAGTTGAGCACTAAGGGCAAGATCCTGACGACAATCTTGTCTGCGGCTGCGGGTGGGCTAGCAGGCACTGGACAGCGCACAGTTGGCGGGGGATTTCAGTCAGGGATGGAATTGCCTTCCCAACAGGCGCAGATGCGGCAAGGCGCCCAGGCGGGCCAGCTCAATAACCAACTCCTGCAGCAACAGGTACAGTATGCTCCGATGCTTCGCCAACTCGGGATAATGAAAGATCAGGCGGATATTGCCGAGAAACAATCCAGCGCCAAGAAGAATAATTTCGTTACTCCTCGCACCGGAGGGGTATACGACATTTCTGGCCAATCCTATGCACCCGGAACCGAACCGCAAGACAAGCCGCAAAGCCTCGATCAAATGATTGCAGCCGCAGCGCAAGCGGCCATTTCTAAAGGTGGAGATCCATCTACAGATCCAACCGTCCAACGCCTTACAAGGGCTAAAGTTGCTCTTTCACCAAAGGCAGACAAGCCGGACACACCGGAGCAGCAGTACATAGATGAATTCCGCAGCTTGCATCCTGGGACAGGAGTAATACAAGCGGAGAAGGCATACAAGCAAGATACGGCCACCCCCCAGAAAGATCCCCAGCAATTGGCAGTAGGCCCAGATGGCACGGTGATCGCGCTGAAGCCTGGAATGAAAGTTCCCGAAGGCACAAAGCCAGCGTCTCAATATGGAAAGCCAACAGCAGACGAACAGCGCCGCGCCGATCTCGCCACGAACCTCAACGAGAACTTGGATCAATTGGAGGAAATCGTTAACCGCAGGCCGGAACTATTCGGCCCACTAGCGGGAAGGTGGACAGACCTAAAAGGCAAGTTTGGTTCTAACGATCCAGACATCGCCGCGCTACAAGTTATTGAGCATCAAGTCGGAATGGCGCAAATATCGGCACATGGAATGCGTTCTGCGCATGGTATCGAGGGTGCCGCTAATTCCATTTTTAATGGCCTGCACTCTGGGCCAACGGCGCTGAAGAGTGCGATTGGCGCTGTTCGTAACAGCGTAAAGACATTCCAGAATGACGTTACCACCGCCAAAGGGGGAAATACAGCACCTTCGGCAGGTGCAATACAAATCATCAGGGATAAAAATGGCCGCATCACAGGCATCAAGTAACAACCCCTACGGGTTAAGCGATCAGGACTTCTCAGACCTGCAGCAAATACGCTCATCGCTGAAGGCCGGAGATCCTCGTGCGGCAAAGATTGACACGCTGCTTGCCACGAATCCGAAGGTGGCAGCAGCCAAGCCGGAGGGTAACACCATCGGTGCTGCGCCCACTGGCGTGCTTCCATTCTTGCGCAACCTAGAAAGCGATATCCGCTATGGGAGTAATTCCACCGGGATTGGTCAATTCCTGCACAAGATCGGAATGCAGCCGACAACCGCAGGAGCCGGGGCAGCGGACGAAACACTGGCCAGTCCAATTACTGGACCGCTGCACATTGCAGAGGGGGTTGCGCAAACTCCATCCCATCCAGGCCAAGGACTAAAGCAAGCAGGGCTCGGAGTACTAGAGAGTGCATCCATTCCGCTCGCATTCGCTGGGCCGGAAACGAAAGAACTCGGGCCAGTCATAGAGCGAGCCGCAGCCAGAGCTGGCGAAGTCGGAGACGCGGCCGCGCAAGCCGGCAGAAGTGTCAACAATGCGGCGGCTAAAGTTCTGCGCTATCCAGCCACAGCACGCCAAGCGCAGATGGGCAAGCCTGGGACGATTAAGAACTTTCTGCCTCCGCAGCTTCAAAAGTGGGCTATCCCTGACTTCCTAGTGCCGAAAGGTGAACTCGGTTCAGTAACGCGCCCAGGCCCATATGCGGAGATCCCGACCAAGATTAAGCCGCCAAGTCTCTCATCCATAGCAGAGAGAGACGCGACACGCCTAAATGTCCCGTTTGCAGGCGAAGACATTCCCGAGGCTGTATCTGGGGAAGTTGATAGGATGCCGCGCCCATTGCGCCCAACGGTAGGAACGCCTGAAGAGTTTCAGGTTTACGACAATCAGATGTCGAGATTGAAACAAGAAGCCAGCGATGCCGGAACTTACTCAGCCGCTCGTGGCAAGGTTGGAAAGAAGCTCAATTACCAGCAGCGTATCCAGAAGGCGACTCAATAGCCGATTTTCTTGTGCTTCTTAGCCTGCAAGAAGAGAAATACCAGCAGGGCCGGTAAGGCCAATTCTTTAATCAACGTAAACACCTAAGCATTCTACTCCTATGGGCCAAGTTCCAGCAAAACAATTTCCCCAACCTGCCCCGTTTGGTGATTCGCAGCTCAACACCATTCGGCAAGCACAGGCACCGGACAAGATCCAGCAACAGGCTCTGCCGTCACTAAATGTGATGACCCAAGGCACCGGCAGCATGACAAGCCCAGGTGTCCAGCAGGCGGCTAAGGTGCCTTCGGCAATCAGCAACGTCCGGCGAGCCACATTAGGACAAGGGCCATTCGGCAGACTATTCGGCATAAACTCATGAAAAGACTACTAGTTACACTTCTCCTGCTGTCAGGCGTGGCCTTTGGGACTACTGCCGTTACGGGCCATATCTCGACCCTTGGCGGAACGGTTGACCATGGGAACTTCGTGCGCTTCTGGCTCCGCGGATGTGGCGGAAACCAGCCTCGCGTGGGCAGTGTGGCAATTATCTCGCCAAGCCAAGGCGGGGTATATTTCTTCGATCTGGTTGCCAATGGTACAGGCGACATTTCGGGAACGATTTACAGCAACCGGGATTTAACGGGCACAGGCGATGGGGAGCTAGAGTGCGGCGGATCGCACACAGCCACCTGGTACGGAATGCAGATCTTCCATGCTGGCAAGGGCGGGCCCGAAACTCCTATCTTGGCGAAAAATACCGATAGCTTCGACATCTCCAATATCACGCCAATAACGACTAATCCAGTTGTCACAGCGCCAAACGGCGATTCTACCTATGCACGGCTGAATGGCGGAAATCAACCATTCACTGGCAGTGTTACACCTTCTGGAAGCGGATCGCTCAACCTTGGCAGCGCAACTAATCGCTGGAATGCGTTTCTGGCAACGCTCAACGCGAATAATGGCGGGACTCTCGCCGGTACGTTCACGGGCGGAACATTTGCAAGTACCACACTGACGGCGCCGATGCTTACCGGAACTACAATCTTCTCTCGGCTTAGGCCATCGTCTGGAACCGCGCTAGCTAACACGGATGGGGCGTTGGGTGGAAATTGGGGAACTTCGCCATCGCTCGGCATCTCTGGGTATGATAGCGCCTTCCGCGTAGTCGCCACTTCGGGCAGCGGATCGCCTGGGGCTAATCCCTCAATGACTCTGACGTTCAAAGATGGGATATGGCAACCAACCGCGCCTGTCTGCGTAGCCTCCAGGGTAGACGTACAGTCACCATCGACGGCTTATTGGGCGGTAGAAGTTACGTCGCAGACGACCGTTAAATTGACGTTTGTTGGCACACCAGGCACGTCAACTTCTTACATCGCCAACGTGATCTGTCTCGGCCAGTAACAAAACAATTCCATGAAAAAACTGTTTCTGTTGTTCGCGCTCCTTTGTGCGCCTGCCTTCGGGCAAGTGTATTCAGAGCAGGCCATGCAAAATACGCAAGGCAACTGGCTCAAATCTTTGCCAGGGGCGCTTGTATACCTTTGCAACAGCTCAGCCGTTACTACTGACTGCCTGTCTGGAATTGGGCCGCTCGTAACCCTCTACACCGATCAGACGCTAACGGTATCTGGAAGCAACCCAGTTACAGCAGACTCCAACGGCAATTACACGCTGTTTACATTCCCAGGCATTTACCTGCAATGCGTCAAAGGCGCGACTTCGTTTTGCCAGATGATCCAAATTGGCGGCAATGGGGTAGTTAGCTGCGCCAACGCCCTCAACGGAAGCCTTGCGGCATTCACCTCTACAACTAACCTCAGTTGCGATCCATTAATGGGCACGGACTTTGCGGGCAACGGGTTCGCTCAGTCATGGCGCTATCTCGGTCCCGTCAACGGTTTCGTGGGCGTCATCGGTGGCGGCTCAGATCCAGGCACACTGGCTAAGTACAAACTCTCAGCGAATGAGTTTCGCTGGCTTGGCAATACGATAGCTACCCCGTTCTACGGCCGTGTCCCTGGAACGCATTGCACGCCTGGGCAGGTATGGCAAGTTGTTACAAATAGCGCCGATGCAAACGGCGATACTATTGATAATTTTGGCTGCTTGACACCCTCCGGTGGGGTCAGTATTACCGCGACTTCTCCGATTGTCGTTACGCCAAGTCCGATCACAGGAACTGGCGTAATCAGTTGCCCTACCTGCGGCACGGCTAGTTATCCGAACGCAGGCAATCCATTAGCACCCACCGTCACGCCAACCGGCGTTACGGGAGCTACGAATTACTCTTACGTTGTGGTTGGCGATCAGGAAGGGGCTGGACAATTCCACAGTACGGCAAGTTCAACGGGAAGCACGAGTACAGGCAACGCCACACTTACAACTAGCAACTACAATCTGCTAACCGGTTATGGCGACACCCTGTACGGATATCGCTGCTTTGATATATATAGAACTGT
>Ga0207674_10005540_pt1 | contig 14989 bp, 14 predicted proteins | sample KBSCornC72_FD_184303 | JGI IMG/M metagenome (GOLD analysis project Ga0207674, IMG submission 184303) | Corn rhizosphere microbial communities from Kellogg Biological Station, Michigan, USA - KBS Corn C7-2 (SPAdes) (version 2) | ecosystem: Host-associated > Plants > Roots > Rhizosphere > Soil ... | reverse complement strand
CGGTTCATCGACGACAATCTCTGCCCGTTCGTCGAGCTTCCGGGGCTCGCGATCCTCGGCATCAACACCGCGCGCTCGCTGACGTTCAAGGACGGGCGGATCAACCACCACCAGGTAGCGTTCATCCACGACACCTTCGCCCGGACTCCGCGCGATTCCTTTCGGGTGCTCGTCACCCACCACCCGTTGTTCGCCCTTCAAGTCGGCGAGGAGATCACGCCGGCGATCGGGCGGCAGGAGCTTGCGCTGGATGCGATCCAGGAGGCGGGCGTGGATATGCTCCTTGCGGGACACAACCATCACGCCTCGACGCACAGCGCGAGCGATCTCGTCACCCGCGCGGGCGCGGCGCTGGTGGTTCAGGCGGGCACCGCGACCTCGACCCGGGTGCGCGACCAGGAGCAGAGCTTCAACACGATCGACGTGGCCGACGCCTCGGTGACGATAACGGTGAACGCGTGGAGGAACGGGCAATATGCCGCGCTCGATGCGCAATGCTATGCCTGGCGGGAAGGGCGGTGGCGCATCGCTCCGGCCGCGGAGCCGGCGCACTGAGCTTGTCGCGGGCGCGGCGCGGCGACTAGAGCGGCGTCATGTCACTGCCCGAGAATTTCGATGCCGACGCGTTCGTGCACCAGGTGCTCGCCGAGGACCTCGGCACGGGCGGGGATGTCACATCCAACGCCACGATCGGCGCGGACGCGCGCTTCACTGCGGAGATGAATACGCGCCAGGCGATCGTCGTCGCTGGGCTGGACGTCGCTGCAGCCTTTTTCCGCGCGCTCGATCCGGATGTGCAGATCGATCCGCTGGTGAAGGACAGCGACCGGGCGGCGCACGGAACCGTGCTGATGCGGCTCGCGGGAAATGCGCGCGCCATGCTGGCGGCGGAGCGGTCTGCGCTGAACACGCTCCAGCATCTCTCGGGAATCGCGACGCTGACGCGCCAATATGTCGATGCGATCGAAGGCACGGGCGCGGTGCTGATCGACACCCGCAAAACCATCCCGGGCCTCCGCGTCCTCGACAAATATGCGGTGCGCATGGGCGGAGCGCAGAACCATCGGATACGGCTCGACGACGGTGTGCTCATCAAGGACAATCATGTCGCCGTGTGCGGCGGGGTCGCCGAAGCGGTGCGCCGCGCCAGGGCCGCGAACACGGGATTGCAGGTCCAGGTCGAGGTCGACCGGATCGAGCAGATCGAGCCGGCGCTCGAAGCCGGCGCCGACCGGCTTCTGCTCGACAACATGGACCCGGCGAAGCTGCGCGAGGCGGTGCGATTGGTCGCGGGGCGGGCGCCGCTCGAGGCTTCGGGCGGAGTGACTCTGGAGACCATCCGTTTCCTCGCCGAGACCGGCGTGGATTTCATCTCGGTGGGGCGCATCACGCAATCCGCACCGGCCGTCGATATCGGCCTCGATTACACGACGAGTCGTTGAGCTGGCGCAACATTGTTCATTCGCGCGACAGGAAGCGAAGCGCACGAGCAGCGATGAGTCGGCTTCGCGCGTCCATGGCGGCCGATGCATCTTATCGAGGAGTATTTCGATGAAAGCGCTGCTCGCTCTCGCACTCTCCGCCGTCATCGTCGCAGTGCCGACCGCCGCCAGCGCGCGCGACCGGCACCATGACGGCGACCGTCACGACTGGTCTCGCCACGACGGCGACCGCCATCACAGCCGGGATTACCGCAATTACTATCCGCGCTATTCCTACGGCTACGGATATTATCCACGCAGCCGGACCGTAATCAGCGTTGGAGTCGGCTATCCGGGATATTACGGCGGATACGGCTACGGCGGATATCCGGGGTATGGCTACGGTTATCCGGCCTACAGCTACGGCTATGGTTATCCCGCGTACGGTTACGGCGGTTACGGCGGCTACGGTTATCCGGGCTACGGCTACGCTTATCCGAGCGGCTACGGTTATCCCGGCTACGCTTATCCGAGCGGCTATGGCTATCCCGGCTACGGCTATGGTTGCGGCGATCCCGCGGCCGGCGCGGTCGCCGGAGCAGTGGCCGGCGGAGCGCTGGGCGGAGTGATCGCCGGAACCGACGGCCGCCGCAACAATACCGGCAGAGGAGTCGCGATCGGCGGAGTCCTCGGTGCCGTCGTCGGAGGCGCCGCCGCCTCGGGCCGCTGCTAGTCACCGCACGCGAAAGAACAAATGCGCGGGGTGCCGGAACCGCCGGTGCCCCGCGCACTTTTTTCGGGCATAATTGACGAACGGCTCCTATATGTGGCGCCGAACGGCGCATCGGCGCCGGGGAGAGTGATTTTGTTCAAGGGCCTCAAGCCCATCCTCTATGGCGGACGCGAGGTTTGGCCGCTGATCGAAGGCGGCAAGGGCGTCAGCGCAACCAACCATGCGAGCAGCGGGGCCTGGGCGGCTGCTGGCGGCATCGGGACGGTCAGCGCGGTCAACGCCGACAGCTATGACGCCGAAGGCCGGATCATCCCCCAGGTGTACGAGGCGCTGACCCGCCGCGACCGCCACGAGGAACTGATCAAATATGCCGTCGACGGCGCCGTCGCGCAGGTCCAGCGGGCCTACGAGATGGCCTCGGGCAAGGGCGCCATCAACATCAACGTGCTGTGGGAAATGGGCGGCGCGCAGCGCGTGCTCCACGGAGTCCTGGAGCGCACCAAGGGCCTCGTCAGCGGAGTCACCTGCGGCGCAGGCATGCCTTACAAGCTGAGCGAGATCGCGGCGTCCTACGGCGTCAACTATCTGCCGATCATCAGCTCGGCGCGGGCGTTCAGCGCGCTTTGGAAGCGCGCCTATCACAAGGCCGCCGAGTGGCTTGCCGCCGTGGTCTATGAAGACCCGTGGCTCGCCGGCGGGCACAACGGCCTTTCCAACGCCGAGGACCCGCGCAAGCCGCAGGACCCCTATCCGCGCGTCGCAGCCTTGCGCGCGACGATGCGCGAGAACGGAATCGCGGACAGCGTCCCCATCGTCATGGCCGGCGGCGTGTGGCGGCTCGACGAGTGGGAGAATTGGATCGACAATCCCGAGCTCGGACAGATTGTGTTCCAGTTCGGGACCCGGCCGCTGCTGACTCAGGAAAGCCCGATCCCGCCCGAGTGGAAGGCGCGGCTGATGACGCTCGAGGAAGGCGACATTCTGCTGCACCGCTTCTCGCCGACGGGCTTTTATTCGTCGGCGGTGCGCAACCCGTTCCTTCGCAACCTCGAAGCGCGCAGCGAACGCCAGATCGCCTACACCAAGGAGCCGATCGGCGATCACCATTTCGAGCTCGACGTCGGAATCGGGACCAAGAAGAATTACTGGGTCACGAAGGGCGACCTGATCCACGCGCGCGAATGGTATGCGCGGGGCTTCACCAACGCGATGAAGAGCCCGGACGACACGCTGATCTTCGTCAATGCGGACGAGGAGAAGCAGATCCGCAAGGACCAGGCCGAGTGCATGGGCTGCCTTAGCCAGTGCGCATTCTCGTCCTGGGCGGACAATGAGAAGAACTCGACCGGCCGCCTCGCCGACCCGCGCAGCTTCTGCATCCAAAAGACGCTTCAGGACATCGCCCACGGCGGGCCCGTCGAGCACAACCTCATGTTCGCCGGCCACTCGGCCTTCCGCTTCAAGAGCGACCCTTTCTATTCGAACGGCTTCATCCCGACGGTGAAGCAGCTGGTCGATCGGATTTTGACGGGGGCGTGATGCACGACCTCGTCATTCCCGCGAGAGCGGGAACCCGGTTTTCTTTGTTGCGCTGGGTCCCCGCTTTCGCGGGGATGACGCTATTGCTCGCATCCCCCGCGCTCGCGCAGGAGAAGCAGCCGCCTTACTGGGCGTCGATCGCGTCGGGCCAGGCGATGACCCACACCGGACCGGGCCGGAATTATCCTAACGTCTGGCTCTACCAGCGCCGCGACCTGCCGGTGCGGGTGATCAAGAAATACGAGACGTGGCGGCTCATCCAGGACCCGGACGGCGCGAAGGGCTGGATGCTCGTCACGATGCTGAGCGACCGCCGGACCGCGATGGTGAAGCCCGGAGAACCGCGCCCCGTCCGAAGCGGCCCCGATGATAATGCGAAGGTCCGCTACATGGCCCAAGCGGGCGTCGTCGGCCGGATCGACCATTGCAAGGGCACCGGCTGGTGCCGGATCGAGATCGGGAAGAAGGAGGGCTACATTCGCACGTCCGACCTGTTCGGCGTCGGGGCGAATGAGGTGGTGGATTGATCTGTACCCCGGCGCAGGCCGGGGCCCAGGAGCCGCGGAACGCGGCTGATTCTTTTTCTCGAGACTGGACCCCGGCCTTCGCCGGGGAACAAGAGGGGGCCACATGAAGCGCACACTCGCAATCGCAACCGGAGTTCTCGCAATGAGCAGCGCGGCCGGCGCACAGACCCGCCCCGCGGTCGAGCATCTCGGCAGGCCGGCGCTGAGCGGCCAGGCCTTGCCCTTCTCCGACGCCGTGCGCGTCGGCGATGTGCTCTACCTTTCGGGCCAGCTCGGCATCGGCGCCGACGGCAAGCTGCCCGACGGGATCACCGCGCAGACCAAGCTCGCGCTCGACAATATCGGCGGCATCCTCAAGCGCGCCGGGCTAGGCTACGAGGACGTGTTCCACTGCACCGCGATGCTCGCCGACATGAAGGACTGGCCGGCGATGAACACAGTCTATGTGACCTACTTCCCCGAAGGGAAGCGGCCGGCTCGGAGCGCGTTCGGAGCGAGCGGACTCGCGCTCGGCGGGCTCGTCGAGATCGAATGCCAGGCGTATGCGGGCGCGAAGTAGGCCGGTCGCCCTAGCCCTACTTCGGCATCTTCAGCGGCGCGTATTTGACCCGCGTCACCTTGAGCTTCTCGCCCTTGTCGCTCGTGGTCGTCATCGACTGACCGACCTTGACCGTCTTGGTCGTCCAGCAGACCTCGCCTTCCTTGTCCATCTTGCTGTTGAAGCACGCCTTGGCGCCCTTCATCACCGCGGTGCCGTGGTCCAGATGTTTCCCGGCCACGGTGTTGGCGATGTAGTTGCCCCTGGCGTCGATCGATTCCTTGACCTTGTTCCCGTCCTTGTCGGTGAAGGTCCAGGTCGTCAGCTTGAGCTGGAACGGCGCGGCCTTGGCAAGGACCGGCGTTGACCCTGCGCAAAGAACGGCGGCGGCGGTAATGCAGATGGTAAGACGCATCGGCTTTCTCCCTTCTTGAGAGGGGAGCGCCCATACCACCAGCGCATGACCGCGGCGAGTTAACTTAGAATGCGCGAAGCTTGCAGAAGCTAGCCGCGCTCTGCGCGCTCGATCTTCATGCGCAAGTCCCGGGCCTCGCGGCCGAGCTCACCCTGACGATCGTGGAAGTCGCGCAGCCGCTGCACGTGCGCCTTGATTTCGGGCCTAAGCTTGCCGCTCGAATCCCAAAACGCCTGCGGGCCATCGTCGATGTACGGCCAGACGTGCGCTTCCGCCCCCGCCGAGTAGCGCTGGTACAATATGCCCGCTGAATTGGCGCGATTGTAGAAGCGCGCAAGTTCGTAGAACAGCTCGGGATCGACCAGCTCGATGCTGCCGGTCGCGACCGCCGCGTCCCACACGCCGGTAGGCGGACGCTCCGCGCCAGGGAGCCGGAAGGCGGGTGGAACGGGCCTCTCACCGTGCGCGACTGCTTGGTCCCACTGGGCGAGTTCGGCCGTCATTTCCCGCTGGAAAACGGGACCGTGCGTTTCCGCCATCTGCCTGAGCTCAAGATCGAGTGCGCGATAGACAGCCTGCCGCCGGACCTCGTCGCGTCGCGCATCGCGGACGTTGTCGACCGCGAACGCCGCGGAGACGCCTACGAATACGACGAACAGCTCCAGCGCCAACTTCGACAGGACGGGCACGAGGTCTTTCCATCGCGCACCATCTCGCGAGGCGCTTCGACCCCCGGCGCTAGTCTCTTTCCTGGCTGGCCGCCCCCGCTCGCCCATCGGACGAGCATAGCACGAGAAGCGGCCCGATCATGAGCAGCGATTCGATGCGGGTCCTAGACCAGCTCCACCGCCACGGCGGTCGCCTCGCCGCCGCCGATGCAGAGGCTCGCGACGCCGCGCTTGCCGCCCTTCTGCTTCAGCGCATTGATCAGCGTGACGATGATCCGCGTTCCGCTCGCGCCGATGGGATGGCCGAGCGCGGTGGCGCCGCCGTGGACGTTGATCTTATCGTGCGGGATTCCGAGGTCCTTCATCGCGAACATCGCGACGCAGGCGAACGCCTCGTTGACTTCCCACAGGTCTACCTCGGAGGCCTTCCAGCCGGCCTTGGCGAGCACCTTCTCGATCGCTCCGATGGGGGCGACGGTGAACTGCGCCGGCTCCTGCGCGTGAGCCGCGGTCGCGACGATGCGCGCGACGGGCTGAAGGCCTTTCTCCTCGGCGACGGACTCGCGCGTCAGGACGACCGCGGCCGCTCCGTCGGAGATGGATGAGCTGGTAGCCGCGGTGATCGTGCCTTCCTTGGAGAAGGCGGGCTTTAGCTGCGGGATCTTGTCGGGGCGGCCGCGTCCCGGCGCTTCGTCGGTGTCGACAATCGTCTCGCCCTTGCGAGAGCTGATGGTGACGGGGACGACCTCGTCCTTGAAGCCGCCATTGTCGATCGCGTCCTTGGCCCGGCGAAGGCTCTCGATCGCATAATCGTCCATTTGCTGGCGGGTCAGCTGATATTCGTCAGCGGTGCACTGGGCGAAGCTGCCCATCGCGCGCCCCTCCTCATAGGCGTCCTCGAGCCCGTCGAGGAACATATGGTCGTAGGCCGTGTCGTGGCCGATGCGCGCGCCGGAGCGGTGCTTCTTGAGGAGGTACGGGGCGTTGGTCATCGACTCCATGCCGCCGGCGACGATCACATCGGCATTGCCGGTGCGGAGAGCCTCGTCGCCCATGATCACCGTCTGCATGCCCGATCCGCAGACCTTGTTGACGGTGGTTGCCTGGACCGATTTGGGCAGTCCGGCCTTGATCGCCGCCTGGCGTGCGGGCGCCTGGCCGAGGCCGGCGGGAAGGACGCAGCCCATGTAGATGCGGTCGATGTCCTCGCCCGAGACGCCGGCGCGCTCGACTGCCGCCTTCACAGCGGTCGCTCCGAGGTCGGTCGCCGAAGCGTCGGCAAGCGCGCCCTGCATCGATCCCATGGGGGTGCGGGCGATGGAAAGAATGACGGTCGGGTCGGATGCGGTGGTGGCCATGGGGAACTCCAGAGTCGGATTGTTGCAGTGCACATAAGAGCCCACGCTCGCTTGTTCAAACGCTCGGCGCTCTGCTAGCGGCAGGCCGGACAGGAGACGCGACATGTCCGACAGCGGACTCGATTTTCAGCTCGGGGAAATGGCGGACACGATCCGCGAGACGACCGAGCGCTTCGCCCGCGACAAGATCGCGCCGATCGCCGCCGAAATCGACGAGAGCGACGAGTTCCCGCGCCAGCTCTGGCCGCAGATGGGCGAGCTCGGGCTGCACGGAATCACCGTAGAGGAGGAGTATGGCGGGCTCGGGCTCGGCTATCTCGAGCATGTCGTCGCGCAGGAGGAAGTGGCGCGGGCGTCAGCCTCGGTGGGCCTCAGCTACGGCGCGCATTCCAACCTCTGCATCAACCAGATCCGCCGCTGGGCGAACGAGGACCAGAAGAAGAAGTATCTCCCCAAGCTGATCAGCGGCGAGCATGTCGGCGCGCTGGCGATGAGCGAAGCAGGCGCCGGCAGCGACGTCGTCGGAATGAAGCTCAAGGCAGAGAAGAGCGGCAACGGCTATCGCCTCAACGGAACGAAGTTCTGGATCACCAACGGCGGCTATGCGGATACGCTCGTGGTCTATGCGCGGACTGGCGAGGGCAGCCGCGGGATCACCACCTTCCTGATCGAAAAGGACATGGACGGCTTCTCCATCGGGCAGAAGATGGACAAGCTCGGGATGCGCGGGAGCCCGACCAACGAGCTGGTGTTCGAGGATTGCTTCGTCCCGCCCGAGAACATCCTGGGCCAGGAGAATGAGGGCGTCACGGTGCTGATGAGCGGCCTCGATTACGAGCGCACCGTGCTTGCCGGGATCCAGCTCGGGATCATGCAGGCATGCCTCGACACGGTCCTGCCATACGTCCGCGAGCGCAAGCAGTTCGGAAAGCCGATCGGCAGCTTCCAGCTCATGCAGGCCAAGGTCGCCGACATGTATGTCGCGCTGAACAGCGCGCGCGCTTACGTCTACAATGTCGCCAAGGCATGCGACGCGGGGAAGACGACGCGCTTCGATGCGGCCGGCGCGATCCTCTACGCATCCGAGAATGCGGTGAAGGTCGCCAACGAAGCGGTGCAGGCGCTCGGCGGGGCGGGCTACACAAAGGATTGGCCGGTCGAGCGCTACTACCGCGACGCCAAGCTGCTCGACATCGGCGCCGGCACCAACGAGATTCGCCGAATGCTCATCGGCCGCGAAGTGATCGGCGCCTGAGCCAAGCTGGCGCCAAAAGCTCGGACATGGATTGCGGTTTATGATAAGTTAACGGGTCGAACTCGACTCGTGGGGGCTCACATGCGCAGTTTGTCGATATCTTTTGTGCTGGCAATTTCAGCTGTTTCCCTGCCCGATGCCGCGATCGCCCAGGAGGCGACCGCCCAGGCCAATTCGGCGGGCAAAAGCAATGCGAACCAATATGTCTGCGCGTTGAAATCGAGCGTGGCCGCGGGGGCGGTTTCGCACGAGGCGGCGAAGGCTGCCGGGCCTGAGCTGGGGCAGGTGCTGTTCGTCTATTCGCATGCCGTGAAGGGCTTTGCGGTGCGGCTTCCGGCCAGCCCCGGACGGAACGGAGCGGCGGCCTTGCGGATGCACAATTCGAACATCCGCTCCTGCGTGCCCGACGGGATCACGCGCGCCGTCGGCGGCTTTGCCGGGCGGCCGATCCGTCCCGCGGGCCAGTCGACGCCGTGGGGCGTGGACCGCGTCGGCGGCCCGACCGACGCGAGTGCATCGGTGCACAAGGCGTGGATCATCGACAGCGGGATCGACCTTACTCACCCCGACCTCAACGTCGACGCGGCCGACGGAGCGAGCTTCCTGACGTCGGATTCCAGCCTCAATGACGCCAACGGTCACGGCACGCACGTCGCCGGGATTATCGCGGCGAAGAACAACACGATCGGGGTCGTGGGCGTGGCAGCGGGCGCGCCGGTTGTCCCCGTGAGGGTGCTCGACGCCAGCGGCACGGGACCGGACTCGGGGGTGATCGCAGCGCTCGACTATGTCTACCAGCACGCCGCTCCGGGAGACGTCGTCAACCTCAGCATCCAGGCCGATGCGGTCGACTCGACGTTCGACGACGCAGTTCTCGCGCTTGGCGCGGCGGGCGTGTTCGTGACGGTCGCCGCGGGCAACAACGGCGCGGACGCGAGCAATTACAGCCCCTCGCGCGCCAACGGTCCCAACGTCTTCACCGTCTCGGCGTTCGGCAAGCGCGACACGTGGGCAAGCTTCTCCAACTACGGTCCATCGGTGGACTGGGGCGAGCCCGGCGTGAACGTCCCCTCGACCTACAAGAACGGCGGCTATGCGACTTTGTCCGGGACCTCGATGGCGGCCCCGCACCTCGCGGGGATCCTGCTGGCGATCGGTGCGGCGCAGAGCGGCGGCCTGGTGAAGCGCGACCCCGACGGCAACCCGGACAATATTGGCGTCAAATAACCGAAGCGAGCGTCAAGCGAGGAGGAGAGCGCCTCCCCAAGCAATGAGCGCAACGCCCGCCGCGCGGCCTATCCACGCGCCTCCGGGCGCGAGCTTCTCGACGGCGACGATCAGTGTCAGGAGCACGATCCAGCCGATGTTCATCACGCCGCCGACGAACAACAGCGCCATCAACGCCCAGCAGCAGCCGACGCAATAGCCGCCGTGGAGGAGGCCGAGGCGGATCGCGCCAACGACTCCCGCCCGCCAGTGTCTGCTAAGGAATTGCGCGGGCGACCTGCATTGGCTGAGGCACGCCGACTTGAGCGGCGACAGCTGGTAAGCTCCGGCGGCGATCAGGACCGCGGCCATGTAGCGCTCCGCCTCCATGCCCATGGCCGAGCCCATGATCAGCCGCTGCGTCGCCGCTGCGGCGACCGAGAAGAGCAGCCAGAGGAGCGCATAGCCGGCTACGAAAACCCAGCTTTGGGCGACGCTGGCCTCGCCGCTGCGTGCGTCGCGCACCCGGGCGTAAAGCAGGATCGCGGGGGCGGCCGAGGGCAGCATCATCGCGACCATCATCACCCACCACATGAAGACCAGCGCGGCAAATGGCGGCGAGCCCATCGCCGACATGCTCATCGCGTCCGGCATCCCCGCGCCACGCAGCAGGAAGAGCCACGCCAGCGCGGCAAGCAGCGCGACCCCGCCGGCGACGATCGCCCGCTCGTGACGTATCAGGCGCCCGGCTGGGTCAGCCGCGGACGACACCGTGCGTCGAAAGGTGCAGGTTCGCGAGCTGCGCGTATTTGTCCGCGATCTCGATCTCCATCGGTCCGCCCAGAGTCCTGCTGGTTGCGCTCCCGACCTCGGCAACTTCATATTCGAAGCCAGCCGGCAGCCGGATCTGCGCGCGGGTTTCGGCGCCCGTCACCTTGTTGCGGATCGGCTCGCCCGTCATTTCGACATAGCCGTCGATGCGAAGCCGTCCCCGCCGTCCCTCGACATCGACCTCGAAATCGATCGGTGCGAACACAGGTTCGTGCATCGTTTCGATGGTCGAGGCGAAGACCGCGAATACGGTCGCGAATGGATCCGTATCCTGGCCGGTCATGATCTTCAGAAGCGCCTCGCGCTGGGCCGGGTCGGCGCGCTCGTCGACAAACGCCAGTGCCTCGCCATGACCTTCGTGAACCGGCCCCGGCCATTTGAACAAAGCGGTAATCCTCAACCCGTCGAGCCGGGTGTCGCCATGCTTGCCTTCGTCGATCTGGATCGCCGCCACCGCGTGGCAATGGCCCTTGTCCGGAAGCGCATTGAACTGGCAGTTGCAGCCATATTCGCAGGTGCAATTGACGAGCTCGCGCCCCTTGAACTCCCAATAGGTCATCCTCGACCTCCTGTTGCCGCGAGTCGCCATATCACGAGCGGTTGAGTGTGTGCAGTCGCGCCGCGGGTTCAATTGGGCTATGCGGACGGCGGGGGAAAGCACATGCGGTTGTGGGGCGCCGTAATCCTGCTCGGGCTTGCTGCTTGCCAGAAGCAGCCTGACGCTGCGCCAAACCCGGCCGAAGTCGCGTTCGACGGCGCCGACGTCACCGACGCTGCTGCGCTTCGTGTGCACGGCGAGCGCCTGACCCACGTGCTCGGCTGCGCCGACTGCCACGGCACGCGGCTTCAAGGCACCTTCTTCACCAAGGACCAGCCTCAGTACGGGCCGCTCTATGCGTCCAACCTGACGGTCGAAGTGCCGGAATATTCCGACGCGCAACTGGACGGGATCATCCGGCACGGCACTCATCCGGAGCGGAAGTCGGTGTGGGGCATGCCCTCGCATCTGTTTCAGCACCTCGGCGATTCCGATTTCAAGGCGCTGCTCGCCTATTTGCGCTCACTGAAGCCCGAAGGCGAAAAGCTCCCGCCGCCGCGGTTCAGCGCCCAGGATCGCAAGGACATCGCGAGCGGCGATTACAAGCCTGAAGCGCAGCTCGTTCGGGAAACGGCGAGCCAGCTGCCCGTCGACCTCGGTCCTCGGCACGCGCTCGGCCGCTACATCACGCAAGTGACGTGCGCGGAGTGTCACGCACCGACGCTGAAAGGCGGCGATCCCTACGCCAAGGCGCCCGACCTGATCGTCGTCGGCGGCTACACGCGCCAAGAGTTCGAGCGCCTGATGACAACCGGAGTCCCGACGGGCAACCGGAAGCTCAGGCAGATGATGGCCGGCGTGGCTCGGCTGCGCTTCACGCACTTCACGCGCCACGAGCGCGACGCGCTCTATGGGTATTTGAAAGCGCGCGCGGAGCGGCCCCAGTAGATTAGCCGTGCCGCCTGTCCGCCGACAGGCTCCGCGCGGCTAACCCCAGATCTTCACGCGCTTGTCAGCCGGCAGGTAGAGCTTCTGCCCCGGCTGGACGTGGAAAGCCGGATACCAGGCGTCGATGTTGCGCACGGTCTGGGCTCTGAACTGCTCGGGCGCGTGGCCGTTGGTCAGCACGATCTGGCGAAGCGTCTCCGGCCGCGACTTCACTGCCCACGATTGGGCGAAAGCGAGGAAGAAGCGCTGGTCGCCGGTCAGCCCGTCGATCGTCGGGGCGGGCTTGCCGCCGAGCGAGGCCTTGTACGCGTCGTACGCGGCGCCGAGCCCCGCGACGTCGGCGATATTCTCGTTGATCGTCAGCTTGCCGTTCACGTGAAGGCCGGGCAGCGCTTCATAGGCGTCGAATTGCTTCTCGAGCAGCTGGGCCTGCGCCTGGAAGGCCTTGAAGTCGGCGGGAGTCCACCAGTTGCGCATCCGTCCGCTCGAATCGAACAAAGCGCCGCCGGTGTCGAAGCTGTGGCTGATCTCGTGCCCGATGGTCGCTCCGATCGCGCCATAGTTGAACGCGGCGTCGGCGTTCGGGTCGAAGAAGGGCTTCACCAGGATCGCCGCCGGGAAGTTCAGCGCGTTCGCGACCGGCATGTTGATCGCATTGACCAGCTGCGGCGGCATCCACCATTCCTTGCGGTCCATCGGCTTGCCGATCTTCGCGAGCTGGTGGCGATATTCCCAAAGCCTGGCATTCTTCTGGTTGGCGTAGGCATCGTCGGCGCTGATCTGCAGGCCGGAATAGTCGCGCCAGCTGTCAGGATAGCCGACTCCGACGACGATATTTTCGACCTTCTTCAGCGCCTCCTGCTTGGTCGAAGGCGACATCCAGCCGATCGCTTTCACGCGGCGCGCGAAGGCCGCCTTCAGATTGCCGACCATCGCTTCGATCTGCGTCTTGGCCGAGGCCGGGAAATATTTGTCGACATAGGCCTTGCCGACCGCGTCCTGCAGCATGTTGCTTGTGGCGTTGAGCGCGAGCTGGTCGCGCGGACGCTGCTGCGGAGTCCCGGCGAGCGTCGTTCCGTAAAAGGCGAAGTTCGCGTCGCGGATGGGCTTGGGAAGCACGTTGGCCTGCTGGTTGATCGTGTGGAAGGCGAGCCACTCCTTCCAGTTCTGGAGCGGCTGCGAGGCGACCAGCGCCGACAGCTTCGGGATCGAAGCGAAATGATAGGCGTCGAACTTCTGCGCGCTGCCGAGGCCGGCCGCGCCGAGCAGCGCGGCCCAATCGATCCCCGGCGCCTTCTGCTCGAGCTGCTGACGCGTCCACACCTGAGCGCCGTTGGCGAAGTCCTCGCTCTGCTCGCGCGGCTCGTGCGCGGTCGCGATCTTGGTCTCGAGGTCCATGATCCGGGCCGCGGCGCCCTCGGGATCGGGGTAGCCGGCGTTCTGGAGGATGGTCGCGATATAGGTCCGGTACTTGGCCCGGGTGCCGGCCATCTTCGGATCGGAGGAGAGGTAATAATCGCGCTCCGGCAGCCCGATCCCGCCCTGCATGATGTAGGGCAGCTGCTCGCCCGGCGTCGCGAGGCCCTGGGTCACGAAGATTCCGAACAGGTTCTGGGTCTGGAAATTGGTCGCGTTGAGCGGATCGGTGTCGGCGCGCAAAGTCCCGCCGATCGCGGCGCTGAGCTGGTGGACGTCTGCGATCCGCCCGATCGCGTCGAGGTCGGCCTTCGCCGGCGCCATTCCCGCGCGGTCGATCGCGTCGGTGTTCACAAAGGCCTTGTAGTAATTGGCGATCAGGGCGTCGGTCCCGCCCGTCGGGTTGGCCTTGATGATATTGTCGAACAGCTCGCGGGTATTCTTCTCGCGTTGCAGGTCGGCGATATAGAATCCGCCGATGCGCGAGCGGTCGGCCGGGATCGCGGTGTTTTTGACCCAGCTTCCGTCGGCGTAGCTGAAGAAGTCGTCACCCGGGATGACGCTCTTGTCCATCCAGCTCGTCTCGATGCCGATGTCGGCGCCCTGCTTCTGTACCTCAGCGGCGTTCTGGTTCGTGCTGGTGTTGCACGCGGTGAGCGCGAAGGCGGACACGACGGCAAACAAAAGGGCTCGCTTCACTGAAAAATTCCTCCTGGGCGGCTGCTTTGCCATTGCCTTTCGTTACGGCTACGCGAAGCGGCACGGCCTTTTCGACCAACGGACATTGAGGCGGCATGAGCGCACCGCGTATCGAGAGCAAAATCGTTACGGACAGCGAGGAGTTCCGAGCGCGCGCGTCGCACAACCGCGCGCTCGCGGAAAAGCTGCGCGCCGACGTCGCCGAAGCGGCGAAGGGCGGGCCGGAGAAGCACCGGCAGCGCCACGTCGGCCGAGGCAAGCTGCTCCCCCGCGACCGCGTCGAGCGGCTGCTCGATCCCGGCTCACCGTTTCTCGAGATCGGCCAGCTCGCCGCGGGGGACATGTACGAGGGCGAGGTGCCCGGCGCGGGCCTCATCGCGGGCGTAGGCCGCGTTTCCGGACGGCAGGTGATGATCGTCTGCAACGACGCGACGGTGAAGGGCGGCACCTATTACCCGCTGACGGTGAAGAAGCATTTGCGCTCGCAGGAGATCGCCGAGCAGAACCGCCTGCCGTGCGTCTATCTGGTCGACAGCGGCGGCGCGAACCTGCCGCACCAGGCCGAGGTGTTCCCCGACCGCGACCATTTCGGCCGAATCTTCTTCAACCAGGCGCAGATGAGCGCCAAGGGCATCGCCCAGATCGCCTGCGTGATGGGCAGCTGCACCGCCGGCGGCGCCTACGTGCCGGCAATGAGCGACGAAAGCGTGATCGTCCGCAACCAGGGCACGATCTTTCTCGGCGGCCCGCCGCTGGTCAAGGCCGCGACGGGCGAGGAGATCAGCGCCGAGGATCTGGGCGGCGGCGACCTCCACGCGAAGAAGAGCGGCGTCGTCGACCATCTCGCCGAGAATGACGAGCATGCGCTGACCATCGTCCGCGACATCGTCTCGACTC
>Ga0207674_10005537_pt1 | contig 14990 bp, 11 predicted proteins | sample KBSCornC72_FD_184303 | JGI IMG/M metagenome (GOLD analysis project Ga0207674, IMG submission 184303) | Corn rhizosphere microbial communities from Kellogg Biological Station, Michigan, USA - KBS Corn C7-2 (SPAdes) (version 2) | ecosystem: Host-associated > Plants > Roots > Rhizosphere > Soil ... | reverse complement strand
GTTCCTGAGCTCTAGCCTGGTCAAGGAGATCACCAGGTACGGCGGGGACGTCAGCGGCCTGGTCCCCGAGATCGTGCTGTCCCGGCTGCGCGAACGCCCGGTCGAAGAGTAGGGCGGCCATAGAGCAGGGCGGACGAAAGATTGGGCAGGCGAGTAGGTCCGGGCCGGAATACTAGCCCGAGGCGCTAAGTTGGGAATACCGCGCTCCGCCGGTAGGCTGTGCGCTCGGTTTCCATTCGCTCGAACGAGTACACTGTCATGCCCAGCACACGCACACATGCACCCCGAGGGGCGCTTGTCTTCGACATGCGCCAGCTTGGCCGTCAGGCGGGGTCCGCGCTTACCCAGACGCGGACCGTCCCCGCGCCGGACGACCTGCGCCTGGAGCTTATCGGGGTGCCGGCCGGGGCCGATGTCCCGCTCGAGGTCAGGTTTGAGGCGGTATCCGAGGGCGTTCTCGTCACCGGGACCGCGATCGCGCCGCTCGCAGGTGAGTGCGCGCGCTGCCTGGCCCCGCTGACCTCGTCGGTGACCGTCGGCTTCCAGGAGCTCTACCTGTACGCCGAAAGCCGCCACGACAAGCACGACAAGCACGACGACCAGGAGGAGCAGGACGCCGGGGAGCTCTACCACCTCGACGGCGACCTGCTCGACCTGGAACCTGCCTTCCGTGACGCGGTAGTGCTCGCGCTGCCGATGTCACCGCTGTGCCGGGAGGAATGTCCCGGGCTGTGCGTCGAGTGCGGCGCGCGGCTCGCCGACGCGGGTCCAGACCACCGGCACGATGCGGCGGTCGACCCGAGGTGGGCGGCCCTGCAGCAGCTCAGCGAGCAGGGTAACGACAAACATCAGGACCGGCGCGCCGGCGCCATCGACCTACAGGAGGGCTGACGTGGCGGTTCCCAAGCGGAGGATGTCCCGCAGTAACACCCGATCGCGACGTTCGAACTGGAAGACCACCGCGCCTTCGCTGGTGAGCTGCCCGCAGTGCCACGAGCCGAAGCTTCCGCACGTGGCCTGCCCGACCTGCGGCACCTACCGGCGGCGTCAGGTCATCAACCCAGCCTGAGGAGGCTGTGTCGGCCTGGCCGCTGCGCGGCGGGGTTGGCCTGACCGCTGTGCGCCAGATACGGGGGGTTATATTTCGCGCCCGGCCGGGCATTATCAGCGAATGCTAGGAGGAGGACGCGTTGGGCGTCGTGAGCCGGTCCTGGGACGGCGGTGTGAACGCCGGAAGAGACCCCGCTGAGCTCAGGCACGCCCTCGGCGTGCCCATCATGCCAGCCTCGCTCGAGCGCGCCCTGACGCACCGCTCCTACGCCTACGAGAACGACAACCCGCCCACCAACGAGCGGCTGGAGTTTCTCGGCGACTCGGTGCTCGGCCTGGTCGTGACCGACACCTTGTACCGCGGCTACCCGAACCTGCCCGAGGGGCAGCTGGCTAAGCTCCGCGCCGCGGTGGTCCAGATGGGCGCGCTGGCCGAGGTGGCGCGCGAGCTCAGCCTGGGCGCCTACGTCAGGCTCGGCCGCGGCGAGCAGGTCACCGGCGGCCGCAACAAGCCCTCGATCCTGGCCGACACACTCGAGGCCGTGATCGGCGCGGTGTACATCGACTGCGGCCTGGACGAGGCCAGGGCACTGGTGCACCGCCTGTTCGACCCGGTCATCGCCAGGTCGGCCCGGCTCGGCGCCGGCCTGGACTGGAAGACCTCGCTGCAGGAGCTCACCGCGGTCAAGATGCTCGGCGTGCCCGACTACCAGGTCGAGGAGAGCGGCCCGGATCACCAGAAGTCGTTCCGTGCCACGGTCAGGGTCGGCGGCCAGGTGCTCGGCGCCGGTCAGGGGCGCACCAAGAAGGCGGCCGAGCAGCAGGCCGCCGAGGTGGCCTGGCGGGCCATCACGGCCGAGTCGGAGGGCCTGGCCCCAGAGAACGGCAGAGAGAACGGCCGGGAGAACGGCAACCTGCGCGACCGCAAGGACGACAAGGACGACAAGGGAGAGCCGGAGCGCTGAGGCGTGCCTGAGCTGCCCGAGGTCGAGACGGTCCGGCGCGGCCTTGAAGAACACGTGGTGGGAAGGACCGTCGAGACCGTCCGCGTCCTGCACCCGCGCGCCGTGCGCAGGCAGCCCGCCGGCCCGGCCGAGTTCGAGTCCGGCCTGGAAGGGCGCACCCTGGACAGCGCCCGCCGGCGGGGCAAGTACCTGTGGCTGTCCGTGGGCGAGGACGCCCTGCTCGCGCACCTCGGGATGAGCGGGCAGCTGCTCATAATCGACCCGGACCAGCCGCTCTCGCCGCACGTCAGGATCCAGTTCACGTTCAAAGACGGTGGCCCGGACCTGCGCTTCACCGACCAGCGGACGTTCGGCCACATGTGCGTGGTGCGGGATGGCGCCGAACTCCCCGGGCCCATCGCTCACATCGCCCCCGACCCGTTCGAGGCGGCCTTTGACCCGGCCGGCCTGGCCCGGCGGCTGCGTACGCGGCACACCGGGGTCAAGCGCGCGCTGCTGGACCAGTCGCTGATCAGCGGCGTCGGCAACATCTACGCCGACGAGGCGCTGTGGCGGGCCCGGCTGCACTGGGCCCGGCCCACCGAGACGCTGAACGGCCCGGAGGTGAGCCGCTTGCTCGCCGCGGTTCGTGAGGTGCTCGGCGAGGCCCTGGTGGCCGGCGGCACCTCGTTCGACGACCTGTACGTCGACGTCAACGGGGAGAGCGGCTACTTCGAGCGGTCCCTCGCGGTCTACGGCCGGGAAGGCTTCCCCTGCCTCCGGTGCGGCACGCCGGTCCGGCGCGACTCCTTCATGAACCGGTCCGCCTACACCTGCCCGCGCTGCCAGCCCCGCCCCCGCCGCGCCCGGCTCTGACGCGACGTCCTGACCAGCGCGTTCCGTTACGCCCTGTTAACGTCATGCGGCGAAATCATGCTTGTTATGGTGGATACGGTATATACCGGGCATCTACTACGTCCTCAACTTGACCAGCCAACGCCTAGATGGGACACTGGTTGCTGTTGGTTGCGCGCGCGGATCTGCGCGTGTTAAGTATGTGCCCACTCTGGTCACTCAGCGTGGAGGACCTTTAACAATGGCGAAGGCTCTATTCGGCCACGTCGGCGGTCCCGATCCCCGCATGGTTTCCGAGATGCGCCGCCTCCAGCAGCGAGTACGCGACCTCGAAGCTGAGCTTGTACGGCTTCAGGAAGAGAATGACTCGCTGGTTGAGGCTGGCCACGAGGACGTGTTGGTGGCGGAACGCGAGCCCGCGTACGTCTAACGCGCGCAGGCAGGACGCGGTTAAAAACGACAGAGGTCGAGAAACTCGGTCGGACAAACAGGGAACGGATCAGGGGCGCCTGTGGCGGCGCCCCTCTTCGTTGTATATCTGCCCGTTATATGTCAATAGGCACACGGGTATCAGCGTCACCGCCGCATTAGCGCGGCACCGTCGCCGGGGACATCCGGCCAGTTTCGCATGCCCCGGCCCGCCTCCCTGTCCCCCTGCACGCGGCACGCGAGTCATCCTGCAGTTCGCCGTTTCGAAGGCCTCAGGGCGGTAAGGTGCGGGAGAGCGAAGAGAAGGGGGCAGCTTGTACCTGAAGAGCCTCACTCTGCGCGGCTTCAAGTCCTTTGCCTCCGCCACCACGCTCCGCCTTGAGCCCGGCATCACCTGCGTGGTCGGGCCGAACGGCTCGGGCAAGTCCAACATCGTCGACGCCCTGTCCTGGGTCATGGGCGAGCAGGGCGCCAAGTCGCTGCGCGGCGGCAAGATGGAGGACGTCGTCTTCGCGGGCACCACCTCCCGCCCGCCGCTGGGCCGGGCCGAGGTGACGCTGACCATCGACAACACCGATGGCGCCCTGCCCATCGACTATTCCGAGGTCACGCTCAGCCGGCTGATGTTCAGGTCCGGGCAGAGCGAGTACGCCATCAACGGCAACCACTGCCGCCTGCTCGACGTGCAGGAGCTCCTGTCCGACTCCGGCCTGGGCCGGGAGATGCACGTGATCGTCGGGCAGGGCCACCTGGACGACGTCCTGCACGCCGGCCCGGAGGCCAGGCGCGCCCTGATCGAGGAAGCGGCCGGCGTGCTCAAGCACCGCAAGCGCAAGGAGAAGGCGCTGCGCAAGCTGGAGGCGATGCAGGCCAACCTGACCCGGCTGGTCGACCTCACCGCCGAGCTGAGCCGCCGTCTCAAGCCGCTGGGCCGGCAGGCCGAGATGGCCAGGAAGGCCGCGGTCATCCAAGCCGAGCTAAGGGACGCGCGGCTGCGGCTGCTCGCCGACGACTACGTGACGCTCGCCGCCGACCTGCAGCGGGACGAGGCGGATGAGGCCGCCGTGCTGGCCAGGCGCGCCGCCCTGGAGCATGAGGTGGCCCAGGCCAGGGCCAGGGAGAACGAGCTCGACCAGGCCGCCCAGCAGGCCTCGGCCGTGCTGGCCCGGGCCCAGGAGACCTGGTTCGCGCTGTCCTCGCTGACCGAACGGCTGCGCAGCACCCAGCACCTGGCCGCCCAGCGGCACACGCTGCTGACCGAGGCGACCGAGCCGGAGCGTCCCGGCCGGGACCCCGACGAGCTCGACCGCCAGGCTGACGAGCTGCGGGAAGAAGAGGAGACCCTGAACGAGCGGCTGACGGCCGGGCGCGAGGTGCTCGCCGTCGCCACCGCCGAGCGCACCGCCGCCGAGCGGGAGCTCGCCGCGGCCGAACGCCGCCAGGCCGAGGGGGCCAAGGCCGCGGCCGCGCGGGCCGGGCGGGTCGCCCGGCTGCGCGAGCAGGTCGGCGCGGCGGACAGCCGCACCGTGGCCACGCAGGAGGAAATGGACCGGCTGGAGGTCTCCGCGACCGAGGCCCGGGAGCGCGCCACCCTGGCCCAGGACGAGTTCGAGCAGGTGCAGGACCAGGCGGGCGGGCGCGACGAGGACCGTAGCGAGCTGGCCGCCGCGCACGAGCAGGCCACCGCCATGCTCGCCGAATGTACCGAACGGGCCAAGGTTCTCCGCACCGCCGAACGTGAATCAGCTCGCGACCTGGCCGCCAGGCGGGCGCGTGCGGAAACCCTGAGCGAAGCCGCCCGGCGCGGCGCGGACGCCTCCGCGGCGCTCGTCGCGGACCCGGCCAGGTTCGGCGGCGTGGTCGGCTCGTTCGCCGCGCGGCTGCGGGTGGCCGAGGGGTACGAGGTGGCCATCGCCGCGGCCCTGGGTGCCGCCGCCGAGGCGGTGGCGGTAGCCGGCCTGGACGCGGCCGCCGAGATCCTGGCCACCCTGCGCCGCGACGACGCCGGCGGCGCCTCCCTCGTCATCGCCGACGAAGGCGCCACCACCTCTCCGCCCACCCCCTCAACCCCACCAGCCACTTCAGCCACACCAGCTCCGTCAACTACACCCGCTATATCAGCCCCTCCAGCCCCACACGCCTCGGGACCTATCCCGGCTAACGAGCTGGTGCGCGCGCCCGACGGGCTGGCGGAGGCCGCGGCCGAGCTTCTGTGCGACGTAGTGGTGACAGCGGACCTGGAGCAGGCACGCCGGTACGTTCGGGACAATCCTGGTTTTAAGGCCGTGACCAGGGACGGTGACTTGCTCGGGGCCTACTGGGCGCAGGGCGGGGGCGCCCGGCCGCAGAGCCTGTTCGAGATGCGGGCCGCCGCCGACGAGGCGGCCGCGGGGCTGGCCGAGGCCGAGTTGCGCTGCGATGAGGCCGCCCGCCAGCTGGCGGTGGCGGCCGAGGCCGAGGAGGACGCGCGGCAGGCGGTGGCGCGGGCGCAGGCGCGCAGGCACGAGGTCGACGCGGAAGCGGCCGAGGTCTCCGGCTGCCTTGGGCGGCTCGCCGGGGCGGCCCGCGCCGCGCGCGAGGAGGCCGCGCGGCTCGATGGCGCCATCACCTCGGCCCGCCAGGCGGCCGAGAAGGACCTGGCCCGGCTGGAGCAGCTCCGCGCCGAGCTCGCCGAGGCCGAGGAGCTGGAGGATACCGACGAGCCGGACGAGCCGCAGAATCAGACGGCCCGCGAGGACCTCGCCGAGCTCTGCGCCGCGGCCCGCAACGCCGAGATGGAGGCCAGGCTCGAGGTCAGGACCGCGGAGGAGCGGCTGCGGGCGATCGGCGGCCGCGCCGAGTCCCTCGCCGCCGCCGCGACGGCCGAGCGCGCCACCCGCCAGCGCGCGGCCGAGCGCCGCCAGCGCCGGGCCACCCAGGCCGCCGTGGCCCGGGCCGTCGCGCTGGGCGCGCGGTACGCGGTCGAGGCGGCCGAGCAGTCGGTGAACCAGGCGCTGGCCCGCCGGACCGAGGCCGAAGCGACCAGCAGCGGCGGCGCCGCCGAGCTGAAGGCGGTCCGCGCCCGGGTCCGCGACCTGGCCGCGGACCTGGACACCGTGGTGAACACCGCGCACGGCACCGAGATCGCCCGGGCCGAGCACCGGCTGCGGCTGCAGCAGCTGGCCGAGCACGCGCTGGAGGAGTTCGGCGTCGAGGGGGACACCCTAGTGGCCGAGTACGGCCCCGAGGTGCCCGTGCCGGTGATCGGAGACGACACGGCCCTGCCGTCGAGGTTCGAGCGCACCGCCGCCGAGCGCCGCGCCGCCGACGCGCAGCGCCAGCTCGACCGGCTGGGCAAGGTCAACCCGCTGGCCCTGGAGGAGTTCGAGGCGCTTACCGAGCGGCATGCCTTCCTGGCTACCCAGCTGGACGACCTCCGCAAGACCCGGCGTGACCTGCTCACCGTGGTCAAGGAGGTCGACGACCGGGTGCAGGAGGTGTTCGCCTCCGCCTACGCCGACACCGCCCGCGAGTTCGAGCACCTCTTCAGCCGCCTGTTCCCCGGCGGCCAGGGCAACCTGGTGCTGACCGAACCCGACGACATGCTCGCCACCGGCATCGAGATCGAGGCGCGCCCGCCGGGCAAGAAGGTCAAGCGGCTGTCGCTGCTGTCCGGCGGGGAGCGGTCGCTGACCGCCATCGCCTACCTCTTCGCGATCTTCAAGGCCCGCCCCTCGCCGTTCTACGTGCTCGACGAGGTGGAAGCGGCCCTGGACGACACGAACCTGCAGCGGCTGCTCCTGGTCTTCGAGGAGCTCAGGGAGAGTTCCCAGCTCATCATCGTCACCCACCAGCGCCGCACGATGGAGTCCGCCGACGCCCTCTACGGCATCACCATGCGCGGCGACGGCGTCTCCACCGTAATCAGCCAGCAAATAGCCGCCCGCCAGCCCGCCTAGCCCCGCTAACCCGCCTAGCCCCGCCAGCCCGCCTAGCCCCGCTAATGGCCGCAGCCCGGCGGCGCTAATGCCCGCACCCGCGCGGCTCGCTTCCCGCACCCGGGCAGCTCGTTCCCGAAAACCGGACTCAGGCCACACCGGCACCGTCAGCCTCATGGTCCGAGTGCGCCCGGCCAACTGGAACGTCATGAAACCCCGGATCCAGGGCGTTCTGACCCCGTGAAATCCCGGATTCACCGCGTCCCAGAGGCGTCCGGCGACGGTTCTGACGCCGTGAAATCCCGGATCCATGGCGTCCGGCTGTGCGTTCTAACCCCGTGAAATCCCGGATCCATGGCGTTCCCTGCCCGGTCCCCGCTACGTCGCCCGGTCCCCGCTACGCCCGCTGACCAGGCCCATCGCGTCCACGACCCGGACCTCGCCGCGTCCCCGGCCGTTCCCTCGGGCGTTAGCATCGCTTAATTCAGTTGACGGCATTTACTGAGACACGAAATAATCGTCTCAGTAAACGGCGTAAACAGATCGCTACGGGGACTCAGATGATCGACACGCAACTCTTCCATGAAGTAATCCTGGTTCTGGCGGTGCTCATCGCCTTGGCGCTGGCGTTCACAGCCGCGATGATGATGGCGGCGCGCTCCGTGCCCGGGACCGGCCAGACGCCGCGCGGGGGAAACCGGCGTAACAGGCCACAGGATCCACAGCCCGAACCCGACGGCATCCGCGAGCAGATACCCGACGATATCCGTGAGCTGGTTCCCGACGGCATCGGCGAGCAGATACCGGACGATATCCGCGAGCTGGTACCCGACGGCGGCCGTGAGCTGGTACCGCACTAACGCGGACCCGGTCGGCAGGAACAGGCAGGGCGGCATCGTATGCCGCCCCGCTTCGATGATCAGTCGTCGGGCATAGCGGTACTTGCGGAGCCGGCGTCCGGCCCAGCGGCCTCACGGCCCAGCGGCCTAGCGGCCACGGCGGCCTCACGGCCCAGTGGCTACGGTGGGGCGCAGGGTCTGGAAGACTGGAGGCCTGATGGAATACGTGATCCTGATCATTGTCATCGCCGTGCTCGCCGTCGCGACCGGCGGCTGGCTGCTGTTTGTCCGCCCCCGTGGGGGCCGGACGCTCGAAGCGCCGAAACCGCAGACGCCGCCCGCGGCGCAGGCCACGACCCCGGCCGGGAGCGGGGACGCCGAGTCGTCCGCCGTGCCGGATACGCCGGCGGCCGCGACCGGCGTGCTCGAGATCGAGCGGCCGCCGCCGTCGGCGGGCCGCATGGTCCGGCTGCGTGCCCGGCTGGCCCGGTCGCAGAGCTCGGTGGGCTCGGCGCTGCTGAACCTGCTCTCCAGGGACCGCCTCGACGACGACACCTGGGACGAGATCGAAGAGGTCCTGATCACGGCCGACGTGGGCGTGGTGCCCGCGCGGCTGATGGTCGACGAGCTCAAGACCAAGGTCAAGGTGCTCGGCACACGGAGCCCCGACGACGTGCGTGGCCTGCTCAAGGCCGAACTCCTCACCCAGCTCGACGAGGGCATGGACCGGTCGCTGCACACCACACCGCATAACGGCGTGCCCGCGGTCATCTTGATGGTCGGGGTCAACGGCACCGGCAAGACCACGACCTGCGGGAAGCTCGCGCGGGCGCTGATCGGGGACGGCGAGACCGTGCTGCTCGGCGCGGCCGACACGTTCCGCGCGGCAGCCGCCGACCAGCTGCAGACGTGGGGACAGCGGGTCGGCGCCAAGACGGTGCGGGCCGACCGGGAGGGTGCCGACCCGGCCAGCGTCGCGTTCGAGGCGGTCAGCGAGGGCATCGAGACCGGGGTCGACGTGGTGATCGTGGACACGGCCGGCCGGCTGCACACCAAGGTCGGGCTGATGGACGAGCTCGGCAAGGTCAAGCGCGTGGTCGAGAAGAAGGCGCCGGTCGACGAGGTGCTGCTGGTGCTCGACGCGACCACCGGGCAGAACGGGCTTCGCCAGGCCCGGGTGTTCGCCGAGGTGGTCGACGTCACCGGCATCGTGCTGACCAAGCTGGACGGCACGGCCAAGGGCGGCATCGTCATCGCGGTCCAGCGTGAGCTGGGCGTTCCGGTCAAGCTCGTCGGTCTCGGCGAGGGTCCGGACGACCTGGCCCCGTTCGACCCTGACGCCTTCGTGGACGCCATCCTCGGCTAGAGCCCGCCCAGGAAACATGCTTGTAACAAGCACCTGGGGTGTTTCACGCGGCTGACACACGCCGGCCGGCCGGATGAAACGTCGGCATCGGAACCTCGGTACAGGCTGCCGAAGGGACACCAGATGAAGCTCATCACCGCTGTCATCAAGCCGTTCAAGCTGGACGACGTCAAGGCCGCGTTGCAGGCGTTCGGCGTCCACGGCCTGACGATCACCGAGGCAAGCGGATACGGCAGGCAGCGCGGGCACACGGAGGTGTACCGCGGGGCCGAGTACCAGGTCGACCTGGTACCGAAGGTTCGCGTCGAGGTCCTGTGCGAGGACGAGGACGCCGACGACCTGATCGGCGTGGTGGTCAAGGCGGCGCAGACCGGCCGGATCGGCGACGGCAAGGTCTGGTCGGTCCCGGTCGAGACGGTGGTCAGAGTCCGCACCGGGGAGCGCGGGCCGGACGCGATCTGACTGGCGAGCTCATGGAGCGGGCCGGGGGGACGCGGATGGAAGCCATGACGTCGTTCGCCGCGGATCGGGGGCGCCGGACCGCCCAGGTGGACCGGTGGCTGGCCGGACTCCTCGGCGCCGAGGCCGACGTGGCGCTGGTGGCGGTCGGCGGGTACGGACGGCGCGAGATGCTGCCGCGTAGCGACCTGGACGTGCTGCTGCTGCACGCCGGCCGGGACGACATCGCGGGCATCGCGGACCGCATCTGGTACCCGGTCTGGGACTCCGGAGCCGAACTCGACCACGCGGTGCGCACCGTCCCGCAGGCCCGGCGGGTGGCCCGGACTGACCTGAAGGTCGCGCTCGGGCTGCTGTCCGCGCGGCACGTGGCCGGTGACCCCGATCTCACCGAACGACTGCGGGCGGGTGCCCTGGAGGACTGGCGGGCCGCGGCACCCGCGCGCCTGGCCGAGCTGCACGCCGCGCACGACGAACGGGCCAGGGCCAGCGGCGAGCTCGCCTTCCTGCTCGAGCCCGACCTGAAGGAGGCCAGGGGCGGGCTGCGGGACGTGCACGCGATCCAGGCGGTGGCGGCCGCCTGGGTGGCGCCCGCGCCAGGTCCCCGGGTCCGTACCGCGTACGAGCAGATCCTCGACACCCGGCACGCGCTGCACGAGATCACCGGGCGGCGCCTGGACCGGCTGGTGCTCGAGGAGCAGGACGAAGTGGCCAGGGCGCTCGGCATGCTCGACGGAGACGTGCTCCTCCGGATGCTGGCCGGCGCGGCCCGGACCATTGCCTACGCGGTCGACCACACCTTCCGCCAGTCCGACCGGCTGATCAGCCGGCCGGGCGGCGGCCGCCGGCTGCGCCGCCGCCCGGCCGAACGCCGCCCGCTCGCCGACGGCGTGGTGGAGCAGGACGGCGAGGTGGTGCTGGCCCGGGCCGCCGACCCGGCTACCGACCCGTCGCTGGTGCTGCGCGCGGCCGCCGCGGCCGCGCAGGCCGGGCTGCCGCTGGCGCCGCGGACCCTGGACCGGCTGACCGAATGCCCGCCGCTGCCCGTACCCTGGCCCGCGGCCGCCAGGGACGCGCTGCTCTCGCTGCTCGGAGCCGGGCAGGCCGCGGTCGGCGTGTGGGAGGCACTCGACACCGAGGGCCTGGTGACCGCGCTGATCCCGGACTGGGAGCGGGTCAGGAACCGGCCGCAGCGCAACCCGCTGCACACCTACACCGTGGACCGGCACCTGGCCGAGGCGGCCGCGCACGCCGCCGCGCTGACCCGCGAGGTGGCCCGGCCCGACCTGCTGCTGCTCGCCGCGCTGCTGCACGACGTCGGCAAGGGCTGGCCAGGAGATCACAGCGTTACCGGCGAGGTGGTGGCGCGGGACGTCGCGCGCCGGATGGGGCTGCCCGCCCCGGACACCGAGCTCGTCGCGGCGGCGGTCCGGCTGCACCTGCTGCTGCCCATGGTCGCGACCCGCCGCGACCTGGACGACCCGGTGACGGTGACGCAGGTCGCCACGGCGGTGGGCAGCCGCGTCCTGCTCGAGTTGCTGCACGCGCTGGCGATCGCGGACGGGCTGGCGACCGGGCCCGCCGCCTGGAACGACTGGAAAGCGACCCTGGTCGCGGACCTCGTGCGGCGGGTGGAGGCCGTGCTGGACGGCCAGCCGATGCCGCAGCCCGCGCCGCTGCGCGAGGACCAGCTGACGCTGGCCGCCGAGGGCGGGCCGGCCGCGACCGTGCTCGGCTCGGAGGTGACGGTGGTCGCGCCCGACCGGCCCGGCCTGCTGTGGCGCGCCGCGGGCGTGCTGGCCTCGCACCGGCTGGCGGTGCGCAGCGCGAACGCGACCTCGGTCGGGGCCACCGCCGTGTCCGTGTTCGACGTGGAGCCCGAGTTCGGCGACCCGCCCGACGCCACCTTGGTGGCGGCGGACCTGCGCCGGATGCTGCAGGGCCGGCTGGACGTGGAGGACCGGCTCGACCGCCGCGCCCGCGCGGTCCGGCCGCGGGCCGCCGCGGTGCCCGCGCCCAAGGTGAGCCTGGTCGACGACGCCTCCGAGACCGCCACCGTGGTGGAGGTGCGCGCCCACGACGCGCCCGGTCTGCTCTGGCGGATCGGGCGGGCGCTGGGGGAGTGCGGCCTGGACGTGCGCGCGGCCCGGGTGGAGACGCTCGGCGCCGAGGCGGTCGACGTGTTCTACGTGACCGACGGCGACGGCAAGCCGCTGGACGACGGCGACCTGCGCCGCACGATCGTGCACTCGGTGCTGGCCGCGCTCGGCGACTAAACGACTAAAACGGCTAAGGCCAGAAGAGCGGTTAAGCGGCGGAGGACCCGGATACCCGCGACCGTTCGGTAGCCTGGGTGTTGTGTTTGAGACCCTTTCTGACCGGCTGACGCAGGTTTTTTCCTCCCTGCGCGGCCGCGGCCGGCTGTCCCCCGCCGATATCGACGCGACGGCCCGTGAGATTCGCATCGCCCTGCTCGAGGCGGACGTCGCGCTCCCTGTCGTCCGGCAGTTCATCGCCCGGGTCAAGGAGCGAGCCAGCGGCGAGGAGGTCTCCGGCGCGCTGAACCCGGCCCAGCAGGTCATCAAGATCGTCAACGAGGAGCTCATCGGCATCCTCGGCGGCGAGGAGCGGCGGCTGCGGTTCGCCAAGACGCCGCCGACCGTGATCATGCTGGCGGGCCTGCAGGGTTCGGGTAAGACCACGCTCGCGGCCAAGCTGGGGCTGTGGCTGAAGGAGCAGGGCAACACCCCGATGCTGGTCGCGGCCGACCTGCAGCGCCCCAACGCGGTGCAGCAGCTGCAGGTGGTCGGCGAGCGGGCCGGCGTCCCGGTCTACGCGCCGGAGCCGGGCAACGGCGTCGGCGACCCGGTGAAGGTGGCCAGGGACTCCATCGAGGAGGCCAGGCGCCGCCAGCAGAACATGGTCATCATTGACACCGCGGGCCGTACCGGCGTGGACGCCGAGATGATGGCGCAGGCCGTCGCGATCAGGGACGCGACCCAGCCGGACGAGGTCCTGTTCGTGGTCGACGCGATGATCGGCCAGGACGCGGTGGCCACCGCGCAGGCGTTCCTGGACGGGGTCGGCTACGACGGCGTGGTGCTGACCAAGCTCGACGGCGACGCTCGCGGCGGCGCCGCGCTGTCCATCGTGGAGCTGACCGGGCGCCCGATCATGTTCGCGTCCTCGGGAGAGAAGCTCGAGGACTTCGACCTGTTCCACCCGGACCGGATGGCGTCGCGCATCCTCGACCTGGGTGACATCCTGACGCTGATCGAGCAGGCCGAGAAGAACTTCGACGCCGAGCAGACCGCGAACCTGGCCGGCCGGCTCGCCTCCGGCGAGGGCTTCACGCTCGAGGACTTCGTCGAGCAGCTGGCCATGGTGCGCAAGCTCGGGCCGATCGGGAACCTGCTCGGCATGCTGCCCGGCGCGGGCAAGTACCGGGAGCAGATCGAGCAGGTCAACGACAAGGACCTGGACCGGGCCGAGGCCATCGTCCGGTCCATGACGCCGGAGGAACGGCGCAACCCGAAGGTCATCAACGGCTCCCGCCGGGCCCGCATCGCCAAGGGCTCCGGTGTCGCCATCGGCGAGGTTTCCCAGCTGGTCACGAACTTCTTCGAGGGCCAGAAGCAGATGAAGGCCATGTTCAGCGGCAACATGCCCGGCATGCCGGCGATGCCCGGCATGGCCACCGCGGCCCGCCGGGCCAGCAAGTCGGCCCGTAAGAAGGGCAACAGGAAGAAGGTCTCGCGCAGCGGTGACCCGCGTCGCGCCGCGGAGCTCGCGAGCGGCGGTGGCGGGCAGCCGGAACAGGGCGGCAACGGCCCCGGCCAGGCTCCCGGCGGGGTGCCGAACCTGGGCGGCGGCCTTGGCGGCCTGCCGGACGGGCTGTCGGAGAACCTGGCCGAACAGCTGTCCAAGATGCCGTCCGGCCTGAGCTTCCCGCCGCAAGGTCCGCAGGGCAACATCCCCGCCGCCTTCCGCGGCGGCGGCAAGCGCAAGAAGAAGTGATCATGTGTCGTTAGGCGCCATTTGCGTAGCCTTTCTGCACATGGTCATGAACGCGCCGCCGGGCAAGTGGGGGAGCAGGGGTGAGGGGCGCCCTGCCAGCCGCGACGACGCAAGGTGTCCGCGACCAGCATGGCAACCTGACATGGGTGCTGCGTGATATCCGTCCAGCCGAACCTGAGCGTGGCGCTGCCGCTCGCCGTGTTGATGTTGTCGCGCCGGATGTCACTCCAGCGCTGATCGGCAGGATGCGCGGCGCTGCCATCGACCTCTACGCACGCGTCGTATTCGACGTACAGGTTGTCGATGTAGGTGGACCTGGTTCCGTCGGCCCCGTGCCCGCGCCTGACCTGCCGTGCGGCGCGGGGAAGTCCGTGCGCTCGCTCCACGCCGGTCACATAACGGCGTTCGAGCAGTGAGTGAACCCCGTTCGCGACGTCAGTCAGGGCAGCGGCGAGTTCCGTGCGCCAGCGCATTCTCTTGCGTGCCGCCGCCGCGGTCGCTAGCAGCGGCGCGGTGGTGCGTCGCCGTCCGACCGCACGACTGATCCAGGCGAATGCCTCATCGAAGTCATGCGCCGCTTCCACCTGGTCGAGAACCGTGTCCTCCACCCGGGTCCGAGGCGGCGATAGGACCGGATGGCGGGCCGCCTCGATTCGGCATGACCTGTGGATGACCAGTCCGGTGATCTTCCGCTGCCGTGCTGGGTTACGCGTTGCGGGCACCGTGACGTGGATCTGATCGGCTGACGAATCGATCAGGCCGTGGAGCTCGGCGGCGGTGTAATGGCTCAGCGTGGCGCCGGGTCCGGCCCGCAAGAGCGCCGCCCACAACTGCGCCTCCCGCGGCCGAGGGCCGGAGAATGTCGCGTACACGCCTCGGTGCAGGCGCTGCCACCGTCCTGCCCCGAGTCGTCGCCTGACCACGTTCCTCGATATGCCCGCGCGCAGCACCTGCGGTCGGCCGACCACGTCGGCCTGGTTCTCCAGCGCCTCGTGCCAGCGGGCTTCGGTGTCGTCATGCATGGCTCAGCAGCCTCGGCCATCCACCCGGGCGTGCGGGCCGGCCTTCCCCGGCCTGTGAACAACCTGCCCGGATCCCTGCTAGCTGGGGAAAG
>Ga0207674_10005535_pt1 | contig 14995 bp, 12 predicted proteins | sample KBSCornC72_FD_184303 | JGI IMG/M metagenome (GOLD analysis project Ga0207674, IMG submission 184303) | Corn rhizosphere microbial communities from Kellogg Biological Station, Michigan, USA - KBS Corn C7-2 (SPAdes) (version 2) | ecosystem: Host-associated > Plants > Roots > Rhizosphere > Soil ... | reverse complement strand
CATCCACCCTGAAACCAGGTCCAGGATCTGATGACTACCTGGTGGATATCTGGGGAACTGGAACAGTCCTGTAGCAAGAAGCAAAATTCTATCTGATGTTCTTGGATTACACGGGTATTCTGATGAGAGAAGGTGTGCGAGTTGGTAGTTGAACAGGCCCGTATACGTTCAGCAAACATATCTACGAAAAAAGGGGGAAATGTTTATGTCAAGAAAACGCATACAAAAAACTGGCGCGGTCCTTGCTCTCTGTGGTCTACTCCTGCTCACCTTACTGACAGGCGCAGGAAGCGCGAACGCCCAGAGTGTCGGGAGCAACCTACAGCCGAGGCAGGTCACGCATGTGGTCAGAACAAAAAATGTCGCGCCTCACCGCTCAGTCGTCGTGCAGGCTTTCTGCCCATTCAGATATAGAGCGCGGAGTGGTCAGGTGAAAGTTTTCCATCCTGGCAAACCGAATATCTTTTTTCTCTCGCGCAACGCCTTTACCATTCGCTTCAGTCGATCACTTCCCCAGCGTCTGGGCTGGGTCAGTAGCGTGCGGAATAACAGCGGCCTTCCACTACGCGTGCAGGTAACTGCGACCTGTGTGCGTTAAAAACACACCATTTCTTTTTGAGGCAATCACGAGCCATCCCGTTCACCATGTTGCTAGAGCGGGACGGCTCGCAGGCTGTTTTCAATCCTTGCTCCAGCGCGTACAATAGAGCCAACATTATCTATCACACTCGCCATTATTTAGGAGCATTTTGATCATGTCGGATTTATCCCAGGAGCTTCAGTATACGCTGGAACACGAGATTCCCCTAACGCAACATCTTGGATTGCGTGTCATCAGTTATGACGAGAACGGCCTGACGCTGTCCGCGCCGCTGGCTCCGAATATCAACCACAAACGCACTGCCTTCGCGGGTAGTCTCAATGCAGTAGTCACGCTGACCGGCTGGGGTCTGCTCTGGCTAATTCTGCAAGAGCTGGAGATACCCGCGCGCGTCGTCATTCAGGACAGCTCATGCAACTACTTGCGCCCGGTCAAAGATGATTTCTCCGCCTTCTGCCGCAAGCCGACGCCACAACAGATCAGCAGAATGGCCTCGATGCTCAAAAAGCGCGGCAGAGCCAGAATCGAGCTAAGTGTCGAAGTGCGCAATGAAACAACGGCCGCGGTCGCGTTCACAGGCCGCTATGTGCTGATGCTGATCGAGGAGCGCGCGCAAGATGCAGAGGCAACTTCGAGGGGATTCTAGCAATTATGCTGGTTTATATCCCCAGACAGTTAAGAGCATCCACGCACCACAAAAATCCGCTTCAAACATTTCGGCAAGCCCACGCTGATAAAGCGCCTGCCAGTCTGCTGCGGCCATGATGCCAGATTTTTCTATAACTGGCGTGACACCAAAATACCCTGAAGCGTGATCATGGTAGAATGTCTCGTGAAGATCTGTGCCCGTGGAAAACTCGATGAAATGGGCCATCTTTTCGACCTTGCTTACTCCGGCTTCGCGGAACAAGTGGGGGAGAACCGGCAAAATCCCCATGTGATAGCCATTGGGTGAGAAACCATAGCCGTGGCGATGCATGACCTGGTTGAGTATCCTGCTTGCTTGCTCAAAATGCTGCTTGTTGGAAAATCCTTGCTCAAAATCCGTCATGCGCAGAATACCTCCTGGTCGCAAAATGCGCAGGCATTCACGCAGTAAGGCGGGCCAGTCCGCCGCTTTCATAAACCCAACAATCAAGCGAGCATTGACCAGATCAAAAGATGCATCGGGAAAAGGTAGTGGTTGAAGGATATTCGCAACCTGAAATGTGGCGTTGGTACGTTTTTGCACCTGAGCCTGGGCCTCCGCGTAAGTAATCATCCGTTTGCTGATATCCACTCCGACGACTTCGACATCTCCATAAGCGAAGGCCGTCTCCAGGACCCATCCGCCAGGACCACAGGCCAGGTCTATAACCCGGTTCACATTGGTCAAATCAGGCTTCTCAGGAAAAAGTCCCCCCATACTCTGAGTCAAGGCCTGATCCTGGCGCATTAAGCGCGCCATCTCTGCGGCACTTTCCGCGTCTATGACATATCCTTCATGGGCTGGCCGTTCTGGTCGTTCTGAAGATGCTGACATAAATACCGAACTCCTTTCGCATGCTTTTAACCATTTTATCACGGCCTCCGCGAAAAAACCAGTTCAAGAATCTTTTGCGTTGAAGAATCCCCTCTCGCTTTGCCTCAAAACGTTCCAACTCATCACACAGGCATTTTGAGCCAGATGCAACATCGCAGATTTGCCGCTTAGCAAAGTAAAACCTCGATTTATAGTCAAGCAAATCAAAAAACTACTTGATTTCCAAAAGCAACAGACTGATAGGGCACGAAACCTGTTGCTCCGTGCCCTATCAGTCCATTCCCGTGACAGACGCTTTTTGTTTGCTGCTCTCGTTTCCTACACGAAAGCAGGCCTGCCTTTATTGCAGTGAGACATCATCGACATAGACATTGCCCTGGCCATACCAGCCATGCACAAAGATCGTGATGCTGGTCTGCGAGGAACTGGTCGTAAAGGTCACAGTCAACTTGGTATAGCTGCTACTGCTTGTCCAGGTCGACGAGCCACTCTGCACCCCCAGATAGGCGTAGGGACCATTGACGTAAGCGGTCAGCGTATACGTGTGATTGGCCTGCACCGTGATCGTCTGATCGCACTCACCGTCCGTTGAGCTACTGGGAGCCATTTCGAGCGCGTGCGATCCGCTATTGATCGGTGACGAGACGACTGTATCGCCGCTCTGGCAAGTCCAGCCGCTCAAACTCCCTGTCTCAAACCCTCCATTCGTCACCAGATTCCCGCCTGGATTGGGTGTGGGAGTTGGCGTCGGCGTATTGGTTGGCGTTGGGGTAGGAGTGTTCGTCGGCGTCGGCGTCGGTGTGTTCGTGGGTGTCGGCGTTGGCGTACCACTGCCACTGCAACTGCCCAGCAGTTCCCAGACACCCGCTGACCCGCCAGGGGTATCACCTTGCGTCCACCATTTGGCCTGCCAGAGTTCGTTGTTATACGTGACCTGATTGCCAGCCACATAAATCGCGGTCGAACTCCAGGCCGCTACTCCAGAGCATGAACCGGTCGGTGTGGGAGTTGGCGTCGGCGTATTGGTCGGCGTCGGCGTCGGTGTTTTGGTCGGTGTCGGCGTCGGTGTGGGTGTCTGAGTTGGCGTTGGCGTTGGAGTAGGTGTGCCGCCGCCACCACCGGGACCGCCAGGCAGCCCGTTGACGATATCATTGAGCAGGGTGTTGCTCGGATCGAGATCTTCGAGCGAGAACATCATAGCTCCCGCCATCCCGTTGCTCTGAATATACGAATCTTTGGCCGCGATGGATTGCGCGTTATCACCCGTGTAGAAATTGGTGCCATCGTAAATCCACGCGCCCATGGTGGTTGGATCGTAGAAATTGTCGCTGGCATTGCCAGCCAACCCGGCTGAGACCAGCTCTTTATAATCCGCAACGCCGGCGGTCTGACTATAGCTGAACTGGGCTGAGGGACCGGTCGCGGTCTGATAGAGGCCGTGATCGCTCCCTGCCGCCACCCCTGTCCAGCCACGGAAGTAGAAGGGGAAGCCCATCACTAGCTTGTTCGCCGGGAAACCTCCAGGGATACTATAATCGGGCAGACCGGTAGTCCAGGCCGTGATCGCGGTCTGAATATTGTACTTCTCGTTGCCGGGCGGGATCACCGCAGAAGGATCGCTGGGTGAAGGATAGAGCGGAGCCTGGAGATTGGTCGGGCCAGTGGTTTCCCAACCGCCATGCATATCATAGGTCATGACATCGGCATAATCCAGGTAGTTACCAACCTGATTCGTCTGGATCTGTGTGATCTTGTCCTGGCCGGAAGGCATAGCAGCCGTGAGCAGGAAGTGCTTGCCAACGCTTGAGCCATAGCTATCGAGTTCGTTGCGGAACTCTTGCAGCAGCAGGGTATAGTTGGCTCCGTCCGACGCCGAGTAGTGGTTGCCCACGTGGCCAGTAGACACGCCAGGATACTCCCAGTCGATATCAAAGCCATCAAAGATGCCCGCGCCAGATTCCGGGCCACCCGAAGCATCGCCAGCCACCCCAGTAGGTAGATTGCCTTTGAGGAACATATCTATACAGGAACTCACAAATTTCTGGCGTGAGGACGCGCTTGCCGCCACGTCCGAGAAGTATTTCGAGTAGGTCCAGCCGCCTAGCGAAACAAGGATCTTGAGATTAGGATACTTGACCTTCAGTTCGCGCAACTGATTGAAATTGCCCTTAATCGGCTGGCTAAAGGAATCGCTCGTGCCATCGACGGTGTTCGAGGAGTAGCTCTTCTGATAGTCAGCAAAGGCATCGCCAGCGCCATCACCGGCGTTCGGATCGTTCTCGTTCGTAGCATCGGAGGCTTTGACGGCCTCAAAGCAGGTCAGATTGGTCGGGTCAATATTCTCGAAGGCGTAATTGATGATGGTCAACTTGGCAGCCGCACCTGATGTTGCCACGTTCGAGGGATAATAGGCGTTGCCGTAGATGCTCCATTGATCGAAATACGCGATCTTCTGATACGTCGAGGCAGACGCAGCCTGAGTTGTAGCCGTAACGGGCGAACTCTGGGTCGAGGTATTACCTCCAATGTCGTACGCCTGTATGGTAAAGGTGTAGCTGGTGGACGGGGTCAGCGAGCTTACCGTCACATTGGTCCCCATCGAGGTCGCCACGATATTCGAGCCATCGTAGACGTAATAGGCTGGCACATCGCCGTTTTGCGCCCCATCGGTGGAGGCTGACCAGGAAAGGGTGATAGACTGCGGTCCGGTGGCTGTCACCTGGACATTGGTTGGGGTAGATATAACGGAGGCGCTTGTGGCACCATGAGCGATTGCGGGACTGATCACGCTCGCAAGCGCTAGCAGGAGCAGTACACTGACCACTCCCAATTGCAACAACTTCGTTTTCGACATGGATCGCTCCTTGCGTATCCCCTGGCTAGCAGGTTGTATCTGTCGCCAACAAATCCGAGTGCTGACGGCGCATTGGATGAAAGAGCGGCACCTGAGAATGATCGTCTTTCTTCTCGCTTATTCGTCAGCATTCCGGGTGTGTCACAGAGAACTGAACATCGTTTCAGATCTTTTTCTACGCGGGATAACTCCCGGTAAACGGGGTCTTGTTTCCGCTCTGGCAAAGCGGAAAAAGGGGATAGGTGAACGCTCCTTTCTACGACTCTTTCACGCTACTCGCCAGCACACGCCTCCTTGCGTTTCGACCGGTTAACACTGGTCAGCCCTGGCGTGAGAGTGCTCTCTGCCATTGTGGCCTGAGCAGCGTCTCGATCTAGCTGGTGTGCTAAATATGCTCAACAATGCACAAGGGACGCTAAATATGGCACGTGTTTGTCATAAAAGAGTGTACCCGGTTCTGGAGTATATGTCAAGATGTCTATACCAATTTTAGAGAGAGCCAGAAAGAAATTGGCAGGAATTCCGGTCGGTTCCACCCAAATAAGGGATTAAATCCTGTGAATGTAGCGCCGCCCCTTGCGCGCGGCGCGGCCCCGCACCCTCGATATTTGGTAGAACTATCCCAGCCAAACCGCTAGACGAGGAGGTAATAAATCTGTACAATGTCAATAACCAGTGAGACACGGAAGCACGGAAGGATACAGCAAAATGCAGCGAGTCAAACGTTCTGAGCAGACCAGTGAGCAACTTAGCGCGGAGAATACACGCCTGGCGCGGGCGCTTGAATCGCGTACGCAGGAGAATATTCTGCTCAACGAGGTTATTTCAACGGTTGGTTCAACGCTCAAGCTCGATGAGGTGCTGAACCACGTGGTCGATGCGATCACACGCGCCACCTCCTGTCACGCGGCCTTTCTCTATCTCTACGACCAGGAAAAAGAGCTACTGGTGCTGGCCAGCACCAGCGAGCCGCATCGGCACCAGATTGGCAATATCTCGATGGCGCTGGGCGAGGGCATCGCGGGCTGGGTTGGCATGCATCAGCAACCGGTAGTTATCCGCGAAGGTGCGCTCAACGATCCACGCTATCGCCCCTATCCCGAACTGGAGGAAGAGAAGTTTCAATCGTTGATGTCGGTTCCCATCCTCTCCAAAGAGCGTCAGTTGATCGGGGTGATCACGGTCCACACGGTCGCGCCCTACGAGTTTACCGAACAACACCAGACCTTTGCAATGAATACGGCGGCGCTGGTCGGAGGTGCGATCGAGAACGCGCGCCTCTACGAGAACACCCAGCGCAAATTGACTATCCTGACCTCACTCTCCATGCTCAGTCAGACCATCACATCGGGCCTCTATCTCGACGAAATGTTACGCTCGCTCTCGACGCTGACCGCGCAAATTATGGAGGCCGATCTCTGCGTGATTATGCTCATGGACCAGGCACGCGGCAGGTTAAGCGTGCGCGGTACCTCACCTCAGACCAACGAGCGAAATTTGCACTTCCGCGCGGTTGAGTTGGAGCATGGAGCCTGGGAAAAACTGCGCACCTTCAGCGCGCAAGAGATGAACCGCCACGCCAGAGAACATCTCAACCCACTCAAAGACGCCCCGTACAAAACCCTGATCTCCGCGCCGCTGATCTCTGGCAGCGAACAGCTTGGTCTGCTCAATTGTTACTCCAATCGCACGCGCCGCTATACCGCTGAGGATCAAACGCTGCTGACCACGATTGCCAACCAGGTCGCGGTAGCGATCAAGAATAGCCATCTCGCCGAGATGCTGGCCCAGAAGAATCTGGTCAAAGGGTTTTTCGAGGATCTACGCGACGGGAATTACGATTCCGAAGACACGTTACGCCAACGCGCGCACTTCCTGGGCTGCGACCTCAGCCGGGTTCACGCGATCGACATGATCGAAGTATCCTATCTGGAAGAGGCAGAGGAGCGCGACGAGCCGCTCAGCGAGGAGGATCGTTTAACCATCCACAAGCGCATCAGCACACAGGTGCGGCGGCGCGTGCAGGATAGCTTTCCCGGCTCGCTGCTCTACGAACAGGAGAATCTACTCACCTGCATTGTGCATCTCAGCAAAGATCCTGGCGGCATCCGGTTGAATAACTGGTTGCGCGACCTGGTGCGTCAGATGCGCGGCGAACAGCTGGTGCGGCTGGCCATCGGCGTCGGCAACCCCTGTAACGCGGTCAGTGCTTATCACCGGGGTTTTGCCGAAGCCAACGAAGCCCTACAAATGGGGCAGCATCTGAACCCGGAGGGCGGTGTCACGCATTTTAACGACCTGGGCATCTATCGCTACCTCTACAAAATCGCGCGCATGGATGACCTGCCCGACATCTACCAGACTCAAATCGAGAGTATCGCCAGCTATGACCAGCGCAAAGGGACCGATCTGCTCACCACACTCGAAACGTACCTGGAATGTGCGGGCAACCTCACGCGCACCTCTGAACGCCTCTTCGTGCATCGCAATACGCTCATTCAGCGCCTGGAGCGCCTGCAATCGCTCTGTACCGTCGAATTGCAGGAACGGAGCAACTGGCTCACCTTGCAAGTTGCCATCAAAGTCTATCGCCTGCGCACCAGCGGTCTATAGATAGTTGAAGAGCTAAGTGAATGTAGCGCCGCCCCAGCCGCATCCGGGGGATGATGAAGGCAGCGCGCGGCGCGGCCCCACAGTGTTCTCAGGCTTCGCCAACCAGCAGCAGTTGGGCGGTCATATGATCGGTAATTAAAATATTGGCCAGCCCGGCCTTGAGAACCGCGCGCAACGCGGGAATATAGCTAGGACTACCACCTGCGACAAGAATTACTTTGGTATTATGCTGGCGAATACGCTCCTTCAAGCCGGGAATCTCCAGACCAGTCAGAGCATAAGGAAACGGCTTGATGAGGGTATTCAGGCAGCGACCAGCCGCGTCAAAGACCCAGTGATTGATATCTGCCACCGGACGATAAGCCGCGATCGCATCGATCTGCTCCTGTGTGAGAATGCCGCGCTCCAGCATATCTTTGTTGGTACCCGGCGTCCAGAGGCCCATCACGACCACGTTCGCCCGCGTCATCATCTCGTAAGCTTCCCTGATAATCGGCAGACGGCGCGTATACTCAACCTGCTGACAATCGGCCAGGAAAGCCGGGCAAGGGAACCAGAGATGGTTTGCCCCGTACGCCTCAGCCAGATCGGATGCGACCTGGTTGGCGTCGCCAGAACTGGTACGCGCCTCGACAAACCCGATCGTCGACACCACTTGCAGATGCGGCAAAACCCTGGTTGGCCTCAAATAGCGCACAATATTGCGCATAAACGTGCTGCCGCCGGAGATTGCCAGCACATCGGTATCGGTAAGCAACTGATCCAGGTAATCGGCAGCCGCGTTAGAGATTTCAGTGACAACATCATCAATGTGATCGCTGGAGGCAATGGCGTTCATATTGCGCCCGGCCACCAGCAAAAGATCTTCCAGGCCAAGCTGGGTACGCACCTCGCGCGAAAGGTTGCGCAAATAACCGGTATGTAGATCGGGGACAATGGAAATCCGCACGATCCCCCGCTCTTTCGCGCGTTGCAACGCCTTCCCGACCGTTTGCCGAGAGCAGAACTCCGCTTCCGCGATGGCTTCCTGCGAATGGCCATCCTCATAGTACATGTACGCGACCTTGCGCAAGAAGCGTTCATCGCTCAGCAACCGGGCCTCACTTGACCCTGCTGTATATTCACGCATATGTGTTCCTCGTCTTTTACCAGCACAAATTGTGCGATCCGTGGTCCAAACCCCAGTCGTTACACAAGTTGCATAGATATATCCATTATCACACATAAGGCTACTTCCTGACAAGATGTTAGCATACTGTCCGCTAATGGCAGGCCTATAACATTTGCTATATTTTTGTCAATTGCCATCAATTGTCTTGATTTTATCAATTGCCTTGATGTATGTTTGGTGTAGGGAGTCTCAGGAAGCCAGCCAGCGCGGGATTTTCCAGCAGAGGCAAGCGACCGACAGACTTTCCCTGAACCATCTTACCCGGAAAGTAAGTGCCCGATGAAAAAGCGTATCCTGTTCACAGCGGAAAAAGACCGCGTCCTGGTTCCTGTTGGCAACCCCTGCCCCTTTGGTTGTCGCTATTGTTATACTCGCGGCATAGATATCAAAAATGGCCATATTCCGGCAGAAGATATCCTGGCCGAATTTGACAATTTCGCCCCGTCCGCATCTTTTGAAACAATCCAGTTCGGCTACGACAGCGACCCGTTCGCACATCCCGAACGTGGGATCACGATGCTCAAACGCCTGGCCACCATGCAGAAACACGTCAATTTCAGTACCAAAGCTTTGATCGACAACACTCTGCTTGACGAACTGGACCAGATTCATACAACGATGGAGGCCGGAAATAAGCAATTGAGCGCGCTCGTCTCGATCAGTTGCTGGGACTCTGCCACAACAGTCGAACCACACACGCCTTCACCGCAAGAACGCATTCTGACGGTGGCGAATCTCAAACGGCTCAGCATACCCACCTTCATTGCCGTGCGTCCGATCCTGCCCAATGTTCCTGACAGCGAATACGAACACATCGCTGAAGAGGGGGTGGGCGCCGGATGTGATGGCTTCATCCTGGGACCACTCTACGCTGACGAACGCAAACAATATGTGCGTTTTATCCCAGAAGATCTGCTCGCGGAAATTCCGCATCGGACCGGCAAGGTTGCCTGGTCCCCTCATACGCCCACCTGGACTCGCTACGAAGATGCCACCCGGCTCCAGAGACTTCTGCTCATGATTGAGCGGAAAGGCGGGCACACGTTTCTCTCCTCTGCAGATGTCATGACCTCTCTGCAGGAACGGAGAGCAGCCTAACGGAAGGAACTATCATGACCCAGCTTCCAACACAGGTGCGTTTCTCGGCGGATTCCACGCGCTACAGAAACGCCTACGCTCAAGTAGAGCCTCAACGATCCACGCACATGGGAAAATTCGTGCTGGTGATCGATCATTCGCTCACCGTGCAGAAGGTGATTGAGATGATGCTTTTGCGCGAGGGCTACCGGATTCGCTCGTTCGGCAACGGCATTGAGGCTATGCGCTGGTTTGCCGAACCAGAAGCGAGTATCCCGGACCTGATGCTGGTTGAGTTTGAGCTACCTAAGATGGATGGCTGCGAAGTGATACAGAAATTCAAGGCCCAAACGCGTTTTGCCAGCACCGCCTGTATCCTGCTCTCCCGCCGAGAGCAAGTGCCAGAGCCGTTCAAAAATTCAGGAGCAGTGCTGCACAAACCGTTCACCGCTCAGCAACTGGTAGGGACTGTACACCATTCGCTTGCCAGAATACATGCATAACAAACCCGTTTGTACGACAAACAGGGAGAGCCGGAACGGAACTCCGGCTCGGAAAGGGGCTATTTCAGCGTCATCTTTGTTCTGGATGCGCTCTGTACAATCCGCGCATCCCCAGGCTTCATAACTACAACGGATTTTCATAGGGAACCAACGCGATGCAACAACGACAATCATTTATGCAAATAGAGACACAGGACGCCGGAGAGCAGCGTCCGCTTGTCCTGGTGATCGAGGACCATCCTGCCACACAACACGTGATCTCCACCATGCTGCGTTTACAGGGCTATCAACCCATTTGCGCCACGAATGGGCAAGATGCGCTCACCTGGCTGGAGGATGCCCAGGTCAGAGAGGAATATCCAACGGCCATTCTGTTGGATCTGCTGATGCCAGTAATGGACGGCAAACACTTTTTATCCTGTCTGCGTGCCCAATGGCAAGCGCCGGTGCCGCTGCCGCCAACGATCCTGCTTACTGCCTACACGGGCAATCATGATGCGCTGGCCTGCACAGAAGTCCTGCAAAAGCCATTTCACGTCAAGGATCTCCTGGCAAGGATTAAACACGTGAGCCAGCAGGGCTAAGCCGCCATTTTGCATGCATTGTTATCGGGCTGACAACTATTCGTCATAGTTGTTGACGTCCGTCACAAAAAGCAGGAAAGAGGGCTAAGCTCATCACACGTATCCAACACTTTGTCGCAACCAGCTATGTCTACCACCAGCAGAACGATAGCTTTTTACTGGTTCTGCATCAAAAATTGGGTAAATGGCTCTCACCAGGTGGCCATCTCGAAGCGAACGAGCAGCCGCATGAAGGCGCGCTTCGCGAGTTGCGCGAAGAGACCGGGCTGCATGGCCAGATTGTCAATCTACTCCCAACGCCCCAGGTCGAGACGCCCTCCACGCCCCAGCTTCCCACGCCTTTCTGCGTCCTAGCTGAGACGATTCCTGCCAGCCCCAAAGAAGACGAGCACGTCCATATCGATTTCGTCTATGTCGTCGAGGTCGCTGAGACTGAAGCGCTACATCTCCAAACCGACGAAGTAATCCATGGGCGCTGGTTCTCCTCAACGGAAATCCCCGATCTCAATGCCCCTGAGAATGTTAAACAAGTTTGTCGCGCAATTAGCGCACTCTGCAAAGGGCAAGCCTGAACGTTTACATGAAAGCCAAGCCTGCCAATGAGCGGGCAAAATAAGGGGCGGCGCTACATTCACGGGAGCTTCGCTGCCATTTCTGAGAGAGCCTTTTTGCGTAGGGACTTTGACAACAGGTAAAACTTTCGCTATAGTCAGATCAAGAAGAAATTTTGCGGCCATCCATTGTCCCTTGCACTGTTTTTCAGTGCGCTAAAAATATGAGGATTCACCCGTGATTCTACGTCGTTTTGTCAAAATATTTGCTGTTATTACCTCGCTAGGGGCCTATTTGATGGTCTTTCTGGGAGTGCTTGTCACCAATACTGGCTCTGGACGCGGGTGCGGCAACTCCTGGCCGTTCTGCCACGGCGAGATTATTCCTGGAGCGCTGACCATCCAGGGTGTCACGGAGTACAGCCATCGTATCTCGGCGGGCCTGGATACCATGCTGGTTGCGATCCTGGTAGTCAGCGCTTTATGGCTCTATCGCAAGGATTTTCGCATTAAGCTCTTCTCTGGATTGAGCGTTCTCTTCCTCCTGCTGCAAGCCGCGTTAGGTGCATTGACGGTCATGTACGAAGGGAAGTGGGAACTGGCCTGGCTGCTCTCCGTCCACTTCGGGCTTTCCTTGATCGCTTTCACCGGCATCGTTCTGCTGACTGTGCGTATCTTCCAGCTCGATAGCACGAAGCCCGCGACCAATCGCGCAGGGCTGATCTCCAAACTGCAATGGCCTGTGCTCGGACTGATTATCTACACCTACCTGGTCGTCTATAGTGGCGCGCTGGTCGATCACACAGGCGCAGTCGCCGCGTGCGGTTATCAACTGCTCGGCTGCGGCTCGACCATTCTACCCGGCTTCACCACGCTCGCGGGCATTCAGGTATTGCATCGCTACGCCGCTGGTCTGCTCTACCTGCTAACACTGGCTCTGCTGGTCCTTGTCGCGCGTCGCTATCGCGAGCGCCGCGACGTCTATGTTGCGGCCTGGTGGGCTTTCATACTCATCAATTTACAAGCACTCACCGGCGCGCTAAACGTCCTGACCATCGGCCAACTTCTGCCGGTCATCGCCCACACAACCCTGATTACCATTTACTTCACCGTCCTCTGCTACATCTGCATGCAGATCGGCTGGCCCGGCAGCAAAGAGCGTGCAATTGCTGATCCGGTTAGCGCCGAGCAACCTGTCGAAGTAGATGTAGCTTCGGCGAAAGCTTGAGTGAGTGATACAAATGTGAATGTAGGTCCCCCCTTGCGCGCGGACCTACATTCACAAAGAGAAAGTGGTCGGGGGCAAGCAAGTGGCTGAGTCGCATGGTATAATCGAAGTATTCAGGCGTCTTCCTTTTTATCGATGATGATAGGCTTGCAAAACAGGAGATCGCGCTTATGGCTACTTCCGAAAATTCCACCGATTCCGCTCCACAAATGCCTCACTTTCTCGACGGACACGCGCTCGTGCGTCCCAATAAGCTTGCGCTGATTTGCGGCGAACAGACGCTGACCTATGCTGAACTGAATGCCCGAGCGCGCCGCGTCTCCAACGCGCTCAGCACGTTGGGCGTGCAGGCAGGCGACCGTGTGGCCGTGATAGCCCACAACTCGATTGAACTGCTGGAGGTGAGCAGCGGCCTCACAAAGCTCTCCGCGATTAGCGTGCTGCTCAATTACCGTCTCCGCGAACACGAAGTCTCGTATATCCTCAACGATTGCCAGGCCAGCGCGGTGATCGCGGGACCGGGCCTGATTGACGTGGTTGAGCGAGCACGCGCGGAAGTGACCCAGAAAATCATCTGTATTGCGATTGGCGACGAGGTTCCGGCTGGCTGGCTGGCGTATGAAGAACTGCTCGCCCAGGCCAGTGAAGATCAGCCAGGCGCGGGCAATGGCCTAGGCTCAACCATGAGTTATACGTCCGGCACGACTGGCAAACCCAAAGGGGCCTATCGCCCAAACGGCGTCACGGTCGAGAATGTTATCCAGCTCGTCATGGCCTTTGAGATGAGCGAAGCAGATGTGCATTTGCTGGCAGGCCCTTACTACCATAGCGCGCCCAATGTCTTTGCCTCGCTGCACGCACTGCTGGGGTCAACGGTGGTAATTCAGCCCAGATTTGACCCGGTCGAGGCCCTGCAACTCATCGAACGCCACAAAATTACCACTACCTTTATGCCACCCATCCTCCTGCAACGCCTGTGCGATGTTCCCGATGAGATAGCCGCGCGCTACGATACCAGTTCGCTGCGAGCCATTATCCTCGGCGGCGCGCCCTGCCCCTTCGTGCTGAAAGAGCGAGCGATCAAACGCCTGGGAGAATGTCTGTGGGAATTTTACGGAGCCACCGAGACGGCCATTGTCACGGTGCTCAGGCCCGAAGATCAGTTGCGCAAACCGGGATCTTGCGGCAAAGCCGGCCCCAGCCAGGAGATTCTCTTACTCGATCCCGCTGGCAACGAAGTCCCCGACGGCACGCCCGGCGAAATGTGGTCGCGCTACCCCTCGCTGGCCGAGTATTACAACAAACCAGAGGCCACTGCGCGCAACACTCGCGATGGCTTCTTCTCCGTTGGTGACATCGCTTATCGCGACGCGGAGGGCTACTACTATATCTGTGACCGCAAAATCGACATGATCCTCTCTGGCGGCGTCAATATCTACCCGGCTGAGATCGAAGCCGTACTCACAGCCCACCCGGCAGTGGGCGATGTGGCGATCATCGGCGTCCCCAATGAACAATGGGGTGAAGAAGTCAAGGCTGTTGTCGAACTGCGCCCCGGAGCCAGCGCCAGCTCCGAAGATTTGCTCGCGTTCTGCGGCAAGTATCTGGCCGATTACAAAAAACCGCGCTCGGTCGATTTCGTGGACGCGCTGCCCCGCAATCCCGCCGGAAAACTGCTCAAAACGCGCATCCGCGAGCCATATTGGAAAGATACGGGACGAAAAATTTAATCATACTTCTGTATCTGAGGCGAACGAAGCACGTTCATCGAACAGGAGTGCGACGGCGCGCAGGGCGCGGGCAAGCAGCGCCCCTACTATGGTACGGGGTTGGTTTTGGCTTCACGATTCTCGCGTGAAATCAACATCTTTCACATCCAAAACGTTTGATTCACGCGACCATCTCGCCCGACTAACCAACCTCGTCCATAGTACGGGCGTCTCCTTGTGCGCGCCCTGCTCGCTGCCGCACCCATCTTTGAGGCACGGGATTCGTTCACCGCGCATTCGCCTGATCTTGTTGGGATAAATCATCGGCGAGGCAACACACAACCCCTTTCTCAAGGTTTGGCCTGCTCTGTACACTAAAAACAGAGGCCGAACGAGAGAAAGTCAGGTGTGCTTGCATGATTATTCATAAATCAGTGGGCAGCGTTCCCGCGCCGCGTCTGTTAATAACCATGTCCTGGGGCATTGGCGACGCTATTGACATCGGGCTGAGCGCGGTCGACCAGATTACGCGCAATGATCCAGACGGTCGGGCAACGATTGATATGCTCTGCAACCATCGGC
>Ga0207674_10005533_pt1 | contig 14998 bp, 18 predicted proteins | sample KBSCornC72_FD_184303 | JGI IMG/M metagenome (GOLD analysis project Ga0207674, IMG submission 184303) | Corn rhizosphere microbial communities from Kellogg Biological Station, Michigan, USA - KBS Corn C7-2 (SPAdes) (version 2) | ecosystem: Host-associated > Plants > Roots > Rhizosphere > Soil ... | reverse complement strand
GAACAGGCCACATCTGCCGCGGCAGTGGTAGCCGGCGCGCTGCGCAAGTTGCCGTTGTTGGAGAGTATCCAGGCTGTGGCGAATTTTGCCCCGCGTCCATCGCAAAGCGTAAAAGTGACGTTGCTGCCGGCGTTGCTGCCTGTGGGCTGAAATCGTAGCCGCGTACGACCTTGTGACGACACCAGGTGCACTTTGGCGCCGAGAGGTTCCTGACGTATCAACACCGGCTCGTCGCCGCGGCGCTCTCCATCTTCGCGAAGATCGCCGAACGCGATCCATCCGGATTCCCAGTGATCGCTCTTGAGACAACTCGATCCGTCGCTGCTCGGGCAGATCACGACGTCGGATTCGCGAAGCAGCGCAAGCGATCGCGCGCGCGTGAGCGAGTCGACCAGGTCGATGCCGGCAAGGCTGCCGCGCGATTTGTGCACGACCGATGCGATGCCGCTGATGGCGAAGGACATCAGGACCGCAGTGACGGCGAGCGCGAATATCAGTTCGACCAGGGTAATTCCTGCTGTGGATTTCGGTGAGTTCGATTGCATGGCGGATGATCCTTGTTGGAAGGCCCGCACAATCTAGGCCGCGTCCACGCCGCTCACAGCGGCGAAAAGGAGCGTCGCCTTGTAGGAATTCTCCGAATCCGAACCTTGAGTAATGCTGCGGCTGCCGTTAAACTGCGCGACCGGCGCCGGGGTAGCTCAGCTGGTAGAGCAACGCATTCGTAATGCGTGGGTCGGGGGTTCGATTCCCTTCTCCGGCATGCCCAATTTTTGGCGGTCGCATCCAGCGGCTGGCCAGTCAAGTGGACGATTAGCTCAGCGGTAGAGCACTGCTTTCACACGGCAGGGGTCAGTGGTTCGATCCCACTATCGTCCACCATTTCAAAGAGTTCCGAGTTTTTCTTCAGGGTATTTCGAAGTTCGGCTGCGCGTCGAGGGAAAAAATACGCGTTGCTCCGGCCGATATTCGAATTTTTGTAAATTTTGAGTTATAGTTGCCGCCGCTGCGAGTGCTCGGTGGCTGTTGCGCTATTGCTCAATCCGCTTCATTCCCTGCATCCAGTCAGTCGGCCCATGTCGTTGCGCTTGGGCTTAGTTTGATTTTCTTGTGGAGTTTTTATGTCGGATCGTGAGGTTGGTACAGTCAAGTGGTTCAACGACAGCAAGGGTTTCGGCTTCATCAGCCGTGAGAATGGCCCTGATGTATTCGTGCACTTCCGTGCAATCCAGGGGACGGGGTTCCGCACCCTGCAGGAAGGCCAAAAGGTGAGTTTCAAGGTCGTGCAGGGTCAGAAGGGCCTGCAGGCCGACGAAGTCGCGCCCGCCTGAGATTGTTACCGTAAGTCCTTAAAAGCACCGGCGGCTAGCTCCGCCGGTGCATTTTCGTGCGTGCAGGAAACAACTGCGCACGATTCCTCGTTTGCTGATCGTCGCGCTACCATGCGCCGATGACGATCCAGATTTTCGATCCCAAGGTTCATGACCTCGGCGGCTTTCAGGTACGCCGGTTGTTGCCGCAATTGCGCGCACGCCATGTCGGCCCGTTCGTGTTTTTCGACCACATGGGCCCGGCGCAATTCGCTCCCGGGCACGGTGTCGACGTACGCCCGCACCCGCACATCGGCCTGGCGACAGTGACGTACCTGTTCCGCGGCGCGATGGAACACCGTGACAGTCTCGGCAACGTGCGGACGATTCGTCCAGGCGACGTGAACTGGATGACGGCCGGCCGCGGCATCGTGCATTCCGAGCGCTCGCCCGCTGCCGAGCGCGCTGCGGGAGACGCGTTGCATGGCATTCAGACCTGGGTGGCGCTGCCGCAGCACGCCGAGGAGGCCGAGCCGGATTTCCATCATCATGCGGCGAGCTCGCTGCCGCGTTTCACGAATGGCGACGCAAGCCTGACCCTGATTGCCGGCACGTCATTCGGCCAGACATCTCCAGTGGCGACGTTCTCGAACATGTTTTATCTCGCCGCCGAATTTCCCGCCGCTGGTGCGATGGTTTTGCCGGCCGAGCACATCGAACGCGGCGTGTACGCGACGGATGCGACATTGCACGTCGACGGCGTGGAACTGGCGCCGACGCAGCTGGCGGTGCTGCCGCCCGGTAAAGAGGTGGAGATCCGCGCGTCGGCGGCGGCCTGCGTGATGATTTGCGGCGGCGACCCGCTCGACGGCGAACGCCATCTGTACTGGAATTTCGTCTCGAGCTCGCGTGAGCGCATCGAGCGTGCGAAGGCCGACTGGAAAGCGATGCGGTTCGGCACGGTTCCCGGCGACGCGGAATTCATTCCCTTGCCGGATTACTAGGGCCTGTTCACAGTACTCCGCGTGGGCCGCGCCGGCTCAATTTGCCCGCAGCGCTAGGCGCCGCGAACGAAGTGTACTGGACGTACATGAGTGAGCGGCAACAACGCGATGTGGGCAAAGCGGGCCGGCCCGAAGGGTTGTGCTTGCGCGGTCGCCATGCGGCGTTGCGCGCCTTGGCCATAGAATGGCTATGGCACGGCGGCGCGCGCCTTGCCTGTCAACCGCGCAAGCACAACGCGACCCGCGCGGAGTACTGTGAACAGGCCCTACCGGTATTGGCGATGACAGTCGTCGCACACTGCTCCGATCTTCTGTGACTGCGCAGCGAGCGCCTTGCACTCCGTGGCGTTCGGCGCATTGAGCGCGTCGAGCAGGCGCGTGTTGTATTCGCGAAATGGCGAATCCGGAATGTCTTCGCCATAGACGGCATCGCCGATTTCGCCCGCGAGATTGCGCAGCATGTCCAGATGGTGCGCCGACAACTCGCAGTGGCCGCGGCGGGTATCGTCCCGCAGAGCAGCGTAATGATGCTGCATCACATCCATCAGGCCGCGCGGGTAGGCGTCGCGTTGGCGCAAGGTGTTGACCACGGCGATGCCGCTGGAGGCGCCGACCACGAGCCCTATGAACAGCAAAACGACTTGACGCATGAACAGATCCGGGTTTTCGAGCGCGCGAGCATAAGCCATTTGCCTTGGCGCGGTCGCGCGGCGCTAGAATGCTCGTGGTTTCCGGGGATTGGGCGTGTCTGCCAGCAAAGACCAGACTTCCAAAACCGACCGCCACACGATCGGCGAGCTGGAGCAGAAGGAGACTGCATTCAAGCCGCGGCTGATCGTGGTCAGCGGTATGTTGCTCGGCCAGCAGATGGAGCTCGGTATGGCGCCCGTCATCATCGGCCGCGCAAGCGAATGCGGGCTTTCGATGCCGCACCCGAGCGTGTCGCGCTTGCATTGCCGCATCTGGCGCGACGGCGACCGTTATCTGATCGAAGACCTGGCATCGACGAACCGCACCTATGTGAACGGCAAGCCGGTGACGCGCGCGGAACTGCGCGATGGCGACCAGATCGGCGTGGGCAACAATGCAATCAAATTCTTCACCGGCACGAGCATGGAAGCCGATTACCATGAGGAACTGATCGACTTGGCGATCTACGACAGCCTGACCGGCTTTTACAATCGCCGCCGATTCCGCGCCTTGCTCGATGAGGAAATGAGCGCCGCAAGAATATCCGTGCCGCTGAGCCTGCTGCTGATGGATCTGGATCATTTCAAACAGATCAACGATCGCCACGGTCATCTCGTCGGCGACCACGTCCTCGGCCTGGTCGCGCAAGTCATTCGCGAGCACGCGCCGGCCGACGCGCCCATCGGCCGCCTCGGCGGCGAGGAATTCGCGCTGGTGCTGCGCGGCGGTTCGCTGCAAGAAGCCACTGCGCTGGCCGAAAGCCTGCGCGCGATTGTCGCTGCGCACCCGATCGACACGCACGAGGAACATCTCATCGTGACAATCAGCATCGGCGTGGCGCAATCCGGCAACGATGGCAATACGCCATCCGAATTGCTGCGGCGCGCTGACGAGCGCATGTACAGGGCGAAACAGGAAGGGCGCAATCGCGTCTGTGCAGACTGAGTTGAACCCCAGATTCGCCGGCATCGAGCGTTTGTATGGCGCGGGTAGTGTCGCGCGTCTTGCGCGCGTCCATGTATGCGTGGTCGGCCTGGGCGGTGTCGGCTCGTGGGCGGCCGAAGCGCTGGCGCGTTCGGGGATCGGGGAAATCACCCTGATCGACGCCGACGAAGTGTGCATTTCCAATGTCAATCGCCAGTCGCACGCGCTCGAAGGCCAGTTTGGCCGACCGAAAGCCGAGGTGCTTGCGGCACGCTTGCGTGCGATTGATCCCAAGCTGCGCGTGCACGCGCTCGTCGAATTCGTCACGCTGAAGAATTTGCCGCAACTGCTCGGACGCGATGAGCAGCAGCCCTACGATGCGGTGATCGATGCCTGCGACGCGCTGCGCGTCAAAGTAGCGATGATCGCGTTCTGCCGACGCCGGAAAATTCCGATCGTCGTCTCCGGTTCGGCCGGCGGACGGCGCGATCCGGCTCTGATAACGGCACGCGATCTGTCGAAAACCGAACACGATGTGCTGCTTGGGCTCGTGCGCAGGAAGCTGCGCGAAGATTACGGCTGGACGCGCAATCCGAAACGCTACTTCGGCGTACAGGCGGTGTTCTCGCGCGAGAACGTCAACTACCCGCAGCCCGATGGCAGCGTGTGCAAGACGCGCCCGGCGGGCGACAGCGAAAGCGCCCTCAAACTCGATTGCGGTGGCGGGCTTGGCGCGGCGATGCACGTGACCGCGAGCTTCGGCATGGTTGCTGCGGCGCGGGCGATCGAAAAACTGCTAGCGGTCGAGTCGGAATAAGCGCTCGCAATTGCGGGTCGTCGCGGCGGCGACTTCTTCAGGCTCGACACCGCGCAACCGCGCCACGCACGCGCAGACTTCGGCGAGCAAGGCCGGTTCATTGCGCTGGCCTTGGTGACCGTGCAGCGGTTGATCCGGCGAGTCGGTTTCCAGCAGCAGATATTCGAGCGGCATCGTCGCAACGATCTCGCGCAGGCGATGCGCGCGCGGGTAGGTGAGTGGCCCACCCAAGCCGAGGCAAAATCCCAATTTCCACAAATGCTGCGCCTGCTCGACGCTGCCGGAAAAGCTGTGCACGACCCCGCGCAAATTGCCGATGCGGCGGATCGCCGCCGTGACTTCATCAACCGCACGACGCGCGTGCAGGATCAACGGAAGATCAAATTTGCGCGCCAGCTCAAGCTGGCGTCGAAAATATTCTCGCTGGGCATCGGCGTCGAGCCCGGGTACAAAAAAATCCAGCCCGCATTCGCCGACGGCCACCGGACGTTCGCGCTCGATCCATTGCTCGAGTTCTTGCAGATGCTCGGGTCGATGCTCGGCAAGGTACATCGGGTGCAGACCATACGCTGGGTAGAGCCCGTGTTCGCGCGCGCACAGCTCGCGCACGCGCGCGAAGCCGGCCGCATCGATCGCCGGAACAATCTGCCGTCGCACGCCCGCAGCACGCGCACGTGCGAGCGCGTGTGCGCGATCGTCGTCGAACTCGGCGACGTCGAAATGCGAATGGCTGTCGATCAGGTCGAGCATCGGCTACATGAGCAACCAGGTCGCCATTCCGAGGAACAGTCCCATGCTGACGACGTCGGTCGCGGTGGTTAGAAAGATGCTTGACGCCATTGCCGGGTCCGCGCCGATGCGCTTCAGCCCGAGCGGCACCGCTGCGCCGGCCACACCACTGGCCACGCTCGATAGCGACATCGCCGCGAAGGTGATCAGCGCGAGCGTCGAAGCATGCGGATTATGTTGATAGTGCGCCATCGCGAACATGCCGAGGCTGGCGACCACGCCGACCAGCATGCCGTTGAGCAAGCCGAGCCAGGCTTCCTTGAGCATGAGCTTGGGGCCGATGTCGCCGTGCAGTTCATTCAGCGTGATGCCGCGCAATGTGACCGCGAGTGCCTGGCACCCGGTGTTGCTGCACTGGCCGGACAACACCGGCAGGAACACGGCGAGCAGCACGATCTGGTTGACCGTGTTCTGGAACAGGCCGACGACGGCCGCGGCGATGAAAGCCGTGAACAGATTCAGCTGCAGCCATGGATGGCGAAACTTGAGCGCACGCGGCCACGGCGTGGCGGCGCGTTCTTCCTTCTCGACACCGACCAGGCTACCGGCTTGCGCGCTGATCTCGAACGCCTGTTGTTCGAACAGAACCTGTCCGCGCACCAGGCCGACCAGACGTCCGTCGTTGTCGCACACCGGGTAGACCGGATAGTGCCGCGTGACGACCTCGTGCATGGCCTCGACCAAACTCATTTCCGGACGCAGATAAAACGGATCGCGCACCATGACATCGGCGAGCAGCTGCTGCGGTTGTGCATAAAGCAGCTCGCGAAAGGTACCGACGCCCAGGAGCTTGCCGGCTTCGTCGGTGGCGAACACGTAGGTGATCAGCTCGCGCTTCACGCGCTCGCGCAGCGCTTCAATCACATCGCGTACCGGTGTCTGCGGCCGAAAATGCGCAGTCGCCGCTTCCATGAGCCGGCCGACGCTGCCGTCCGGATAGTGCCAATCCTTCAGCCATTGTTCGCCTTCGCCGGACAGCGTCGCGGAGGCAATGCGTCCGCGCCGTTCCGCGGAGAATTTCTCCAGGACGTCGATGGCGTGGCCGGGGCCCAGTTCAGCAAGCGTTGCGGCAACTTCAGCGTCGGCCAGAGGGGACAGGCGCTCCATTGCGCCTTGTGAATCCAGTTCGCGGATGCGCTCGCTCAAGCGGCGAGGGGCGGCCGTGGTTTCCATGCATGCTCCGAAGCGGGATTTGCGCTAATCGTAACCGAGAAGCGGTTTCGGCAGCGTTCACGAGCGATCCCGGAAACTGCGATCAACCGGTGACGTCGGCGCGCGTTACCAACGATTGGCAAGCAAGCAAAGGGATAAAGTCATGCTCAAGAGTCGTGGAATCATCATCCTGCTGATCACGGCAGCGTTTGCCTTGAACGGCTGCGTGGCACCGCCGCCGCGTGAGCGCGTGGTCTATCACGAAAGCGTGGACGACCAGAATTACGGTGGCCGCAACTGCCATCTATGCGGCACCGTGCGCGATATCGATCAGGTCGAAATTCGCCATGGCAACAGCGGTGGCGGCGCCGTGCTCGGCGCGATCATTGGCGGCCTGATCGGCAACCAGTTCGGCAAAGGCAGCGGGCGCGCGGCGATGACGGGCGCGGGTGTCATCGCCGGCGCAGCGGTCGGCAATGCGGCCGAAGAAGACAATGCGCGGCATGCGTCCGGCTACGCCTGGCGTTTCCGCGTGCAACTCGACGACGGCCGCTGGGCAACGGTGACGCAATACGAAAATGGCGGCTTCCGTCCGGGCGATCGTGTCGTGGTACGCCACGATCACATCGAACCGATGATGGAGCGCTGAGAACATCTGCTGCGCTCGGCGATATTCGGCCGAGCGCATGCGGACCCGCGATCAGTCCGCGTGGTAGAAGCGGTGATCGCCTATCACTGCCAGCGGCGGTCCTTTTGCCCAATCCGGCGGTATTGAATCAGCCGCGAAGAAATGATCGGCTTTGGGCACCATCGTCGGCCGCCAGCGCGCCGGCAGTTTCCACATGTCGAGCGCCACGCCGGCGACCAGCCATGCCTGGTGCCAGGAATCCACATCTGTAAAAAGATAATTTTTGCTCGTTGTGGATAAAGCAAATTGTCCACGCGCGCGCAAAACGCTGCACAGCGACTTGCCCCAATCGCCGGCCTCGCGGCGGCGCAAGCCGACCTCAGCCACCGCAAACTGACCGCGCACGGGTTCGCCGCGCGCTTCCAGGTAAACGGTAGCGGCCAGGCACGCCTGATCGCTCGCCGGGTTGTTGTGGAACATTGAGGCCAACCACAGAATCCATGCCAGCTTCATGGCGCAAGACTCCCTGCAGAAACAAATCGGCAACATCCGCCGGGTGTCGCGGCAAGACGCGCGCCGACCCGTTGGTGCAAACACGGCGTTTGTCTGCGCCGTGGCGTGGATTTTTCCCGGGCGGTCGCCCGCGCCGGAAGAATTCGGAATCGTTTCGATCCCCGCTGTGGCGCACGTCCCGTGGGCCGCAGCGTAAGCACCGTCGTGGAAACGGTGCCGGTGTTGTTGCGCTTCCGGCGCGGCAGATATGACGATCGCCGGAAGTTGAAAATCCTGCCACCGGTTCAGGTGGCGTATTGGGCGCGCATTATCGCATATCGCGCCGAGTTGTCACTCTAAAACGGGGGATTTTCCTGAACGGAAGCCGAACGACAAAGATGCGCGCGGCGTGCGCGGAGGCGCGAGTATACTATTTGCCAATGCTGCGGAACGAGCAATCTATACAAGTAAATAAGTGCTACTTGTAGCCGATCATGCTCTTCAAGGTCTGTTCCGCGCCGGCATATTCGGCGGGCGTTGCGGGAACAAATTTACTCACCCCGACCTCGAACAGCAGCTTCGCCGCGTCGGAGTCCGGATCGAGCTTGAGCAACGCATCCTTGACCTTTTCGCGCAGCTCGGCGGGTACGTCCGGAGACGCACTCAGGCATTGGCCGGGGTATTCGCGCGAAGTCTTCACCGGCGTCAGGTTCGGGAACTGATCTTTGAGCACGGTCGGGATGATTGCCGCGTCGGCTTCGCCGGCAAATACGCGATCGGTGGCGTCGCGCCAGGAAGTGGCCGTGGAGATTATGTCCGGCTGCAGTACCGGATTCGGATAGAACTGCAGCAGCACGGCGTAGCCCAGGCTCGGGGCCGACATGGAGACGATCTTGTGGCCGACGAGTCCGTTCAGGCCCTTATTGCCGATATCGATGTTGCTGACCAGCGTATAGCTGGTGGCTTCGGCCGCGTGCACAAGCGGCTGGAATTTCAAATGCGAAACGCGATAATCGGTCAGGTGCGCTTCGTCGAAGGCGAAATCGGTCTTGGTGCCGGCGAGCACGTCGCGCCAGTAGTTATGGTAGTTTTTTGACGCGTCGATCTTGAAATTCGCCCCGGTCGCCTGCTTGAGATAGGCCATCAACGGCGCGTAGATTTCGTCGATGCGATCCGGCGGGTTCGCCGGTTCGATGCGCACGATGTAGTCCGCGGCAGATGCGACGTTGTGGAAAAAGCCGCACAGCAGCAGCGTGCCCAGGCCGATGCGCGCGCGGCGCAGCCCAAACCATTGCTTTTGCATGATCCCGCCCCTTGTGAAAACGCCCCCGTATTAGCACGAATCGCCAATGAAGGCGATACGCACCGCAAAACTCTGCGCGGGATTTCTTCAGCGGAACCGTTCCAGTACCGATGCCCCAGCCGAAACGGCGTTTTCCGCATGCAAAGGAGCGGCGGCCAGAGCATCGGTCAGCGTGGCAAGAGCTTCGTACCGCTCCGTGTCGCGCGGCGCGGTCATGACGATCTGGCCAGCCGCTTCGCCGCTCGCCGTGGTCAGGGCGGTAGCGGAGGCGGCGTCCGCGCCGAGTTCCAGCCGATACAACGAGCGCTTGTTGCCACCTTTGAAATGCAGGCGCGACATCACTTCCTGTCCGGGATAGCAGCCTTTCTTGACGCTGACCGCACCGAGGCGGTCGAGACCGAGCCACTGCGGCAACAACTGATCCGCAAGATTGTCGTTGAGCTCCGGCAATCCGGCGCGGATATCGGCAAGCCGCCAGATCTGGCGCGCTTGCGGCGAAGCATCGGCATGACCTGCACCGCTACCCAGGATCAGCCAGCGCGGCGGCGTGCCCGGCAAATCCAAAGCACCGGGCTGGGCCTCATCGGTTCCGAGCACATGCACCTCGTCCAACACGCGCAGGTTCACCTTCGCCCGCATCACGTACGGCGCGAGCGCAGCACGAAGTTTTTCGGCGCGGCCGCCGCGCAGCAGCAGGCGGAGGCGCTCGTTGCTGTCGCGAACCAGTCCAAAGAATGTCCGCACGCGGCCTTGCGGCGACAGCCAGGCGCTCCACTGCCATCTGCCGTTTTCGAGGGCGCGCACGTCGCTGCTGAATTGCGCATGGGCAAAATTCACGGCGTCGGCGCCGGCAATTTCCAGCAATTGCGGATCGGGCAGGCTAATCAACATGTTCGGGAGGCGCTATAATTTACCCGCGACTGTAGGTGTGCGGTTCTTTCCGATCAAGCGCGCCGATACAACAAGAGATAACGGATGTCCGGCCCCGAACCGAAAACTTCTGATGCGCAGAGCCCCGAAACGGCTCCTTCACTTCCGAACGTACCTGTGCGACCGGCTGAAATTGGTGGCCGCGGTGGCCCGGACCCCGTGCGCTATGGGGATTGGGAAAAGAACGGCCGCTGCATCGATTTTTAGGAATCATTGAAATGGCCCAAACAGCAAGACCGCTTTCGCCGCATCTTGGCGTCTATCGCTGGCAGATCACGATGACGCTGTCGATCCTGCATCGCGCAACCGGCATCGCGCTCGCCGTCGGCACCCTGCTCGTGATCGCCGCACTGCTCGCGCTGGCGGCCGGTCCGGAAAGCTACGCGCAAGTACATGGCTTCTGCGCTTCGCCGTTCGGTTTATTCCTGCTGTTCGGCTGGACCTGGTCGCTGTGCTACCACCTGTGCAACGGCGTGCGTCATCTGGCCTGGGATGCCGGCTGGGGTTTCGAGATTCCGCGTACCTACGTCACCGGCTGGACGGTCGTGATCGCAAGCGTCGTGTTGACAATCCTCGTCTGGGCTTGCGTGCTGACGCGGGGCGCCGCATGAGCGCCGCCGATCTGCAGACTCCGCTCAAGCGCGCGCGCGGACTGGGCTCGGCGAAATCCGGCGTGCATCACTGGATCGTGCAGCGCGTGACCGCGGTTGCGCTGATTCCGCTGTGCCTGTGGCTGGTTTACCTCGTACTCGCGGCGATGAACGCCGACTACGCGCAGGCGCGCGCACTCGTGCACGCGCCTGCAAATGCGCTGCTGCTGATTGCGTTCGTGCTGGCCGTGTTCTGGCATGCCCAACTCGGACTGCAAGTGGTGATCGAGGACTACGTGCACACACGTTGGCTCGAAATCGCCTCGCAGCTGGCAATCAAGTTTTTCTGCGTGCTGGGCGCCGTTGCCTGCGTGCTGGCGATCGTGAAGATCGCGCTGGCCTGAACCGGAAAGTATAAAAAATGGATGCCTACAAGATTCAGCAGCACAAATACGACGTGATCGTCGTCGGTGCGGGCGGCGCGGGTTTGCGCGCCACGTTCGGGCTCGCACAAAAAGGCCTGCAGACAGCCTGCCTGACCAAAGTGTTCCCGACGCGCTCGCACACGGTCGCGGCGCAGGGCGGTATTTCCGCGGCGCTCGGCAACATGGGCGAGGACGACTGGCGCTTCCATTTTTACGACACGATCAAGGGTTCGGACTGGCTCGGCGACCAGGACGCGATCGAGTACATGTGCAAAAACGCGCCGGCCGCGGTGATCGAACTCGAACACTATGGCGTGCCGTTCTCGCGCACCGAAGAGGGCAAGATCTACCAGCGACCATTCGGCGGCATGACCACGCATTACGGCAAGGGTACGGCGCAGCGCACCTGCGCCGCAGCCGACCGCACCGGCCATGCGATGCTGCACACGCTGTATCAACAATCGCTCAAGCACGACGCGCGTTTCTTCATCGAATACTTCGCACTCGATCTGGTTTTCGACAGCGAAGGCGCCTGCCGCGGCGTGCTCGCGCTCGACATGGCCGAAGGCACATTGCACTTGTTCCGAGCGCATGCGGTCGTGCTCGCCACCGGAGGCTACGGCCGCGCGTATTTCTCGTGCACCTCGGCGCACACCTGCACCGGCGACGGCGGCGGCATGGTGCTGCGCGCCGGCTTGCCGCTGCAGGACATGGAATTCGTGCAGTTCCATCCGACCGGTATCTACGGCGCCGGTTGCCTGATTACCGAAGGCGTGCGCGGCGAAGGCGGTTTTCTGACGAACTCCAATGGCGAGCGCTTCATGGAACGCTACGCGCCGAACGCGAAGGACCTCGCCTCGCGCGATGTCGTCAGTCGCGCGATGACGATCGAGATCCGCGAAGGACGCGGCGTCGGCGAGCACAAGGATCACATCCATCTGAATCTGCAGCATCTCGGCCCTGAAGTGATCCATGAGCGTTTGCCGGGTATCGCCGAGAGCGCGCGCATCTTCGCCGGCGTTGACGTGACGAAACAGCCGATCCCGGTGCTGCCGACCGTGCACTACAACATGGGCGGCATTCCGGCGAACTATCACGGTGAAGTCGTGCGCAAGGTCGGCGACAACCCCGATGCGGTCGTACCGGGCCTGTTCGCGATCGGCGAGGCGGCGTGCGTGTCGGTGCATGGCGCCAATCGGCTGGGTTCGAATTCGCTGCTCGACCTCGTCATCTTCGGGCGCTCGGTTGCCGAGCGTTGTGCCGAGACGATCAAGCCGAATTCGCCGCACAAGGATCTGCCGGCCTCGATCACCGATGCGGCACTGGCCAATTTCGATCGAGTGCGCAACGCCAACGGTGATGTCTCCACCGCCGACCTGCGCCTGACCATGCAGCGTACGATGCAGAAAGACGCCGCCGTGTTCCGCACCGGCGACACGCTCAAGGAAGGCTGCACGAAGATTTCGCAGGCCTATGACGCGTTCGCAAACGTCAAGGTCAGCGACCGCTCGCTGGTGTGGAACTCCGACCTGGTCGAGACGCTGGAATTGCAGAACCTGCTCGGACAGGCCGTAGCCACGATGTACTCCGCCGAACAACGCCACGAGTCGCGCGGCGCGCACGCGCGCGAGGACTTCAAGGAGCGCGACGACGCGAACTGGATGAAGCACACTCTGGTCGGCGTCGATGCGAAAGGCAAGGCGAGCTTCGATTTCCGCCCGGTGCATATGCAGCCGATGACGAACGAAGTCGACGCGGTGCCGCCGAAGGCGCGGACTTACTGATATGGAAAAGACGGTAACCGGAAACCGGAAATCGGTAGCCGGAAAATCCTTCAGCTCTCCGGTTACCGGCTACCGGTTCCCGGCTACCGAGAATTGATATGGCCGAATTCACTCTCCCAAAAAATTCCAAAGTCCAGAAAGGCAAGAAATTCGCCGCCAAGGCGGACGCCAAGAACGTGCGCACGTTCCGCGTCTATCGCTGGAACCCGGACGACCAGCAGAACCCGCGCATCGACGAATACGAGGTCGATATGGCCACGTGCGGACCGATGGTTCTCGACGCGCTGATCAAGATCAAGAACGAGGTCGATGCGACGCTGACGTTCCGCCGCTCGTGTCGCGAAGGCATCTGCGGCTCGTGCGCGATGAACATCGACGGTACCAACACGCTTGCCTGCACGAAGGCGATCGAGGACTGCAAGGGCGACGTCAAGATCTATCCGCTGCCGCACATGAACGTGGTCAAGGACCTCGTGCCGGACATGACGCATTTCTATGCGCAGTACGCTTCGATCAAGCCGTGGATCCGCACGCAGAGCGCGCCGCCGCCGGATGCCGAGCGCCTGCAGTCGAAGGAAGACCGTGCGAAGCTCGATGGTCTGTACGAATGTATACTTTGTGCCTGTTGCACGACGTCGTGTCCGAGCTACTGGTGGAACAGCGAGAAGTATCTGGGGCCGGCCGTGCTGCTGCAGGCTTATCGCTGGATCGCCGACTCGCGCGACGAGGACACCGGCGCGCGTCTGGATGAACTGGAAGATCCGTTCAAGCTGTATCGCTGCCACACGATCATGAATTGCACGAATACCTGCCCGAAGGGCTTGAATCCGGCAAAAGCCATTGGCGAGATCAAGAAGTTGATGGTGGATCGCAAGGGGACGTAAGCGCCTGGCGGATTTGCACCTTGGCGCGACATGCCGATCCTGCCAAGCTGCGCGCTCGGTTCATCGGGGAAATTCATGGAACCACGCCTGATCTTCTGGCCCGCCGTGGTGATGGCGGCGCTCACACTTGCGGTCGCGCTGCGCATGTTTCGTGTGCGCATCGCGCAGATCAGGCGCGAACACATCCGTTTGCAGTCGATCGCCACCTCGCGCGCATCGGCTGACAAGCTCACCGACAGCGCGTCGGCGGACAACTTCCGCAATTTGTTCGAATTGCCCGTGCTGTTCTATCTGGCATTGTGCATCGCCTTCCTGACAGCGCAGGTGAGCATGCTCGTGCTGGCCCTGGCCTGGGCATTCGTGGCAACGCGCCTTGTGCACAGCGCAATTCATTGCAGCTACAACCGAGTCATTCATCGCTTCTACGCCTACATCACCGGTTACTTCGTGCTGTGCGCATTGTGGGCCGTGCTGACGTTTGGTTTGTTGCGATGAACACGGACACCGCGCGCCTGCGCTGGCGCTGCCGGCGCGGCATGCGCGAGCTCGATCAGCTGCTCGGCTGGTATCTGGAGGCGCGCTATGCCGGCGCGAGCGCGGCGGCAAAGGCCGCATTTTCCACATTGTTGGAGCAGCCAGATCCGGAATTGTGGGATTGGCTCAGCGGTCGCAGCGTTGCCGAAGTGGCGGAATGGCGTGCAATCATCGATGAAATCCGCTGCCGCGATCGCATTTGATTACCGGCCGTCACGCTGGATTGCCGTGGCGATCGTATTGATTGCCATGCTCGCGGGGCTCGCCGTTGCGTTGAGCGGGGTCTCGTTGGTGTCGAAGGTTGCGCTCGCATGTGCGGCCGGTGCGTACGCCGCGTGGTCGCTGGACAGATTTTTGCGCGCAAATAACATCCGGCGAGCTGCCTGGCAGCAGGGCGGGCACTGGCGTCTCGCCGAGGCTGACGGCAGTGAACACGTGGCGGAACTTGAGCACGGCAGTGTGCGTGGCGGCTGGATCGTTTTGCGCTTGCGTCGCGCCGACGAGCGGCGTGAGACGCTCGTGCTGGGCCCGGACAACAGCGATGCGGATACGCGCCGTCGTTTGCGCGTCGCATTGGCGCGCGCGCGAGCATCGACGCTGTCGCGAGCCGATAAAAAAAACCCGGTTCACTTGCCGTGAACCGGGGTCCCAAAATGCGTCCGTGCCCTGTAGCTCCGTTGGAGTGTTCGCTTAGAATCGATATTCCGCGCTGACCGAGACCAGGCTCGGATCCAGCGACAGA
>Ga0207674_10005532_pt1 | contig 15000 bp, 10 predicted proteins | sample KBSCornC72_FD_184303 | JGI IMG/M metagenome (GOLD analysis project Ga0207674, IMG submission 184303) | Corn rhizosphere microbial communities from Kellogg Biological Station, Michigan, USA - KBS Corn C7-2 (SPAdes) (version 2) | ecosystem: Host-associated > Plants > Roots > Rhizosphere > Soil ... | reverse complement strand
CTCCTCGATCGGCTGGCCGGGCTGGCGCGCGGCGAAGGCAAGGCGGTGCTGATGGTCCTGCACGACGTCAACCTCGCCGTTCGCTGCTGCGACCATGCGCTGCTGCTCGACGGCGGCGCGGCGCAGGCGGGACCGGCGGCGGAGCTCCTGACGGCGGCGCGGCTGTCGCGCCTCTACGGCGTGCCCCTGCGGGCGATCGAGACCGAGCGCGGACCGGTGTTCGCGCCGGGCTGAAGCGGCTCGCCCCGGCCGTCAGCGCGCGAGGTTCACCCGCGCGCGATCGATTACCGCGCACAGGGCTTCGGCGCCGTCGACAAAGCGCGGACCGGCGCGGTGCAGCAGATTGGCGTCGACGACGAACAGATTGTCCGCGCGCACCGCCGGCAGATCGGGCCATCGCCGCCAGTCGTCGAGCCACGGCGGACGTATCGCGCCGTCGGTTCCGGCGATGATCGCCGATGGGCGCGCCGCCAGCACGGCTTCGATGCTGACCGACGGTGCCGGCAATGAAAGCCGCCGGAAGACATTTTCACCCCCGCAAAGCTCGATCGCCGCGGTGATCAGGTGCGCGCCTCCGATCGTGTACAAGGGCTGATGCCAGATTTCGTAAAACACGCGAACCGCGCTCGCGCCGTGCCCGCGCTGGCGCAGCGCCGCCAGCCGCGAACGGAAGCGCCCGGCGGCAGGCCGCGCGACGTCCGCCGTACCGGCGAGCGTGCCCAGACGCTCGATGTCGAGCGCAATCGCCTCGGGCGTGTGCGGATCGGTGCGATAGACGGGAATGCCCAGCGCCTGCAGCCGCTCGATCTGGGCCGGGGCGACGTACGGCCACGCGACGGCGAGCTCGGGAGCGAGACTGACGATGCGCTCGAGATCCAGTGCGCGCGCATCGCCGACGCGCGGCCGTTGCGCCGCTTCCGGCGGCCAGTCGGCCGGTTCGGTGACCGCGACGACGCGATCCCCGGCACCGGCGGCATACAGCAGCTCGGTGGCGCTCGGGGCCAGGCTGACGATACGCCGCGCCGGGGCCGGCAGCGCCACGACCGCGCCCGTGCCGTCGACGACGGTCACCGGGTCGGCCAGTGCGGCACCGGCAAGCGCCATGATCAGCGCGATGCCGACCCAGGCTCGTAAGTGCACACTCATGGGGGCTAGTACCGCCAGCGTACGCCAGCGAACAGGTTCGCACCGGCGGTACGGTAGTCGGCGGCCAGCTCGTAATGCTTGTCCAGCAGGTTGTCGAGCCGCGCGAAAGCCGTCCAGTGCGTCTGGAAAGGCCATTCGACCAGCAGATTGAGCAATGCGTAGCCGCCCATCCGGCGCGTGTTGGCGGCATCGTCGAACCGTGCCGACGAAGCGCTCAGCTCGGCGCGCAGCTGCACCGGCCCCAGCGGGTGATCGACGGCAAGAGCGGCATGCCGGCGCGCGCGGCGCGGCAGCAGAAGGCCGCTGGCGTCGTCCCGCGGTCGTTGCAGGTCGATGCTGGCAGTCGCGATCGTCGCGCCGCGGCGAAGACGCAGGTCGAGCGTGACGCCTTGCAGGGTCGCCGCGGCGACATTCTGCGGCGCGCAGTTGAAGTCGGCGTCGCATGCAAAGACGATCAAGTCGCGCACCCGGTTGCGGTAAGCGACGATGCCGGCGGCGAGGGCGCCGGACGCGTAGCGAAGCGCGAGCTCGGCATTTCGCGCGGTCTCGGGCTTGAGGTCCGGATTGGAAAATCCCGGGTAGTAGAGGTCGTTGAACGTCGGAGCCTTGAACGCGGTGCCGGCGCTCGCGCTCGCGCGCCAGCCCGGCGCGAAGGCGTAGCCGTAGCCCAGCGCGCCGGTCGTGCGGCCGCCGAATTGGGTGCTGTCGTCGCGTCGCAGATTGAGCTGCGCAGCCTGAGGACCATCGACCAGCCGATAGACGCCGACCGCCGCGTTGGTGTCGCGTGCATTGAGCGCAAACGCGGCGTCACCGCCGACGCGCTCCTCGCGGCGCTCGAACGCCAGGCCAAGCGATCCCCGGTTCAGCACGAAGTCGTTCTGCCACACGTACAAGCGCTGCCGCGTGGTGAACCGTCCCGGCCCGAACCCGGTGCGCGAGTCGCTGACGTCGTCGGTCTGGCCCGCCTCGAGTCTGCTCAGCCACGACGCGGTCAGCCGGTTGCGGCTGGCCAGCGCGTAGTTGTCGACAGTGGTGATCGTGCGATCGTCGAAACCCGGTTCGGCGTCGAACTGCGCGTTGAGCCGGGTCTTCAAGAACCGCGCGGACAACTCCTGCTCCGGGGCGATACGAAACGACACGCTGCCCGAGGCGTCGTCGCCCCGGTAGCCGTCGCGGTCGTCGTTGAAGCTGAAATTGGCGGGATTGGCAATCGCATTGAAGCCGGCGCTCTGCCTGTGCCCGACATCGAGTGCGTACCGCCAGGCGCCCGCGGCGCCGGAGATGCCGCCCGATGCTGCGCTGGTTCGGTAGGTGCCGTAACCGGCGCTGGCGTGCGCCGCGAAGGCATCGCCGCCGTTGCGCGTGAATATCTGGACGACCCCGCCGATCGCATCGGCGCCGTACAGGTTCGAGGCCGGGCCGCGCAGGATTTCGATGTGGTCGATCGCATCCAGGGGGATGGCTTCCAGCGCCGCGGTACCCGACGTCGAGGAGCCGACCCGCTGGCCATCGATCAGCACCAGCGTCTGGTTGGTGTTGGCGCCGCGCAGGAACACGCCGCTGGTCGAGGCCGGGCCGCCATTCATGACGATCTCGACGCCGGGCATGCGCTGCAACAGCTCGGCGAGGCTTTGCGCCCCGGCGCGCGCGATCTCTTCGCGGCCGACCACAGTGACGTCGGCAATCAGCTCCGACGGCGCCTGCGGCCAGCGCGCCGCGGTGATCACCAGCGAATCGAGCGTCAGCGCGCCGGGGCCGAGCTGCGCCCGGGCGACACCGGCACAGCAGGCGGGGACAACGACAAGCAGCAGGGTTTTGGCCAGAAACGGCAGACGGGACATCATTTTCTCCGCAATGCCGTGCGTCCCCGCACGGCGGTTGGTGGCAAGCAAGGCGGAGAAAACGTTCGGGCGAAAGCCCCGGCGACAAGCAGGCAGTCGGCCGGACATCGCCTCCCCGCGATGCGTCTCGGTCCGAAAGCCATGCGCGAACGCCAGGGCATTCCGGGGCAGGCCGGTCTCCGGGCTGGCCGGTATGCGAAAGGCTCATCGCCTTAGCGCCGGACGGTCCGCCTTCCCATGCGTTGCGCGCACAGTGGCATCGAAGGACCGTCCGCACCGACTTACCGTTGCGGGGGCAGCGCCGGCCTTGCCGCGCAACGTGCACGCGGCGCACCGGCTTCCCGTTTCACCCGCGGCGCCAACTGGCGCGGCGGACACCTGCTGCGGCCAGTATACCGCTCCGCGGTGACGGACGGCGAGGGTTTGCCGGGGCTGCTATAATCCTCGGCCCTTTCGTATCCCGCCAAGGCGCCCGACCGCTTTCCGTGAGCCGCAAGCTGTACATCCGCACGTTTGGCTGTCAGATGAACGAGTACGACTCGGCCAAGATGGCCGACGTGCTGCACGCGGCCGAGGGCATCGAGCCGACGACTCGGCCTGACGAGGCCGACGTCATCCTGTTCAACACCTGTTCGGTCCGCGAAAAAGCGCAGGAGCGCGTGTTTCATGACCTCGGACGCGTGCGCGCGCTCAAAGCCGCGAACCCGGACCTGATCATCGGCGTCGGCGGCTGTGTCGCCAGCCAGGAAGGCGCGGCGATCGTCGCCCGCGCGCCCTACGTCGACGTGGTCTTCGGCCCGCAGACCTTGCACCGCCTGCCCGACCTGATCGCGCGCCGGCGTGCGACCGGCAAGCCGCAGGTCGATATCAGCTTTCCCGAGATCGAGAAGTTCGACCATCTGCCGCCGCCGCGCGTCGACGGCGTCGCGGCATTCGTGTCGATCATGGAAGGCTGCAGCAAGTACTGCTCGTTCTGCGTGGTTCCGTACACGCGCGGGGAGGAAGTGTCGCGCCCGTTCCACGACGTGCTGACCGAGGTAGCCGACCTGGTCGACCAGGGGGTCAGGGAGATCACGCTGCTCGGGCAGAACGTCAACGCGTACCGCGGCAGCGCGGGCGAGGGCGAGATCGCCGACCTCACGACACTGGTCGAGCACCTGGCGGAGATCGACGGCCTGGAGCGCATCCGCTACACGACTTCGCATCCGAAGGAAATGTCGCCGCGGCTGATCGATGCCTATCGAACGGTGCCGAAGCTGGTCTCGCAGCTTCATCTGCCGGTGCAATCCGGATCCGATCGCGTGCTCACGGCAATGAAGCGCGGTTATACCGCGCTCGAGTACAAATCCATCGTCCGCCGTGTGCGCAAGGCGCGTCCGGCGCTGTCGCTGTCGTCCGATTTCATCGTGGGGTTTCCCGGCGAGACCGAGGCGGACTTCGAGCAGACGATGCGGCTTATCGATGAGGTGGGATTCGACGGCAGCTACAGCTTTCTGTACAGCCCGAGACCCGGCACGCCGGCGGCCAGTTTCGGCGACGCCGTGCCGCGCGAGGTCGGCCAGGCGAGGCTCGCACGGCTGCAGCAACGGATCGACGAGCAATACGCGGCTCGCAGCGAGGCGATGGTGGGGACCGTCGAGCGCGCGCTGGTCACCGGCCGCGCCAGCAGGGATTCAGCGGAGCTCTCGGCGCGGACCGAGTGCAATCGTGTCGTCAATTTTGCCGGCGGCGCCGATCTTATCGGACGCTACGCCGAAATCCGCATTACCGCGGCGCGCGCACATTCGCTGCGCGGCGAGCTCGCCACCGTGGAAGGCGCGCTACGCCCGGCCCAACCGGCCTGCTTACCTTCAATCCTTGAGAATCACGCAAAGGCACCATGACCGCACAATTTTCCCCGCTTTCAAAACTCACGCTCGCGCTCGCCGCTGCGTCGCTGCTGGCCGGCGGCTGCGCGACCGTCCCCACCGCCGATTCGGCAACACTGGCCGCTGCGGCCGTCGCCGCAACCGGCGCGGCGCGCGCCGCGACCGAAAACACTTCGCCGATCGCCACCGGCGCCGGTCATGCGTCGACCGAGCCCGGCAGCGCGAAAGCCCCGGCGGTAGCCGCCGCCGCGGCGGCGGCCGCGGCGGCCGCCGTCGCGGCCCAGCAGAAACCGTTCGCCGAAGTCGTCAAGGACGCCAAGGAGCAACCCGGGTTTTTCAACGTCTACAGCAAGGATGAAAAAGTCTGGCTGGAAATCCAGCCGGAGCAGATCGACCGGCCGTTCTTCCTGCAGGCGAACCGCACGCAGGGGATCGGCGAGCGCGATCCATTCCCCAGCCCGATGCTGCGTTCGTACGTGGTCGAATTTCACCGCGTGGGCAACCTGGTGCAGCTCCTCGCCAAGAACACCCAGTTCATCGCGCTCGCCGGCACGCCGCTCGCGCGCGCCGTGCGCGAATCGACCAGCGACAGCCTGCTGGGCTCGGTGCCTGTCGCGAGTCAGCCGCATCCGGAGCGCAAGTCGGTGCTGATCGAGCTCAATCCGCTGCTGCTGAGCGACCTTCCGGCCGGGTCGAGCGCGCTCGAGGCGGCGTACCGCATCCCCTACGCGTTCGATTCCCGCAATTCGAGCTTCACCGGTATCCACAACGGCGCCGATCTCACCGGATTTGCCGTGTCGGCCCATTACGCGGTATCGAAGCTGCCTTCGCGGCCGACGAGCCCCGCGGCCGCGGCGGCGCGCACGCCGCCGCCGGCCCACCTCGAGGACCCGCGCAGCCTTTTCCTCGGCTACTACTACAGCCTGGCCAGGCTGCCCGAGCCGATGCACGCGCGTGCGGCCGACGATCGCATCGGACATTTCGTCGCGCGCCGCTGGGATTTCTCCGACGACATCAAGACCTTCCCCGAAGTCTATTACGTCAAGCGCTGGCGCCTGGAAAAGAAGGATCCGGAGGCCGCGTTGTCGGAGCCGAAGCAGCCGATCGTCTACTGGCTCGACCGCGACATACCCGAAAAATATCGTGAGACGGTGAAGGCCGGCATCCTCGAATGGAACAAGGCATTCGAGAAGATCGGCTTCAAGGATGCGCTGCGGGTCGAGATGCAACCGGAAAACGCCGATTTCGACACCGCCGACGCGCGGCACGCCTCGGTGCGCTGGGTCGTGCGCGACGAGCCCGGCGCGCTGGCGATCGGTCCCAGCCGTGCCGATCCGCGCACCGGCGAGATTCTCGACGCCGATATCGAGATCGAGGACGGCTGGACCCGCCTGCCGCGGCGCCAGGCGTCCGAGCAATTCCATCCGAGGACCCGATCGATGCCTGCCGGGGAAGACACATTCTGCGACTACGGCGACGTCGCGATGGACGAGCTCGACTTCGCGCTCGACGTCCTGGTCGCGCGCGGCGAGATCGATCCGGCCGGCCCCGAAGCGCAGAAGTATGTGCTGGCGACGCTGAAGGACGTGGTGACGCACGAAGTCGGGCACACGCTGGGACTGCAGCACAACTTCCGCGCGTCGACGATCTACACGCAAATGCAGCTGGAAGACCCGACGTTCACGCATGCGCACGGCATCGGCGGGTCGGTGATGGATTACAACGCGATCAACCTGGCGCTGGAGAGCGAGAAGCAGGGCGACTACGTGATGCCGACGATCGGCCCGTACGACTACTGGGCGATCGAGTACGCGTACAAGCCGATCGAACCCGACAAGGAAAAGGCCGAGCTTGCGAAAATCGCCGCGCGCAGCGACGAGCCGCAGCTTGCGTTTGCCAACGACATCGACGCCGGATTCGGCGGCGCGGCCGAAGGCATGGACCCGCAGGTGAACCGCCGCGATCTGGGCAGCGATCCGCTCGAATTCGCCACCCGCCGCCTGAAGCTCTCCCGCGAGCTCTGGGCGCGGCTGCAGGACCGCAAGCTCGAGCCCGGGCAGAGCTACGAAGTGCTGCGGCGAAATTTCGTCGCCGGCCTGACGCAGCTCGGCAACGCCGGCGCCGTGGCGGCCAAGTATGTCGGCGGCGTCGTCTACGTACGCGACCATGCCGGCAGCGGGCGCGAGCCTTTCACGCCGGTGGCACCGGACAAGCAGCGTGCCGCGCTGAAGCTGATCGCCGACGGCTTGCTGTCGGTCGACAGCTTCCGGCTGCGTCCCGAATTCGTGCGCAGGCTTACCGTCGACCAGTTCGACCGCGGCCGCGAAGACGCGGGAATCAGCGCGATCTCGCCGGACATTTCGCTTTCCGACCGGATGCTGGGCATACAGCGCAGGCTGCTCGATCAGCTCCTCTCCGACGCGGTGGCCACGCGCATCGAGGAAAGCGCTTATCGTCAGACGAAGAATGGTGAGGCATTCCGCCTGTCCGAGCTTTACGACACGCTGCAAAACGCCGTCTGGAGCGAGCTCAAGACCGGCCGCGACATCACGCCGTTCCGGCGCAACCTGCAACGCGAATATCTGCGCCGGGTCGCGACGACGATCGTGCACCCTGCGCCGTCGGATCACGCCGACGGCCGGGCCCTGCAGCGCGCCAACGCGAAACTCCTGCTGGCGCAGCTCAAGGCGGCGAAATCGAAGAGCTCGTACTCGAAGGAAGCGCGGGCGCACCTGGCCGAGTGCGAGAACACGCTCGAGGAAGCCCTGAAGGCGCCGATGCTGCGGCCCGACGCGTAGGAGCGCCTTGAAGACGCAGACTCTCGACGTCGAGCTGTCCCCGGTCGACAACCGCGCGCTCGCCAATCTGTGCGGCGCGCTCGACGCCAACCTGCGCCAGATCGAGTCGGCGCTGGATGTCTCCATCGCGCGCCGTGGTGCCGCATTCACCGTTCGCGGCCCGCCGGCGCAGACGCAGCGGGCGGCGACGGCGCTGGAGCGCTTCTACGCCGAGGCGCACGCACCTCTGTCGATCGACGACATCCAGCTGGGCCTGGTCGAGCTGAAGAGCTCGGCCGAACGCGAAGCCACGCCCCAGGCCGCGGAGGCGACGGGCGAGACGATGACTCTGCGCACTCGCCGCGCCGATCTCCATGGCCGCACGACCAACCAGATCCTGTACCTGAAGCATATCCAGGAACACGACATCACGTTCGGCACCGGGCCGGCGGGTACCGGAAAGACCTATCTCGCGGTGGCGTGCGCAGTCGATGCGCTCGAGCGCGACCTGGTCAAGCGCATCGTGCTGGTGCGGCCCGCGGTCGAGGCCGGCGAGCGGCTCGGCTTCCTCCCCGGCGACCTGGCGCAGAAAGTCGACCCGTACCTGCGGCCGCTTTACGACGCGCTGTACGACCTGATGGGCTTCGACAAGACGGCACGTCTGTTCGAGCGCAACACGATCGAGATCGCGCCGCTCGCCTACATGCGAGGGCGAACGCTCAACCATTCATTCATCATTCTCGACGAGGCGCAGAACACGACGCCGGAGCAGATGAAGATGTTCCTGACCCGCATCGGCTTCGGCACCAAGGCGGTGATCACCGGCGACGTCACCCAGATCGATCTCGCGCGCGGACAGAAAAGCGGCCTGATCGAGGCGCGTCGCGTGCTGGCCGACGTGCGCGGCATCGCCTTCACCGAATTCACCGCCGCCGATGTCGTGCGGCACCCGCTGGTCCAGAAGATCATCAGCGCCTATGAAAAGCACACGCGCAGCGAGCGGATCGACGCCCCGGGCGCGGGCTCCGACGGCGAGCGCTAGCATGTTGCGTCACTCCCCGGCGATATCCTGATTCGACCGGCTGCATCGATGCCGTTGCGCGCCGACGAGCAGGATGCGCTGCGCCGGCGGTGCGCGATCGTTGTTCCCGGCCACGGCGAGGACCCGCCCGGCGCCGAGCTCGGGCGAGTCGCCGCATGGTGCAGCCGGCACGGCTGGCACGCCGATCGCTACGGCGACGGCGCGCTGATCGGCGCTTTCGAGAGCCGGGTGGCCGCCCTCCTCGGCAAGCCCGCCGCGGTGTTCATGCCCAGCGGCACGATGGCGCAGCAGATCGCACTGCGCATCGCCTGCGACCGCGCAAAGAGCTCGGTCATCGCGATGCATCCGACCTCGCACCTCGAATTGCACGAGGAGCATGCCTACGCGCGCCTGCATGCGCTGCGGGCGATCCTGCTGGGCGACCGCGAGCGGCCAACCTCGGCGCGCGATCTGGACGCCCTGGCCGAAGCTCCAGCCGCGCTGCTGGTCGAGTTGCCGGCGCGCGAGATCGGCGGCCGGCTGCCGGACTGGCCGGAGCTCGTCGCGCTGATGACGGTGGCTGCCGAGCGCGGCATCTGGCGCCACATGGACGGGGCGAGGCTGTGGGAAGCGCGCGAGTACTATGCTCCCTCGTCGTACGCCGACATCGCTTCGCAGTTCGATTCGGTCTACGTCTCCTTCTACAAGGGTATCGGTGCGCTCGCGGGCGCGATGCTGCTGGGCCCCGAGGACTTTATTGCCGAAGCGCGCGTGTGGCGGCGCCGGCACGGCGGGACACTGGTTCAGCTGCACCCGTTCGTGGCGTCGGCCGCGATGCGCTTCGACGGGCAGCTCGCCAAGATGGCGGCGTACCGAGCGCGTGCCGCCGCGCTTGCCGAATCGCTGGCCGGCATCGAGGGCCTTTCGGTCGAGCCGAAGCCGCCGCAGGTCAACCTGTTTCATCTGCATATTGCCGCCGCGGCGGAAGCGCTGACCGCGGCGCGCGATCGTATCGCCGCCGAGGACGGGGCGTGGCTCGCGCCGCGCTTTTCCGCCGAGCGCGGCCCCGGGCACGCCAGCGCCGAAATCTACGTCGGCGACAGCTTGCTGGCGGTTCCTTCGGACGAGGATCGCCGACTGATCGCGCCGCTGTACGCCAAGATGGTGGAGCTGGCGCGCGACCCTGCGACGGCGGGGGCGGCGCGGTGAGCGCGCCGCGCCTGACCCTGACGGTGCAACGCGCGGCCGACGATGCCGATCTGCCGGCGCGAGCTTTGCTCCGCCGCTGCGTTGCCGCCGCGCTCGCGCGCGACGCGGACATCACGCTGCGCTTCGTCGACCGCGGCGAAGCGCGCCGGCTGAACCGGCTTTACCGGCGCCAGGACCGTCCGACAAACGTGCTCTCGTTCGTGTACGATGACGAGCGTGACGTATTGCGCGGCGATATCGTGCTCTGCACCCCGGTGCTGAAGCGCGAGGCGCAACAGCAGGGCAAGGCACTGGCCGCGCACTGCGCGCATCTGGTCGTCCACGGCGTGCTGCATCTGCAAGGCTACGACCATGTCGAAGACGCCGATGCGGCACGGATGGAGGCGCACGAGGCTGCCATCCTGGGACGGCTGGGCTATCCCGACCCCTACACGACCGAATTGCCGTCCCGCCACAGCGCCCGATGAGCGACGACTCCAACGGCCGGCCCGCGAAGCCGACGCTGCTCGAGCGTCTGTCGGCTTTCCTGTCGCGCGAGCCCGACGACAGGGAGGAGCTGCTCAGGCTGCTGCACGGCGCATTCGAGCACAAGCTGCTCGATGCCGATGCGCTGTCGATCATCGAGGGCGCGCTGCAGGTGTCCGAGATGACCGTGCGCGACATCATGATCCCGCGCGCCCAGATGGACGTCGTGTCGATCGAGGACGAGCCGGCGCAGTTCATACCGTTCGTGCTGGAAACGCGGCATTCGCGCTTTCCGGTGATCGGCGAGAACAAGGACGATGTCGTCGGCATCCTGCTGGCCAAGGAGCTGCTCAACTATTACGCGAATCCGGAAGGCTTCGAGCTGCACGACACGCTGCGCCCGGTCGTGTTCGTGCCCGAATCGAAGCGGCTCAACGTCCTGCTGCGCGACTTTCGCGCCAATCGCAACCATATCGCGATCGTCGTCGACGAATACGGCGGCGTTTCGGGCCTGGTGACGATCGAGGACGTGCTCGAGCAGATCGTCGGCGACATCGAGGACGAATACGACTTCGACGAAGCCGAGGACAACATCATCGCCGAGGCCAACGGACGTTACCGCGTCAAGGCGCAGACCGAGATCGCGGCGTTCAACGAGAAGTTCGGCAGTGAGCTCAGCGACGAGGAGTTCGATACCGTCGGCGGCCTCGTGCTGAAGGCCTTCGGGCGCCTGCCCAAGCGCGGCGAGACGACGACCGTCGACAAATTCCGCTTTCGCGTCGTCCGCGCGGACAGCCGCCGGATTTACACGCTGCAGGTGGAAAAGCTCTCGCCGCCGCCGGAAGAGGAACCCGAACCGGGCGGCGCCTGATGTTGCGGCCAGCAACGGGCGCCGCCCTGCTGCTCGGCATCGCCAGCGTCTTCGGCTTCGCGCCGTTCGGCGCGTGGGCCGTCTCGCTGCTGACGCTCGCAGGACTGTTCGCGCTCTGGCAGCGCGCCGAAACGACCCGCGCCGCGGCGTGGATCGGCTTTGCCTACGGCATCGGCTTGTTCGCCGCCGGGACCTCGTGGACCTACGTCGCCTTGAGCACGTTCGGCGGGATGATCCCCGTGCTGGCCGCAGCAGGCACCGCGGCCTTCTGCGCGTATCTCGCGCTGTTTCCGGCGCTTGCGGGCTGGGTGGTCGCACGGCTCGCGCCGGCGGGATCGCCGACGCGTCTGGCGATCGCCGCGGGCGCCTGGACGCTGACCGAATGGTTGCACAGTACCGGGTACCCCGGTTTCCCCTGGCTCGCAACGGGCTATGCGCAGGTCGGCGGCCCGCTCGCGGGCTTCGCGCCGATCGGCGGCGTGTTCCTGGTCGGCCTCGCCGTCGCGGCAGGCGCTGCGCTGCTGGTATATGCGACCAGCGCGCTGGCGCGCCGCAGCTACATTGCCGCGGTTGCCGGCGGCGCCGCGATCGCGGCGATCGCCGCCGGTGGGATCGCGTTGTCCGCCGCCGAATGGACGCAGCCCAGCGGCGAGCCGATCGCCGTCAGCCTCGTCCAGGGCAACATCGACCAGGACGTGAAATTCGATCCGGCGTATCGCGAAAAATCGCTGGCCATCTACGCCGAGCTCGCCGCCAGCGCCAAGGGCCGGCTGATCGTCCTGCCCGAGAGCGCGTTGCCGATGTTCGCCGACGAGGTCCCGGACGCTTTTATCGCCCAGCTTCGTGCGATCGCGCTGCGCAACGGCGGCGATTTGCTGACCGGCTTGTTCTTCTTCGAGCCGCGCGAGAGCGAGGATGAAGACGATCGGTATTACAACAGCGTCGTCAGCATCGGCACAGCGCCGATCCAGATCTACCGCAAGCATCATCTGGTGCCGTTCGGCGAATCGATTCCGGCGAAGCCCGTCGTCGGCTGGCTGATCCGCCGCGTACTGGCGATTCCGCTTGCCGACCAGACGCCAGGGACCGCCTATCCGCAGCCGATGGAAGTCGCAGGCCAGCGGCTCGCGGTCAATATCTGCTACGAAGACGCCTTCGGCGGCGAGCTGATCCGGCAATTGCCGTCTGCCACGCTGCTGGTCAACTTCACCAACGATGCCTGGTACGGCCATTCGCTTGCCGCCGAACAGCACGCGCAGATGAGTGCGATGCGGGCGATCGAAGCCGCACGGCCGATGCTGCGCGCGACCAACACCGGCATCACGGCTATCATCGATCATCATGGCGTCGAGCGTGCACGCCTGCCGTGGTTCACGCGCGGCGTGCTCGAAGGCAGGATTGCCGGACGCACCGGGGCGACGCCTTATGTCCGGTATGGCGACGCTGTTCCTCTCGGCGCCTCGCTGCTCGTGATCGCCATCGCAGTTGCCCTCTTGCGCCTGCGACGAGCCGCGCCCGCAGGCTGATTCGAGCGCACGGAGGCAGCGCGTCCGGATGTGCGCGCCTTGGAATCACCGCGCGCTTTATTCGCGTCTCCGTTTGGTCGCGGCGTCGCGCATCCAGTAAAATCAGCCCTTTGCGCCGACCGCGGTCCCCATGCTGACGTTCCAGCAACTGATAATGACGCTGCAGAAGTACTGGGATGAGCAGGGTTGCGCGCTGCTGCAGCCGTACGACATGGAAGTCGGAGCGGGCACCTCGCACACGGCGACGTTTCTGCGCGCGATCGGCCCCGAACCGTGGCGCGCGGCATATGTCCAGCCTTCGCGCCGGCCGAAGGACGGGCGCTACGGCAAGAATCCGAACCGCATGCAGCATTACTACCAGTACCAGGTGGTGCTCAAGCCTTCGCCGGTCGACATACTCGAGCTGTATCTCGGATCACTGAAGGCGCTCGGACTCGATCTGGTCAGAAACGACGTTCGTTTTGTCGAGGACGACTGGGAGAACCCGACCCTCGGAGCATGGGGCCTGGGATGGGAAGTCTGGTTGAACGGCATGGAGATCACGCAGTTCACCTATTTCCAGCAGGTCGGCGGTCTCGACTGCAATCCGGTCACCGGTGAAATCACCTATGGCCTCGAGCGGCTGGCGATGTACCTGCAGGGCAAGGAGAACGTCTTCGACCTCGTCTGGACTGCGTCGAAGCGAGACGGCGTCGAGCACGAGCTGAGCTACGGCGACGTCTACCTCCAGAACGAGATCGAGCAGTCGACCTACAACTTCGAGCAATCGAACGCGGCCGAGCTGTTCAAGCTGTTCGGGCTGTTCGAAGCGGAGGCGAAGCGACTGCTCGAAGCGAAGCTGCCGCTGCCCGGCTACGAGATGATTCTCAAGGCGGCGCACACCTTCAATCTGCTCGACGCGCGCGGCGCGATCTCGGTGACCGAGCGAGCGGCCTACATCGGTCGCATCCGCACGCTGTCGCGGCTGGTGGCGCAGGCGTATTACGACTCGCGCGACGCGTTGGGCTTTCCGATGCTCGCGGCCGAGAAGGTCGCCTGATGTCGGACACCCTGATCGTCGAGCTCCTCACCGAAGAGCTGCCGCCCAAGGCGCTGCCGCGGCTCGGCGAGGCGTTCGCCGCGGGCATCGAGGCGGGGCTGCGCGAGCGCGGATTCCTGGCAGAAGGAAGCTTGGCGACCGGCTACGCGACGCCGCGCCGACTGGCGGTGGCCATCACGGACGTAGCGGACGCCGTCACGGAACCGGCGCGGGCCGTCGCACTGGTGCCGGTGAATGTCGCCTTCGACGGTGACGGAAAGCCTACGTCCGCGCTGGACAAAGCGATAAAGGCCAAGACCGGCTTTGACACTGCTGCCGCTGTTCCGGCACAACGCCTGGAGCGGCGCAGCGATGGAAAACTGGAGCGGCTCTACTACATCGAGCCCCCGATCGCCGTCCGCCTGCAAAGCGCGCTGCAGGAGGCTTTGGACGCTGCGATCGACAAGCTGCCGATCCCGAAATTGATGAGCTATCAGGGTCCCGGGGGGGCCACGGTCAAGTTCGCGCGGCCGGTGCACAAGCTGCTCGCGCTGCACGGGGCGGCAGTCATCGGCGTCGAGGCTCTTGGGCTCGCGGCCGGCCGCATCACCGACGGACACCGCTTCCTGAGCCATTCCGGCATCGACATCAGGAACGCAGAGGTCTACGCGCCGACGCTCGAGGGGACCGGAAAGGTCTTGCCCTCCTTTGCCCACCGCCGCGCCAAGATCGTCGCCGGACTCGAGCACGCGGCCGAGCACGCGCGCATCATCATGCCCGATGCGCTGCTCGACGAGGTCACCGCGCTGGTCGAATGGCCCGCCGTCTATGCCGGCACGTTCGATCGCGCCTTTCTGGATGTGCCGCAGGAATGCCTGATCCTGACGATGCAGCAGAACCAGAAATACTTCGCGCTGGCCGACGACGCGGGGCAGCTCAAGCATCGCTTCCTGCTGGTCAGCAACATCGAGACGCAGGACCCGGCTGCGATCATCCAGGGCAACGAGCGCGTGCTGCGCGCGCGCCTTGCCGACGCCAAATTCTTCTACGACCAGGATCGCAAGACCTCGCTTGCTGCCCGCGTCGACAAGCTGCGCGGCATCGTCTACCACAACAAGCTGGGCACCCAGGCCGATCGCACCGCCCGGCTGCGCGCGGCCGCCGCGCGTATCGCGCTGATCGTCGGCGCCGATGCGGCGCTCGCCGAACGCGCGGCGCTGCTGGCCAAGGCGGATCTGGTCACCGACATGGTCGGGGA